>JAAUYD010161476.1_pt1 | contig 14957 bp, 10 predicted proteins | sample 7278101 | NCBI WGS metagenome assembly JAAUYD01 (sample SAMN14350128, study PRJNA611818) | marine sediment metagenome | isolation source: surface marine sediment (0.6m) | place: French Polynesia: Moorea | collected 2018-08
CGTCCATTTTCAACAGGCGGTAGGTGGCGGCCATGTAAACGGCAGCCAGATCGGTTTTCCAGGTATCCGGATACCGAAGCTGCAAGGTTTCCTGAAGCCGGACCAGCAGGTTGGTGGTGGTGCGGCCCATGCGGGTGAGCAGGTAGATGGCCTGGGCCTGGACGCCGGCGTCCGCGAGGGTTTCACCGTCCCGGACGGCGATCTCCTGCAGGTAGTCACTGCCGCGCTGCAGCATCCGGGCAGGCACCGCGAATCCCAGCTCCCGGGATTCCAACAGGAAATGCATGACGTAGACGCTGGGAAAATCGGCGGCCGCGTGCCCGCCGGGCCAGAAGCTGAAGCCACCGTTAGCCAGCTGGCGCTGCCGCAAGCGGTCCATGAGAACGTCGATGCGCTTTTCAAGGTCCACCCGGTCCGAACCATAGGCCGGATGGCTGAGCAGCCCCACAAGGGGGAAGACCTGGCTGACCACCTGCTCGGTGCAGCCGTGGGGAAAGTGCTCCAGGTAGGCGGTCAGCGCCTCGACCAGCACCAGCGGGCTGGCCGATGCGGCGGCCCGCTGGTCGGCCAGTTCCGGAAAGAGACGCCGGGGCAGTTCCAGCCGTACGGATCCGTTGCTGGCATATCCGCTGTCGAAGGTGGTGTGGTAGGGCATGGCCGGCCGGATGCTCAGGCCAACGGAGCGGCGCGCCTCCTCCTCGCCCAGACGGGCGGAAAAGGTGAGGCTGGCCGGTCCCGGAGAAGCGCCGGCTTTGACGCGGAAGCGGGCGCGGCCTTCGCCGCCTTCGTCAATGGCCAGCTGACCTGCGGATCTGCCGATGATTTCCAGATTGTCCGACCCGCTGACGCGGACCTCTACGGCGGCCTTGCTCCCGGAACCCTCCACCAGATTGGCCACACCCAAACTGACGTCGAATTCGTCTCCCGGGGCGGTCTGGAGCACCACGGCGGGCGAAAGCACGAAGGCGCCGCGCACCAGGGTGCTGGCTTCGGCGGTGCCGACGGCATCATCTGCCACGGCCACGGCCATGACCATGAGGTGGCCGGCAAAGGTCTCGGGCACCGTGAAGGCAACCGTGCGCTCATCGGGGCCGCCGTCGACGACCCCCGACCAGAACACCGCCGGCGCATCGGTCCGGCGGGCAAAGGGATTGAGGTTGGCAGCCACCGCCTTGCGCATGGCCCCGCCGCCGCTGGCCAGGGCCGTGCGGATCTGCTCGTACTCGGGCAGGATCAGGTCCAGCATCTGCAGGGTGGTCACCTCCAGGGCCCGTTTGCGCAAGAAATAATCCAGGGGGCGCGGGGTCTTGTAACCGGCCACCTGGAGGATGCCGGCGTCCACGGCAAACACCGCCACTTTCGAAGGTTTGCTGGTGGCGTAGCCGATGGTCATGGCCTTGCCCGGCCGCACCCGTTCGGGCACGTCCAGGGATACGGCAAGCTTGCGGCGGCTGCGGTCGATGGTGATGGGTGCCACGGCCGTGCTCAGGGGACTGGTGAAAATCGCCGGGGAGCCGGCATCGCGCACGAAGGATACGCTCACGTAGGCGTTGCCCTCCAGGCCGTCCGGCAGGCGGATGGATTGCAGGCTGCCGGTGGTGGTGGCGGCAAACCATTTGAAGGCATGCACCCGATCGCTCTCGATGGTGATCAGGCCGGCGCCGGTGTAGGGCGCCGTGATGCTCATGGTGACGGTGTCACCGGCCCGGTAGTCGCTTTTGTCCAGCTTGAGCTGCAGGACGGCCTCTTTTTCCAGCCGGCCGGTGAGGTTGCCGTGGCCCACCACCGTGTAGGTGAACCGGGCCAGGCGCAGGCCGCCGGGACCGTCAATTTCGACGGCCCAATCACCGGGCACATCCGTGGGCAGCTCGGTGACGGTGCCGGTCCCGCCGATGGCGAAGACGTGGCTGTCGATCTCTTTTTCAATGTCAACGGTCTGGTATGTGAAGGTACCGTTGGGCTGTCTCACCAGGGTGGCGAGATGGTCGATGCGCAGGCGGCGCATGGTCAGGCCGGACAGGTCCACGGATTTCAGCATGGAGTCGATGGCGATCCAGTTCACTTTGCGGCTGGAACCGGTATGGATGAATTCCAGATCCCCGTCGCTTTTGAATCCCACCAGGTGGGGCAGCGGAGAAATCAGGGCCCGGTTGCGGGCCGCCACGCTGCGTCCGCCGCCGGAGTCAAAGCCCTCCACGAACAGATCGAGCTGGTAGGTTCCTTGCCGGAAACGGTCCAAGGGGATGTCGAATCGGACCCGGCCCTCGGCGTCGGTGGTGGACGGAGCCAGGGATTCGTCGATGCTGACCGCTTCGCGGTCGTGATCGGCGAGGGGGTTGAAAAAGTGAAAATCGTTGTAGGCATCGAAGCGAAACCGGGCGGGCCGGATACGGGTCCGGGCCTGCACCCGGCGCCCCTGGGCCGGCGCCCCGAACAGGTTGGTCAGGGCCACCCGGGCAGACAACACCGGGGCCGTGGTCCATCCCCGGTCCGGCACATCCACCAACCGGCTCTCGATCTTCATGGTATCGGGCACGAACTCTTCCAGGGTGATGCCGGTCGATCCCAACAGGCGGCCGCGGCGCTGGTTGTCTTGAACCACGTGGAGGGAGACCCGGTAGCGGCCGGTGTTGGCGGTGGCCCCGGTGGCCCAAGTGAGATCGAAGAAGCCCTTTTCGGGCAGGATCCGCGTTTCGGTCTTGACCGTGTTGCCGCGCGGACCCTGGATGGCCACCTCCAGGGGAATGCCGGTGACGTTGTCCAGGGGGGCGTTTTTAACGATGAATCCCAGGTTGACCGTCTCGCCGGGGCGGTAGATGCCGCGATCGGAAAAGAGGAACGCGGTCAGGGCCCCTTTCCGGGCCTGGCGTCCGCGCACCCCGCCCACATCAAAACGCGATGTGTCGATCTGACGGGAGTGCCCGGAATAGGGGATGAAGGCGGTGTCCGTGGCGCTCTTCACCAGGTACACGCTGGGCTGTTTCTCGTTCCGGAAGTCGCGGGTGACGGGAATGCGGACATGCCCCCGATCCGAAGTGGTCCGCTCGAACAGGGGCAGGCCGTTACGGCCCAGCAGGTGGACCGTGGCACCGGGCACCGGCGTACCCGTAGCGATGGACTGGGCGAACAGTTCATGGGACCCGTCGGCATTGTTTTTGACCAGCAGGCCGAGGTCGGTGATCAGAATCATCCGCTGGTCGGCGGCCCCGTTTATCGGTTGCCGGCGTTTTTTGTCCCACCCCCGGACGTTGACGAAAAAGAGGCCGAAAGCCCCATGATCATCGGACAGATGGCGTGACAGATCCAGGGAGGTATAGTTGGCCTTGCCGGGGTGCAGGGGGATGAGGTCGATGATCTTGTCAGAGAAATCGGCGATGTTGGCGGCCGTGAAACGATTGCCGGAAAAAGATGGATCGCGGATGTCGCCCCGGGTCTGGGTCACCAGGTGGGCGATCTGATTCGGCAGAAGCCGCCCGACGGACACCTGGAGCGCCGTCAGCCCCCGGGCCATGATCCCCAGCTGCTGCTGACCGGAAAAGGCCAGCAGGGAGCCGTCGCCGGCCAGCTTCACCTGCCGCGGATAGTTCGGCACGGCCATGACAGCGTCGTAGAGATGCTCATGGATGAACCCGTTGGCCGATACGAAAGGGGGATCGATGCGCAAGTAGAGGGTGCGGTTTTCCGGTGCGTCGAACACGACGTGATAGGTTGACGCGGCCGGTCTTGCATTGGGCAGAACGGTCAATGGCAGCTTCGAGGCTGTGGCCAGTATCTGGTCGGTGACTTCTCGGGGGCTTTCCCAGTAGCGGGTGTTGCGCGTGGGGTTACGTTCCGGCAGCAGGTAGAGGGCCAGTTTGTTCCCAATTTCGTCGGCATGCATGTCGTCGGTGAAGGTCAGCGTGAGCACCTGTTCCGGTTCCTGGCGTGCATTGACCACGATGCGCGCTTCGGCCTGGCTCACCTTGAGAAAGCTGGCCCGGTCGGGGATGATGACCGTGTCGGTCAGGGCCTCTGCCGTCGGGCGGCCGCCGGCGGCCGCACGTACGCCCGGGTTCAGGGTCAACCGCATGCTGTGGGGCTGGGGCGGCAGGTCCACCGGCGCCGACGACAGATAGGCCTGGCGGCCGCTCTTGTCATAGGTGGCCGTCCATTTTACCATGGTCGGCGGGGTCTGTGTCCCTTTCCCAGAGGGGCGCATGGCCAGGGACACGTGCTGTTCGAGGCTCAGCCGGTCCACCGGATGGGAGAAAACCAGGGTGGCCACCACCTTGCGTTCGGCGTCGTCCGCGGGGTTCTGGTAGAACTCGATGGTTTCGATGGACCCTTCGAATGCCGGGGTTTCGAATTCATGGGGCCCTTTTGCCAGCCGGGTTGCGGGTGTAAAAATTTCCGGTGGAAGAGTCAATTCAAATCGGGTGCCGGCCGGCCAGGGGCGCTGCGGTGCGAAGGTCAGGATGCGGTCGTCGGCCCACTGCCAGCGGCCCGGCATGGCCGGCGTCATGCGGATGCCGTCCAGGGGTTTGCCGATGCGGTCGATACGGGCCACACTGGGGGGCCCTTCAGGTAGCCCCTGGCCGGGATCCAGATTTTCTCGATCATAAGCAAAAGCGATCTCCAGACGGTCGGGAACAGCCATTTCGGCTTCGGCGGGTGGACCCGGCGGGGCGATTTGGACCATGACCCGAATGGGGCCGGGCAGCGAAACCCAATATCCCACCGCCAGGACAGCCGTCAAGACGACCACGATCAGCGTCCAGAACGATGCGGGGCGGGTGGCCCTGAAACGGCTGACGGCCGCAAGCCATGGCGGCGGAGTATAGGCGATGCGACCCAGAAGGGTGGTGAATGGGTTCATGGTCGTCTTCCGATCATGGGACGTCGCTTGCGAATCGGCGGTGTCCCCGGTGAATCGCGGCAGCGGCAAGGTGCGAATAGGTACCGGATGGGATCGTCGGGCCAGGGGCGAAATCGCCCTTGCTGTTTGGTTGCAGGTAGACGATCATCAATATGGCATGATACGCATGGGGGAGACAAGTATTTTGAATGGCCGCCGAAGGAGGCGGCTGCAGTGGCGTCGCCGCCGTTGCCAAGGCAAGGTCAGAGATGGGGCGCTGAGCAAAAAGGGGGTGCAATGATCACAATGCTGATTGTTCTCTTGGGCGGTGCCGGTTTGTTGGCGATGATACTGATTGTGCTGTACAACCGGTTGGTAAGTCTGCGCAACATGGTCCGGGAGGGGTGGAGCGGTATCGATGTGCAGCTAAAACGTCGGGCCAATTTGATCCCCAATCTGGTTGAGACCGTCAAGGGCTACATGGGGCATGAACGCGAACTTCTCGAAAACGTAACCGCCCTGCGCTCGCAGAGTCTGCAGGGCGGCAGCCCGGGGGAACAGCAACAGGTGGCGCAGGCCCTGACCGGCGGTTTGGCCCGTTTGTTGGCGGTGGCGGAAAACTATCCGGAACTCAAGGCCGACCGTACCTTTCAGGATCTTCAGCAGCAACTTACCGACATCGAGGACCAGATCCAGATGGCTCGGCGCTACTACAATGGCACCGTGCGCAATTACAACACGGCCATCGAGACCTTTCCAGGCAACCTGGTGGCCGGACGGTTTGCCTTTGGCCCGGCGGATTTTTTCGAAATCGAAGATCCCGGCGACCGGGCGGTGCCCACGGTCTCCTTCTAAACGGCCAAACGCGGTCAAGGGGTGTGCCCATGAATCCAATGAAACGTATGCCGCTGCTGATTGGTCTGCTCCTTTTTCTCGCTCCTGCCGGTCTGCACGCCCAGCAGGAGCGCATTCTCTCTTTCGACAGCCGCATCGACGTTTTCGCCGATGGGGACCTCGTGGTCACCGAGACCATCCGCGTCAAGGCCGCCGGTCAGAAGATCCGCCGGGGCATCTACCGGGATTTTCCGACGCGCCATACAGACAACCGGGGGCGCACGGTGAAGGTGCGCTTCGACATTCTGGAGGTGCTGCGGGACGACCGGCCGGAGGCCTATCATACCGAGCAGCTGTCCAACGGGGTGCGGGTTTACATGGGCAGGACGGATCTTCTCGTGCAGCCCGGCGAAATCACCTATACCCTGGCTTACCGGACCGACCGGCAGATCGGTTTTTTCGAGCAGTTCGACGAATTGTACTGGAACGTGACCGGCAATGGATGGGCGTTTCCCATCGACCGTGCTCGGGCCGTGGTCCGTTTGCCGCGCGGGGCGCATGTGATTCAATCCGCAGCCTACACCGGTTTGTTCGGGTCACAAGGGCAGGACTATGAGATCGAAGACAACGGGGATGAGATCGGTTTTATCGCCACCCGGACGCTGGGCCCCCGCGAAGGCCTTACCATTGCCGTGGCGTGGCCCAAAGGATACGTGCAAGCGCCGACTGCATCGGAAACGCTTGGACGTTTGCTGTCCGATTATCGTGGGTTGGGGGTTGCATTGGGCGGGTTGATCCTTCTGCTGTCTTACTACACCGTCGCTTGGTGGAAGGTGGGGCGGGATCCCGCCGGTGGAGCCGTTATCCCCCGCTATGGCCCCCCGAAGAATGTCTCCCCCGCCGGCATGCGATTCATACGCAAGATGGGCTTCGACAATAAAGCCCTGACCGTGGCGGTTGTCAGCATGGCCGTGAAAGGGGCGCTCACCATTGTCGAGGATAGCCAAGGCGACTATCGCCTGGAGACAACCGGCATCGATACCGCGGCCCTTTCCCGGGGAGAAGCCAGCGTGGCCAAGCATCTCTTCCCACCGGGCAGCCATTCGATCCCTTTGAAAAAGCGGTCTCATAAACGGATCAGATCGGCATTGAAGGCCCTGCGAACCAGTCTGGGCACGGAATATGAGAAGAACTATTTTTTGACCAACACCACCTATTTCGTTCCCGGCATCGCCATTTCGGTGCTGGCCCTGGTCGGCATCGTACTGACCGCCGCCCAGGTTCCCGTGGCCCTGTTCATGCTGGTCTGGCTCTCCGGCTGGAGCGCCGGTGTGTACACATTGGCAACCAAGGTGATCGCCGCCTGGCGCAGTCGCCAGGTGGTCGGGGCGACGGCCATTACCCTGTTCGCGACCCCTTTTTTCGCCGGAGAGATCTTCGGCCTCGGGATGCTCGCCACGGCCATCTCCGTTCCCAGCCTGATCCTGTTTTTGTGCATCGTGGTCACCAATCTTGTTTTCTACCACCTGCTCAAGGCGCCGACCTTGGCCGGCAAGCGATTGATGGATGAAATCGAGGGCTTGAAGCTGTACGTGCGCGTGGCCGAAAAAGAGCGGTTGAATCTGCTCAACCCGCCGGATCGAACCCCTGAGCATTTCGAAGTGCTGCTGCCGTTTGCCATGGCCCTGGACGTGGAGAACGAATGGAACGAGCAGTTTGCCGATGTGCTGGCCAAGGCGGCCGTCGATCCCGCCACAGGGCACCAACGAACGCCGGCATGGTACCGGGGCCGGACCTCCTTCAACGGCCTGGCGTCCCACCTGGGCAGCCGTTTTGCCGGCGCCGTTTCCGCCTCCTCGGCCGCACCCGGATCTTCGTCGGGAAGCAGTGGCGGTGGATCGTCCGGTGGCGGCGGGGGCGGCGGCGGTGGTGGGGGCTGGTAGCCCTTGCGGGGCGATCGTCGATCTCCCACGATGGATCCAATGACCCCTGGATGGACTGAAAGGCGGCCCCCGCCCATATCGGCCGATGCCGCCGAGAATCGCCGGCGGTCGCTTTACATGCCTTCCTGCATGCCCTAGATTGAAAGTAGTCCAAGGATTGACAGAAAACGGCCGCCGCCGCCCATCGCCCCAGCAGGGACGGCGGGCCGAACTATTTTATTCGGATACATGGGGTTTACGTGAGGAGGGCAGCGATGGAAAAAAAAGTCTTGGTCGCCGTGGATGATTCCCGTCATTCGGAAAAAGCGATTCACTATGCGGCCGGTCTCTACGAGACCGTTACACCGATTGCCTACGTGTTGTTTCATGTGGAGCCGGCCATCTCCCAGTACCTGTTGGATGAAGCCCGGACCCGGCCCAAGGCCAGGGCCGAGTTGGATCGGCTGATGCGCAAGAGCCACCAGGCCTCCCAGGCGCTGCTGGAAAAGCACAAGGCGTTGATGTGTTCACAAGGCGTGGCCGAAAGCGATGTCAAGACCGTCGCGCTGCCTCGCAAGTTCGGTGTCGCCAAGGACATTCTGGAGTACGGTACGGCCCTTTTGTACGACGCCATCATCCTCGGCCGGCGCGGGCTGTCCGGTCTCGCGGAGGTGTTTGTCGGCAGTGTCAGCGCCAATGTGGTCGATAATTCCCAGCTCCTGCCCGTTTGGCTGGTGGACCAGCAAGGGCCCTCGGCGTCGGTCATGGCGGCCGTCGACGGGTCGGAAAGCTCGTTTCGGGCGGTGGATCATCTTGCGTTCATGTTCGCGGGCAATGACCAGGTCGACATCACGTTCTTTCACGTCGCTCCCCGGCTGACCGATGTCTGCCCGATCGATTTCGATGACACCGACACATCGACGCTCGAGGAGATCATCAGCCAGGGAGACAAGGCCTGCATCGATCGGTTCTTTGCCCATGCCCTGAAAAAACTTGGCGACGCCGGCATTGCGGAGCATCAGGTGCATATCGAGAGCCGCGAGGGGGGCTTCACGGTCGGCAAGGCCGTTTTGGACGCCTATCGGAAAGGGCCCTTTGGCACGCTTGTCGTGGGTCGCCGGGGCATGGACAAGAAGTTTTTTACCGGCAGCGTAAGCCGCTATTTGATCAATCACTTTACAGACGGGGCCCTTTGGGTGGTTCCCTGAGTTGGCCGGATCAGCCGCTTGCCCTCTGTTGGTCCGGCGATCAGGGACTCAGTTCCCGGAACCCTCCCGGTCCTGGGGGGCATCGGTGGGTGCAGGCGTGTCAGGGTCCTTGTGCAGGGTCTCGCCAAGCTCGTCGATCCAGGTGCTGTCAAAGAGTTGAATGCCCCGATGATAGGCAGCCCGGCCGATCAGGTGGGCAGCCACCGGAGCGGTAAGCAAGAGAAATACGATTACCGCAATGGCCTTGATTGTGGTTCCCAATTCCGCGGCCACCACGGCTTCGGCCATAAGAATGCATCCGGCCCCCAACGTGCCTGCCTTCGTGGCCGCGTGCATGCGAATCAATGTGTCCGGCAGGCGCAGCATGCCTACGGCTGCCACCAGGCAGAAAAGACTGCCGACCATCAGCAAGATGGATGCGATTATGGCGTTCATCGGTCCTCCTCCCCCGATGCATCGCTGCGGTGCGTCTTGCGGCGGGAGCGCAGCAGGAAGCGGGACAGCGCGACCGTGCCCAGAAAAGCGATCAGCGCATAGGCGATGGCCACGTCCAGAAAAGAGGTGTCCTTGGCAAATACGGCGTAGGCGCCCAGGAAGGCCACGATCAGGATGGCAATCAGATCCAGGGCCACGATGCGATCCGCCGCCCGGGGGCCCACCGCCAGCCGAACAAACGCCAGGGCGACGCTGACGATGACCAGCGCCAGGGTCAGGCGGCTGGCCATGTGAACCACCATGGGAGCATCGACGATCATCGGGTCACCTCCAGCACGCGTTGTTCCAACCCCTCTTTGATGCTCTGCCGAAAGCGTTCGGGATCATCCAGAAACATGACATGCACGAAAAGGGTGCGCCGATCGTCGGAAAGATCGACGCTCAGCGTTCCGGGAGTCAGCGAGATCAGGTTGGCCACGAGCAGAATTTCCATGTCGGAGCGGGCGCTCAGGGGCACACCGACGATGCCTGGGCGGCTGATGTGGCCGGGCGTGATCACATCCCAGGCCACCCGCAAATTGGAATGCACCAGTTCCACCAGGAAATAGCCCAGCAACAAGATGGCTTTGGGTACCCGCTGGAAATAGCGGGATTTGCCGTACAACGGCTGGGTGATCCACAGGGCCAGGTATCCCAGGGAAAAACCGATGGTCAGACCGGACAGACTGAACTGTCCCTGCACCCCCATATACCCGAAGGCAATAAACACGTTGATGAAAAACAGATTCATCGGATCTCCCCGATTACCGTGTACACGTAAGCAGCGGGCTCGAGCAGTTCCCGGGCGGCCGCCTCGGCCAGGTGGTAGAGCGGCTCGGGAAACAGCCCGATGAACGCAGTCAACACGGCCATGGCGACCACCGGCGCCACCATCCAGCCATTCATCGGCACGGACCCTTTCGCTGCGGCCGTGCCGGTTTGCGGCCGGGGCTTCCAGAAGGCCTGGCTCCATATTTTGGTCATGGAATAGACGGTCAGCAACCCCACGACGGCGGCCACACCGGCCAGCAGAAAATGCCCCTCCTCCAAACTGGAGCGGATGACAATCATCTTGGCCCAAAAACCGGAAAGCGGCGGGAATCCGGCCAGCGAAAAGGCCGGGATGAAGAACAGGACGGCCATGAGTCCATGGCGGTGATACAGTCCGCCCAGCCGGGACAACTCGAACGATCCGGCCTGGTGGTGCATCAGGCCGCTGATCAAGAACAGGTTGGCTTTGACAATGATGTGGTGCAGCAGATAGAACACTGCTCCGGCAAGCGCCAGGGGCGTGAAGAGCCCCAACCCCAGCACCATATAGCCCACTTGGCTGATGATGTGGAAGGAAAGAATGCGGCGCACATGCTGATGATTCGCCGCCCCCAGCACACCGATGATCATTGTGGCTGCCGCCGCTGCCAGCACCACGCCCTGCAAGCCGACATCCGCCAGCGGAAACAGCAGCGTGAAAGCCCGCATCAGGGCGTACACGCCGACTTTGGTCAGCAGGCCGGAAAAGATGGCCGCAACGGCTACCGGCGGGGTGTGGTAGGATGCCGGCAGCCAGAAGAAGAACGGGAAAAGGCCGGCTTTGATCCCAAAAGCGGTCACAAACAGCATGGCCACCGCCGCCACCGTGCCCGGCTCGGCGACCATCCGCAGCTTGACGTGCAGGTGGGCCATGTTCAGCGTTCCGGTCATGCCATAGACCAGGGCCAACCCGGTGAGGAACAACAAGGTGGCGATCAGGTTGATCACCACGTATTTCACGCCGCCGTCCAATTGTGCCCGGGTGCGCCCCTGAACGAGCAGGGCAAACGAGGCCATCAGCATCACTTCGAACCACACGTACATGTTAAACAGATCACCGGTTAAAAACGCTCCGCTGATACCACCCACCAGAACATGCAGCAGCGGGTAGTAGCCCCGTGCGATGTCATCGGATCGGATGTCCGCCCGGGAATAGAGGGCCACGGCCACATAAATCACCCCGGTGATCGTCGTCATCAGTCCGCTGAGATGGTCCGCCACCAACGCGATGCCGAAAGGGGCCGGCCAGCCGGCCACATGCAGCACGCTGATGCCGGTCTGATGCACCCGGTAGAGCAGCCACGCGCCGGCGGCCAGGTGTGCCGCGGCGGCCAGCATCGTCATGAGACTTTGAAGAGCCGGTCGTCGGCGCACCAAGAGCATAACCGCAGCAGCCACAAACGGAATGATGATGGGCAACACCAGCCAGCTATTCATGAGCGCGTCCCTTTGTCGGATGGATGCATGTCGGCGGGCGGCTCGGCGGCGATCATCTCCTCGGGATTCACGGTTCCGAGGGTTTGATAGGTTTTGGCAAAGAGGATAAAGATAAACACCAACAAGGCAAAGCCGATCACGATGGCTGTCAGAATCAGTGCTTGGGGCAGGCTGTTGGCAACGGTTGTGGTCGGCTGCAGGGCGTCGCCGGGAATCAGGGGCGGCTGGGAGGCGTTCAACCGACCGGCGGCAAAGAGCAGCAGATTCACGGCATTGCTGGCCAGGACCAGTCCGAAAATGAAGCGAACCAGATGGCTGCTGAGCATCAGATAGACGCTGGTCGCAACCATGAGGCCGGTGAGCAGAGCCAGAACCGTTTCCATGTCAGCCTTCCTCCAACTGCAGGACCAGGGTTAAGATGGTTCCCAACACCACCAGAAACACACCACCATCGAAAAGCAAGGGCGTGCCGACGCTTACGCCGACCTCTTTGACTGGGGCCGACCACCACAACCCGGTCAGGTAGACGCGGCCGGTCACAACGGCGAGCAGCCCCGATCCGACGGCCATCAGCAACCCAATGGCCACCAGAACCCGCGGATCGGTGCGCACCGCTTGCCGCACCGCTGCCGGACCTTCGGCGATGGCGAACAGGGCGAAACCGGTCCCGGCGACCAGCGCGGCAGCAAAACCGCCGCCGGGTGCATTGTGACCGCGAAAGAGCAGGTACACGGCAAAGACCAGAATGAGTCCTACCAATAGACGGGTGGCGATGCGCAGAATAGTGGATCCCATTGGATGCCTCACTTCCGCCGTCGAGCGATCAGGGCGTAGCCGGCCAGGCCGGCCGTGGCCACGACCACAATTTCCCCCAGCGTATCCAGGCTGCGGAAATCGACCAGAATGACATTGACGATATTGCGCCCGTGGGCGGCGATATAGCTGTTGTGTTCGAAAAAGGCCGTCAGTTGACGATCGAGGGGGCCGCTGGTGGTGGCGATCGAGAGGGCGGCCACCAGGATCCCCGCCCCCGCCGCGACCAAGCCGTTGATCCACCGCTGCCTGCGGTGCAGCGCAGTTGCGGGATCGAGCGGCGGCAAGCGCAACAGGACGATGGCCACGATGATCAGGGTCAACGTTTCCACCAGCAGTTGGGTGAGGGCCAAATCCGGAGCACCGTAGATCAGAAAAACAAGGGCCGCTCCGCCGCCCACGACGCCCAACGCACCGACTGCCAGGATTCGGGAACGGGCGACCCCTACCGCAATGATAGCCGTTGCGATCACTGCCATCAGCAGCCACTGCATCAGGGGCAGGACCGGCAGCCCAAGCGCCTGGGAATAGCCATTGCCGAGAGCCCACCAGACCGCTGCCGTGCTGACCACGAACGCGCTGATGATTGTCAGCAGATAGCGGCGCAGGGATCCATTCTGCAGCCCGTCGACCAGCAGTCGGGAACCGGCGATAAACAGATGCAAACCACCATCATAGCATTGCTGGGCCGTTATCGGTATGCGCGTGCCCATGGCGGCCAGCAGTCCCGCCAGGCGGTGGCGGTACAGATAGATCACGGCCCCCAAGGTCAGGGTCAGGATGCTGAGCAGCAGCGGCGCGTTGAACCCGTGGAAAATGGCCAGCTGCACCTCGGTTGCAACCGTGGAAAACGAGCGCAGCGCTGGCTGGATCAAGGCATCCGACACCCACCACGGGATGATGCCGAAAAGCAGGCACAACCCGCCCATCAGGGTGGGACCGCAGCGCATGGACCACGGGGCTTCTTCGATTGTCGCCAGCGCCTCCGGGCGCTTGCCGGTAAACGGAACCAAAAGGATGATGCCGGCCACCGCGGTCATCAAGGCGTTGGAAAGCAGGGTCAGCGTGGTGGCGAATCGGGGAAACATCTCTTCGGCCAGGGCGCCCTGGTACATGATCTCTTTGCCGACAAAGCCAAAGAAAAGCGGGAAGCCGGCCATGGACAAGGTGGCTGCGGCCACGGCCACAGCGGTGATCGGCATGTCCCGCCAGAGCCCGCCCAGCCGGTCCAGGCGGCGGGTGCCGGTTTGATGGTCGATGCTGCCCACCGCTAGAAATAAGGCGGCCTTGTACAGCGCATGAACCAACAAAAAGGTTGCCGCGGCGGTCAGCGACGCGGTGCTGTCGCCACCGATAAACATGGTGAGGATTCCCAAGGCCATCATGGTGGTATAAGCCAGCATGCGTTTCAGGTCGCAGGGACGCAGGGACTGCACGGCACCCCAGATCGCGGTGACCCCTCCGATGATCACCAGGCTGCTCATCCACGCCGGGGTGCCGCCCAGCAAGGGGTGCAGGCGCATCAGCAGATAGATACCCGCTTTCACCATGGTGGCGGCGTGCAAAAAAGCACTGATGGGCGTGGGGGCGCTCATGGCATTGGGCAGCCAAAAATGGAACGGTACCTGAGCGGACTTGGTCATGGCACCCACCAGAAACAGGATCAAGATGGAGAGATAGAGGGGATGGTGTCGGATGTCCGGGGCTGCCGCCATCCAATGGCTGAGGGTAAGGGACCCGCCGGCGGTCTTCAACAGCAGAATGCCGACCAGCAGGGCCAGCCCCCCGGCACCGGTCACCAGGATGGCCTGGTTGGCATTGTCCCGGGCCTCCGCGGATCGGTGGTCAAATCCAATCAGCAGATAGGACAGCACGGTGGTGGCCTCCCAAAAGATAAACAGCAACAGGAGGTGATCGGCTGTGACGATGCCCAGCATGGCCACCATGAACGCCTGCAGGAAAACAAAAAAGCGCACCGTGTGGGGGTGCCCGGCCATGTAACCGGCGGCAAAAAGCGTCACCAGCGTGCCGATGCCGGTAACGATCAAACAGAACAGCAGGCCCAGCCCGTCCAGCCGGAAATGCAGGGGGAGATCCAAAGCGGACATCCATTGCCAGTGGACGGAAAATGTGGTTCCCTGGACCACCCGGGGCCATGCCAGGCACAGGGCGGCGAACAGCGTCAGCGGGAGCAGCGTCGCCACAAGGCCAGCACGGCTGTAATTGCGGTGGGCATGCTGGCCAGTGTCTTGAGCGTGTCCGGTCATGTTACTGGGACAGGAACAACGGCCGGTCGGCCGATTTGATGGTTTCCAGTACCGTGTCGCCCAGGAGCTGTTTGACCAGCGCATTGTGGACGCTGTTGCCCATCACGATCAGGTCGGCATCGATGGTATTGGCAAAGGGCAGCAGGTCCTTACGGGCCCGCCCGTCGACGATGTCGGTTTGAACCGCAAACCCATGCGCTGTGCAGAATTCGGCGGCATCCTTGAGCAGAAACGGTTCCGGTTCGGATCCTTCCTTGAAATGCACCAGGTGCAGGCTGACATCGGGCCAGGGCCTCAAGTGCAGGAAATGACGCAGGGCTTTGGCCGATTCCATGGATCCGCTGTACGCCACCAGGGC
>JAAUYD010063012.1_pt1 | contig 14952 bp, 9 predicted proteins | sample 7278101 | NCBI WGS metagenome assembly JAAUYD01 (sample SAMN14350128, study PRJNA611818) | marine sediment metagenome | isolation source: surface marine sediment (0.6m) | place: French Polynesia: Moorea | collected 2018-08
ATTAGCGGAGACATAGATATCGGTGCTTTCGTGGACCTGAGATTGCCCCTTGATTGGTGAGCGTGACATGTGCTCATGGAACACTGCCGGTTCGGCACCGGCCACGTTCGACATTTTGAAGGGACTTCCGGTTTATGGCGGAACATCTCATGGTGCAACTGGTCACACCTACCGGAGCAGTCATCATTGCGTTCATTGCTCAACATTTCGGTTCGATCCCACCGATGGAAATTGATCGTGCCGGATGGGCCTACTCAGGTCAAGTGCACGACCAACCTGGAGGGCAACCAGCGTTGTGCTCCGGAGTATGACGATGCCGGCGGATTGCCATTGAGCATGAAGTCCCGCAAAAAATGGTTTATGAATCGGTTGTCAATGCGATTCGCAGCATGCCTGCTTTGAAGGAAGAGAAGACTTGATTCGTTTACTGCGATTGGATTGGATATGCCCAACCTGAAAAATCAGGTCACCCTTTTTTGGGCTACAGGCGGTCTGATTGGCTATGCACCCATGGCGCCCGGAACTTTCGGATCGCTCGCGGCCCTTCCGTTATGCCTGGTGATAGCATGCTTCGATCACCTGACCGGTGCGGTCGCCGTGTTGGCGCTGACAGCCGTCTCCACCTGGATTGCCCACAACGCGCAAAAAATAATAGGCCGGAACGATCCCAAACAAGTGGTCATTGATGAAATCTGCGGCATGGCTGTCGCCTTGTTTGCCCTGCCGTTCGAGCCATTTTTTGTGATCACTGGATTTGCATTGTTCCGATTGTTTGATATATTAAAACCTTTTCCAATCCGATGGATTGATAAAAAGATCTCTGGCGGCTTGGGAATCATGTTGGACGACATCATTGCCGGGATATTCGCCAATGCGCTGTTGCGGCTAGGGCAGATACTCATTAGGTAGTGCCCATCCAAAATAACCAATTTACCCGATAACTGTGTTGCGCTCAAATTTTTATCCTAGAAATATCAATTATAATAGATAAACACCAAGAAAGGTCTCTTCACATCTTGAAAAATTCAGAAATCGTAGATGCCCCACCAAAGAAAAAAGGGGCATTGCGTGAAAACATAGAAGCGATTGTTGTTGCTGTTATCCTGGCCCTTTTCATTCGTACATTTGTGGTTCAGGCATTCAAGATACCATCCGGATCCATGAAGGAGACCTTGCTGATCGGTGACCATATTTTGGTCAACAAGTTTATCTATGGGGTCAAGGCGCCATTTATCCAAAAAACGATTATCCCCGTCAAAAACCCTCAACGTGAAGATATTGTTGTATTTGAATTCCCTGAGGATCCCAGCAAGGATTTCATCAAACGGGTCATTGGCATCCCGGGCGATGTCATCGAAATACGGAATAAAAAACTGTTCGTAAATGGAACTGCCGTTAAAGACAGTCACAGTACCCATAAAGATCCAAAAATGTTTTCTGCACGGCAACAACCGAGAGACAATCTGGGACCGATCACCGTACCGCCGGGTAAGCTGTTTGTGATGGGCGACAATCGCGATTTCTCCTATGACAGCCGGTTTTGGGGGTTTGTTGATCTTGTGGCCGTTAAAGGTAAAGCATTCATCATTTACTGGTCCTGGGATAAAGAAAATTTTGGTGTTCGCTGGAGCAGGTTAGGTGATTTGCTGGAATAACCATTCGCTTCATCCAATGGATATAAAATGGCAGTGCCAAGTGGGGGCTGATTGGCACATAACTAGAGACATGGAATTGCTAGCGATCGATCTCAATGCGATTACCATCGTAATTCCAATCGCTTACCTGTCTCTGTCTTCAAGTGACAGATCGTCCACATCATTTCAACAATTGAGGGCTTTAGATGGCTGACAAACGAAACCGGATTCTCGTGGTCGATGACGAGCTGAGCATGCGTGAACTACTTGAATTCATGTTGGAGAAAGAGGATTACAGCGTCATAAGTGCAGCAAACGGAAAAGAGGCTTTGGCCAAAATTAAAAAAGAGCCGTACGATCTGCTGCTTTGTGATATCCGTCTTGGGGATATGACCGGCCTGGAGGTCCTCAAAGCCTCCAAAAAAGCTAATCCGCATGTGACGGTGATCATGATCTCCGCGTTTGCGACTACTGAAACCGCTGTGGAGGCCATGAATCAGGGGGCGTTTGATTATGTACCCAAGCCATTTGAAAATGAAGAATTGCTGCAAACCATCGCCAACGCCTTGGAGCGAAAAACCTTGGAGAAGGAAAAACGCGCCATCGACGATGCGTTAAAAAGTACGGTCCATTTCGGCAAAATCGTGGGAAATAGCCCACGCATGCTGCATATCTTTGAGATGATCCGGCAGGTGGCCAAAACTCGAACCAGCGTATTGATTACTGGAGAAAGTGGCACCGGTAAGGAGTTGATTGCCAAGGCGATTCATGAAGAGAGCGATCGGTCGGAGCAACCCTTCGTGACCATCAACTGTGGAGGGATCCCCGAAACGTTGCTGGAGAGTGAGTTCTTCGGACATCGTAAAGGATCGTTTACCGGAGCGACTGCGGACAAACAGGGCCTGATGGAGATTGCCAATAAAGGCACCCTTTTTTTGGATGAAGTGGCTGAATTGAGCGTACCCATGCAGGTCAAACTGTTGCGGGCGGTTCAGGAGCGGATTTTTAGGCCGGTGGGTGGTACCAAGGACATTGAGGTGGATATTCGAATTATCTCCGCTACCAATAAAAAATTGGAAGACGAGGTCATCGAGGGCAATTTTCGTGAAGATCTGTTTTACCGCCTCAACGTCATCGAAATCAAAATTCCACCGCTAAGGGAGCGTAAAGGCGACCTTCTGCCGCTGGCGCAACACTTCTTGGAAAAATATTCCAACGAGCTTGGTAAAACGGTCACCAAATTTTCATCCTATGCCATCGACCTGTTAAAAAAATATGATTTTCCTGGAAATATCCGTGAATTGGAGAATCTGATCGAACGAAGTGTGGCCCTTTCAAACACCAACATCCTGCTGCCGGACAGTCTGGCCATGTCCATCCACAAGAAACGCTGGATCGAAGGGGTGCGCAATCGACGCTTCGATCTCGATGAAGTGGCCCAGGGCGTTGCCTTGGATAGCATCCTGGAAGAGATCGAACGGGCCTATATAGAAAAGGCCATGGATTGTTCCGAGGGCAACAAGAACAAGGCTGCAGATCTCCTTGGTCTGAGCCTGAGGTCTTTGAGGTACCGCATTGACAAGCTCAATTCTAATTAGCTTGATAAGCTCAACACGAATCAGACACCATCCTTGCATTGTCTTCTAACATGCGTTCTGTTGCTCCCGTCCACCGATCCCCGGTACTTCAATCAAGATTACTCAATGCCATCCTATTCTGCGGATGTTGGTTTCATGCCCAGCGGTAACGGTTGTCGATTGCGGCAATATAAATGGGAGCCCCCTCAACTGTTTATTATCGTTTCGCGGCGACATCGGATTTATAGCTAATAGTTTCCGGACTTGGTCCGATATTACAATTGTCGGCATCGTTAGGGCGAAGAAACTTGCGTGATTGTGACAATGACAATTTTTGGCAGCTCCGAACAAAAATTTGATTCCAACTGATCTTTATACGTTTAACGTATCAAATGGGAAAATGATAAAAAAAATATAAATTAATATAAAAACGATAGGTTATGAAAAATTAGGATATATTTTACCAAGCTGGCATGCATTCTGCTCGAACCACTTTCAACAATGTTTCGGAACAGGAGGCTAAACCAGTTTCAGTTTTGTTTGTCGGGGTTTTCAACCATCATTAATCTAATCTTTTAATCAGGAGGATTGACATGCTTAGCAAAATGAGAACGAACAACAAAGGTTTCACACTGATCGAATTGATGATCGTCATCGCCATCATCGGTATCCTGGCAGCCATCGCCATCCCCAACTTCATCGCCTATCGTAACAAGAGCTTCTGCTCCGCCGCGGAAAGCGATGCCAACTCCATCGCCGGTGGCCTGTCGGATTACTTTGCCATCCCGACCATTACCTTGGTGCCTGTCCAGGCTGGCGTTCCTGTAGTCAACTTGGCCCGCCTGGGTGCACCTAATGCTTCGGTAACCATGAGCGGCACCAACCTGGGCACCATCGGTGGTGATACAGATCCCAACAACGGCATCACCATCACCGTCGTCGACGGCAGCGGCCGATGCCCCCAGGACTACATGCTCAACATGGACTCTGCGGCCAACCCGCGTGGCTTCTGGAATGCCGGCACCAGCACCTACACCAAGCTGATGGACTAATTGTCGCAACAACTTGATTCGGCAAAAGCATCCAAGCTGAATCAGTAAATTAATCAAGCAAGGTCTGTTCGATGATCGCCTCATCGGCCAGACCTTGCTGCTATTTGGAATGGATATCACACGAAATTCACTAGCTGTGCGTTCATCTGTCTTAGTTCTTCTGGCGTTGGTCATCACCACCTGCTACGCCAACTCCTTTAGCGCCGCCTGGCAGCTCGACGACAAACCCAACATCGTCAACAATACTTATCTGCACCTGGATTCGATGCATCCGCACAAGCTGGTCAACACTCTTTTTACCGACCATGAGAATCCCGGACGCCTCAGCAATAAGATGTATCGTCCGGTGCCCAGCCTCAGTTTCGCGTTAAACTGGTATGTCGGCCAGGACCGTGTGTTCGGCTATCACCTGGTCAACACAGCGATTCATGCACTGACAGCCTTCTTCCTGTTTCTGTTCAACCTGCACTTGTTGGAAACGCCTAAACTAAGAGCCAAATCAACGGGCAAACCCGTCTTCATCGCTCTGCTGGCCAGCTTGCTGTGGGCCGTGCATCCCATTCAAACCCAGGCCGTCACCTACATCGTTCAGCGCATGGCGCAACTGGCGGCCCTGTTCTATATGCTTGGCCTGTATGCCTACCTCAAGGCCAGGCTGAGTGCGGAAACCAATAAACGGATGGCCTGGCTGATTGCCTGCGCCGTTTTTTACTTGTTGGGTGTCCATTCCAAGCCCAATGCAGCCATGCTGCCCATGGCACTGGTGCTGGTCGAGATGCTTTTTTTTCAGAACCTGGCCGACAACCGTATCAGAAAGCGGTTTATGTGGGGCGCTGCCATGGTCGCCGTTTTGATCGCTGTGTTGGGGGCAGCCCTTTTCCTGAGCGGGGAACCGTTTTCCTTTCTGGATATGTATCATGCCCGAACCTTCAGCCTGATCGAGCGTTTGATGACCCAACCGCGGGTGGTCTTGTTCTATCTGTCCCAGATCCTATTGCCCTTGCCCAGTCGGTTTTCCATTGCCCATGATGTCATCGTATCGACCGGCTGGTTAACCCCCTGGGCCACGCTGCCCAGTGCGCTGATGGTTATCGTTCTGGTCGGATTTGCCGTCACCCAGATGGTCAAAAGGCCGCTGCTTGCCTTTGCCATCCTGTTCTATTTCCTCAACCACATTATCGAATCGAGCGTCATCGCCTTGGAGATGATTTTTGAACACCGCAACTATCTGCCCTCGTTTTTTCTGTCTTTGCCGCTGGCTGCTCTGTTGGGCCATTGGTGGCAAAATCATCTACGACGATATCGGGTTGCTCAGGTTTCGGTTGTCGCTGTCAGCCTCCTGTTGGTGACGTTGCTATCCGTCAGCACCGTGGTTCGCAACCGGGTCTGGCAAGACGAAACCACCTTGTGGATGGATGCCGCATCCAAAGCGCCCAACCATTCACGGCCGTTGCATGTGCTTGGCGTCAACCTGGCCTGGGGTAAAGTCAGCAGTCACCCTGATCGCCATGCGATGGCCCTACAGCTATTTGAAGACGCTTTAGACAAATACATGCCCTCCACCAATGTGGAGGCCGACATTTACGGAAATATGGCCCTGATTCAGTTTCATCATACACACAATCCCCAAAAGGCATTTGCCAATTTTAAAGAGGCGTTGAAGATTAATCCCGGTTATCATAAAATCAGACGCGACTACGTCAACGCCTTGACGCTGAACAGAGATTTTGATTCAGCCCTTGAACAGGTGGATATCCTGCTAACCAAGAGTGGTTTAAGCGGGAGAGACCTTAATCTAAAAGGGCATGTCCTGCTGTGGCTCAATCGTCCCCAAGAGGCGCTGCCCTGTTTCCAAAGGGCTGTTCCGCTGCTGGCCGACAAATCCAATGTGATGCTTAACTACTCAGTGGCCTTGAGTATGGCCGGTAAACATGCCGAAGCAGAAAAACTGTTAACCGGCGCCCTGAAGCAGTACCCGCATGAGATCCCTTTTTACATGGCCATCATCGAAAACAGCGTCAGGGCAGAGGCCCATGATCGGGCGTTCACCTACGCCCGGCAACTGCTGGAGCACTTCAATAGCCAGGCAATCCGATCCGGTATCGCCGAATTCAGCAACAATCCCCGGTTTGCACCATTGGGGGTAACGACCATTTGGCCGCAAATCGAAGCGCTGACGTCACCTGCCACCGAGGGCAATTGACATTTAAAGTGGTTTTTCTGAAAACGTATCATGCTAAAACAGGACCGGCGCGCTGAGCATCAGATATGAGACCGAGCAAGTATCAATCCCAACTCCAGTCGATTAACCCCCTGCCATTCGAGTACTATTTCATCCCCTATCTCGCGATTGCCCTGATCGGATTGGCTGACAGCATCTACTTGGCCATATCGCACTATCGGGTGCATACAGACCTGAACTACTCAAGCTTTTGTGCCTTGTCCCAGGCTTTCAACTGCGACACCGTATCGGCAAGCCCATATGCGGTGTTTCTGGGCATTCCTTTGGGGATCTGGGGAATAATAGGATACGCATTGGTCATAGCGCTCTTGGTTGCGGCCGGCTCTCGGCAGCATGGAAGAAAACGATTATGGCCGCTGCTGTTCTGGACAGGATTGCTCTACAGCGTCGGTAGCCTCGTTCTGGCCTGGATTTCCTCGACGATCATTCAAAGTTACTGCATCATGTGCATTCTCACCTACGTGGTCAATTTTCTGTTGCTGTATTATGCTTGGTTTGTGAACCGACGCTTCGGCGATGTGGGTTTGCTCAAGGGACTGGCACGGGACATGCAGATGCTATGGCAGCAGAGAAAAATGAGCTTGCCCATTGTGGGACTTTTCGTCTTCACCACCGCCGGTTTTGCCATGGGCATACCGTCGTATTGGCAAATGACGCCGCCAGCGTTGAGTGATGCGGTGAATAGCGGAATCACCGACGATGGTCATCCCTGGATCGGTGCCCAAAATCCCTCTCTGACCATTACCGAATTTTCTGATTACATGTGCTTTCAATGTAAAAAAATGCATTTTTTTTTGCGTAAGCTGGTTCAGTTAAATCCGGATCATATCCGTTTGGTACACCGGCATTTCCCCATGGACAACGCTTACAATCCTTTGGTGCCTGATAGGTTTCATGCTGGTGCAGGAAATATGGCCATTATTGCGCTCTATGCCAATGAGAAAGGTAAGTTTTGGGAGGTCAACGATCTGCTATTCGGTTTGGCCGAAAAAAAGGCTGACTTCAATACCAAAATCATTTCTCAGCAGGTTGGGATCAGCAACCGGGAATTGAGCGCTGCTCTGAAAAGCAAATCATTACGGCTGCGCTTGAAGCATGATATCGCGGTGGGGATAAAATACGGTATCGATGGCACGCCGGCGTTCATTATTGATGAAATGGTCCACGTGGGTAGGATTCCTCCGGAGATACTGGAGACATATTTGAAATAACTATGGACACCATGAGAAGTGACAACCGGTCGCCTGTATTCAGGCATTTACACGATCCCTCCTTTCACCCTGGCCTCGCCGGAAGAAACCTGGTCGCTGTGCTGTTGTTGATTTCGATAGTATGTATAATTTATTCAAATACATATGATTGTTCATGGCATTTTGATGATTATCGCAATATCGTCGGCAACAGCCGATTGCAGATAACCGATCTAAGCCTTGAGTCCATTAAGCAAACCTTCTATGCGCATCATGACAGTGAACGATTGTACCGGCCGCTACCCATGTTATCCTTTGCCTTAAACTGGTATCATGGTCAGGGTAGCCTTTTTGGATTTCATGTTGTCAACACGTTGATTCATTGCCTGAACGCCGGCCTATTATTCCTGACGCTACTGGCGGTATTGGATACACCGATGGCTAGACGTCAGAAGACAACAAACGCTTATTTCGTAGCGCTGTTAGGCGCACTGCTGTGGGCTGTCAACCCTGTGCAGACCCAAACGGTGACCTATATCGTGCAGAGAATGGCTGCCATGGCGGCGTTGTTTTATCTGTCCGGTTTGTTCTTCTACCTGAAGTGCCGCATGACCCAATCGATTAGATATAGAATTGTGTTTGGAATCTTGTGCTTGCTGAGCTGTCTTGCCGGGGTACTCTCCAAAGAAAATGCATTAATGTTGCCCCTGTCGATCGGGCTTATGGAGTTCATCTTTTTCCCGCATGCAAGACAGTTTTTATCAGCCAGACCAAATCTCAGAACCATTTTCGTTGCCTGTATGATTGCAGGCATCGGTATTGCGCTTGTTTTATCGTTTGATGCTGTTTCACATACGGTGGTGCATAGTTATGAGAACCGGCCGTTCACTTTGATGGAGAGGTTGCTGACACAACCACGCATTTTGGTCTTCTACCTATCGCTCATTTTTTTCCCTCTACCGAGCCGGCTTTCCATTGGCCATGTCATAAACACGTCGCACTCCTTGATTGATCCGGTGACCACCATTCCCAGTATGGTGGTGATCATCACCTGTATCGGATTTGCAATATTTAACCTGAAACGTAAGCCATTTGTGGCGTTTGGACTGCTGTTTTTTTTCCTGAATCACGTCATCGAATCGTCGGTGTTGGGCCTTGAGCTGGTTTACGAACACCGCAACTACCTGCCGACGCTGTTTCTATTTTTGCCGGTGGCCCATTTCGGTTGCCAGCTGATCGCTTCCAGCCTGGAAAAACAGAGACTGCTCCATGTTGCATGGATATCATTATTTATACTCGTCATCTGTGCACTCGGGTTAGCGACCCATGCCAGAAACGTGGTTTGGAAAACCGAGAAATCGCTTTGGCAGAACGTATTGGACAACTATCCTGATTCGACACGGGCCCTGCACAATCTTGCCGATCAACACTATGCCAAGATCGGCGATTATACAACCGCGCTCAAACTTTACGCGCATGCGTTGTCTCTGGATTGGCGGGATAACAGTACGATTTTTCGCAAGGGCATCACGTTAAACAACGTTGCCGCTATCTACTACGGATTCGGCATGGACGAAAAGGCGCTTCAGTTTTGGAACAGTGCACTTCAGGTGATGCCGACCAATATCAAAGCCATACAGGGAAAAGCCCAGGTGTTGACGTCTTTGGGTCGGTTTGATCAGGCGCTGCAAACCTTGGATACTGTGCCTGACGACTCAAAAAATGCTGATATTTATAACCTTCAGGCACTTTTGTTGGCCACACGCGGTGACTATTCTACTGCCTTGGGGTCTTGCCGAAAAGCGATGCGATTGATGCCCTTTAATTCGGACAGCCTGCTTTGCTTGGCTTCTATCTTCACCCGAATGCAGCTCTACGATAAATCCGAATTTTTTCTCAAATTGGAATATTTAAAAAACACCAACACTATAAAAGTACTGCTCATGTCGTTGGAAAACGCGATTCTGAGGAACGATACGCAAACTGCCGATAAGATAGCAAGCGCCCTGTTAGACGCATATCCACCGGATGAAATTTTGTCGAATTTGCGCTTGTCTCAAAGACATGAGACCATCCCATTGGCCGTGCACCTGGTTGGTCCCCATTTACGTGCTGCCAAAGGGACTATGCATGATCGGTGGATCGTGGCGTTGGATAGCATGATTGACAAGGCAACACCTTGAACCGCAACAGCGTGTGCATTCTCCGTCGCTTGTCGGCGCGAAGCAGAGATCTCGCCCAGCGTGACGGCGGGGTCAGCGAGCGAATCATTGATACAGGCAGAACGTCTTATGGTCCAATCTTACTCGCCCTTGCTACGAGGTGCTTCAATTTAACAGGATCGCCTAAAGCGGTCAGCTTAGATCGTTCAACATCACGACGATGATGTTGTCGTGGGCACGTTGATTGAAATAAGCGTTTCAGCGAATCGACTACAGATGGCCACTAAACCGACATCACCGTCATCAGCGTCTGATCCTTCGATTTTGCTTGTCGCAGCCATTTTCAGTGCATTGGCGGCAATGATTCTCGTCATATTGACCATGTCCCTGGTGCCACCGGTCGGCCGCGACGCGTTAACCCACCATCTGGCCGTACCCAAACTGTGGATCCGTCACGGAAGCTTGGTCGCTCTGCCTCATCTGCCGTTTTCCTATTATCCCGGAAATCTCAACTTGCTTTACTTACTGCCTTTGCTGCTGGATAATGACACGCTACCCAAGGTTATCCATTTTCTGTTTGGTCTGGGAACAGCATGGCTAATTTATGCATACCTATATTCGCGTACGACACGCCTACTGGCCCTGCTGGGGGCCCTGATCTTTCTCTCAACACCGATAATCGTCAAGCTTTCGGTCAGCGCTTATGTCGATCTCGGCCTGGTCTTTTTTTCATGGGCGTCGATCGTCTGCCTGTATACATGGGCTCGCTCTCCGCAATCGATAAAGCCGCTCATATTCTCGGCCACTCTTTGCGGGCTGGGGCTGGGAACTAAATACAACGGCATGATTTCGCTGCTTTTGCTCACCATATTCGTTCCCCTGATTTATAGTCGCATTGCCGGCAGGCGAAATTTTAAAACCCACCTGGCAATCGGCTACACGATCCTTTATTTCCTTATCGCGATGACCATGTTTTCGCCATGGATGGTCAGAAACTATCGTTTGACCGGCAATCCGGTCTATCCGCTGTACACCCACCATTTGGGCAAACAAGATCATAGCCCTGAGATCTCCAACCTGTCCATGAAGCCATGGCTGCAGCGAAAATTGATCTACCGGGAACCGGCCTGGCAGACGGCCCTGATTCCGCTACGGATCTTCTTTCAGGGCCAGGATGACCATCCGCGGTATTTCGATGGTAAACTCAATCCGATGATCTGCCTGTTTCCTCTTTTATTGCTGTTAGTCCGCAGGGGTACGGATGATCGATTAAAACTTGAACAGATTCTGTTGGCCGCATTTGCTGTCCTGTATATCTTATATGCCAGTTTTATGGTTGATATGCGAATCCGCTACATTGCGCCGACCATCCCGCCCCTGGTGGTATTAACCGTCATGGGACTGGCGGCCATCTTGCACCGCCTTGAGGGTATGGCCAGCCCCGTGTGGCGAAAATTGGGGCGCTGTGTAACCTTCAGTGTTTTTACCGGCTTTCTTGCTCTGAATGCCATCTATGTGACCCAACTTTTTCGATCCGTCGATCCGGTTCCCTATGCCCTGGGAAAAATATCCCGCGAAGCCTACCTGCTGGATAAGTTGCCGGAGTTCAGAGCAATCCAGTTCGTCAACCGGGTTCCGGACAGCAACATGAAGGTCATGGCACTGTTCGTGGTTAGGCGGCTGTACTATTATGACCGGCCATTCGAATTTTTGGAGCAGACCTATGCTGCCATGGTGAAAGATTATACGGACCTGGCCGGTCTGTCGTTGCAGTTGCGTGAAAGAGGCTACTCTCACTGCGTGATCGGAATCGCTCAGTTTGAGCGCTGGGCCAATCGAGTCTTCGATGACGGCAAAAAAAGGATCGTCTCACAGTGGTTGGAACGATCGTGCCAATTGCTTTTCTCGAGCAATGGTTACGCGGTCTTCAAATTAATTGATATCGGCCAACCGCCCATTCCCGGGCCGAATCCAGGCGATTTGTCGTGACATCGCCAACAAGCAATGGTGCCTGGCCAGGAAAACCAACTGGAAGTCGCATGGTGAGCTTTCCACTCAAGCAGAAGCTGATCGGTCTCATCGGGTTGTTGCTGCTGATCGGGATTGCTTACAGCAGCAGCCTGACGGCATCCTGGCATCTGGATGACATCCAGCATATCCTCAGGAACGAGAAAATCCATCTGACCCGTCCCGACGTCCGTTCGCTGATCGACACCTTTTTTGCCAACCCATACGCCAAGCTCTACCGACCGTTACCGATGGCCTCCTTCGCCCTTAACTGGTACGCCCACGGCGCCGATGTACTCGGCTACCGCATCACCAATATTCTGATTCACTGGCTCAATGGGGTGTTGGTATATCTGGTGGTGACGGTGCTCCTGCAGGCGCCACGGCTGGAAAATGCCTACCAGGGTCGTGAGATCCATTGGATCGCCCTGATCGCTGCAGCCCTGTGGGCCCTGAACCCTCTACAGATCCAAGCGGTGACCTACATCGTTCAGCGCATGGCGGCCATGGCGACGCTGTTCTATCTGGTGGGCCTCTTCGCTTATTTGAGGTATAAACACGCGGCGTCCAAGCGAACCAGTTGCCTTTGGATGGCGGTGTGCACACTGGCCTTTGTGATGGCGGTGTTGTCCAAGGAAAACGCCATTCTCTTTCCTATTGGTCTTTATCTCATCCATACCATTTTCTACGCTTCCCGCGAGCAGCGGCAAAGCAGTTGGCGAGGTTGGCTGACATCTACCTCGATCATCGCGGGGACACTGATTCTCGGCTCGGCACTTTTCTTTGTTGCCCGTGGAAATCCGATAGCGTTGCTTGACAGCCTGTATGCGGACAGGCCCTTTACCGCTATGCAGCGGCTGCTGACCGAACCGCGGATTGTGCTGTTCTACCTAAGTCTGCTTTTCTTTCCCGCTCCATGGAGACTGTCTTTAAGTCACGATGTCACGGTTTCGACTTCCCTGTTAACCCCCTGGACGACATTGCCGGCTATCCTGTGCGTCGCTGGTGCCGCCAGCATCTGTATGGCCGTCTATCGAAAATGGCCCATGGTCAGCTTTGCCGGCCTGTTTTTTCTCCTCAATCATGGTGTCGAATCTACTATTTTACCATTGGAACTGATATTCGAACATCGCAACTATCTGCCGTCTCTTTTCCTCTTTCTTCCATTGGCACACGGCCTGGTGAGACTCAGCGATCGTGCTGCAGAACAAAGAAAATACGGCCGGTATTTAGCAGTTGGCGCAGTTTGCCTGTTGATCGGCATCCTGTGCAATTGGACCTTTGCCCGTAACCTGGTGTGGCAATCGCAGAAGACGCTATGGGAGTACGAAATCAAAAAGCATCCTCACCTGGCCAGGCCTTATCACAATCTGGCCTGGGGCCACTACCAGTCTCGAGGAAAATACGACGAGGCTCTGGCCCTGTACCAGAAGGCCCTGACCCTCAAGGCCCACACCCCCTTTGAGGTTGCCACAACGTTGAATAACATGGGCCGTATACACTATCTTAAAAACGATTACCGACAAGCGAGATTGTATTTTGAACGCGCAGCCGCCGAGTATCCGCGTCTCAAGATTGCCAACTATCAGTTGGTCTCGACGTTGATGCAACTGGAACGCTGGCAGGAGGCCATGGAGCGGATTGATGCCGCCCTGAACCATGACGAATCGGATCCTTTGTATCTCAAACTAAAAGCTGTCGCCTTGTCACGGGTCGGCGCTGATGACAAATCCGCCACTTTACTGTATAAGAGCTTGCAGCTCAATCCTGCATCCTATGACACGCGGGCACATCTTAGCCTGGCGCTCAGCCGGATGGGCCGACTCGATGAAGCGGCGCGGATTGCCGAAGGCAATCGCCCGCAGGAGAAAGGCAGTCCTCAATTGATGCTGGTTTTGGCCGACATCGAGAGACACAAGGGGAATCTGGAGGCCTCCGATCGTCATCTGGAGCGGTTCATCATGCTGCAAGGCCCCGAGCTGGCCAACGAACATCTGCAATCGTGGAAAAACGATAACTTGTCCATAAAGATCGACTATGTATACTACATGAATCGGATCCGGGAACTGAGTAAAAAATGAGGTCCAGCATGGGAATCGCCCGGATTCATGAATCTTTTTAAGCCAAAGAAGCGACTCAAATGCATAAAAACAAGACCATATGTGTAGTCGTTCCAGCGCACAATGAAGAGACGCAAATCAGCTCCGTCATCCGGACCATGCCGGCCTATGTCGATGCCATTGTTGTTATCGATGATGCCAGTGCAGACAAGACCGTTCAGGTTGTTGAGAAAGAGATGCAGCGCATAGAAAAACTCCATTTAATCAAGCATGTCAGCAACCAGGGTGTGGGTGGGGCCATTGCCTCTGGCTACAAATGGGCCAGGGACCATGAGATGGACGTTGCAGCGGTAATGGCCGGCGACGGCCAGATGGCCCCCGAGGATCTCGAAAAAATCATCGAACCGATCGTCAACGGAGAAGCCGACTATTCCAAAGGGAATCGCCTCTTTTTCGGCGATGCCTGGAATATGATCCCGCACTATCGTTATCTCGGGAACTCGTTCTTGTCACTTATGACAAAGATTGCATCCGGTTACTGGCACGTGGCCGATTCCCAGAGTGGATTTACCGCAATTGCGCTGATTGCGTTGAAGCGCATCGATCCGGATTCGATTTATAATTATTATGGTATGCCCAACGATTTATTGATTAAGTTGAATCAACACGATTTTAAGGTCTGCGATGTCAACATCAAGCCGGTTTACAATATCGGTGAACGTTCGGGAATTCGATTGAATAAAGTCATTCCGCGAATATCCTGGCTGCTTTTCAAAGGCTTCTGGAAGCGACTGTTTTTCAAATATGTCATCCGTGATTTCCATCCCCTGGTCTTTTTTTACCTTCTTTCCACGTTTTTGTTTATGCTCAGCATACCTCTTGGAATTCGACTGGTTTACATATGGGTAGTGAAAAACGATATTCCCGACATGAATGCTCTGGCGCTTTTTTTCACACTCATCAGTGGATTGCAGACTGCGTTTTTTGGAATGTGGTTTGATATGGAATACAATAAGAAGAACCAGCGG
>JAAUYD010102424.1_pt1 | contig 14948 bp, 12 predicted proteins | sample 7278101 | NCBI WGS metagenome assembly JAAUYD01 (sample SAMN14350128, study PRJNA611818) | marine sediment metagenome | isolation source: surface marine sediment (0.6m) | place: French Polynesia: Moorea | collected 2018-08
ACATTTTTGACACGATCGTAATTAATTTATTGTTGCAGAAACAGTTAAATGAAGGCAGAGGGCAGAAGGCAGAAGGCAGAGGGCAGAGGGCAGAAGGACAATTTAAAAGTAGATTTAGACTACTTTTAATTGAAGACTCTTTATCTAAAGATTAAAGAGGGGACTTAAACCCAAATGGCGTTAAATAATTTTGAAAAAATCAGTTTAAACGGCAATATCGACTTGTTTGATTGACGTTATGTAAATCATTATGAGAGTTATATTAATTTTTTTTTCAAATACTTCGTCAACAGCGATCGCGATCGCTTTTGGACTGTAAAATGAGTAATCGATAGAGTTAGCTAGGCCATAAAAAAGTCAATTAATTAAGTATTAAAGATGAAGAACTTAAAAAGCGAGCGCAATTCAGAATTATACATAACTTGGGAACAAGAGGCATCTACTTTTTGGCAAGAAGTCAGAGAGCCTCAATCCGATGAAAAAACTATTAATACAAATAGAGAATTAGAATCAAGCTCGTGCGAACAATCCCAAGATTTTTGGGAAGAATTAGCAATTCAAAGAGCTTAAATTTTAAAGCTAGGGCGAAATCTGCTCCTAATTATTATAAATTTTGCTTAAAGTTGATGATATCGCTCTAAATTATAAATATTCAATTTTTTTATCTAATCCTACCTTTTGCTAAGAGTCAAAGGTAGGATTTGTCATTGGAAAAGAAATTTTAAGATAGATTCGCAGTAAAATATTAAACGTGTTTTACGGCTTAAATAATAATGATTCCAGATGCCGATCGCTATTGTTTGAAAAATGCTCGCATTCCAAGTTGCTTGCTAGAAAGTGCAGAGATATTTAAGCAGACAAAAGAAGGATTGTGTTTAGTAGATCTAGAAATAGTTGCAGGTAAAATTAGCAGAATATTTCCTGGTGGCGATCTCAATAGCAATTTAGAAACAATAGATTTAAATAAAAAGATCGTATTTCCTTGTTTTATCGACATGCATACCCATCTCGATAAAGGACATATTTGGGAGCGATCGCCCAACCCTGACGGTACTTTCGATAGTGCTTTAGAGACAGTTAAAAAAGATTATCAAAACTGGCAATTTGAAGGTGTCTATCGCCGCATGGAATTTGGTCTAAAATGCAGTTATGCCCGAGGAACGAAAGCGATTCGCACTCATATCGATTGCTTTGGAGAACTAGCCGATATGAGTTTAAAGGCGATCGAAACTTTAAAACAAACATGGAGCGATCGCATCGACCTGCAAACAGTATCCTTAGTTACTTTAGATTATTTCTTTGGCGATCGCGGTATTGTATTAGCCGATCGGATCGCAGCAATAGACGGTATTCTCGGAGGTGTCGCTTACATGCACCCGGAATTAGAAGCCCAATTAGATCGTATCTTCTCTTTAGCAATCGAAAGAGATTTAGATCTCGATTTTCACGTCGATGAAAACGGCGACCCCAATTCTATTTGTTTGCGAAAAGTAGCCGAAGCAGCAATTCGCCATCAATTTAAAGGTAAGATAGTCTGCGGTCACTGCTGCAGTTTAGCCGTCCAAGATCGAGAAACAGTCAGTAAAACTTTAGCAGCAGTCAAACAAGCCAATATTGGCGTTGTCAGTTTGCCGATGTGCAATCTATACTTGCAAGATAGAGTACCAGGTCAAACTCCTTACTGGCGCGGTGTAACCAGAGTACACGAATTGAAACAGCAAGGGATACCAGTAGCCTTTGCTAGCGATAACTGTCGCGATCCATTTTATGCTTTTGGCGACCACGACGTTCTAGAAGTATTTAACCAAGCAGTTAGAATAGCCCATTTAGATCTGCCTTATGGCGATTGGCCTGCTAGCGTAACAAAAACAGCAGCAGAATTAATTGGTAATTCTCAAATGGGTAAAATTGCTCCGGGATTGCCAGCAGATTTAATTATATTTAAAGCCCGGTACTTTAGCGAATTATTATCGCGATCGCATTCAGATCGAATCGTTTTGCGTCTGGGTAAATCCATCGATACAACTTTACCAGACTATTGCGAATTAGACGATTTAATTATCTAAATCTGTTGCAATCCATTTTGCCACAAGTTTACCATCAATTTTCTGCCAAACCATTTTCCTAGGTGGATTGGGAAAGACAAATTCTTTTGTAACTGCAATGTCTGAAGGTCTTACTTTAGCAGTAGATTCTCGATCGTCGAGGGATTTTTGCTGAGGAATGCTGACTGGATTTAAGCTGCGATCGAATGCTAGATTTTCTTGACCTAATATTTTAGAAGCCATTCTTCTTCTCCTAATTGGGTTTATTTTTGCATTGACAACGAATATCTCTATTGACTGATATATATCTATTCTTATTTGTGCACATATTTTCTGCAAAAACAAACTCAACTTAACAATTGTTTTCATCGATCCCAGATTGTTTTGCTAAATTATTGGTTGATTTCACGGATAAAAATAAGCTTTTAAAAATTAAATTAAGTTCTTGAAGTTGGCAGAGAAAGAGTTAGATTGCTTTGTCTAACTGAATAATAGCGATTCTCAAAAACAGCAAAACACACAGCAATTGGATTTACTCCCAGGGAAAAAATTTGATTGTTCTGAGGTTTCTAGCCCTGCAATAAATATGCTCAGATTACAACAATCTTGCGATCGCGATCGCGCAAATAAATATTTTTTTTAAACAACATACTTTTTGATGCCGATCGACAGTTGAGAGATTAGTTAATACTTGGAATCAATTTGAATTAGGTATTATCGCTGACTCTTAGCTCGATTCCGTTATTAATTAAACTTAGCCTTAAATTTAAGATTAACTTCGATTTAAGTTCGATTTTGCCGAGGTAAGATGCAACTTGCACCATCGCGATCGCTTGCAACCAACAATTGAGTAAGAGATTCTGCATCTAAAGGTTTGCTAAAAATATAACCTTGAATGCATTCGCATTCGAGACCGTACAATAAATTTAATTGTTCTACGGTTTCTACACCTTCGACAACTACCCTGAGATTAAAGCCTTTTCCGATCGCGATCGCCGCAGCAATAATTGCAATATCTTCGGGTTTATCGGGCAGATCTTTAATTAACAAGCGATCGACTTTTAAACTATGGAAAGGAAATTGTTTTAAATAGCCCAAAGAGGAATAACCAACCCCGAAATCGTCCATCGCAATATTAATCCCCATCTTAGCAATTTTGGAGAGAATTTTACTTGCTAATTTTGGATTTTGAATCGCCGCATTTTCTGTAACTTCTAATTCTAATAAATCGGGAGGCATTTCAGTTACTCTTAAAATTTCTTCAATCTTTTCGAGTAAGTTTTTTTCTTGTAATTGTCGTGGTGAGAGATTGACTGATATTTTTACAGGAGGTAAGCCTGCATTTTGCCAGATTTTACTTTGAATGCAAGCCTTTTTTAATACCCATTCGCCGATCGCAGCAATTAAACCTGTTTCTTCTGCTATAGGGATAAATCGATGGGGAGATACGAAACCTAGCTGGGGGTTTTGCCAGCGAATTAATGTTTCTACTCCGTAAATAGCTCCCGTTTTAATATTAATTTGAGGTTGATAATAAAGTAGAAATTCTTGACGATCTAAAGCCCCGTATAAATAACTTTCTAATTTTAAAATGCTCGAAGTGCGATCGTTAATTTTAGAGTTATAAAAATGATAAGTTCCTCCCCCCTTTTTTTTAGCAACTGATAAAGCGGCATCAGCATTACTGAGTAATATTTCTGGATTTTTCCCATCTTGAGGATAGATTGAAATGCCGATACTGATACTAACTCTAATCTCCATATTGCCTAATTTGAAAGGCTGTTTGAGACAGTGAATAATTTTTTCAGCTAATATTATCGGATCTTCTTTACTATTAATTTTATCCATTAAAATAGTAAATTCATCTCCACCCCAGCGCGCTGCCATGTTAATATCTGCCAAGCAGTTTGTCAGTCTTTCTGCGAAATTTTGCAATAAGATATCGCCAATTTTATGAGTTAAATTATCGTTAATTTTTTTGAAACGATCTAAATCGATAAATAAAACCGCGAGCGCAGTTTTATTCTTTTTCGCGTTAGCAATAGCTAGAGATAATTCCCGCTCGAAAAGCTGACGGTTAGGCAAATTAGTAATAACATCGTGAAAGTTACGATAAGAAATAGTACGATATAAATTATTATTTTCGATTGAAATTGATAACTGAGATGTTAACATTTTCAATATTTCTAATCGCTCTTGAGAAAGAGTTAGCTCTACCGAACAATTTTCTAAATAAAGAATCCCTTTGATTTTACCAGAATACATAATTGGCAATCCCAAAATTGATTTTGGTTGATTGCTGGCTATGTAAGGATCGCTAGCAAATAGTTTTGCTGTATTTACTCGGTCGATAACTAATATTTCTTTGGTTCGATAGACATCATTTATAATTGAAATCGGTAGATCGGGATAGTTTTCTATTTTTTGTTGAGGAAAAGATATTTTTATTTCTTCTTCTGCCACTCCTGCAGCTACAAGAACTAAAGATCGATCTCTGTCTAAAAACAAAAAACTTTTTTGCGCTCCAGCATTTTCCATAACTATTTTTAGCAACCTACGCAATAGTTTTTCTAAAATAGTTTCTGAAGAAATAGCTCGCGATGCTTTAATTACTGAAGATAGCTCTAAATATTTTAGTTCGATTGTTTTTTTATCGGTAATTTTAATTAATTGCGGGTATCTCGATTCTAAATATTTTACTTTTACTTCAGCTTGCCAGCATAAATAATTATTATAAGCAGTGTTGAAATAGGATCTGGCTAATTTTGCTTTATTACAAGCTAAATAAAACTCACCTGCTAGTTCGTTAGCTAGAGCTTCTTCGTGAATATATCCTGTTTTTTTAGCATCTTCAATTGCGCGATCGTAATAGTTCGCAGCTAAGGCATTTTTCCCTAAAATTCTGGCTTTTTCTGCTTCAATTAATTCGTATTTGTGCAAATAGTTTTTTGGGGCATAATCAGTCCACTTTTTCATTTGTTCCTGATTTTTAATCAGGTGATTGAGTAGCGTTTCCCGATCTTTCGATCTCGGATTTAAAGCCGCTAAAATTAGCGAATAATAAAAATTGTATTGAAAAAAACATCGGTTTTCCCAACTTCCTTCTGCATATTTTTCTGCTAGCTGAATATTGACAAATGCTTGTTGATAATCTCGTTTAAAATAAAACCAAATAGAATTAGCTAAATAAACAGTAAAATATAATACCGACTTATCTTTATAAAAATTAAAATCTTTTGGTATCAATTCTTTGACATATTTACCTTGTAACTTTAAGATTAATTGCTGCCAAATTTTAGTATAGCTCCAATCAAATTCTTGTTTGAATTTAATCATAAATTCAATATGTATTGCCATTTCTTCGGCAACATATTCGAGGGGCTTCCCCAAGAAAAATAAATCGGTACAGTAATGTTTATTATGAATTACCATTACTGCTAATTTATCTTTTTCAACTATCTTTGAGGGTTGTTTTTCATCGTCTTTATTTCTATTTTCCAATCTTTTGTCCTCATTTGTAGCCGCTAAAGTCAAATACGATCTAGAATAATATTTTTAGCCATTAACTTCTAGCTCACCCCAATTAAAATCACGGTGAAAAGATCTTGTATTTTTTGCTGAGTCTATTTAGGGCAATATCCTCTTGACTCAGCATTTCCACTTACGGGATTTATTCTTGTTAAACTTTGTTGACCTCTCTAATACTAATTATTCTAAAAATAGAAAATCAATCTGTCTAGACTTAATAATAACTTTTTACTAAATTAGATCGCTATCAATGGTTTTAAAATTTTATAACTCTTTCTAGTCAACGGTTTGAGTCGTCATTTTTTTTTATTAATATTTTTTTTATTAGTATTTTTTTTAAGAAGAGAATATCTTTAAGTTAAGAAATTTTTAATCGATCTGATAAATAATTTTTTGTTACAATTCTACCAAAGCAACTTGAAAATTAAATTCAAAAATGTATTTTTAAAAATAGTTTAATTTAACAGAAAAACATTAAAATTTAGATTGTAAAGCTAGCAGGTTTAATGATCGGTCTGAGATCGGGATGTGCTGCTGAAGAGCCAGACCAAATAGTATTGGGATTGTGAAAAAAAGCATCTGGAGAATCAAGAGAAGATTCGCTCATCACAATACCGATCGTAACGCTAGTAAATATCTCATGTTTACCCAAATAAAACGGGGGAATTAAAACTTGTTGTATGCGATCTACCACAATAGAAGCATCGCTGAGATTATCAATTTCTTCGAGGAGAACAGCAAACTTGTCCCTTCCTAAACTAGCAAAAGTATCGGTAATGCGAAGACAAAATTGAATTCTTTGCACGATCGCAACATTTAATTGTTCCGTCATTCTCACCCCCAAACGATCGCGAAACAACTCGAAACGATCTAAATTAAGCAATAAAACCGCAAATCGCTCCTGGTCATTTCTTTGAAAGCGTTTTAAAGCCAAATTGAGGCGATCGCAGAATAAATTGCGGTTTGGTAAATTAGTGACGCGATCGCGCAGCGCATCTTTAACCAATTGCTCTTGTTTGAGCTGTCTGGCTAATTCTAGAGCAGCTCTGGGGGCAAAAATTTGCATCAGAGTCAGTCCCAAAGTAGGATCTTCGATGGGTCGATCGTTCATCGCCACCAAATGACCGATAATATTATTAGTAGAATCAAACATCGGCACGCCAATATAACCCTCAACTTGAAGTAAGATTAAATCTCGATCTTGAGGAAAAAGTATTTGTAAATCGCGAGGATAATAAGCAGCTTTTCCCCCAAATACAGCTTCGCAAGGAGTATTACTTAAAGAATATTCAAAATTTTCTCCGTATTCATTTTTACACCAAAAAGCCAAAATTCTCACCGTTGCTGGGGTTAATTCGTTCAAACATTCTGTGATGAAAACATATTGAAACTGAAGTAAATTAGCTAGATTGCGAACCAAAACTTGAAAAAATTCCTGACCGGTAACTCGAGAAGTTGCCTTAACTAAAGAACTTAAAATTGATTCTTTTTCTTTATATTTAGTAATATTTTCAACAGAAACTACTAAACGAACTGAATCATTTTTGCTCTGGAGTAACTTACCGCGAATTAAAAACCAATTTTGTTTTTGTAGATGATATTCTAATTGGAAATTTTCTTTTTTTTTGGTAACAACTTCTTGGATTTCTCGAGCTATCGATCGACTCAATTCGGTGCGATCGCCCTTGATTCGATTGCAAACTTCTAAAAAATTAGTCCCCAGTCCGATGTCTTTTATTAAAAATAATTCTTTTTCTATCAACTCCTGAAAAGATCGATCGATTAAGATAATTTCGCTATTTTCATCTAAGATAGCTACTCCGGTAGATAAAACATCCAAACTAGATTGGAATAAACTATAGTTTCGCTCTAATGTCAACTTTTTTTTACCCCCCAGCTGATTTTTATTATTTTATTAATCCCTCTTGTTATAATTATTAAACTCGTTGATTTGTTAAATGTAAAAATATCGGCGGGAAAAGCTTAAAAGAGCAAAACCAATAAAAAATTTTAAATTAATGAATTCAATGAAAACAACATCGATCGATTGGAATAATTTAATTGATGAACTAACAGGAATAGAAATAATTAGAGATCCCATACAAATAGCCAAACTCTCCCTAGACTATTATCACTTTAGTCCAGTTTTAGAGGAGCTGCTCCAAGATAAAAGAGCCGATCTCGTAGTTCGTCCCCACAGCGAAGCACAAGTTATCAAAATTGCTCAAATTTGCGTCAAACATAAAATTCCCCTGACCGTTAGAGGTGCAGGAACGGGAAATTACGGCCAATGCATTCCCCTATACGGTGGAATAGTCCTCGATACCACCGCTCTCAATCAAATTATCTCGATTTCACCCGGAGTCGCTCTGGTCGAATCAGGGGTAAAAATGGCAGCATTCGACAAACAAGCCCGAGCAATAGGTTGGGAGTTGCGGATGGCCCCTTCTACCTATCGTACCGCTACAATTGGCGGTTTTATCGGCGGTGGTAGTGCCGGGATGGGTTCGATAGAATACGGACAACTGCGCGATCGCGGCAATCTTTTAGCCGTCAGAGTAGTTACTCTCGAAGACGAACCTCGGGCGATCGAACTGCGCGGTGACGAAGTGCAAAAAGTCAATCACGCTTACGGTACTAACGGGATTATTACTCAATTAGAAATTCCTCTAGCTCCTGCCCATCCTTGGGCCGAAGCAATCGTTGTTTTTGACGATTTTATGAGTGCAGCTCGATTCGGTCAAGCACTTTCGGACAGTGATGGAATCGTTAAAAAATTAGTCAGCATTCACGCCGATCCGATTCCAACTTATTTTAATGCGATCGCTCATTTCATCCCTAAAGGCAAACATTGCGCGATCGTCACGATCGCAGAATTCTCTGTAGAACCGTTTCGCGATTTAGTTGCCGAACACAATGGTAAAATTACATACCATAAAAATGCTCTAGAAGCAAGTAAAGGCACTCACTTATTAGAATTTACTTGGAATCATACAACTTTACACGCCCGCAACGTCGATCGCAATTTAACTTACTTGCAAACCTTCTTTTTCGATCTCGACAAAGTAGAGCATATGTATCATCATTTTGGCGATGAAGTAATGATGCATCTAGAATTTTTACGAGTTGGAGGCAAAGCAATTCCGGCAGGGTTGCAACTCGTTCGTTACACGAGCCACGAACGCCTGAACGAAATTATTGACTATCACGAAGCAAGAGGGGCGTTTATTGCCAATCCCCACACCTACATTCTCGAAGATGGTGGCAGAAAAACCGTCGAACCAGAACAATTAGAGTTTAAACGTGCGATCGATCCCTACGGACTCATGAACCCTGGCAAGATGAAAGCCTACACTCAGAAGATTGCAACTAGCAATTAAAAAAACTGCCTATCCCTGGGGTGGTTGCTCCTCAGTTGGTTCGACTGGTGCTGGTTGCTCCTCGGGTGGCTGTTCTGGAGTGGCTGCGGCTGTAGGTTCTTCCTGAGTTGGTTGTTCTTCTTGGGGTGGTTCGACTGCTGGCTGTTCTTGGGGTGGTTGTTCTTGGGGTGGTTCTTGGGGTGAAGCAACGGAAGCAGAATCAACCGGTGATTCTTCTGAAGGAGTATCTTCTGCTGTTAACTTGAGGTTCAAGTAGCGAATTACCTCTTCAGAAAGACGCATATCTCTTTCCATCAGTTTAATGTGTTGACCGTCGCTGTTGTAATTCATCTGAATGTAAATGCCATCCTGAAAATTCTGAATTTCATAAGCAAGTCGGCGTTTACCGCGATTTTGAATTTTAATACCCGTAGCACCTCTTTCGGTGATGAATTGAACGTATTTATCGACAACCTGATTGACCCTTTCTTCAGAGAGATCGGGACGCACCACGTACATAGTTTCGTAACTGTTAGCCATGAATTTATACTCCTTGTGGACTTGGGGGTACTCATACCTGTAAATTTATTAATAAGCACCCAAATGACGGCTTCTTCGATTTTCGATCGCACAGAACAATCAAAATAAAGAAGCAAGGATTTACAATCTTACTACGAGAAACCATCCGATCGCTACTAAAAAGAGGTAAAAATATCTCAATAGCGATCGTTCAATTCACTCACACATTACTTTAAAGACCTATGGTGCAAAGATACGTCAGAGTTAAAACTTCTGAAGGAAAAACCTATTACGGCTCTCTGTTGCTGAGCCGCACTGTTGAGGTTCTCGACGCTCCTCCCTGGCTCAAAGGCAAGCCTACCAGTTTAAAATTAGAACCCGACACCTATAAACTATTAGCCCCCTGCGCTCCTTCAAAAATCGTTGCTGTAGGTAAAAATTATCGCCAACACGCTCAGGAAATGGGTGGGGAAGTCCCAGCAGAACCCTTATTATTTCTCAAACCACCCTCGGCGATCGTCGCTGATTCTGAAGCTATTTACTATCCTCAACAATCCGATCGCGTCGATTATGAAGGAGAATTAGCCGTAATCATCGGTGAATTTTGCAAAAATTGCAATTTAGAACAAGCTCGTAATAAAATTTGGGGCTACACGATTGCTAACGACGTGACCGCTAGGGATTTACAAAAAAAGGACAATCAGTGGACTAGAGCTAAAGGATTCGATACTTTTTGCCCCCTCGGCCCCTGGATCGTTCGCGAATTAAGTCCGGGGGCAAAATTACAAACTTTTATGAATCAAGAAGAAGAACCGCGCCAATCTGCGTTTATATCTGATATGGTTTTTACTCCTGAATTTTTGGTTCACTATATTTCGCAAATAATGAAACTCCTACCCGGAGATATAATTCTGACTGGAACTCCGGCAGGAGTAGGAGCTTTGCAAAAAGGCGATCGCATTCGGATCGAAATTCAAGGGATCGGCTCTTTAGAAAATTATGTAATTGTCGGTATCTAAATCGATTTTTTTTCTTAGCGTACTTGGGAAGCCGCAGCTTCAGAAATAGTGGGAATTTCGGAATATTTTCCTAACCCTGACTGAATCATTGCATAAAAACAAGCCGTTAAAGCCGATAAAAAGACAACGTTTGCCAAAGTTTCTGTTATCAAGCTCTGGCCTAAGCCACCAAATATACTAAAAGCAAAATTACAAAGTATCAACAATATATCAATTAAAATTGCTTGCATGGCGTTGAAACGAAGAAAATGACTCAAGTTTTCATTTCTAATCACCGCAAAATAAAGACCAAAGAAAATAATAATCCCAGCAAACCCACCTAAAATACTATTGAGTAGAATCATCGGTGCGACTAGGTAAGAAATAATTTCCTTAATTACGCCCGGGAGCATTTGCCAAGCACTAGATTTATTGCCAAAATCTACCAATACATCAAACAGAGGAAATGTATAAACACAAACTGAAAAAACTTTATCTTTAACATCTATTGAATCGCGCCAATTCATTCTATATTATCTCCTTAAAGCAGTGCGTCAGGTTGGCTATTTTATTCTCGAGTAGTTCCACCATAGCGCACTCGCAGATAACTTAACTATCCTCTGTTGAGGTAGATTTGACTTGATTTAATCGATTTTAGCCAAGCGAAAGCCCATTTGACACTGATAGAGATCTAATTGATTCTCCTTCGACTTGCCCACCGAACGACCGCAACTAAGTTTCCCTTGACTCCAACGAGGAGATCCACTGCGATCTGCCAAGACGCAACCCTGACAAACTCGTTCGCAACCAATAATTTGTTCTTCGGTTAAGATGACTAACATTTTACAAATCCCTTCCCCTCCTGCGATCGCGGCTCTTGCTCTTATTTTAATTCTTACTTTTCTTATTAAAGAAATATTGCTACGTAGCTTAATATTAAATTAACTTAATTAAAGCAACTTTTAATCTTTTTTCAAGATACTCGAGTTTAACCTGCTTTACTATTAAAAAAAAATTATCCTCTGACTTTTAAGTTACAAGATCTGCTATCAAGTCTAAAACTTTACCTAATAAGTAATATCAATAAAAACAAAGAGCGTTAAGATAGTAAATTGGCGACAGTAAGATTGAAAAAGTGCAGTCAAATGAAAGTTTGGCAATACATTTAAAAACCAATGCTGTACTTTTCTTGACTAAAAGCAAAGCGAGTTAGAAGAAAAAAGTGAGTAAAACTAATCTAGATTTCCTAGCACAAACAGATCCAGCAGTAACAGAAATTATACAATTAGAATTGCAACGGCAAAGAACCCATTTAGAATTAATTGCCAGCGAAAACTTTACTTCACCAGCAGTTTTAGCAGCCCAAGGTTCGGTATTGACAAATAAATACGCCGAAGGACTGCCAGGGAAAAGATACTATGGCGGTTGTGAAGAAGTAGATCGGGGCGAGCAACTAGCAATAGATCGTGCTAAAGAGTTGTTTGGAGCGGCCAGTGCAAACGTTCAACCCCATTCTGGCGCGCAAGCCAATTTTGCAGTCTTTCTAGCCCTATTAGAGCCAGGAGACACCATCATGGGAATGGACTTATCCCATGGCGGACATTTGACCCATGGTTCGCCCGTCAACGTCTCCGGGAAATGGTTTAAAGTCTGTCAGTACGGCGTAGACAAAGAAACAGAAACCCTCAACTTCGATCGCATTCGCGAAATCGCTCTCAAAGAAAGACCAAAACTAATTATTTGCGGTTACTCAGCCTATCCCCGGATCATCGAATTTGCCAAATTTAGAGAAATAGCCGATGAAGTCGGTGCTTATCTCCTGGCCGATATCGCCCACATCGCCGGTTTAGTTGCAAGCGGACACCACCCCAACCCAGTCCCCTATTGCGACGCAGTCACCACTACCACCCACAAAACTTTACGAGGCCCCAGAGGTGGTTTAATTCTAAGCCGCGATGCCGATTTAGGAAAGAAATTTAATAAAGCAGTATTCCCCGGAACTCAAGGCGGCCCCCTCGAACACGTTATCATCGGCAAAGCAGTCGCATTTGGAGAAGCCTTGAAACCAGAATTTAAAACCTATTCCGCTCAAGTAATTGCCAATGCTCGCTCCCTGGGCAACACTTTGATGGAGCGAGGCTTAAAACTAGTCTCTAACGGTACGGACAACCACCTAATTTTAGTAGATTTGCGATCGGTCAATATGACCGGCAAAAAAGCCGATCGCCTGATGAGCGAAACCAATATCACTGCCAATAAAAATACCGTCCCCTTCGATCCAGAATCGCCTTTTGTCACTAGCGGTTTGCGTTTGGGATCTCCAGCCATGACCACCAGAGGATTGGGTATAGTAGAATTTCAAGAAATAGGCAATATCATCGCCGATCGCCTGCTAAATCCTGAAGACGACAGCGTCAAGCAAGACTGTCTTAACCGAGTAGCCGCACTGTGCGATCGCTATCCCCTTTACGAACACATTCAGATTCCCGTGCCAGCAATTGTCTGAGAACGAGCTTGCGGAGGTCAACGGTCAAGAGTCAGAGATCGAGGATATTCAATCTTGAAATAGTTCGAGACAACAGCAATCTCAGATTAGATCCCAACTTTCTGGTTCGTCCTTTAACCCTCAATCTTGACTCTACCCCGAAGCCGGCGTTAAACAACAACTTTAGCAAACCACTTCTTGGGAATTAAATGTCATGTCTGCCCAACTGTATCACGCGATTTCCTTTCTAGTTTCTGTCACCGTAGTTTTATGGACTATTCCAGATGTGAAAAATATCGGTCTGCGGTTGGGTATCGTCGATCGACCCAATAAAAGAAAAATCCATCAAAACCCTACAGTTAGAGTCGGTGGCATTTCCATCTTCACCGGAACGATCGCCGCTTTATTAGTAGTTTGGGGTTTGGGAGGTTTCGGCGTATTGCCCCCCGAACAAGAATGGGAAATTTGGGGGATTGTTTTAGGTAGCGTTGGCTTTTTTGCGATCGGATTTGCTGACGATCTTTTTAACCTCAGACCTTTATCTCGACTGGCAATGCAATTTGCCGTAGCTAGCGTTTCCTGGCAGATGGGGGTTAAAATTCAATTTCTTTCGATTCCTTTTCACGGTTTAGTTCCTCTATATTGGCTCAGTTTGCCAATTACGGTAATTTGGTTGGCAGGAATGGCCAATGCAATTAATTGGATCGATGGTGTAGATGGTTTGGCTGCAGGAGTTTCCGGCATTGCCGCAGTCGTATTGTTAATTATGACCTTATTCGTCGATCGCCCTGCTGCTGCTTTAATAGCTGCGGCTCTAGCTGGAGGCTCTTTAGGCTTTTTACGTTACAATTTTAACCCCGCACAGATTTTTATGGGCGATGGGGGGGCTTACTTTATGGGCTTTACCCTGGCCGGAATAGCCACGATCGGTTTGGTGAAAACTACCGCCGTCACCGCAGTAATTTTGCCCTATTTAATTTTGGCAGTGCCGATCGTCGATATGTCCGCAGTGATCTTATCTCGCCTCAGTCGCGGAAAATCACCTTTTAGTGCCGATAACAGTCATCTGCATCACTGGTTGCTGGCCTCTGGAGTTCCGCAACGTCTGACGGTATTATTTATATATTCCCTCACTCTTTGGGTTGGTTGTTTGGCCCTGGGTTTTTCTAACCTTCCTAGCGGTTGGGGATACGCTATTGGTGCGACATTTCTTTTGGCCTACGTAGGTTGGCAAGTTTGGCGTAAAAAAAAATTAAAAGTTGAAAAAATATGAGTGCTGAAGTTATTTGCGTCGGAACGGAACTATTACTCGGAGATATACTCAATACTAACTGTCAATTTTTAGCCACGGAACTAGCCAATTTAGGCATTCCTCACTACCATCAAACAGTGGTAGGAGACAATTTAGAAAGACTTCAGCAAGTTATTGATATTGCTTCAAAGCGCGCTTCTATTTTAATTTTTACCGGCGGTTTAGGGCCTACTCCCGACGACCTAACAACCGAGGCGATCGCCAATTATTTTGCAACTCCATTGGTTGAAGAAGACGAAATTATTCAAGATATCGCCGCTAAATTTGCTGCTTTAGGCCGCAAAATGAGTCGCAGCAATTACAAACAAGCATTGATTCCTCAAGGGGCAACGATCTTACCCAACCCCCTCGGAACTGCACCAGGTGTAATTTGGCAGCCTCGCCAGGGTTTGAGCGTCTTGACTTTCCCCGGAGTGCCTTCGGAAATGCACCGCATGTGGCGAGACAGTGCCGTTCCTTACCTCAAAAGTATTGGTTGGGGTAAAGAAATCATCTACAGTCGCACCCTCCGGTTTCGCGGCATTGGCGAATCGACTCTAGCCGAAAAAGTCTCTCATCTGCTCGAGTTAAATAACCCGACCGTTGCACCCTATGCTTCCAAAGGAGAAGTCAGGTTGCGCGTCTCTGCCAAAGCAACCTCTGAAACCGAAGCGATCGCAATGATTTCCCCGATAGCAGAAGAAATCAAAGAAATTGCCCAAG
>JAAUYD010134684.1_pt1 | contig 14945 bp, 13 predicted proteins | sample 7278101 | NCBI WGS metagenome assembly JAAUYD01 (sample SAMN14350128, study PRJNA611818) | marine sediment metagenome | isolation source: surface marine sediment (0.6m) | place: French Polynesia: Moorea | collected 2018-08
CTGTGCTCAGTGGCGGCACGGGTGACCGCTCCGTTGATCAGATGCCCGTCAGGCGCCAGTTCCCGACGGCTGAGGATCATGGCCACCGCTCCGGATCCCAGGGTGAGGGTGGCGAAGTTGTCCCGGAACGCTTCGGCGGTGGTTTCAGGGTTGCCCAGCCGCTGGATAGTGGTTTCCACCGCCGTGCGCGCATCCTCCCCGTCGACGACGATGCCGTGGTCGATCTCTCCGGCGCGGATCATCCGGGCGATGGTGGAGATGCCATTTAAAAACCCCAGGCAGGCGTTGCCGATGTCAAAGTTCATGCAGGTGCTGGGCAAGCCCAGGTTGCCGTGCACCAGGCTGGCCACCGAGGGCTCGATATAGTCTTTGCAGACCGAGGTGGAGATGAGGCAGCCTAGGGTTCCCGGATCGATACCGCTTTTCGCGATCACCCTGCGGGCGGCCTCGGTGGCCACCTCGCTGGGCATGGTGCCGCGCGGCCAGAAGCGTCGCTCGCGGATACCGGTGAGACCTTCCAGTAGTCCGGTGCCGATCTGCAGACGCGCCATGGTGGGGGCCAATTGGGATTCGATCTCGGCGGATGTGATGATCTCCTCAGGAATGGCATAGGCCACGGCATTGATGACTACCTGGGGCATCGTCATAAATCGTTCGATTCCTTTCTCAGAAGAACCCGACCCTGCAATGGTCCGCATGCCGGGCGATGCTGCCTTGGGACGGGCAGGAAAAGTCTCATCTCGGGGCCTCACCATGAGGCGGTCTCAATTAGAGACCCAATCTCGCAGAGACCTCATCTCGGAGAGACCTCATCTCGCAGAGACCTCATCTCGCGGAGACCTCATCTCGCGGAGACCTCATCTCGCAGAGACCTCATCTCGCAGAGACCTCATCTCGCAGAGACCTCATCTCGCAGAGACCTCATCTCGCAGAGACCTCTTCACGTAGTGACGTAACTTTGAAGGGACGTCATCACGGCGGTACCATGCGCCGATCACCTGCGCTGGTTCGGTGAGGCGCAAGACGTGGCCAGGCAGATGTCGGCGGACGGTGCTGCGCGTCGACAAGCCGGCGCCAAGCTTACCACACCTCGGGGTAGCCCACATCCATGAAAGCGGTTTCCATCTTGTGCTTGTGATCCCGCTCCATGGTGGCCAGTTCCTCGAAGAGGGCCGCCTGTTCGGGGTCGCTGCAGGCGGCTGCCAGTTCGCTGTAGTGCTTCATGGCGGCTTCTTCGTTCTTCACCGCCAGGGCCAGGGCGTCGGCCGGTTTCATGTCCACGGAGGGGCTGGGGGATTCGATGGTTTCGGCCACCTTGAAATCGGGCGCATCCTTGAAATGCAGGTGGCCGGCGCCTTTTGTGCGAAAACCCTCCAGGATCTTCTCATGGCGTCTCTCTTCATCCACAAAGCTGGTGAACATCTCCTTGAGGGTGGCATCTTCCACTTTGGCAGCCACGTCGGCATAGAATTTCTGGGCGTCGATTTCACTCTGTATCGCCTGCTGCATAATTCGATCATAGGTACTTGCGTCCATCCGAATCTCCTCTTCCAATTGGGTTGTCCATCGTTGGGTCTCTCTTTTTGGGGCGGCTTAGAAACCCACCGCCGATCCGTCCTTACGCGGATCCGAAGCGGCGCAGTAGCCGTCCTTCAGGCGGAAGATCACTTGGGCACCACCGAAGAGCGGCTCCTCAGTCGCCGGCATGAGCCGGTGACCCCGGTCGGTCAGCGCCGCGCCGAGGCCCGGGTCGAAGCCGGGCTCGAGGGCCACCTGTCCATCCCGCTCCACGTACCAGCGGGGAGCGTCACAGGCGGTCTGGGGGTTTTGGTTATGGCAGAACATGCGCACCGCCAATTGCACCTGTCCTTGGGGCTGCATGTGGGCACCCATGACCCCAAAGCTCATCAGGGGTTGGTCTCCGCAGGTAACGAAGCCCGGGATTATGGTGTGGAAGGGGCGTTTGCGGGGGCCGGCGGCGTTGGGATGATCGGGATCGGTGACGAATCCATTGCCGCGGTTGTGGAGGCTGATACCGGTGCCAGGAACCACCAGACCGGAGCCGAAGCCCAGGTAGTTGGACTGGATCATGGAAACCATCAAGCCGTTGGCGCCGGCGGCGGCCAGATAGACGGTGCCCCGGTCGCCGATCGTGGATGGGGAGGGGCTGGTTGCCCGATAGGGATCGATGGCATCGGCCCGCTCCTGAAGGTAGTGATCCATGAGCAGTCGGTCCAAGGCTGCCGTTGAATGGTCGGGATCGCAGATATGGCGGTGGGCTTCGGCAAACGCCGCCTTGATGGCCTCGATCTGCAGGTGGACGCTGTCCACGCTGTCCACCGGATAGCGATTGATTTCCAAATGTTCGAGAATCCCCAGGGCGATGAGGACCACCAAGCCTTGCCCATTGGGGGGGATCTCGTGGAACTGGCAACCGGCAAAATCCATGGTGAGCGGCGCCACCCATTGGGAGCGGTGCTGTTCCAGGTCTTCCATCGCGAGGCTGCCGCCGGTTTCCCTGGCATATCGGACGATCTTTTCAGCGATGGCGCCATTGTAGAACGCCTCTCCATCGGAGACGGCAATCGCTTCCAGGGTGCGCGCCTGGGCCGGGCAGCGAAAGATCTCGCCGGCGGCTGGGGATCTGCCACCCACCAGGAAGGTGGCGCCAAAATCGGGATAGTCGGCATAACGGGAGATGGCCTCTTGCCAGCGGACGGCCGTAATGGGGCTGACGCAATAGCCATTTTGAGCGTAGTCGATGGCTGGATCGAAGAGCTCCCGGAAGGGCAGTTTTCCGAAACGCTCCGACAGGCGGACCCAGGTGTCCACCGCTCCCGGCACGGTGACCGCGTCCCACCCCAACTCGGGCATGGCGTCCAGATGTTGAAAGTGGTTGGTGGTCCAGGCCGCCGGCGAGCTACCGGAGCCATTGATACCGTGCAGCTGGCTGCCGTCCCACACCAGGGCGAAGGCATCGCCGCCAATGCCGTTGCTGGTCGGTTCCACCACGGTCAACGTGATGGCCGTGGCCACAGCGGCGTCCACCGCATTGCCGCCCTTGAGAAGCATGCGCAATCCGGCCTGCGCCGCCAAAGGATGGGAGGTCGCGACGACGTTGGGCGCGAATACAGGCATGCGTTGGGATGGATAGGGGAAGTTCCAGTCAAAGGCCATCCGTTTTTCCTCCTCTGCTCGAGTGCCGAATTCGGATTAGGGTGGGACGCTCGGGTGCGGCTGCGCTGGCAGGTTCAGCATCCGGACTATTTTAGCATAGGCAAAGATGGCGGTAAATGATTGCGGTTAGCGCAATTGTCCGATCATCAGGGTCAATCGCAGGCCGCCGTGGGATAGGGGGCGCAAGGTGAGGGCACGGCCGAAATGGCGTGCCAGGGCCTTTTCCGGCAGCAGGACAGCCACCCGCCAGCCCTTCCAGTGAGCCCTCAGGTGACGGCCCATGGCGGCGATCTCGCGTTTTGCCGCGGTGCGACTGCCCAAGCGGATCCCATAGGGCGGATTGAGGACGATGATGCCCCTGGATGGGGCGGTTGACCGCAAGGGCAGCCGCTCGGGCGTCAGGGTTGTGAGTTCTTGACAGGTCACCGCGATCGCAGTCGCCAGCCCGTTTCGCTCTAACTCGGATCGCAGGGCCAAACAGACCGTGCGCTTGCGATCCGAAGCGAAGATTTGGGGGTGGTCGGGCCGCGTCTCGGCGGATCCGTTCGTCCGCCGCAGGTAGTCCCAGTGGCCGGGCCGGAAGGCCGGCCAGGTCTCAAAGGCGAAGGTGCGCCGCGTGCCGGGTGGGATACCCAGTGTCATCAGGGCGGCCTCTATAGAGAAGGTGCCGCCGCCGCAGAGGGGGTCCACCAGGGGGCGCCCGGGCTGGAAACCGGCCCACATCAGGACCGCCGCGGCCAGGGTTTCCCGCAGCGGTGCACGGGCGCCCTGGGTTTTGTAGCCACGCTTGTAAAGGGCCTCACCGCTGCTGTCCAGTGAGAGCGTGACCCGATCTTGGTCAAGGCGGACGTGAATGCGCTGTGGTATTGGTGGACCGGGTGTGGACACGCCGTGGACCGCCAGACGTTCTTGCAGGGAATGTTCCACCTGGTCGGCGATCGCCCTCCGATGGTAGAGGCGTGAATGCCGTGTGCGGACATGGATATGGAAAACCTGGTCGCCGTAGAGATAGAGTTCCCATGGAAAGTCTTTGAGCCTGGCGTAGATCTGGTCGAACCGGGTGGCTTTGAATTCGGTCAGGCGCATGAGGATGCGGGTGGCCGTGCGCAGGTGGCGGTTGGCCAGATAAAGGGTGGTTAACCGACTGCGGAAGCGCACCCCACCGGCGATCGGCTCTATGGCGGCGGGTGCCGCCGACAGATGGGCGAGTTCCTGTGCACAGAGACGCTCCACACCAGGTGCCGTCACGGCGAAGAAGGTGTGCTCTCGGGCGGTCACGCGCCGTTTGATCCGTTTTTGGAATGCGGCTGCCTGCGTCATGGTGATGGCTGTACTTTGGTGAATGGGCTTGCTATGGTGTGGGGCGGAATATTAAGCTGAGCCTCCATGGATTGCAACACCAAGCAGCGCATGCCCACAGCCGACCAACCATCACGCCGCGACGCTGGATAATTCTCCATGACCCATGTCTGGATCACCCCGGCCGCCTACGAAGGCCCCCGCCTCAAGGAAATCGCCGCCACCTTTCTAGACCAGCTCCCTGCGGGAAGCATCGGCCCTGGAAAGCGGGTGCTGATCAAGCCCAATCTGCTGCTGCCGGCGGTGCCCGAGCAGGCGGTCACCACACATCCTTTGGTGGTGGGTGCCGTGGCCGAGGTCGCATCCGACCTGGGCGCTGCAGTGACGGTAGCCGACAGTCCAGCTGCAGTCGCCGCCGACCGTGTACTGCGCAAGGGCGGCTATGCGCCGGTTCTCGAAGGGTTGCCGGTTCGCACAAAGAACCTCGAGGCGACGGTGCCCGTCGATATCGGCGATCCCTTCGGCCACGTGCCCATCGCCGAAGCGGTGATGCGGGCCGACGTGGTCCTCAACCTGGCCAAGCTCAAAACCCATACCCAGATGCTGCTCACGCTCGGGGTGAAGAACATGTTTGGCTGCGTGGTGGGGATGGAGAAAGCCCGCTGGCATCTGCGCACCGGGATCGATCGGCAACAATTCGCGCGACTGCTGGTGCGCGTCTGCGACGCCGTCCGGCCCGCCTTTACCATCGTTGACGCCATTTTGGCCCTGGAGGGCCAGGGCCCCGGCCCCCGCGGTGAACCACGTGAGTTCGGCCTCCTCATTGGCGGGCAAAGCCCTTTTGCGGTGGACAAGGCGATCTGCCTTCTGCTGAATCTGGAACCGCATCAGCTGGCCACCTGCCGACAGGCCGAGGCCTTGGGCGTCTTTGACGGTCAGGTGCACATCCACGGGGATGTATCGATCTGCCATGATTTCCGACTACCCCGCCTGGGACCCCTCACCATGGGCCCTCCTCGCCTCCGGCGGTGGATGCGGCGCCACTTGATCCAACGGCCCGTCCCGGACAATCGACTCTGCAAGCTCTGCCGCGCCTGCTGGGAGCTTTGTCCCGCCAAAGTGATCCGGCACGATACCCGCGGAATCCAGATCGATACGGAGGGGTGCATCCGCTGCTATTGCTGTATTGAAGTTTGCCCACACGGGGCCATCACTGCAAAGGAGCCGATCCTGGGGCGCCTACTCAGCCGCTATCTGAAGGGAAAATTGACAAGCCCGGAGGATTGAGATAATCCTGAGCAGGTCAGCTGATCTGCTGCATCACGCAAACCCCACCCAACCCGACATCCGACGGCCGCTTCGGCGCTGTGGCGACGACCCAACTGAACCCGTTTCCCTATGTTGCAACGGGTCTTCCCAACGCCCGGTCCGGTCCCTGATTGAGAAAGGATAGGTTCATGGCAGGCATCAACAAAGTGATCATCATCGGTAACCTCGGCCGCGATCCGGAGGTGCGTTACACCCAGGATGGTACGGCGGTGGCCAATTTCACCGTGGCGACCTCGGAGTCCTGGACGGATCGCAACACCGGAGAGAAAAAAGAGAACACGGAGTGGCACCGCATCGTGGTGTGGCGGCGACTGGCGGAGATCTGTGGTGAATATCTCTCAAAAGGGCGGCAGGTCTACGTGGAGGGCAAGCTTCAAACCCGCTCGTGGGAACAGGATGGCGTGACGCGTTACACCACCGAAATCATCGCCAACACGGTCCAGTTTCTGGGCGGCAGCGGCAGTGGCGGCGCTGCTCGTCAGGGGGGTGCCCCAGGTCAGGGCGGCGGCCGGCCGGTACAGGACCAGGGCTATCCCGATCCGGGCTATGGCGACCCCCAGGATGACGATATCCCCTTCTGACCTGACGTCATCGGGGCGAGATCCCCGGATCTTCCCCTCATCAGCTGCAGGGCCTCAAGCCGCGGCCGGTTTGACTAGTAGGGCCTCCCATCGCCGACGGATGGGAGGCCCTTCCCATATGTATCTCAGGAATACGCAATGCCGGCGCCCATCCATTCCGCTCGAATGCCCGCACCGATCCCCATTGGATCCCTTCCCCGCTGAACCGACTGGAGCGCTATGATCGTCCGCTAATTGTCCGATGCCCCCTCCGCGATCCACAGCCGGATGGTTTCATACTCGGGGTCGCCGATCTCCCAGAAAGACCCGCCAGAGTGGAGACTGCCGGGTAACGATCTTATCAGCAACGGACTCTGGGCCGGCTGGGCCAGGTTGATGGTGTCGGTAATCCCTCTTGAGGAGCCGGGTGCTTTGGCATAGGCCGACAAATCGAGGCCGCCGCTGTAGTCGAACCGTTCGTCGCCATATGTGGTGAAGGGATTGGTCGCCGCCGGCATGTGGCAGGCCTTGCAGCGGTTTTTCAAAATGGGCATGACGTGTGCCGCGAAGCTGATGTTTTGATCGGGATAGGCGGCGAGGGTGTCGAAGGTCCCTGCGGAAACGGTGCCGCGCGTGCCCATGCGCCCATGGTGCATGTTGCAGCTCATCCGCGGGATATAGTGCGCCATGGCGCCCACATAGGCCAGGGTCACCATGGGTCTGACCGACTCCCCGTACTTGACCCATGACTTATAGCGCCAATTGCGCGGTGTATCTGGGTCGCTTCCGGCGGCTGGATCGTGGGCGATGGGGGCATAGGTGAAGAAATTGCCGGCCTCATTGGACGTCAGGCTGATGACCTTGCCCTCGACATCCCTTATGATGACCTCCGCCCCGACGAGGGGTTCAATCCCCAGCTTGTCCTTGAACACCGTCCCAGAAATCGAAAAGACATACGCCCCGGCCTTCCCTCCGGGGGTGTGACAAATGGCGCAGTCTTCGCCTTGAAAATGGTCTGCCAGCGCTCCGCTGTCGCCCGTCAGCACACCATTGTCTTTGCCGATGATGTGGCCCTCGGGCGCCGGTTCCCAGCGCTGGCCCCGTGGGGTGAATGGGGTATCACCGGTGCTGATCCCGATAAAGGACAGAACGACGAGGATCGTGACACAAACAGCTATCTGATAGGGTCTCATTTTTCTTCTCCCCGGGCCATTCAGTGGTTGCCAATTTCGGTACTGCTGCCCGCCCTCAGGTCATAGGCATAGGCCATTCCGCTGTTCTGGTTGGATTGCGGCGCACTTGTGAAGAAATTTCCATCGCTGCAGGCACCGAGCACTTTGCCGAACTCGCCAAATGGGGTCTCCATGGTGTAGACGCCGGCGGCATCCGCAACATCGAGGTTGTCGGCGCTGCCGGCCATCACCGCTTCTGTATGGAAGAGGTAGACTTTTCCGGCAACCGGCATGCTGTCGGACGGACCACCGGACGCCCACGGAGCGCTGACGAGCAAGTCCGGCAAACCGCCGTCGTTGACATCTTTGATCACGGCCAGGGCGGACCCGAACCGATCGCCGGCGGCATCTCCGGTGATCTTGGCCAGGCGATGATTTGGATCGCTCTCGTAGAAAGAGGGGGGAAGATCCGCACTACCCGCGAAGAGATAGACGCTACCGATGTTGTCATAGACGTCCGGCCAAGTGCGATTCGGATTGGCAATCGCCACATCACCAACGCCATCGTTGTTGACATCGCCGATAAAGGCGATGCTGTCGCCGAATCCGGAGCCCGAGTGTCGACCACCGGTCTCCGATGTTCCGTAAATGGTGACATCCGGTGTGGTGTCCGCTCCCAGACGATCGATAAAGTCGGTCCCGCCGTAGTAAATGAAGACGGCATCGTGAGCGCCGACAAAAAGGTCGGCAGTGCCATCTCCATTGATATCCCCCGTTTCCAAGCTGAAACCCAGCCCGTGATTGGGGTGGTCGCCCTTGATCACTGCGCTCGGGGTGGAGGAGAGGTCGGATCCGCCCAAGTAGACGTAAACGATGCCGGATTGAAAGGCATCGCCACTGGCATGCAGGGCGGACACGATGACATCGCTGTAGCCGTCGGCGTTCAGGTCTCCGCCGGCGACGGCGTAGCCGAATCGGCCGTGGGGTTGGGTGCCGTTGAGCCGACCCAACACGGCTGGCGCGCTATCTCCCCCCTGATACACGGTCACGTTCCCGCTGAAAGGAGTTGCGCCCGCCGCATAGAGCGCCCCGGCGGCGAAATCGGCACTCCCGTCACCGTCCACGTCACCCAGGTTGGCAAACGAGAAGCCGAAGTTGTCGCCGCTCTCTTCACCCATTATCTCCCAGGCGGCCGTCGTCGATATGCCGTCGGCGGTGCCCAGGTAGGCCAAAATGGCCCCCTTTTTGGGGGATCCCGACGCTTCCGGCGCACCGATGACGAGGTCCTCGATGCCGTCTCCATCCACATCCACGAATCCGCCGGATGTACCGAATCTGCTCTCGGTCAATACGGGTACAGCCTCCCTGTTGGTCGGTGTCTCCCCATCTCCCGAGCTGCAGCCTGCGCACCACATCGCGACAATGGCCCATGCCACCCCCAGCCGGAGCAGACGGGTCCGTTGCCGTCGTCGTCGCTTGTCCCTCGCGTCATTACCCCTCAGATCCACGGTATCCTCCTTCTCTTCTCAGCAGTAAATGCACCCATCGCTTCCATCACCCCGTCGACGATGCCTGCATGCAGGCGCAATGCACGCTGCTGCGCAGCCCCTCATCAGAGAGCGTCGCCCGCGGCGTCGTAGTGCGCATCGTCGCAGACCACAGATGCACCGGGAAGCAACTGCAGTGGGCCGGTCCATCACAGCGGTATCATCAAACCTACGCATACCCGCAGGCAGGGCCGTCTCGGGGACCCTTGGCGGGTCGTTAATCTGGGTCCCGGTGATCACTGGCGCCCGATCCGGCCGTTGAAACGCGCCCCGATCTTTATGGTTGCGGGGGATACTCGCCTTCGAACACCAGACGTATCCGGCGGCGATCGATTTTAAGCTGTGGAAATGTGGACGTTAAAGCGGGGGATGGTAATGGCACCAGTGAACCACACCATGTCCGAAGCTGTCAAGTTTTGCGGGTGTCGGCGGGGATGTACGCCCAGGCCACCATGGGGGTGGCGGGGGCGGCCTTCATCCCGGATGGCGTTCTGTCAGCGTCGTGCCGGGGTAGCTGATGGGCGTACATTGAAGGGGCGCTTACCGAAAATGCGCTTATTCTGCGGCGGGCGTTGCACCAATATAAAACGGCGACCGCACAGCGGCCGCCGCTGGGGCAAATTGGCGAAACTGATCAGGCGGTGCCTGAGGAGTCATCGGAATCGATCTCGTCCGGTTTCTTGCTCTCGCTATCTTTGGTGGCGTTGCGGAAATTACGGATCGCTTTGCCCATGCCGCCACCGATTTCGGGCAGTTTGCCGGCCCCAAAGATGATCAGGATAATGACCAGAATTATGATCAACTCCGGCATTCCGATTCCAAACATATTCCCCTCCTCCGTGCGTCGTCCTTTATTGTCTGCCGTTGATCGCTGTGGTTTTACTCGCTGGAACGGTCTTGACTGGTGCGCAACTCAGTGAGCAGACGCTCAAATTCCTTGGTTTTCAGGTATTGATCGATCGCCCCCTGGTAGTCGATCCAGGCCCGCCAGATGCGCATCCATGCGTCGTTGTGCCAGTACTGCTCTGCATCGCCTTTGCCCTTGAGCCGTTCGATATAGTCCAGGTATTCGTCGCCGCAGTCTTCACAGAGCTGATAGGGGATGCGCAGTTGTCTGCCTTCATCCACCTCATCGGTGGCGATGCCGGCACCGCATTTCTCGCACTTGGCCGCACATTGGGTACATTGCAATACCCGTCGGACCGCCTGGATTTTGCGTTGCCGCTCCTGGCTAGCCTTTTCCTGGTCAGAGTCTTGGCGCTTTTTGGCCAGCGATATAAGCTCACCCATGGTGACAACTCTCTTTGTTGATGGCAGCAAAATTAGCGATGCCAACCATATCACCGCATCTGACAGCCTGTCAATTTGGTTTCCCGGCCCATCAAAGGCCCTCTGGATCAGCCGCAGCTTGTTTCTTCTTAGGTCCCATGATAATGAGTTTTGCACCTGCGGCCGGGCGGATGGCGGGCATCTGGCGCCCTCCCAGGCCAGCGCACCCAGTGATAAACCTCAGTGCAGTAAGGAGATGAGGGTCCATGACGACATCCTTCTCCCCCGACAGCCGTCCCCTCCTAATTGGCAGTTTGCCGCTTACCGATCATGCGGAGGCGCTCCAGTGGGTCATGCAGCATACCCCCGACCTACCCCTTTGGGTACAGCTGCCCGCCCACCCCCAGGAGGGGATGGTTCCCCAGTTCATTCCAGGGCTGCCCGGGGTGCGTACCTGCGATGACCTGCTTTACGTGGATACCGGCGCGGCTCGGTTCGATGAGGAGCTGCTGGCCTTTTTTGAAAGCTACCTGCTACTCACCGAAGGTGGGGGGGACTTGGCTGCCTCCGAGTTCGCCCTGACACCCGAGATCGCCGGAGGCTTTTTCGCCCTCCAGACCCATCTGCGCAGCCTAGCCAAACCGCCGCTGGCGGTCAAAGGACAGATCACCGGCCCCATCACCTTCTGTACGGGGGTGAAGGACCAGGAAGGGCGTGCGATTTTCTACAACGATCAGCTGTGCGATGCGGCGATCAAGTTTCTGGCCCTCAAGGCGGGCTGGCAGGCACTGGCCTTGGGCGAGCACGGTTGCCCGGTGATCGTTTTCATCGATGAGCCGGCCCTGGCGGGCTATGGCAGCTCGGAGTTGATCAGCATCAGCAAGGAGGCGACCGTCGCCGCACTGGCCGAGGTGGTGGCCGCCATTCACAGCCGGGGAGGGTTGGCCGGGATCCATGTTTGCGCCAACACCGATTGGTCCCTGGTGATTGACGCTGGGGTGGATATCGTCAATTTCGACGCCTATGCCTATTTCGACCGGTTTCTGCTCTACGCCGATCAGGTGCGGACCTTCGTGGAGAAGGGTGGCATTCTCGCTTTGGGGGTTGTGCCCACCCTCAAACCAGAGGAGATCGACGCCGAGACGGTGGACACCCTGCACGCGGGCTGGCAGGACCGCATGGCACAGCTGGCGGATCTGGGACTGAACCCCGAACGATTGTATCAGCAGTCACTGATTACGCCGGCCTGCGGCACCGGTTCGCTGGACCGCGCCCGTGCCCTAAGGGTTCTGGAACTGACCCGCGATCTGTCCAAACAGGTGCGCGAAGCCCACGGCGACGCGTGACGGGGGGCGGGTTTGCCAGTGGAGGGGTCACCCACCCGGGACCTGATCCGTCCTCCAATGCTGGCACCGACGGCCTTGACGAATTGGTTGCGAAGCGCCTGCGCCTTATACCGGCGAATCGGACCCGTCTGATTAGACGCTTTATCACGAACTGATGAGGGGATAATGGTTAACACTGAAATGGATGCGGATTGCGCCACCTTTAACGGGGCCTCCCAATATGTTCTCGACGACGAACTGGCCAAGATCGTCAACATCTCCATGGCGTTGGAGATGCCGTTGCTGCTCAAGGGCGAGCCGGGCACCGGCAAGACCATGCTGGCCTATGCCATCGCCGAAAGCCTGCAAATGCCGCTTATCGTCCTCAACGTCAAGTCGAGCATGAAATTGGTGGAGGCCCTCTATCAATACGACACCCTGACCCGTTTAAACGACAGCCGTTTCGGCGACTCTCAGCGGGATGTGAGCGATATCGAGGCCTACATTCGCATGGGCAAGATCGGCCAGGCCTTCACCGCCGACCGGCGCACCGTGCTCCTCATTGATGAGATCGACAAGGCGGACACCGATTTTCAGGACGACATGCTCGACGTCCTCGATCAGATGACCTTCGACATTATCGAAATCGATAAAACGGTCAAAGCCCGGCAACGACCGGTGGTGATCATCACTTCCAATGCCAAGAAAGATCTCTCGGACCCCTTCCTGGGCCGCTGCAATTTCCACCACATCGCCTTTCCCGATCCGGCCATGATGCGACGCATCATCCGGGTCCACTTCAAGGATCTGGACGAAACCCTCATGGAGAACGCCATCACCGCCTTCTACCAGTTGCGCGACATCGACGCCGTGGAGAAGAAACCGGCCACGCGGGAACTGATCAACTGGATCCGGGCGCTGACGGTCGATCCGGACTTCAAGCCCAAGCGGCTGGTCAAAGGGGAGCTGCCCTACCTGGGGGTTCTCTTCAAGAAGAGCGGCGACTTAGAGCGGGCCAACCAAACGGTGCGTCGTCGACGCCTCTTCTAACCCCTTTATTTGGGGAGCGCACATGTTTGTCCCTTTTTTCTACCAGCTCCGCGATGCCCAAATTCCGGTCAGCCCCACCGCTTTTTTGACCCTCCAGCGAGCGCTCAAGAGGGGGCTGGTCACCTCATTGGCGGATTTCTATACCGCCGCACGCTCCATTCTGATCAAATCGGAACGCTACTTTGATCGCTTCGATCAGATCTTCGCCCACCACTTTGAAGGCGCCGAACTACCCGAAGTGGAGGCCTTCGAGCTGGACGCCATCGCCCGGGCCATGCTGGAGCAATGGCTCCAACATCCCAAGGAACTGGCCGATGCCTTGGGGATGTCGGAAGCCGAGCTACAGCGCCTCAGCCCGGAGGAACTGATCGAGTATTTCAAGGCACGTCTCAAGGATCAGGACGGTCGTCACGATGGGGGCAACCGCTGGATCGGCACGGGGGGCACCTCTCCGGTGGGCCACGCCGGTTACCATCCCGAGGGAATGCGGGTGGGCGGGGTGTCGCGCAACAAAAGCGCCGTCAAGGTTGCCATGGAGCGGCGCTACAAGGATTACTCCCTCTCCGGTCCCCTCACCCAGGCCATGGTGGGCGAGGCGCTCAAGCGACTTCGCAACTTGATCCCGTCGGGACCCAAGGATCAGGTCAACGTGGATGAGAGTATCTACCAGACCATGAAGAACGGCGGCGAGATCGAGATTGTCTTCGATCGCAGTCTCAAAGACCGCCTCAAGGTGATCCTGGCCATCGACAACGGGGGCTGGTCCATGGACCCCTATGTGACCCTCGTTCAGACCCTCTTCGACTACAGCCGGGCCCAGTTCAAGGAGCTCAAGACCTACTTCTTCCACAACACCATCTATGACACCCTCTGGGCCGATCCGGCCCGTTATCGCCAGCCTAAGTCGATAAGAGAGCTGACCCGCCTGGATCCCGAGACCCGGCTGATCGTGGTGGGGGACGCTAGTATGGCACCTTACGAGCTGATGGCTGCAGACGGTTCGATCCACATCGAGGAGCGCAGCGGGCGGCCCAGTTTGGAGATCCTCAAAGGGCTATCAGAGACCTTCCGCCACAGTGCCTGGCTCAACCCCGTCCCCGCCCGTTTGTGGCCCTACACCCAGACCATCAGCGTCATCGGCGAAATCTTCCCCATGTTCGAACTGTCTATCGACGGGCTAGAGAAGGCCGTTAACCACCTCATGTCCAAGAACTAAGGTCGCTTCTTCAGAGATGGTCATGGGTGCGGCGCCAGCGTCGCTTTCATCCATGCGCCGGCTGGTCCGTATCCCGGTCAGATGCAGCAGCCCCGTCCGCAACCCCGTATAGCGCGCAGGTGTTGCGCCAGATCCTGTCGGCCAGTGGTTCGACATCAATCGCCAGCACTTCGGCCAGGCGCACCAGCACCCTGCGCACGAAGGCGGGCTCGTTGCGGCGGTATTTGTTGCGTTCCGGGGTGGGCGTGAGATAGGGGGCGTCGGTTTCAATGAGGAGTCGGTCAATGGGGATCTCCCCGACCAGCTCGCGCAGCTGCTTGCCCCGACCCTTTATGGTGAGGATGCCCGTAATTCCAATGTGAAGACCCATCGCTAAATAGGCCTGCATCTCGGCGCGGGATCCGCTGAAGCAGTGCACCACTCCCCGGCGGTTGCGGGCGGGGGTGGCCTGAAGCAATTCTCGGAAGCGGCCGCCGCTGTCTCGCTCGTGAAAAATCAGGGGCAGATCCAGCTCGTCGGCAATCTCCAGTTGACGTACGAAGCAGCGCTCCTGGTCGTCGCGGGGAGAGAACATGCGGTTGAAGTCTAGGCCGGTTTCCCCCCAGGCGACCACCGCGGGATGATGGCTCAGGCGTATCAGCTCCGCCAACAGCGCGTCATCGCATTGGCTGGCGTCGTGGGGGTGGATGCCCACGCTGGCGAACAGATGGGGGTGGCGCGGGTCGCTGGCCAGCGCAACAGCCCTTTCCGAACTCCCCAGACCAACGCCGACAATCATCATTGCCTTCACTTCGTTGGCGGCTGCTCGATCCATCACCGCTGCCCAATCTCCACGGAAGAGATCGTCATCCAAGTGGCAGTGGCTGTCGAAAATTCGCATCGCTGATCCTTAATTTCAGTCAGCGTCCAAGTGAAAATGGGGTTGACATCCCCTGAATTCGGTGGTGGAACCATCCATTCTCCATCGCGGGGAACTGTCCGCTTTGCGGGGAACTGTCCGC
>JAAUYD010011693.1_pt1 | contig 14939 bp, 9 predicted proteins | sample 7278101 | NCBI WGS metagenome assembly JAAUYD01 (sample SAMN14350128, study PRJNA611818) | marine sediment metagenome | isolation source: surface marine sediment (0.6m) | place: French Polynesia: Moorea | collected 2018-08
CCAACCTAAAAAGGTATGCGCTTCCGGCGTGGCGTGAATCTCGATTGATTTTTGATAGAGGCGAACCGCCTCAGCGATTTCCCCTTTTTGTTGAGCGCGATACGCCTGTTCAAAGATGACCATCGCGCGTTGTAAGGCAATTTCGTTCATTCTGTAATTATTGAGCGTTCAGATAAATAATCAATTAATCTGATTTACGATTTATGATTTACGATTTTTGATGAGCGCCTGGTTTGTGTGAGAAGAAAGTTCCCATCAAAGCTAACCATCGTAAATCGAAAATCTTTAGTAACTATTCAGATCGTCAACCTACTTCAAAGGCTGTGGCCGGTGTCCTCACCGAGCCACCAGCCGGCACGGTCAGAGACCGGCCAGAGCACCTGTATAGTTACAATCTTTAATCATAAATCGTGAATGCTCCATTTTATTCAAACCTCGTTATCGTAAGCAAATAAAACCGCTCCGTGGCCACAGGATTCATATTTCCCTCCAGCCAGCTTCTGGTTTCAACACGCGGTCCAGTCAGATCGCGCTGATCTTCGAGATACCAGATGGTTTCGTGAGCTGCGGCCGCTTCTTGCAGCGCTTCATCAATTGGGTTGCCCACGTCTGTGATGCGGAGCCCCTCATCGTTGTAATATCTAAAGACGATGTCATTATATCCGGGCATGAGAATAAGCGTATCGGCTGGGTCCATGTGCTCCTCTAAAAAAGCGGCCGCCTCTCGCCACTCCGCTTTAGGAATCAAGGTCACATTGATGACGGTGGCCAAAAAAGAAAGCAATATTAACGCTAAAGCCCACGGTCGCTCCCCCTTTACTCGATCAAGTGACCAGGGAATCAGCCATCCGGTCACGAGCAGAAAAAACGGCCAAACGGCCGACAGCTGTCGTTTTAGCGAATAAGCTCGGGGAAAGAGGATGGCGATCAAGCTCAAAATGAATCCAAACGCCAATATCATGACGACATTGGGTTGGGTCAAAAAGCCATACAGCTGTTTTCCATAGCGCCGCAAAAAATAATACAGCAGGATCACCGCGGCCGAGCTGGCGATCATAAATACAACCAGCCCGATATTGCGCACCTGTGAATAAGGGAGGCCAAACGCTTCGGAGATCGGCCCGGCCAGGTAAAACCGATCAGAGACGATTATCCGCATAAATTGCTGCATGACCGGGGTTTGCAGCCAGGGTATAAAGAGAACCACGGCCGCCAGCCAACCCGCGATCCACCCGATCAAAACCTGCCATCCACTTCTTCCCTGTAGGTAAAGAGCGATCAACACCATAATTTGAATGGGAATGATCAGCACGGCGGCGTAGTGTAAATAAAGCGAAAGCGCTGTCGTTACGACAAATGATACCCATAGACCGGCCGCAAAAGCCGGCCTTTTTTCCCTCTGGGTCACCCAAAAAACCAGTAAAACAGCTCCTAACACGTGTAAAAAGGATAAAAAGGCATAGGACCGCGCTTCCTGCGCATACCAAACCAGCAGCGGGGAAAGGGAGGTCAGCCAGGTCGCTGAAACAATTTGCCCGGCCGAAAAATTCAATTTTTTACCCAGAACAAAAATAAGGGGAATAACCAGGATGCTAAAAAAAACGCTTGGCAAACGGAGGCCAATTTCACTCTCACCCAGCCTCAGGACCCACCAGCGCATAAACTCATAATAAAGAGGGGGATGATAGGGTTCACCCTCCCCAATCGCAAATTGCCCGAGGGTTTTTTGCAGCCGCACCAGTAGAAGCGCTTCATCCAGCCACAGGCTTTTGCTGCCCAGACGCCAGAGACGCACAGCGACACCCAGGGTTATGGTGAGTAGGAGGTGGGTTCTGAGGGAAAACATGAGAAATTCGAGATACGAGATGAGAAATACGAAATTGGAGATACGAAATACGAGATACGTTTACCAGATCCTATCTCGTATTTCATATTTCGTATTTGGTCAGCTTTCTTCTTCCAACCTCGCCACCGTCACCCCAGCCCCACCTTCCCCATCTTTCCCTTCTTCCCAGGAGGTAACGGCTTTGTGTTTGGTGAGCGCTTTTCGCACCGCGTCGCGCAGCCGGCCGGTTCCCTTGCCGTGGATAATGCGCACCCAAGGCAGCCGGGAGAGCGCCGCCCCATCGAGGTATTTATCGAGTTTTTCGAGCCCTGATTCGACCCGTTCGCCGCGCAAGTCCAGCTCCATGTCGGTTTTCCCACCGGCTTTGGGGACGGAAATAGACTCTTCCTGCTGAACCGGCCGACCGCGAAACTCAAGCTCATCCAGACTGGCGCGCATGTGCAGCCGGCCAACGGCAATTTCCGCATCACCTTTGTTCAACGTTAAGATCTCACCCTTGGCGTTAATGGTCTTAATAAACACCTCATCCCCAACCCGCAGCTTGCGCCGTTTTTGGGCCCTGCTTTCTTTGGGCATGACGGAATCAATAAGCGGGGTGTCGGTGACCGACGAGAGCGGCCGTTCTTCGATGATGTCTACTTCTTTATTTAACCGCTTGAGCAGACTGCGAGACTCAGCCCCTTTGAGCTGCTGGCGCACCTGGCGGATCTCGCGCCGAATCGCCGACAGCTCTTCTTCGACCTGGCCGCGGGCCTCCTGCAAGATCTTTTCACGCTCGTCTTCAATGTCTAACAGTCGTTTGCCCAGCTTTTCCCGCTCGCGTTCTGAGCGACGGCGGGCCAGCCGTGCGGCCGCCTCTTCGCTGGCGATTTTTTCACGCATGTCGTAAATCGACTCAAGCAGTTCTTCCGTTTCACTGTTGCCGTGGCCGAGTTTGCCCATCGCCCCATCGATGATCGTCTCTTCTAACCCCAGCCGCCGGGCGATCGCCAGGGCGTTTGATTTTCCGGGAATTCCGATGGTCATCTCGAAAGTTGGAGAAAGCGTATCCAGGTCGAAGAGCAGCGAGGCATTGGTAGCCCCGGCGGTATGGGTGGCGTACGCTTTGAGTTCCGGATAGTGGGTTGCCGTAAAGACGGTCGCTCCTAAATCCCGCAGGTAGTCGATAATCGACATCGCCAGGGCTGCCCCTTCGGCCGGGTCGGTGCCGGACCCCAACTCATCAAGGAGCACCAGCGATCGATCGTCAGCTCGCTCCAGGATATGGATAATGTTGGACATGTGGGCCGAAAAGGTTGACAAATTTTGCTCAATCGACTGTTCATCCCCAATGTCGGCCAAAACGTTGTCAAAAAAAGAGAGGCGGGCTTCACGGCACGGTAACCGAAGACCGGATTGAGCCATCATCACCATTAGCCCCAGCGTCTTGAGACTGACCGTCTTCCCGCCGGTATTGGGTCCGGTTATCAGGACGAGGAACACATCTTCAGGCACGGTCAGATCGGTGGGGATGACCGTTTCCGGCTCCAGCAGCGGATGACGGGCCCCTTTGAACCACAGGGTAGACCCCGGGTGCGGATTTCCAACCGGCATCGATTTCCAATCAATAAATACCGGGGCGATCCCCCGGATCACGCCCGCGTATTTTGCTTTGGCCAGGATTAGATCGATTTCAGCCAGCCGATCTACAACCCGGATGATCTCATCCGACAGGTCGGCAACCATTTGAGAAAGCTCCTGCAGCAGCCGCTGAATTTCTCGATCCTCATCGATTTGCAGCTCGCGATAGGTGTTGTTTAACTCAACGGTGGCCATCGGCTCGACCCAAAAGGTGGCCCCACTGCCGCTGGTATCGTGAACGATGCCGCGCACATTTCCCTTTGATTCTGCCCGTACGGGGACAACGTAACGGCCGTTGCGCTGGCTGATAATCGCCTCTTGTAAATAAACCCCGTGGCTGTTGAGCACGCCGCGCAGTTTGTCTTGAATGCGGCCGTGGGTCACCCTGAGCTGACGGCGAATATCGGCCAGCTTCGTACTGGCGCTGTCAAGCACTTCACCGCGCTCGTCGAGCGTCCGGCCGACGGCGGCCACCACACCGGGACACTCTTCGATTAATTCGGCAATCGCCTGCAGGTGAGGAACGCGTTCTTTGGCTCGCTCCAGCTTACGCCGCAGTTCGCGGGCGGCCACGATGGTATCGCGCACCTGCAGCAAATCTTCCGGCAGCAGAGTGATGCCTCGCGTTGCCCGGTCGGCCGCCGGCCGAACATCCCGCGCCCCACCGATGGTGATGTCACTGCTGCTTTCAAATAGTAAGACCGCTTCGGTGACCTCCGCCTGCCAGCGGATCGCTTCCCGCTCATCGGTTGTGGGCATTAAGTGTAGGGCCAGCGCTTCACTGGCGCTAAAGTTTGTGTATTCGGCCAGCCGCTTCTTGACTTTATCAAATTCGAGAATTTGGCTAGATTTTAAATCCATGATGTTTAGGCCGCTTTCATTAGAAGGGTCTAACGAAAACGGCAGAATAGGAAAACAGTTACTACAAATAAAGTGCGAAGGCAGTATAATTTACGATGCTTTTTAAAACCCCATACCGTTTTGCTTAATAAAATTTGGGGTATTCACCTTAACGACCCGCCATCAATAGGCATCAACGACGGCAAAAATGTTCAATTTTGGCCAGGTCACCAGCCAGCACACCAGGTTTTTTTGACAGTTGCTACCCTCAAAAAATTTAGGCAGCACTGCGCTGTCGTGGTATTGATGCCAAACCTTTGACGGTTGAGCCTTTCACAACCACACGATGCCATTAAGATCATGTACACGAAATAAAGGGGTAGAGCTAATTGGTGGCGAAAGGGGTTAACTTTTGGGTGTTCATACGGTAATTATGCCAGTTTCGCCCCCGCATTCAAAATTTTGCGTGCGAGGGCGCTTGTGGAGGAAACGAAACATGAAAAAATTATTCGCGGTAATTCTTTTTTCGGCTCTTTTATTGACAACCTGGGTTTCCGTTTTTACCTCGCCGGGGCGGGCCGCGTCTGAGGCGGTAACGGGCGATTTTTTCACCGCATATGATATTCCGGTATCCGGAGGAAATCCGCAAAATATTGTGGCCTCAGGAGCAGGGCAGGTGTGGTTTACTTTGCCGGATATTTCGGCCGTAGGCTCGCTTGTGGTTACCAGCACCACTGACTTTAATTTTGAGATTATCTCCGCAACCCCGAATGGAGATCCATTTGATTTGGTTTATGACGCCGGCTTAGGGGCGATTTGGTTTACCGAGAAATCAGCTAACACGATCGGCCGGTTGGACATCGCCACCAAAAATGTGACGACCTATACCATCCCTACCTCTGCCAGCGAACCCACCGGCATAGACATCGCCCCCGACGGCACGATCTGGTATGTGACCTTTGCCGGTAATCAAATCAGTCAATTTGTGCCGGGTTCGACGACCTTTAACGAATTTTTGTACACAACGGCCGGTGCTGAATTTGAAGACGTGGCCGTCTCAGGAAATGACAGCATTTGGGCCAGTTCTCCAGCTCTAGACCGCCTGGTCAAGCTGCGCCCCACAATTAGCCAATTTACGATTGCTCCGGTCAACGATATTTTACAGCCTTCATGGCCGCCGCAAAATATCGATATGGGCTCGGCCGATCAACCATGGGTGGCCGCACCGACCAAAAATTTTGTTGGATTTCTTTCTCCTGGCACCTTAAGCAACTGGTTCTGGTACGCTTTGCCCGGCCCGGCAACAGATGACCCGACGGCGCTGGTTTATACAACTTCAGGGGGGAATCGGGTGGTTTGGTATGTCAAAACCGCGGCCGGCAAGGTTGGCCAGCTGACCACCACGAGTGGGGGATCAAAACTCTTTCTGACGGAATTTCTACTGGATGCAAATGCTTCTCCCACCGGAATCACCGCTGACAGTGCGCAACACATATGGATTACTGCACCCGGCACAAATCAAATTATTGAATGGAGACCTCCATACTACAACTCCGTTTTTCTACCAACCATTATCAAAGAGTAATGGAGTCACGCAATTTTTTTGAGCCATCTCCCATCGAGTGATCGACTTTTCGTTGAGATGAGCGAATTGAGGAATAAAATGTCGTTTTTTTCAAAGATCCAACACACCAAGTTTTTCATTTTCTTATTTGGGGCTTTTTTGCTGCTGTTTGTCTCATATTTGGGATATCGGTCGGGTGATCGTGTAGAGGCGAGTCAATCTGCTCCCTCACAAGTGTTTTTGCCGCTCACTATTTATCGGTATGACCCAACCCTTCCGCCGCCTGTCTTCGGGGTACAGATGTATAACGATACGTCAACAAGCAGCCCTTATCATCCATACTTGTTGCAAACCAGGGCTACATGGCTGCGCTCTAATGTGATTTGGGATTTAGCCGAGCCGGCCAATACGACTCCGGATAATTACAATTGGGCCTCAGCTGACCGCTCTCTATCAGCTGCACGTATTGATACGGGTGGATTAAATATGATCGCCACCGTTGCCGGAAATCCAGCTTGGGCGGCTACTCATAAAGAAGGTGTCATTGACAAAGTTAGCTACAGCGAGTTAGCTCAATTTGTGGGGGCCCTTGTCGAACGTTATGATGGTGATGGTTTGGATGATGCTCCGGGGAATCCGGTTGTTGAATATTGGGAGATCTATAATGAGCCGGATCGTGCCGGTGATACCGCGTCTCCCGCCTGGGGAGATGATGGCGATAAATACGCGGCCATGCTGCAGGTCGTGTATCCGGCTGTTAAGGCTGCAAATCCGAATGCTCAAGTCGTAATGGGTGGGATTGCTTACGATGCCTTTGAAGATCAGGGCGGGAGTTTTGTGCGCTCATTTATGGATGATGTCCTTGCTGCCGGAGGCGGAAACTATTTTGACGTGATGAATTTTCACGCCTACCCGGCATTTAACTTGAATTGGGTGCCCACTGAAGGTGATGGTCCAGGACTTTACGAAAAAACGTTGGCTATTCGCAGTAAGCTGCAATCCTATGGTTTTAACAAGCCAATTGTGGTGACTGAAGCTGGATGGCACAGCAGTGATCACCCAACGGTTCCAGGAAGCCAGGAGATTCAAGCCCGTTATGTAACAGAGCTGTTTACGCAGGCGATGGCGGCCGATCTGGATGTCATGATCTGGTGGATGTTGTTTGATCCAGGTGGAGGTTATCCCTTTGATAATGGCCTTGTCACCAACGCCGACTCAACAATTACCACAAAGGCGTCTTTTACCGCTTTTCAGGTGGGGGTCGATTTTTTGAGCACCTCTCGTTTTGAGGCTGTTTTGAAAGGACCGGCACTTGGAACCCCGGCAACAGATGTTGTGGCTTATCAGTTTGACGATAAAACATTAAACCGCAAGGTGTATGTGGCCTGGGTAAATCCGGTCGTTACCGGTCAAGAATACTTGATCCAGATCAATGGATCACAGGCAACGGTTTATAATATTTATGGTCAAAAATTACAGACCGTACAGGATGGGAGTGACGGTGTTTTGGATGGAAAAGTATCTATTGTTGCTGAAGAACAACCGAGGTACATTGAGGTTCCAAAATGACGCACCGAAATCGATTTTTTATAATTTCGTTTGCGGTGGTGATTTCATTTGCAATCGTGAGGGGGATTGTCTCATTCAAACCCGCCACCTCAACTGTAGAAGCCAATTTACATGCCGCTTCACCGGTATATTTGCCGGTGATATCGTATCAAACCGATTTGTTGTGCCGTTACGGGGTTAACGGCGGCACCGGAGTAGATTTCCCATCACTTGGGATAGGTTGGTATATCGATTACACCGCCTCCGACACTCCCGTGAGGCCTCAAGGGACCGAATATTTTCCCGTCATTCGCCTGGTTCAAACCAGCCCAACTACCTATGATTATTCGCCCAAAGGGCAATCATTATTGGATGCTATTGCCGGTAATCCCAAGGCGCATTGGCTGATTGGCAACGAGCCGGACCGTCGTGGTTTTCAAGATGATATCGAACCGCAGCTGTATGCCGAAGCTTATCACGAGCTGTATAACCTGATTAAGGCTAACGATCCCGAAGCCCAGATCATTGCCGGAACTATTGTGCAGCCCACACCCGTGCGGCTCAAATATCTCGATTTGGTGCTCAGCAGCTACCAGCAAAATTACAGTCAGGCCATGCCGGTTGATGGCTGGAGTATTCACAATTTTATCTTGAATGAAGTAAGCTGTGAATATGATCCTGGCAACTGTTGGGGAGCCGGTATCCCCCCCGGTATAGATGACGATTTTGGGGAAGTATTGACCATCCAGCAAAACGACAGCATTGAGCTGTTTGAAGAGCGTATTGTCCGCTTCCGGCAGTGGATGAAGGATAACGGGTATGGCGGTGATCCCCTTTACCTAACGGAATATGGGGTGTTGATGCCTCAGGATTTTGGTTTTGATTTTGCCAGGGTGAACGCTTTTATGAGTGCTTCGTTTGATTACATGTCAACCGCCGTGGACCCACAACTCGGTGATCCTAATGATGAATATCGACTGGTGCAGCGCTGGGCGTGGTATAGCACAACGGATACTTCGTTTAATGGATGGTTGTTTGATGGGGCGACTAATACCACCACACCTTATGGGGATAATTATAAAAACTACACATCCGCCATCACGCGAGAGGTCGATTTTTATCCTTCATCCATTTCATTAACGGCTGTTGATGCTGATACTTATACAGTGACGGCAACAATTGCAAACAGCGGCAATCGGCTTGACGCCATCTCAGGATATGCAACCGTATTTATTGATGATGGGGTGGATGAAATTCAAATTGGTGAAACAGAACTCGTTTCTTTGCCAGGCTGCGGCTCAAATCAGCAAATTTCAGCCGAATGGGATGGTGTTTCACCAGGCTCTTACACGGTGATTGTTCGGGTAAATGGAAATTTTGATGCGGATCTTTCAAATGATGAATTGTTAGAGAATGTAACAATTCCATAAATATCAAAAACGACAGTTCGTTAATAAAAGCCTTTGACGGCGTTTAGTTGTCAGGGGTTTTTTTTCGTCTACGATTGTGCCATGAAGAGAAAACAAACACTGCCGACTTTTGCTGTGATTGCAGGCGTCATCACCTTTATATCGTTGTTTGCCGGGCTGGTTTATTTTGCGGAAACCACCCCGGGGACAGCCGACACGATGGGATATGTTTATGCCAGTCAACGGTTGGCCCAGGGTAAGGGGGTAACCTACGAGGACCCTTTAAATGAACTGGTCGCCCCATTTTTCTCGCCCTATGCTTTTCAAATAAGCCGCTCTGAAGATAGCCGAATGTTTTTGGGTTTCCCCCCCGGGCTGCCAATTTTAATGAGTATCGGTGGCCTGATTTCGGCCGCAGGTGTTCACTATGTTGTTCCGGTTTTGGCCGCATGTTGTTTGCTTTTAGTTTTTGCCCTGGGGTTTGAGTTGACTCAAGATGAAAGAATTGCGGCCGGGGCAACCTTGATTGTGGCCATGACCTCTGTATTCTGGGAGTTTAGCACGGCCGCCTGGTCTGAAGTCCCATCTGCCGTTTTTATTCTTCTGGGCTTCTGGCTCTATCTGAAAGGTCGCCAACGTCAAAACACTCAAGAAACCGTGTTTCTCCTGCTGGCCGCATTTTCCTTCATTTTTAGCTGGTACATTCGCTATACAAACATAACCGTTTTGCCGGCTCTTCTGGTGTTCGAAGTTGCTACCAATAAATTTGATTTTTTGCGACGGATCAAAATTTGGATATTTGGTTTAACGCTCTTCATTGGAGCCGTGTCAATTCTCTTATTTAATGAATTTTATTATGGAGGTTATAACCTAACCAGCTACAGTCCGGAAAACGGCTGGTATCCGTTGCCCGCTTTTGCCTGGGAGTATGCCCTTGGCCCATCGTTTGTGGGAGGATTTAGCCTCATCGAAATGGGTCGTGTTTTATGGAACAATCTGCACATTTTTCTTGTCTTTCTGCCGCTAGGGTTAATTAAGCTTCCTTGGGAGAAGGCGCTGCTTCTATTTACCGCACCCCTATTGATGTTAGCTCCTTATGCTATTTATGCGTTCGCGGCGACCGGTATAAACAGCCGCTTTATTTTTACCTCAATTCCGTTTGTCGCTATTTTAATGGCGGTTGGAATTTTTTGGGTAATTGACCAAATAAGCAGTCGTGCCGGGCAATGGAGTGTCGTTGTTTTGCTTCTGGGCGTCGTTATTTGGAACACGGTAGACTCTTTAAATACTATCGATCAGCGCAACCAGGCCCAGAAGACAGGCATGCAGCATATTGTGTCGCTCGTTGATTGGAGTGAACCGGATGCGGTGTTTTTATCTTATGCCATGAACGATCATTTTTCCCTTTATGGTGAGCGATCTGTTTTTAATTATCGACGCCTCCCTCGGCCGAATCGCGAAACCCAATCGTATGAGTGGGAATATTTAGAAACCTGCATGGCACAATACATCGTGAATGTGCAAGATTTAAATCGGCCGGTTTATTTTGTGGAAGATGGTGACCCACCTTACGGTGATTCATTAAACCTGATCAAAAATCATTTTGAGCTAGAGTTGGTCCGGGCAGAACCAAACATATATCGTATAAATTCACCGATACATGATATTGCAGAAGCGTTACCCACTCATATTTGCCCGTGATTGATTGTCAAATTTAAACGCTTCACCGGGTGTTCGCTCTCCCGATAAGCGGTTATTCAAGCGGGTGCCGTTTGCATTATTGGCACATGAAAAAAAATGGCTACGCTGGTATAGTCTAGCAGGTGTAATTATTTCGTAATCCAATTATTTGGTCTTCACATGGCGCCCTGGCTGGGTCAACCAATCGTTACCGGAGCAATGTGCTTTTACGCCTTGCATCTTTGCCAACCTGGTTTATCGTTTTAGGGTGGACAATCCATCGTTATCAAAAGGCGATTGAGTCATTAGGATCAAATAGATTTGATGCGAATCAGTAATAGATAATGAGTAAAAGAGAAGAAAAATTGGATCAAACCCAGACCCAAATTAATTCAACGGATACGGTTATTTCATTCCAGCAGGTCAACAAACGATTTCGGTTTTCCAGCGAGCGGCCGCAAACGATCTTGGAAACCATTATTTCATTCTTCCGACGTTTCAGACGCAATCAGCCATCGCAGCAAATGTGGGCCTTGCGTGACGTCTCGCTTGACATCAAGCGTGGAGAATGCGTCGGCATTGTCGGCCGAAACGGCAGCGGTAAGAGTACGCTGCTCAAGCTGAGTACCCGCATTTTACGCCCTTCAGAAGGGCAGGTGACGGTCACCGGCCGGGTCAGCGCCCTCCTTGAATTGGGCACCGGTTTTCACCCCGATTTGACCGGCCGCGAAAATGTCTACCTCAACGCCTCAATTTTGGGGCTTGATCAACAGATGGTTGATGCCGTTTTTGATGAAGTGGTGGCCTTTTCCGAGCTGGGCGAGTTTATTGATGTACCGGTCAAAAATTACTCCTCCGGGATGTATATGCGTCTTGGTTTTAGCGTCGCTATCCATATGGATCCCGATATTCTCATCGTCGATGAGATTTTAGCCGTGGGGGACGCTGCCTTTCAGGCTAAATGTTTACAGCGGATCCATCAGCTTAAACAGGAAGGCACAACAATTGTGATGGTGTCCCATCAGTTGGAAATGTTGCAAAATTTATGCACGCGCATTTTGTGGATGGATAAAGGCATGGTGCGTAAAAGCGGGGAAACGGAATCGATTTTGCAACAATATCTGGTAGAAACTTATCAACTGCCTGATGGAAACTTAGCTGAAACCGCATTTGAGCGGTGGGGGACCGGTGAAATTGAGATCACCCGGGTGCGTTTACTCAACGAAGAAGGGCAGGAAACGACTCAAGTGCGGATGCATCAGCCGCTGATTGTCGAAATCAACTTTATGGCCCATCGGCCCATTGAAGACCCGGAGTTTGGCCTGGCTTTCTTCCGCCAGTCGGACGGCACTTTGATGACCGGCCCCAATAATCGTATTGATGGGCAGCCGATTGCCCTGGTTGACGGTCCTGGCCAGGTGCGGGTTAAACTTGCGGCCGTTCCGTTCCTCCCGGATCGCTATCAGATAACTGTAGCGATCCACGATGGAAAGCTAAATGTCGCTCATGATTATCACGACAAAGCGTATCGTTTTTTCGTTGAAGCGGCCGGATATGAGCGGGCGCACGGTCTGGTAGCTCTGGAGATCGATTGGGATTGCCGGCAAGAGCGCAAGGAAATCGTTGAAAATATTGAGGGGATTTAGCGAATTGTAATTTCTGATACCCCTTTGACATACGTGGTCAAAAGGCGGAAAGCATCGAGAAATTGGGTCCACAGCTCGGCGGCTCGATGGCCGGACGCCGCATCAGGCTTGGCCAGAAGCTCGGGCAGGTGATGGTTGAGGATGAGCCAGCAGCGCGCAGCCGGTAAAGCAAACCGGCGCATGTAGCGCGATGAGTAGACAACCCCGTATCCGTGATACTCGTGCAAACTCTCTGAAAGAGCAACAAAATAGCTGTCGAGAATCGACTCGACCGCGCTGTCCCACGGGGCAAGGCGGCCGGCCCGGTCGGGGCGAGGCTCATCGGGGATACTGGTAATCAGGTTGTCGAGGTCGAGGACGGCCGGCCCGATCTTGACGCCGGACCAATCCAGTAAATAGCTGTTTTCAAATAGCGTAACCCGCCAGCGGTCGATGGTTGGCTGACCGTGAAGAACGGTTAAAGGTAGAGCAAGCAGCGGCCGCAGCAAGATGCGTGGCTCACGCGTTAAACGCTTTAAAGCTTGATAATGGCGCTTTGTTAGCAGCTCCGGCCACAATTTGCGCGTCTTCTGTAAAATATCCAGATCGAATACAGGGAACAATTGATCATCGATTTCCAGTTGACCCGGCTTCGGGTATAAATAATTGACCTTGTCAGAGAAATCTGAGTTGACATCCTGACGCGCTAAAGAAAACGGAAGCCAATCAAATTCATCACTCTTTGGCTGCCAGAAAATCGCGTGCTGTTTTGCCAGCAGGGAAATCACCTGATCAATGTCGCTGAGTGACCACTTCTCCACAGGGATTGCTGGTTCGACATCCTCAAATACAATGCCCGTTTCACCGGCGATGGATTCTTGATTGTTGATGAGCCAAATTTGGGGAAGCAAAAAAGAAATTTTATCAGCATAATTGGCCAGAAATTGAGCTTCGCTTGTATCCGCACCATAAACAACAAACGACAGCGGGTCTTGCTGGGTGTTCAGAAAAACGGTGGCCCGTTTTGCCCCAAAAGCCGCTGGCGAAAGCTCGACGCGAATCGCCGACGCGTGGGCCAGTCGGGGATTTTGCCGCACTAAATAAGACCAAGCTTCTATGTTGCCTTGTTGTAACTGCGTTAAGTTCACAATTGTCATTGTAAGTATGAAGCTGAAAAAGGCAAATGGTACTTTGAGTTGGTTAAGGTATTTTGGATAGATTCATTGGTCCTGGGCTATAATGTGCGGATGGATTTATCCTCTGGCACCACCATCCTTGACCGTCTCGACCCCCAATTTCAAGGCGTATGTCGTCGTTTAGCGAATTTGGCTCACGAGGAAGGGGTGCCCCTTTACCTGGTTGGCGGGATTATCCGCGATTTGCTGCTGGGATATGGATCCATCGATTTTGATTTTGTCATAGAAGGGGATGCGATATCTTTTGCCGCCAAAGTCCAGCGGCGGTTTGGTGGGACGCTTAAAACACATAGCCGGTTTGGCACCGCCAATTGGCGACCGGCTGATATATCCGCTCTCGATATCGATTTGGTCACCGCTCGTTCAGAATCATATTCCAAACCGGCCGCTCTGCCGCAAACGACGCCGGCCGATTTGGCGGCTGATCTGTTTCGCCGAGATTTTACGATCAACACCCTGGCTATCCGGCTAGATGGAACGCACTGGGGAACGTTGCTGGATATTTATGGAGGGCAAAGTGATTTGGCGGCCGGGACACTGCGGATTTTACACGACCAAAGCTTTATGGATGATCCGACCCGCATCTGGCGCGGAATTCGGTTTGAACAGCGTTTTGAATTTGCCTTTGATCCGCAAACCGCCGCCCTAATGCACCAAGGTATGCCCCATCTGGCTGATGTTTCCGGTGATCGCGTGCGGCATGAGCTTCAATTAACCCTCCTGGAGTCCCATCCGGAGCCGGCTATGAGGCGGCTGGACGAGTTGGGTGTTTTGCGCATGATTCATCCACATTTTTCCTGGAAGGAGGATGTGGCTCAATGGTGGGATAACTTAAATCAGCGCATTGGCACACCGTTTTTGCAGCATGTTGCCGCGGACTGGCCTCGATGGCTGTGGCGGATGCAGCTGCTGCTCCTGGCTCAAGCGGCTGACGTGGCTGCCCAAACGGCCGCAAAGCTGCGCTTGACAATCAAACATCAGGACAATATGCGATCCGCCTTGGCCCTGCGCCGGGGAATATTGGCAAACCCCTTTGCGGGCAAAGAACCGGCTGTAAGTGAAGTTGATCGCTGGCTGTATCCTTTTGCGGCCCCGCCGGCCGCCCTGCCGCTGGTGGCCATGACGCTGGCTGATCCCGAATATGCGCAGTGGATTACCTGGCTTGAGCAGTATTTTGGGCAGTGGTTAGCGATCCAGCCGGTGACAACAGGCCGCACGCTGCGAGAGCTGGGCGTGCCCCCTGGACCTCGTTATGGTGAAATATTGCGGGATTTGCGCGCTGCGTGGCTTGACGGGAAAGTGTCAACGGCCGCAGAAGAAGCGGTGCTGCTCAAGCGGATGATTTAATGCGCTTCACCGGTGCGGTTCATTTCCAGGGCGCGCATGTGCAGCGCCAGATGTGGGTATACCATCAGCAGACGCTGGAGGGATGGGGCCGGTAGTGCCCATACCAGGCTGTCGGTGTCGGCCTTGGCCGTGGCGTTGCGCAGCTGATTGTATAGCGTGGTACGGCTCCCAAAAAAGATCGCTGGCTCATCCATCACGTCAATCTGGGTGTGATTGGCATCGTGTACGGAAATTTGCCCCTCAACGAGAAGGTAACATTCATAG
>JAAUYD010269298.1_pt1 | contig 14935 bp, 12 predicted proteins | sample 7278101 | NCBI WGS metagenome assembly JAAUYD01 (sample SAMN14350128, study PRJNA611818) | marine sediment metagenome | isolation source: surface marine sediment (0.6m) | place: French Polynesia: Moorea | collected 2018-08
AGTTTTTGAGACGGAGCATAAATCTTTGTCTCAAAAACAACTTCTGTGCGATAGCGCCGGAACGTAGTGAGGAACTTCTGACTTCTGACTTCTGACTTCTGACTTCGTTAATGTGTTGGGTTTCGTTCCTCTACCCAACCTACGAGATCATGTCATACCAACTTTTGTTACTATCATTATGACCATTAGAAGGAAAAGGTGAGTCTTGAATGAACCCGTAACAACCCTACAATCAAATAACCGTAAAGAGTTGCGTCAATTAGTCTGCAACCAATTGGCGTTATTATTAGAACAGGGAAATTTACAAGGGGCAAAAGCCCTGTTGGTTCCCGTGCAACCGGTGGATATTGCTGAGGCCATTGAAGGTTTACCCCAGTCCATGCAGGTGATCGCCTTTCGTTTATTGGTCAAAGAAGAAGCGATCGCAGTCTATGAAAATTTAGACTCAACGGTTCAACAATCTTTAATCGAACAGTTTAAACAACAAGAAGTCAGAGATATTGTAGACGAAATGTCCCCGGACGATCGGGCCCGTTTATTTGATGAATTACCGGCTAAAGTCGTCCGTCGTTTACTCGAACAATTAAGCCCGGAAGAACGACAAGCCACTGCTTTATTATTAGGTTATGAGGAAGATACCGCCGGACGCATCATGACCCCGGAATATATTTCCCTCAAACAAAGTTTAACCGTTGCCCAAACTTTAGAAAGAATTAGAACCTTAGCCACCGCTTCAGAAATTGTTTATTATCTCTACGTAACCGATGCCTTTCGTCATCTGGTAGGAATCGTTTCTTTGCGAGATTTAGTCTTATCTTTCCCGGAGGTAACCTTAGGGGAAATTATGGCCAAAGAGATTGTTTCTGTCAATACCAACGACGATCAAGAAGAAGTGACGCGGGTGATCCAACGATACGATTTATTAGCAGTTCCAGTGGTGGACAAAGAACAAAGATTAGTGGGAGTGGTCACCGTAGATGATGTCATTGATATCTTACAACAAGAAGCCACCGAAGATATTTATGCCCTAGGAGGGGTTCAGTCAGACAAGGATAACTATTTTCAGACCAATTTAATTACTGTAGCCCGTAAACGAGTGATGTGGTTACTGGTTCTGTTGTTGACCAATACCGTCACCGGAACCATTATTAAATCTCAAGTGGGTTTACTTGAACAAATGGCCATTCTCACGGCGTTTATTCCCCTTTTAACGGGAACCGGTGGCAATGTTGGGGCCCAGTCTTCAACGGTGGTTATTCGCGGTTTAAATACGGATGATATTCGGGATCTTGGTGCCGGACAAGTGATTTTAAGGGAGTTAATGGCCGGAGCTTTATTAGGGGTGGCTTTGGGCGCTTTAGCTACGGTTTGGGCCTATGGACTGCAAGGGAACTGGTTAGTTTCCATTTCTGTGGGAGTCAGTTTAGTCGCGATCGCCATTTTAGCCTCCGTTGCTGGTTCGACTTTACCCTTTGTATTCCGATCTTTTGGCCTCGATCCGGCTTTAATGTCGGCCCCTTTTATTACTACTGCAGTGGATGTGGTTGGGGTGTTAATTTATTTTTCTATTGCTAGGGTGATTTTAGGGCTTTGACGCTCCCACGACTAGAAGTGCGTGGGATGTAGTTTGTAGCATACTGTAAAAATTTATGGCTGAATCCTGTATATTCCCCCTTTTATCCTAGCTAAAAAAAGGGGTTAATCAGTTTCTAGACAAATGAAAACTCCCATGATACAATTCCCACTGAATGATTAAATAAAAAATGAGATATTTATCCCCTTTTGTCAAAAGAATGAATCGTATTGAAAATCTAAAAAGTTCTGCTAGAAAGTTTATTTTTTCTTTAAATAAACTTTATTATTACAAGTATGCCGAAGACAATATTCCTTGTAAATGTTCCATCTGCCCTTGGTAAATCGTAAAAATTGCCCCAAGATCAAAGTCTATATTCTTGTTAGTTTTGGCCTTGAAATTACTGCTTATGATGAGTTCAGCAATCAAAAAAGGAGTTAGGAAACTGATGGTTCACAAGTTATTATTATTTTCCCTGACTATAGGAGATTTAAAATGACTTCAGATTCAAAAAATTTCTGTTTTGCAACTCTAGCTATTAGGAAAGTATATCGTGATTTTGCCAAAAGACTAGCCAGCAGTATTAATGAATTTTCACCAGGGACAAAACTTATTATTGGAACTGATCAACCCAAAGATTTTAAGGATATTGCTAATGTCATCGCTTTTAAACACAGACAGCAAAGTCCATTATTTCCCTACAATGATAAAAGATGGGTCATTGGAAAAGCATTAGAGAGCTTTTTTACTGTAGTATATATGGATGCAGATGCTCGACTTATTAATCATTTTCCTGATAATATGACTTGGCCACCAGGAATGGTAGTCAATCATGATACACAGCGTAATTTTGCTGAAGTTATCAAGAAATTTTGTCCCCAAGATATGCCTCTATTGCAAAAAGCAGCCCAAAAAATAGGATTAAAATCTAGTTTAGAGGAAATAAAATTTCCTTCTCAAAGTTATTATGTTCTCACCAAAAATCAAGGAAAAGAACAAGATTTTTTAAAAAATTGGGACCTGCTTGCTAGGTATTTAGAAGTTCATTGTTGTTCCAATGTTAGTGATGGTTACCCCATTGGTTTAGCTATGGCAAGTGTGGGATGGGTTCCTATATCAACTCAAAAGTTTGATTTACAAACTATCATTAAACCTCAGGGGTCTAGAACCACAACAAGACCTGCAAGTTTTAGCTCAAAACTGATACTAAAGCTTTTATATCATTATCGGTTAACTAAGATTCGTTTAAATGCCTTAAAATCTCCTCGGTTTTTCTATGATTTTTAAGAACCAGTAGAAAAATTTGTCAAATCTTATCTCTAGGTATTAGAATGATTGTTCCTTTCTTTTTTCCTGTTAATAATATTGAAATTTGTTTTCATGGTATGGCCAGAAGCGGTAACCATGCTGTTATAAATTGGATTTTGTCTATGTATCCAGGAAAAACTGATTTCTGGAATACCACCAGCAAAGTCCCCAAAAAATACTTTTTTAAACAAAAATCTTTTCTTCTTCGTAGTCATGAAAATCGTTCTCTTGCTGAAATTTTTGAGAGTGATTTAGAGAAACTTCATGATTTGTATATTGGGAAAAGTCGTAAAAGATATAATGTTTTATTGATTCGAGACCCCTTCAATCTCTTCTCCAGTCGTCTGAAACAAGTTCTGGATCAAAATTTTGATCAGTCACAATATGGCTTTATTATGGGACATCCTAAATATAAATATGGTGCTTCTAAACCAGAAGAGTATGTCAGTATTTGGAAAGAACACGCTAAAGAATATTTGGGAATTACTTCTTATTTAGAAGGTAACAAAATCACCATCAATTATAATCAGTGGTTTTTAGATTCAACTTATCGTGAAAAAACGGCCACTCTTCTAGGATTAAGTTATAATGAAGAGGGCATTAATAAAGTTGTAGGAGAAAAAGAACCCGGCGCTGGCAGTTCATTTGATCAATATGAATACAATGGACAAGCTAACCAAATGAAAGTGTTAGAAAGATGGAAAAATATGATAGATAATCCTAATTATTGTTCACTATTTGCTGATAGAGAAGTTTGGGAATTATCTGAGCAAATTTTTGGTCTTATTCCTGGAACGGAAGCATTATTAAACTATATTAAATAGTTAGCAATTTTTCGGATAAGATATGAACTAGCTACGGAGTTTCCTTGTGCATCGAGGGGAGGACTATAACAAGCGATCGCCCCTTGTTGGGGTACTATGGATAAAATAGCACCACTAACTCCTGATTTACTAGGAAATCCGATTTTTTCAGCGAAATCTTCTGATGCTTGATAGAGTCCACAAGTGGTCATAATATCTCGGACAATTGAAGCATTTTCTGAGGATATATTAGAGGAATTAACTAACAATAAACCTAATTTGGCTAAATCAATAATTGTTCCAGAAAGACAGCAAATTTTATTATAAGTATCTAAGGTGATTTCTGGGTCTTTTATATGGTTTCTTTGGGTTAATTCATCAATGATAGCTTGATTACGAGGGTTAGGTAAAGATTCAACAGAGTTTAACATCAATTCATCTAAAAATAGATTAGATTGACTTTGTTTATTTAACCACTGTTGTAAATTGTGACATCTTTTATTACTGTCCTTTCCAGATAGTAAAGATACTAAAGTTAATGCACCACTATTGATCATAGGATTACGAGGAAATCCTTGATCTAATTGTAATTGTTCTAGGGAATTAAAGGGATAATTAGAAGGTTTTGAATTAACTTTTTGAAAGATAAAATTATCTCCTAATTTTGATAATAAATAAAGCAACAAAAAAGGTTTAATAATACTCATCAAAGGAAACGTAATCTGACTATCTCCTTCAATAAGAATATTATCATTTTCCGTAATAATACAAATGGCTAATAAACTAGGATCAGTTTGCTTTAATAGGGGAATATAATCAGGTAATTTACCCTTTTTTGCTTGTTGATATGCTTCTAGTAACCAGTTAGATAATTGTTCTAAAGGTAGATAAGATAATTGTTTCATTTCACTCCTACTAAATCATAGTTTACTATTTTATTATCCACTAATTGAGCAACTCGTAATGCAGAAGTAATTGCCCCTTCATGCAGGCCATCCGCTAAATATGCACCGGCATGGTAAGTATTATTTTCTCCATTTGTTTCAATAATTTCAGGAACATACTTTATAGATTCTACCGTATATAAAGGAGTATAATATTCTTGAATATGAATGATTTTATCTTTATGAATCAACTCTTCTAAATTAAAAGCAAGACTATATTTTTTACACCCATGAAGACCACAAAGCTGATTCAAATAAGCATTATAACCCCATGATTTGCTAGTTTGGAAAAAGTCAAATTCTGAAAATTTATTAATACCATAAGATTCATAAATACTGGTATCAGTATGGGCCATATTTGTTGCTATATTTTTCTTCCAAGGAGAAAATCTTTTGATTTCAACTTCCGTTGCATCAGATAATAAAGTTAAGACTTGATCAGGAGAAGTCGCAAAGATAACTCGCTCAAACTCTTGATAGGTTCCATCATAAAAATGAATCTTGACTGAATTATTTAATCTTGAAATTTTCAAGATTTTTGTATTAATAAAAACTTTTCCTTTTAACTTACTTAAAATCTTTTCAATATAAGAATAAACCCCCCTTTTAACCCTTACCCAATCAACAAAAACATAATTTTTCAGAATGGGTATTCCTAACGATGCTGGAAATTGATCGATTAAATCAAAAGACATGGAATAACTATACATTAATAGTAATTTTAACCAACAATTCCGAATACATTGGCCCTCCAAATAATCAGCAATAGAATGATCATAAAATTGTTGTTGATTACTAAATTTAAGTTTAGCCCAAAGTCCAGCCGAACGGGCGTATAATGTATCTAACCTTAAATATTCTAGCCATCTTTTCCACCCTCTAAAATTTTTGTTAATCATTCCTTTTGATAAAAAATGCCGACCATCTCTTAAAAATAATCCTGAACCAGTTTGTATGGGTTCTAACTCTACACCTAATTCTTGCATTAAACTAACAAAATTATGAAATACTGTAGGAAATTCTAACACCCCACAGTCTAAAATTAAATCACAATTAGAATGGTTGGGTTTAACATTTTTATTTAATGTAACAATATGACCACCTAAATAGGGTTGTTTCTCAAAAACAGTCACAGAATGACCTTGTTTTTCTAGTAAATAAGCAGTTACAATTCCACTTGCACCACTACCAATAATAGCAAATCTCATGATATTTATCTCCTCTCTAGTTTTGACAAATAAATGCTCAAAAAATCTTCTTAATAATCTTTTTTATTGAGACTTTTTGATAAGATGAAATCCCCCGATAATTTTTGATATAAAGTTGCCCCTGTCCAAAAAGTAGGTGCAAACCCTGGATACCCAGAAGAAGCGTTACAAAAATAGAAATTATTGAGGGAAGTTTCAGAAGTCAATCGTCCTATTGTCATCTGTTTTGGCGTTAAATTAGAACCATAGGAATTACCCATAGGACACCAACAAAATCTTTCATTTGTTGTGGGACTTCCGGTCATTTTTAACACCAAATGTTCTCTAAAATTAGGAATATATTTTTCTTCTATGATATCTAGTATGATGTCAATAATTTCTTCTTTCTTCTGATAATAACTTTTTTTATCCTTTTCTTTGAGTTCCTTGAAATAGTTATAATTAGCGACAGTTAAAAATTCAATAATTTGGCAATTTTCGGGACAGTCTCGTACTTTATTGGTTAGTAAAGTTGGAGTGGTAATGGCAAAACTTAACTGAGAAAAATCATTCTCTTCATACATTTGTTTAAAAGCAGTATTCAAGTCCTTTTGTTCGCTATGAAAAGTATTCCATTCTCCAAACCCATAGTCCCTTAAATCAATATCTTTGACCACACAATAAGCAACATAATTAGAGGGAGAATATTCATAATTTAACTTTTGACGAACTGATCTAGAAAATTTTTCAAATCCGATCATTTTGGCTGCTTTTTTCGGGTCAATATTACAAATAATGGTCTTACCTAGAAATTCTTTTGTTTCGTGGGTATGACGATTAATTGCTTTAACACCAGTCACGGTTCTATCTGTCACAATAAAGTCAATTACTTCTTGATTGTATAAGATTTCTCCTTTATTTTCTTGGATAACTTCTACTAAAGAATCAATGACAAATTCAAAATGTTTGGTTGGATAATAAGCCCCTCTTTGATATCCTGTAAATAGAATTACCCAAGCATAAAAAGAAAGTTGTTCAGGGGGTAACAAGAAATCAGGCCATTGTAATGCTAATAAAGTTTGTGCTTCTTTGGGTAAGTTAAATTTATCAAAGACATCTTGTAGGGTACTATTAACATATTGTACTGTGGTAAAAACGCCAGCAAAATTCTTTAAAATTTGTCCGAAAATTAAAGGTTGAGTCAAATACTTTAATCCTTGACTAACGGTGTTAACCTCAGAAATAAAACGAGAAATATTATCTTTTTTTTCAGTAAATAACTTTGATAATCTTTCAATTAAAACTTGAGAATCTGAGGGAATATCTAATCCATAACCTGGTATTCTCATGTGATCAAATCCATTAGGATTATATCGCTTAAACGTAACCTTTTTATCTAAATCAAGTTGTTGCAGAACACGGTTTACGGTTTCTCCTTTTCCACAGTCCCAAACATAATGAAGTTGTGCATTAAAAGTATATTTATTACCAATGGTAAAACTATGACCAAACCCCCCCGGATGTTCGTGGGCCTCTAATATTTGAACCCGTTTTCCTATCTTGGCCATCAAAGAACCAAATACCAATGCAGATAACCCACTACCTACAATTAAATAATCAATATCCATTATCTTTTCCGAGAGTTGAACGACAAAAACGCCTCCCTCCTACTTTTATCCTATCTCAGACCTCTTTAAATCGTTTTCAGGTTAAAAAAGTCATTTTACTCAATAATGCGCCCTGACTAGGTTTCTGAAGGTTATAACAATATGTAACAATAGCTAACTTTCCTAAGTGAATGAATTTCACTTATCTTACCTATAAACTAAAAATTTGACCTAATCTTTCTCGAATCCAAACAACAGGGTTTTTCAAAGATTCATCATCAACTAAACCCATTTCTTGTAAACTTTTGTGATATTCGTCTAAAGTTTCTTGACGTTTAGCTAATTCTGAGGCGATTTCTTTTGCTAAATAAGGGTATTGATTAAGAAGATTTTGAAAACAAGTTTTTGCCAGTAAAAATAACTGGGTATCTTCTGATGCAATCATTGTGGTTGGGTAAGGAATTTCTAATAATAAAGGTAATTCTCCAAAATACTGTCCTTGGTTAAAAGTAAATAGAATACGACTGACTTTTTGGGTTTTATAAATAGCTTGTATTTGTCCTGATAAAAGAATACAAAAATGACTGTCATATTCTCCTTTTTGAATAAATATTTCATCTTTTTTGAGATGACGACGACTACCGACTTCAATTAACTTTCTTAATTCTAGTTCATTTAAGTGTTTAAAACAGGGAAAACTTTTTAAGGAATCTTTCAAGGTTATATGAGGAGAAAAAGGTTGTTCATTTGAGACTGTTTTTAAATTAGTTAACGGTAAAGACTCAACATTTTTTAACCATAATTCTCGTTGAGGAAAAGGAATAGAAATACCAGCTTGACGAAATTTATATTCAATAATGAAATTTAGAGAACTTTTGATCAATTTACGATTTTCAATATTAGCAACCCAAACCCATAACTCAAAAATTAAAGCATTATCTCCATACTCAACAAAGACAACTTTTGGAGAGGGATAAGCTAATACTTCTTTTTCTAAAAAAGCTGATTCTAATAATAATTCTGTTACTAATAATAAGTCGCTATTATAAGCAACACCAATAGATATTTCTATTCTTCCCTGACAGTTTTCATAGTTCCAATTTTCTACCGGTTGACTGGTTAAATCTGTATTAGGAATAACTAATTGAGATCCTTGAAATGTCCTTATAACTGTAGACCTTAAAGAGATTTCTTGAATATATCCTAAGTGACCTTGAAACTCAATTAAATCTCCAACTTTTAGTTTACTTTCTCCTAATAAAGTTAACCCACTGACTAAATTTTTAGTAATTTCTTGTAACCCAAACCCGATACCAACTCCTAACCCTCCCACAATAACAGCAAAAGAAGCTAAATCTAATCCCAAACCTTGTAAAACGATAATATATCCTAATGTTCCTAAACCTAAACTACTGAGAGTCCCAATAACTTCTCTGGTTCCTTCATTAATTCTCAATAAAACTAATAAATAGTTCTTTAAAAATCGCTTAGTTCCTCTAGCAAGAATACTGACTAAAATTAGTAGCATTATTGCTTTTAGTATCCATAAAATAGAAATTTCTTCTCCCCCTATATTAAAGAGAGGAGTGGAAAAAGTTTCATTAAACCATTGTTTTAAAATCAACCAGTAAGTAGACATTTTTAGTTAGGGGATAAGGTAGGGATTGCAGCAGGTTTAAAGCGATTATAAGTTTTTACTAACTCATTTACTGCTGATTTATCTAACCAGTAAATGGGATAATTTGCATCACTAATCTGCTGCCAATAACTAGGTTGTAAATATATTTCATAATCATTATTTTTAGCAAGATGAAATTGAAAAAAAGCAACAGATTTTGTATTATTATAGGTAGTGAATAAATTATCATCTACATTTTTAAAATCAACCAAAAGATTAATTAAATTATTGATTTGATTATTTTTTTCAGGAGGGTTTAAAAAATGTGCTTGACCTTGCATTACAAATAAATATTTATCTTCACTTTTAACCCAAGCAAAGGTTCTAATTTGTTCAATAATAGGAGGAGTTGCCGGGTCATTTGTTCCTGCACTAATGATAATCGGAATATCAATTTTACTTAATCCTTGAGACCCAAAAATAACACTATTAACAGGATTAATAATAGCGATCGCTCTCACTCTTGAATCTCGAAAACTGTACTTTTGTCTAGGTAAATCTAAGGTTTGACATTGTAATAACATCGATAAATTTGCTTCCCAAACTTGGCGATCGCAATAGTTTTTAATATTCTGAAAATCCCAAGTTGCACCGGCAACAGATAACGCAGTATAACCTCCAAAAGAATGACCAATAACACCCACGTTATCCAGATTCAATCTATTATTAAACTCTTGTTTATTTCTTCTTTCCAACTCATCTAAAACATAAGTAATATCTAAGGGTCGATTAATAAATTCTTGTAGATCATATAATTCACGGGAATAACCGTTAAGCATATTTTCTAACTGTTCTTGATCGCTCCCAATATGCTGAGGAATTGCTACTAAAAACCCATAAGAAGCTAATTGTTTTCCTAATGAACTAAAATCATTAGGATCAGAACCTAACCCATGAGAAACAATAATAACAGGTGTTTTTCCTGGTTGCCAATTTTTGGGTTGATAGAGATGTAAATTAAAGCTGCGCTGACGATTTGTATCGGTCAATTGGATAATTGTAACAGGATTAAATCCGTATGTTCCCTGCTTTCTAATATCGGGTATGTTTGTGTAATCTATATTGGATTGAGTGATGTTTTTATTAGAAAGTTCTGACGCATTTTTTGTTAAAGAATTAGTTGCTAAAGCTAAACGTTGTTGATAATCTAAAGTTTTTTCAATTTCCTCTACATTAAGTTGAATATCAGTGGCTAGAGATCGTAAAATATTAATTAAACTAAATCCTTTTTCTGAATCTAAAGCAGCTTGAATCAAGGCACCTCTTAATAAAAATTTTCCATTTCTACCCCCAGGAAGAGAAACTAAAATACCCAGTCTTTCTAAGAGAATTTCTCCCGTAGGAGTGTTAAGAAATTTAGATAATTGAACCCCATCAATAGGATATTTAGTGACCAATATTTCTCGTAATGTTTCTTGTTGATCATTTCTCAAACCCGCAGCTTGAAAATAAAATTCTAACTCTTGATTAATAATTCCTTCATTAGCAAATTGTTCCAAAGAATTGACTTCAAGGGTTAATCTTAAAGATTGCCAAATAATATTAATTTTTTCTGCTGCAAAACTAGGTAAAGAAAAACAAAAATAGGAAATGCTAACGAATAAAATACTGTACCATTTTTTAGTAAAATTTAACATAGTCTATTGATATTATTGGCTATGATGAATAGATATAGAGTGAGCAATTAGAGTCAATCAGAATCTTTGCAGAGACTCTTTTTATTATTGCCCACCCTAGCAGTTTTTGGGGAATAACTAAAATCTTTCCTCCTGCTAAGTACCTGGACAAAAATAAACGTTACTTGTTTAAGTTAAGCAGAGGAGGTAGAGGGTGCAGAGGAAGCAGAGGAGGAGGGGTTATGGAGTAATTTACATTTCTTAAGACAGTTCACTTTATTTATATCCGACTACTTATATCACTGGTAACTGATAGGATAAAGAGTATAATTAGATAGGAATTTACCATGATTTTACAAGATAATCGAGATTATCAAATTTTATTCCTGAGTGGGTTTCTTGGATTAGGAATTATTACCCGTGATTGGTCTTTAAAACCTGAATTAATTATTGTGGTTATTATTAGTTGTTTATTGACACAATTATTATTAACTTCTTGGGTTTGGTTTTTTAAACAGAAACAGAAAATTACTCTAAATTTGTCCATTATTAATCCTTTATTTATCACTTCTTGGCGCAGTGGATTAATTACGGCTTTGGGTTTATGTTTATTATTACGGGCTAATCATTCTACAACGATGATGTTAGCAGGGAGTTTAGCCATTGCTAGTAAATTTATTTTTCGAGTGAATCAAAAACATTTTTTTAATCCTGCTAATTTTGGCATTATTTGCGCTTTAAGCTTAACTAATGATGCTTGGGTATCTCCTGGACAATGGGGTAATGATCTTTGGTTTTTGCTACTATTTTTGGGGGCTGGTGCCATGATTTTAAAACGGGTTGGTCGTTGGGAAACTTCGGCGATTTTTTTGGGATTTTATACCTTATTAGAAACAGTGCGTAATCTTTGGTTGGGTTGGAGTTGGGATGTTTTAAGCCATCATTTAATGACAGGAAGTTTATTGTTATTTGCTTTGTTTATGTTAACCGACCCCCGTTCCATTCCTAATCATTATTTTAGTCGTATTTTGTGGGCGAGCGCTATTGCTATTGTAACGTTTATGATTCAATATTCTCTTTATCTATCAACGTCTATTTTTTGGGCATTATTTTTGTTATCTCCTTTGACGATTATCCTCGATTATTGTTGGTATTCATCCCAGTTTACTTGGAAGGTGAGCAAGGCTCACCCTACAGTATTGTCTTAAAAAATGCTCTAACTTTGGGATAATCGTTGTACAGATTGTCCCCCTAATAAGCCATGAGCTTCTGCTAAGAAATGAGGAATTTTATCTCGGTGAGGACTTTGAATCAAACAGTTAGATAAATCTACGTTTTCGAGGTTTTTCGCATTTTTTCCAGGGAACCAATGACCCCCATTTCCTAATAAACTATACCTCATTTTTCCATACTCGATCATATCATAAGCTAAGGCTAAATTTCTTAACCATAAAATTGTTTTGATATTAATATTTCCTGGAGTCTCTTGATAGTTAGGTAATCCGTAATCCCAACTTTTAAACCAATTTTCTCCTAAAACCTTTATGGCTTCTTCTTCTAATCTAGCTAGAATAGGCTTTAATATGGGTTGGGGATCATCTAATAAAGAAAGAGTCTTTAAATGTTCATCAAAATCCGTCGGACGAGCAGCCCCTAAACTAAGGGTATGAACTTCTGGATGGGATAAACAAAAAAGATTATTAAATACCATCGGACTCAACGGTTGGCATAATTCAACTAATTTTTTAGGTGGATCATAAAGTTTTCCTCCTTTATCAGAAGGACTAATAATAAACACCCCCATGTCATGTTTTTTGGCTGCTGCTATGGCAGGCCAATTAACTTGATTGATATAGTACCAATGGAGATTTACGTAATCAAAACAATCGGTTTCTATGGTCTTTTTGATAACATCAGTTGGCCCGTGGGTTGAAAAGCCAATAAAACGAACTTTTCCCTGTTCCTGTAATTTTCGAGCTTCTTCTAAACAACCTCCAGGACGGATACAATAGTCTAGAATTTCATCTGTATTAATGCCGTGTAATCCCAATAAATCAACATAGTCTAGTTGTAAAAATTTCAAAGATTGATTAAATTGTCGCCGAAATTCTTTAGAGTCTTCTTTAGGAGAGACTTTCGTTTGAATAATTAACTTTTCTCTAGGAAGTTTAGGTAATATTCTCCCTAGCTGCATTTCCGATGTCCCGTACCCTCTGGCGGTTTCAACATGATTGATGCCAACTTCTAAAGAACGGTTAATAGTGGCTTCTAAATTGCGCTGATTATCGTGAGGAATTTGCCAACCAGGAACATCCTGCCACTTATATTGATAACGCATTCCACCACAGGAAAAAACAGGCATTTCTAATTCTGTACGACCAAATCTTCGATATTTCATGGCAAATAATCTAATAATAATTGAATGACTTAGAATTAAGTTTCATTGAGTAATTTAAACTTCAGTTGGTTGAGTAATTATTTCTAGAATGCGTTGCTGATATTCATCTTTAAACAGAGAATCTACGCAAACTTGAGCCACTTTTTTTCTGGGAATACTCCCTTCAAACAGGGTATCTGCGGATGACAGTAAAATTGGATTTGAGTTATCCTCGTTCTTGAGGCCACCAGGGCGGACAATTGTATACTTCAAGCCACTATTTTCTAGATAGGTTTCTGCTTGTTTTTTCCAGTATAAAACTAACCAAAAAAGGTTAAGGGGATGAAAAAATCGAGAGACACATAGGGAAGAAACTAAGACAAACTGTTCTATTCCTTGCTCTTTAGCGACGTTTACTAAATTTTTTGTCCCTTCATAGTCCACCTGATAAGGTCCGCTAGGATCAAGGCTCGGTCTAGCACCCGTTGCACAGAGTAATACAGTACATCCTGACATCGCTTTGGTTAAACTGTCCACCTCAAGGACATCACCGACGACTAACTCGACTTCAGGGGGCAAAATGGTCTTTCCTTTGTCTTGATCTCGCACTAATGCTCTGACAGGAATTTGCCGATTGACCAATTCTTGGACAATTCTACGACCTGTCTCTCCAGTTGCACCGGCTACCAATGCTTTCATCGTCTTACTCCTTTAACTTCATCTAGAATGGATACTGTAACATTTCTTTATTGTATGAAGTTTCGTAACTTTCGTAACCTGACTAGGAGTCTGACGACCCCATAACTAATCAAAAAATCACTGTCAACTAACTTGTTAAGAAATCGTTATGCAATGTCAATGGCTCAATAATCATTCTAATCAGCTTGCTGATGTCTCCTTAGTTCATGTTGAAGATAAACAAGTATGTGAACCCTTAGACGCGACTCCTATTCATTTCAAGACCCAATTCACAGGGTATATGGAAATGTATAGTGATGCTCAAACGGTAGCCCACTATCTCAATGCCCATCAAGGATGGTTTTGTCGTTGTGCTGCGCCGATGAAAACGGAAGCCATTGGCAATAACGGTTATATTTTAACAGTGGGACGGTTTGGGTCTTTTGGTTACGAAGTCGAACCTAAATTAGCCATTGTCTTAGAACCTTCGGTCAACGGGGTTTATGAGATGCACAGTATTTCCCTTCCCGATCAACCCTTCTTAGGCTATGAAGTGGATTATCAAGCTTATATGACCATCAAAGAAATTCCTAAGCACTTAGCTAGTCCAGGGTTAGAAAAAGCCTTTAAAAAACATCATAAAGCCCAGTTACCTGAGATTATTACTAGAGTTGAATGGCATTTAGCTATGGATGTGGCAGTACAGTTTCCTAAGTTTATTCATAAGCTGCCCTTATCCATGATTCAAAGAACAGGCGATCGCTTATTAACTCAAATTGTTCGTCAAATTTCTCCCCGTTTAACCTATAAAGTCCAGGAGGATTTTCATAGCGGACAAAACTTACCCATTCCCCCAAAAAATAGCCGTCATCTTCAGAAAATTGAACTATCTGGTTTAGAAGAAGCAGCGTAGAGGGAATTAAGAATTAAGAATTTAGCTTCTTCGGCAAGAAGCTATAAAATAAGAACTATTCCAATTATTTCTATTAATCTATATTCACTCATGCTCAATCAACAATAATGATCCTCAATTATCAGTACCGTTGCTACCCTGAGACACCCCAAAAAAGCCAGTTAAATAGCTGGCTGAGGGTTTGTCAATATTGGTACAATTGGCAAATTGGGGATCGTTTTCGTTGGTGGGATAGTAATCGCACCAACTAT
>JAAUYD010206492.1_pt1 | contig 14929 bp, 15 predicted proteins | sample 7278101 | NCBI WGS metagenome assembly JAAUYD01 (sample SAMN14350128, study PRJNA611818) | marine sediment metagenome | isolation source: surface marine sediment (0.6m) | place: French Polynesia: Moorea | collected 2018-08
CCAAAATCATGGTGTGCGCGGCGGCAGCCTTAAGCTCTGCCTCTTTACGGACAACCTGAGCAGAGGCTTCTTGCGAGCCTAAGGCACCTTTTGAAAGCGCTACCATTGCAGCGGTGAGACCGAAACTGGCGGTCAATTTAAGAAAGCGACGACGCTCAAATGATGTGAGTCCTGTCTTTTTGCAATCTTTTTCCATTGTTCTATCCGTTTATTCGTCGAAAAAGGTTTACCGTTTCCCTCTGAAACGGATCAATTAATCAACCAGAGTGAAAACCATGGAATATACCCCAAAAGCAGTACGACGACGAGCATGGTCAGTACAAAGGGGACGACATATCTGGAAATGGAGATAATCGGCGTTTGGGTAACCCCGGAAACAACGAAAAGATTTAAGCCCAGCGGTGGCGTAATAAAACCGATGCCCAAAGCAGTGACCATAAAAATACAGAAATGGACCTCATTCATACCGATTTCCTGGGCCAAAGGCAGCAGCAGCGGTGCCAGAATAACGATATTCGGTGTCGTTTCCATTACACATCCGGCAATCATCAAAATGGCAATCATGATAACAATGATCAAATAGGAGTTGCTCGTCAAAGAAGTCATGAAGCTCACGAAGGCCTGCGGAACCTGTATGCTGGCCAAGGTTTGGGCCAGCGGCAGGCTCATGGCGATAATGGGTACGATGACACCGCTTACTTTTGCGGAGGTTTCTAAAATCTTCGGAATATCACTGAGTTTTAACGTCCGCTGTAAGAATCCGATAATCATCGTGCAGAGGGCCGCCACGGCCGCGCTTTCGGTGGGGGTAAAGATACCCGAGTAGATGCCACCCAAAATGACTACCGGGATGCAGAGCGCATATTTTCCCTCCCACACGGTTTTTCGCCAGTATTTGAAATCAAATCCAGCCGCGCTGTTTTCATAGTCTCTCACACGGTTTACCATCGCATTAGCAATCATGATCGAGAGCAAAATCATCACACCGGGAATAGCAGCGGCCAGAAACAGGGTTGACGCGCTGATGCCCAATACCAACCCGATGATAATATAGGATATCGATGGGGGGATTAAAATGCCCGTGCATGCTCCCGCGGCGACCAAGGCGCATGCATAGGGCTTGGGGTAACCTTTTCCCGCCAACCGGTCGATGGTGATTCGGCCGATGGCAGCGGCATCGGCTGCATCGGAACCGCTGATGCAGGCAAAAAATCCGCAGCCCAGCACGGTGGAAGTTCCCAAACCGGATCGACGTGCGCCCATGGTGGCTTCGGCCACGTCCAGCAGTTTACCGGACAACCCGGTTCGCACGAGAATGTCGCCGGTTAGAATAAACAAAGGCACCGCAATCAAAGCGAATGAATCGATGCCATCGAACAGCGCCTCCCCCAGCAATGTCGGGGGCAAGACTTCTGTTAATAAAAGCATGGCAAAAGAACCGACTCCAATGACGACCCAAATTCGGACGGCCAATAAAATCAGTACGAGCATCAATATCAACGGAACAAAGAATCCCCATCCGAGCACGATTTCTTCTTGTTGCATGAGGTATTGTTGCAGCATGTCTAGACTCCTAATCGAAAAGTTTTTTACCTTGGAATATCGGCCGACCGGCTTTGAGGTCGGAAACATCTCGAATGATGGCTTGGATCAGCCGAACCAGCATCATGGCGAACCCAAGCGGTACAGCAGCCAGAAACCAGGCCAGACTGATGCGCAGGCCATGGGTCACCGACCCGAATTTAATTGATACCAGAACCGTCTCAAGGGACCACCAGAAGGCAAGGACGGCCAGTACAATGGTAATTAAATCGCCGAGAATCATGATCACGGCGCGACCTTTATCCCCGACGATGGGCAGGATTAAATCGATACGGATGTGCGCGCGCTCTTTAATCGCGGCCGATGCGCCGATCCACGAAACATAAATAAAGGCATAGCGTGCGATTTCCTCGGCCCATATCGAAGAATAGCTGAGCAAAAACCTGCGGAACACTTCCATAAAAATCGTGACCACGATGAGGGCATACAGCGGCAACAGCAAATAACGCTCGCCGTTTTCATCAATATTGTGGAGTATATTTCGAATCGTCATGCGTTCACATCCTTTTGTTAAATACGTTGCCAGTGATGAGCTCGGCGGCACCATGGAAGTGGTTGGTGCCGCCGTCATCATGGTTAGGCCTTGACGTCATGTACATAATATCTGCCCATGGTGTTGGCTGCTTCCAGAAAACTGTCAAACTTATCCAAAGATCCGGCAAGCTCTTTCTTAAAATCATCCCATGCCGGCAATTGGGCACCGGCTTTGTCCACCCACTGCTTCTTCTCATCTGCAGTGGGAACATAAAATTGCACGCCGGCCGCGGCCAGTTCGGCCATGGCAAAGGCGCGGGCGGCCGGAACTTTGGCCAAATTTTGCTGCATGGTGACTTCACTGGCGAAATCAATGCCTTCTTGTATATTTTTCGGTAAACTATTAAACCATTCTAAGTTACAAGAGTAGACCTGGCTGTCGGGCACAGCGCCGTTGAAGGTCACCCAGTCCAAGACATCCTTGAAACCGAAGACATGCAGTGCTTCAACCGAGGGATCCAAGGCATCCGCCACACCCTGTTTAATGGCCGAAGAGGTTTCGCCCCAAGCCACAGGGGTGGGATTGGCACCCAACAACTGATAGAACTGGGCCAGAATCTTGGATCCGGGTACACGAAATTTGAGCCCCTTCATCTGGTCCGGGGTTTTAATGGGGCCGGGAACCCCTTTACGCGTGGCGACCACCCGCGGATCGATAACGACATACCACAGGACCTTAAATCCTTTTGCCGCCACCTTGGCATGAACTTCATTGCGCCAGGCATCAGAGGTGACCAAATTGACAAACTTTTGATTTTCACCGCACCAGTAGGGAATGTTGATCAAATCCGCCACCGGGGCAAAAGGGGCGAAGTTGGAAATGGAATGCTGGGCTGCCTGTATCGTACCGCTTTGAACTTTTTGGGCCAGGGCAGATCCGGCGCCAAGTTGGCCGCCAGGTGCCAGTTTGACGTACACCTCCCCATTCGTGCAGTTTTGAATATTTTCTTTCATGTCCAGCTGCATGATCGGATAGCTGCGCGACGCCCCCAATATGTATGCGGTGGCGATATTCATCGTGTGTTTGGCCGCCTTTTTGCGTGCCGTCTCTTCCTTGGCCGTCTGCGCGCTGGCCTCCTTGGAATGCAATACGCCGCTGAAAAGCGCCACCGTGGCAGCCGTAAAGCCGAATTTGGTGGTCAATTCCATAAAACGACGCCGCTCGATCGATTTGGGACCAGATTGTTTTTGTTCGTCATTCTTCATTTTTTCACCTCCGTTTTGTCTGAGTTCAAATAGTTTTTTCCGCAGTTTCCTGCTTCAAGGCCGCAATGATCAGTAGGATGCAAGCCCCGAATAGCATGAGAAACTCGGCCAAATTCCCTAAATGTGGGAGATTCAGGCCATATGCGATATTAACTTTACCCAAAAGCACGTTAATCAAATATAAGGCGAAAAGAACAAAGCAGGCAATTAGCGAGATCCGTTCCCTTTTGTCAGTTATCTGGTTGCTTTTTGGTGCGTTCATAAGCCCTTACCTCCGCGTTAATTCCAGGTCTAAACCACCGATACGTTCAGTGGTAGTTTTTTGTTTTAATATGATGATGATCACCTGCTAAATAACTCGATGTAGCCAGGAGTTATGGATGCTTGTTCAATGTAAATACCATCCTATCACCCCTATGTTACTTAATAATCTTATACATGGCATTACAGTCTTCTTTTCCCAATCCGCCTTCCGATGCTTGTTTCAGGTAGTCCAAGGTCACCTGCATGGTTTTGGCATCGTTGCCCCAGGCCTGGGCCATTTCAACGCCCAGCCGAACATCCTTTAAGGCCAGATCAAGACCGAAGCGGGCATCAAAATCTCCGGACGCGATCCAGGGACCGCGAACGTCCATTTGAAAACTCTTGGCGCCGGTATCATCCAACAGCTCCAAGAGTAGTTTTTTATCAAGCCCCGCAGCCTCGCCAATCCGGATCCCTTCCGCCAACACCGCCAGGTTGGTCATGCCGATGAGATTGCTGATTAATTTGACGGCGCAAGCGGCATCGACGGTGCCGAGGTAAGTGACCGGATTTCCGATGATCTCCAGGATATCCTTGACCTTTTGGTAGACCGTTTCGTCGCCACCCACGAAGATCGGTTCTTCGGCGGTCTCGGCCTGGGCCGGGGTTTTGCCCAACGGACACTCTAGAAAACCGATGCCCTTTTCCTTGGCGGCCGCCTCCAACTCACGGGCCGTCCCCGGGTCGATGGTGCTCACGTCGATATAGACCGCGTCCGGGTTCATTTTAGCCAGCAGACCTGCGTCGCCCAACATGGTTTCCTGCAGGTGGGCCGGCAGCGGCAGGCTGGTAAATACCAGGTCGCATCCGGCCAAATCCGCCGCATTTTGAACTGCTTTACCCGTGGTGCCGGCGGCCAGCGTTTTTTCCACCATTGCTGCATTGATATCATAGATCAAAACCGATTTGCCAGCACGGATCAGGTTGCGGGCCAAACCACCGCCCATTGCACCTACACCAATAAAACCTATCTGCATTGTTGATATCCCTCCTTTCTGTGCACCTTGCCGATAGTTGCCGGCAAGTTGCGGTTTATATAGCGGATCCCCAAAGGGTTTCTTGGGGTTAGGCGCTCTCATACAGTTTGGTCAGTACAAACTCTTCATGTCCGAGCACTTCATTTGCGGTCAGGCGGCCGTTACAGGTCCGCACGAGCATGTCGAGCAAGTTGTCACCCGATTCGTCCAGGGTCATCTCCCCTTGCAGGATGGCCGAGCAGTCATAGTCGATATGCTCGGACATGTCACCAGCCGTGCGCGGGTTGGCCGTTAGCTTGATCACCGGTTCGATGGGGTTTCCGATGATATTTCCCTGACCAGTTGGGAAGAAATGGGCAACGAAGCCACCGGCGGCCCAGAGGGTAACGGCTTCTGCCGCTGCCGAAGACGTGTCCATGAACCACAGGCCCGGACCCGTGGGTGTTTCGGCCTTGTCCAGCGCGCCCACATACTTGCATTGCTTGCCGATCTTTTGCATGTTGCCGAAAGCTTTTTCCTCGATGGTAGTCAGTCCGCCGGCAATGTTGCCCTTGGTGGGCTGGCTGCCCGACAGGTCATCGGTTTTGTTACGCTCGATCATTTCCTGATATTTGTTAAATGTTGCCATGAACTGTTCGGCGGCTTCCGGTGTGGCGGCGCGCTTTTTGACTTCCATTTCGGCCCCGGTAATCTCGCTGGTCTCACCAAAGGACAGGGTGGCGCCCATGGCATCGAGCTTGTCAAAGGCATTGCCGACGGTGGGGTTTGACGCAAGGCCGCTGGTGGTGTCGGACTCTCCGCACTTGGTGGAAACCCAGATCTCGCTCAAATCGCATTCTTCACGCCGCAACTCGCTGGCCCAGTGCATATACTCCTTGGCTTTCCAGCTGGCCATTTCCACGGTCTTGATTTCACCGTGACGTTCAATACTAAAACCGGTCACGGGCTTACCGGTTTTGGCGATGCCATCGACCACCTGGCTCGTCCATTGCGGCTCAATGCCGATGACGACCACCGCCGCCACATTGGGATTAGCGCCGGTGCCGATCAGGGTACGGAAAAACAGTTCCAGGTCCTCGCCGAACTGCAGCCGGCCGTATGCGTGGGGGATGGCCTTGCAGCCTTTGGTATTAAAAGCCACCTTTTCACAGGCTGAGTTGCTCAAATCGTCTAGGGGTAGAATAATGACATGGTTACGGATGCCGACGCGTCCATTTTCACGTCTATAGGCCATTACTTTGGGATTGCTCATGGTTACCACCTCCTTGTCTTTAGATTTTGGGTGTGGACATGCCCACCCTTTTTGATGTCAGCCACGATCCTTCCGATGTCAGCGCCGTATTTAATTACGGATTCGTCAACCTTGTGGTCGATCATGGCAACCTTGTGACCCAGGGGAATATCATCCAGCGTCTCCACCTCGACCTGTTCCTGGGTATCCATGTACAGTCCCTTGGCCGTTTCACCGGCCTTGATGTCGACGGTGGCGACCCCCACACTATCGGCTTTTTCATGAACCAAAAATTGAATCATTGCATTTACTCCTTCCCTCGTTAAGTTGTTGTTACCTGAACTGATCGGGTCTAGGTTCAGGGTTCACGGTTCAAAGGCTACAACTGTTTGAAACTGTTTACTATTGTAATCAAGATCAGTAATATCCAACATCACCCATTGGGTGAAAAGGTATAACAAAAACAATGTAGACTGAATCCATTTGCTAAAAGTTGGTTGGGTGTTGGGTGCTTTTCAACCCAGAACGTTGAACACTGAACCCCTCAACCTATGTATTTAACGCACCGGTCCTTTCTTGGGTGACGGGCTATCCATGGTAAAAATACGTCGTGTTGGCGTTGGGGACCACAGCGATGCGCGGGTGGCCCTCGAAAGTATCCACCCACTCGCCGACGACCACGGTTGGGTTCGCAGCCCGCAAGTGGCACTTTCTCAGGATCCCGGGATCGAGATCCGAAGATATCGCCACATCAAAATCAGTCAAAGTTCGGCCAAACAGGTAAGCTTTGTGGGCACCCATTCGAAACCCGCTATCCTTAAAATCACTGAGAACCTCTTCCGGGGTTGTAAACTGGGAGACGTAATCGAAGTAAATGTCGTCCCCAACCCCCTGGGGTGATGCGGCCAGGAGCAAAATGTGCCCCCCCGGACTTAGCGCCTGGGAGGCAAGATTCAGTCCTTTCTGAGCCTGATACAGGCAGATATCCTTGGGATGGCCACCGCAGGATGCGATCACGATGTCAAATTTATCAGCGATGCCCACACCGTAGACGCCGGAGCAGGTCTCAGCCCCCTTTCCAAGTACCTCCAGGGGGTTGCCTGCCAGCATCTGGACGATATTTTTATCAGCATCCAGAACAACGTTGAGTGCCAGTTGGATACCGACCATCTCACCGGCTTCGTTAAGATCCTCGCGCACCGGATTTCCTTCGATTCGCCCGACCCGGGCCCCATCGTAAAACATGAGACTGTGATTGTGCTCAATGGTGTCCGATGCGGCACAACCGATCACCACACCTTTAGCACCACCGGTAAAACCGACAAACTGGTGGGGGTCGATCTGGCCGATTACGATTTTAAAATCAGCGCCCGCAAAATCGGCGTTGATCCGCACCGGTGTTTTGCGAGCAGTCAGGCCATAGTCCACCATCGAATCATGCAGGGCGTCGTGGGAGATAATCCGGCAGTCCGGCGCAATCTGACGGGGAACGACACGCTCCCGCCCATTGTCATCCAGCGGGGGATGCAGCCCACCGCCGATGATGATGGTAATCGCGGAAGGGTTCAAAGCCGGCAGCGACTTGCGGATCTCTCCTATGATTACGGGTAGAATCGGTTTCAAGGGAACCGGTCTTGTTTCGTCCGGCACGGCAATGGCAATCGTCTCAGGGTCCGCTTGCTGCAACATCGACTGAAATGATTGGCACCCCAAAGGATCGTTAAGTGCCTTCTCCAACGTGTCTGTGATCGAACCAACCGCGGGGAATTCGGCTGGCTTCAATATCGTCACATCGGCCCGGTCCGGAATTCGGATCGTTTTCCGTCCATCGCCGTATTTGAGTTCAATTTCCATCTATCATTAGGTCGGATCTTAACGCCTTAGTCACAAAACCGCTATTTTAAATTTAGTTTGACGCGAAGGGTTTATCAGGTAATACGAGAAGGTTCAGTATTTTTGAATTCAGCAAAGTATATGCCAGAAAAGCTGTTATTCATAACTTATTGTTATTTATTATTTTTATTATTTTTCATTGTAAATCACCAAAGAATTGGTGCCTATTTTTGGGCACTGTGCCGAATATTGGGCTTGATTTTCGGAACGAATGCGATAGGATAGCCGACGGTTACCGTTCACAGGTTCAGACGTTCAGGGCAGATGTCTATTTTTCGGAGCAATCGATCGAGGGAGGCATGTCGATGAAATGGGACACCGCGACGCGATATAAAATGTTGTTGGAGATCAACAACACCGTTGTTACCCAGACGAGCAGGGAATCGTTGTTCAAGGCTCTGGCCAAGGAATTACGCAACCATTTCTTCTACGACCGCATGTGCATCAACCTATATGATGAGCAGAACCAGTCTCTGTCTTATTTTGCCGCGGCAGACGGTATCGAACCCTGCGGCATTTTAACCAAGGAGAGTAGGCCCCTGGCCGAAGGGACGATTGCCGGTATGGTGGTGCAGTCCCGACAGCCCGCAATTATCGATGATTTGAGTCATTATTCGGATCTATCTTCCGTTGGGGCCATGGTATCGGCGGGTTTAAACGCCACCATGGCGTTTCCCCTGGTTGTGCGCAACCGGGTGTTGGGATCGATCCACTTTTCATTTAAAAAGACGCCGGAATTCATCTCTGAACTGACCGAAGTACTTACCGACGTTTCCCGCCAAGCGGCCATTGCGGTGGACAATATGCTTGCTTACACCCGCCTCAAAAAGCTCAATGCCAGCCTGCAGCGCCAGAAGCGCTACCTCATGGCCAGCAACTATGAGTACAAGCAAGAAGATTTTTTTTATGCGTCACCGGCCATGGCAGAGACCATGAGACTCATCGAGCGTTCGGCCGACTCCGATGCTGCGGTGTTGATCACCGGTGAGACGGGCACGGGCAAAGATTACCTGGCACGCTGTATCCATCAGATGAGCCCCCGTAGAGATCAACTTTTTATCAAGGTCAACTGCCCCGCCCTGGTTTCATCTCTATTTGAGAGCGAACTTTTCGGTCATGCCAAGGGCGCTTTTACCGGTGCCGAAAAGACCCGTGTTGGCAGGTTCGAGTTGGCCGACGGCGGATCGGTCTTTTTGGACGAGATTGCCGAATTGCCTATCGCCTTGCAGGCCAAACTACTTCACGTCCTTCAGGACAATCATTTTGAACGCGTTGGAGAGCATCGACCGGTGAATGTCGACTTCAGAGTCATCGCCGCTACGAATAAAAGTCTTGAAGATGAAATTCGAAACGGTCATTTTCGTGAAGACCTGTTTTACCGTCTTAACATTGTCCATGTCCGGGTGCCGCCGTTGCGGGAGCGCATCGAGGACATCGGCCTGCTGGTGGAAAAACTCACCCAGGTTCAGGCTGAAAAAACCAACCGTCCGGAGCCGGTTTACTCGGGGGGTGCCATTAGAAAACTTGGCAAATATGAATGGCCGGGGAATGTGCGCGAGTTGAAAAACCTGGTCAAACGAATGATGATCCTAAGGCCCGGGGAAAAAATTACCGGAAACGATATCGACAAGATTCTCAGTGCCACAGGTACCAATCGCCAAAAACTCCCCAGGGAGGTGTCCACCCTTGCCGATGCCCAGCGGGAGCACATTGTTCAGGCACTAGTCAAGACAGGTGGGGTCATTGGCGGTTCCAAGGGCGCGGCCCGCCTGCTGGGTCTTCCTCGCTCCACCCTTCAGTACCGGATGAAAAAACTCGCCATCCAGCCAAGCGACTATAACAAGGCAAATTCTAAACCAGTTACATTAGCAGGTTCTGTAAATCAGCGACCACCAGCAAGCTGGGGGTATGAGGATGGCCCCTCGAAGGGGCCGGGACCACGCTCTGCTGGTAGTCGCTGATTTTAATGACGTTTCCCTGGAGTCCAGGGGTTGGCCTCTTGATAATATTTGGAAGGCATGATACGGCAAGAGACCGGTTACTTTGTTTCAATATTGGCCTTCGGCTGAGCAGGATGCTGTAGTCTGCTGCTGTTAGTTCCATTGGTCCAAAAGGTGCGATACACTTACCATTGGATTGCGACAAAAACCCTTGCTAGTTCTGTCTGATCCTGGATTCTGGTTGCTGGATACTCGATATTTATGGATTTCACCATCAGTGCATTGCTGATTATCAAGCATCAAGCATCTGCCTGGATAATGCAACCATTACCAGCTTTACTGCAACCCCATTGGCAAGATCAATTAAAGCTTTGGTGTTAACTTTATTAAAGGAGGTTCATCAATGAAACGGTTTATGACTTTATCCCTTATGTTTTTTTTAGCGTTATTATTGGCGGTACCGGCCCTGGCGGGATATCCCGAGAAGCCGATTACCTATCAAATTCCGTTCGGGCCTGGGGGTCAATCCGATCTGGAAGCACGCCGGCAACAGCCCCTTTTGGAAGCGGCGCTGGGCGTTAAAGTTCTTGTCCAGTACAAACCCGGCGGCGGTGGTTCCATCGGTTGGGCCACCCTTATCAAACAAAAACCCAATGGATACTTCATTAGCGGCATCAACATCCCCCACATCGTACTGCAGCCGTTGGCTCGGGGCAACGCCGGTTACCAGACCGAGCAGCTTAAACCCATCGCTCTGTTCCAGGCAACGCCCATTGGGCTGGCAGTTCTAAAAGACAGCCCCTTCCAAACCATCACCGACCTCATCGAATATGCCAAAAAGAACCCGGACGCGGTGGTGTGCGGCGGTTCCGGCACCTGGTCGGGCCACCACATCGCCCATCTGCAATTTAGCAAGATGGCCGGGATTAAGATGACCTATATTCCGAGCAAAGGCGCAGCTAAAAGCGTGGCGGCCTTTTTAGGCGGGCATGTTAAAGCCCTGTGGGGCAATAGTAACGACCTGGTTCAGCACGCAGATAAGATCCGTGTGCTTGGATTCGGCACCAAGGAACCCTTCCCCAACATGCCCGATGTACCGACTTTCGAGAGTCTGGGTTTTGAACTCTATGCCTCCATCGACCGAGGTGCCGGTGCGCCGCCTGATACGCCTGATGAGGTTATTCAGGTGTTGGAGAAAGCGTTTCTCGACATCGCCAATAATCCGGATGTTAAGGCCCAGATGAAGAAAGATGGGTTTGTGCCGATCGCCCTGGGCGCAGCCGAGTCAAAGGCCTATATTGCCGGAAAAGTGACGGAGTGGGCCCCTGTAGTTAAAGAGTTTAAGAAATAGTTCCCAATATCTAATTCTACTTTGTCATATTTATCTTTGCTTCAGCACTTTGTTATGACAGACATAGAAAGAGGAAATAAAGAAATGACTAAAGTGACCTAAATTGCCTAAAATTATGGAAACGCTACGCTCTACCTGTTTTTATAAAATTGACAGAATACCTCAATTTTAGTTCATTTTAGTTCATTTCAAATTTTAGATCATTTTCCTACTCCAATTACAATCTTTTAATAGAATAACAACGGGATGAAACTCAAGCACCAGGTTATGCTTGATATTCATCACCATAGTTTAGACCACCCCAGCGCCTTGTGGAGACACCGATGTTTGATTTCGCGCTAACAGGCTTATCTCAGGTTTTTATTCCCAACAACTTTATCGTGTTATTCGTAGGTGTCTTCATGGGAATCGTCTTCGGCGCCCTTCCCGGGCTCACGGCCACCATGGGGTTGGCCCTTCTGGTGCCCTTTACCTTTACCATGTCTCCCACCGCCGGGTTGATTATGCTGGCCGGAATCTACGTCGGCGCCATGTACGGTGATGCCATTCCGGCCATTTTGATCAATACCCCGGGGACACCGGCGGCCATTGCCACGACGTTTGACGGTTTCCCCCTGGCTCAAAAGGGGATGGCCCAACACGGCCTGGTGGCGGCAGCGGTAGCAAGTTCATTCGGGTCTCTGGTTGCCAATGTTGTCCTGGCCGCGGCGGCACCGCCCCTGGCTGAGATCTCCTTGAAATTCGGCCCGCCGGAGTATTTTTGGTTGGGGATTTTTGGCCTGACCATCATTTCCACACTTTCCAGCGGAAGTCCCATCAAGGGGTTTCTTGCCGGATCCATCGGTATGATCCTGTCGGCGGTCGGCATGGCCGAACTGGGTGGCGACATTCGTCTCACCTTCGGTTTCCCTGAATTGCAGGGTGGCATCGAACTCATCGTGGCCCTCATCGGCTTTTTCTGCCTGCCTGAGATTCTTTCCAGTGTCATCGGTCAGCGCCGGGCAGCCTATACCGAAAAACCCGTCAAACCTAGCCTGGGTGTGTTGGGGGAAGTCATTCGCTCATTGTTTAAACGTCCGGTCTTGATGCTGCGTTCCGCGGCAATCGGAACGGTGGTGGGTTTTGCACCAGGTGCCGGTGGCAACATTGCCAGCATGGTCTCCTATAATGAGGCCAGCCGGTGGGATAAACACCCTGAAGAATTCGGCAAAGGCACGGTGAAGGGTGTTGCCGCCAGCGAGGCCGCCAATAGCGCCATGGCACCAGGTTCCCTGATTCCGCTGCTGACCCTGGGAATTCCCGGATCACCCCCGGCAGCTGTTATCCTCGGCGCCCTGATGCTACATGGCATGCGGCCGGGTGCCGAGCTCTTTTCCGACTACGCCGACATCACCTTCTCATTTATTATGGCCCTTTTGGTGGCTGCATTTCTGGTGACGCTCATCGGCAGTTTCGGCAGCTTCGTTTTCAGCCGCATTATCAACATCCCTTCCCGCTATCTGGCCCCGGCCATCGTCTTCATGACCGTCCTGGGGTCCTATGCCATCCGCAATAACATGCTCGATGTCTGGATCATGTTCATTTTCGGCATCATCGGGTATGTCAGCAATAAGTTGAAGTTTCATCCTGCCCCCATTGTTTTGGGACTTATTTTAGGGCCCTTTGTGGAAGAGGGACTCGTGCAATCCATGCTTGCCGGTAAAGCCGCCGGCGGCACTTTTGCATATATGGTCTTCCGGCCCATCAGCGGGGTACTGATATTTCTCTGCCTCATGTCGCTACTGTGGCCGATTTTTGCAGCCCTGCGAGCCAAACACAAAAAGGTTGGCGACATCAATACATCGGCATTAGAAGGAAAGGAGGGCCGAAATGAGTCAAGATAACAAAACGCCATCCGCCAAACGACTCAATGCAGATCTGATCGTCGGCCTCGTCTCCCTTGGATTGGCGGCCCTGGTTTACTTCTCCACCAGAGAACTGAGCAAACTGGGAGGCGTGTTTGTGGATTACATCCTGGTGGCGCTAATTGCCCTGGCCCTGCTCACCACCGCCAAAGGATTCATCAAACCCGAACGGGTCCGATTCTTCGAATCCGTCATCGAACGCAACAATGTGTTGGTAGGAATCTGTATTCTGCTTCTTTATCTTATCTTTTTACCTTTGGTCGGGTTTCTGCCGGCCAGCTATGCATTTTATTTTTGCTTTAATCTCTATCTCGCCGACGAACGCTTCACAACCCGCAATATTTTGATTTCCGTGTTTTTGACCGCAGCGGTGGTAACGGCATTCTACTTCATCTTCCATCATTTCCTGGCGGTCCCGTTACCGGAAGGAAAGTGGTTTGAATGAGAAAAATTCAGAACTACTGACGTGTCATAAAATCTGATGCAGCCCAAATGTCTGTGGTTGTGGCAGCAGTACTGAATTTCGGGCTAATCGTTCTGAATTTTTATTTTTTATTTTTTCGTTTTACATCCAAAATTACGGTTTTCGATACTAGCTTTTTATAGATGCTGTTGCATCTTGGATTTTCGTTTAATTTTTCTAAAACTTTTGTAGGTTCTTTCAATATCAAGGCCTCCCGAAAATTTTTCCCGAATCAAGTGAAGAACCCTGAAATTAAGAAGTCGGGTCCAGAGATCCGGATTTATCGAGCACTCTGAAAGGAGACAACGCAGCAAGTATATTTGACAAACTCGTAAAAAGTCAATTTTCACGTTCTGGTGTCATTCCGGCAAAACCTGTGCCGGACACGATCCGGTAGCCGGAATCCAGTAAATTCAATGGCTTCTGGATGCCGGATCAAGTCCGGCATGACGGTTCGAGGACTTTTTTCGAAGCCATATACCCGGATTGAGTTGTTGGGGGATGTTGATCGTTATGAACAAGTTTTAGAATCGATTGAGGCCTTGCCAGAACCATTGGAGGAGTTGCTGCCGGTAGCCGAAAATTACAAATCTATTTTATACGGAAATGATGATGAAAACGCTCAAAGGATTTAATGCCGTTTTTTGCGATGCCGGATTTTTTATCGCTCTATTTTCCAAAAAGGACACAAAACACAAACGGGCTTTGGAACTATTTAAAGAAATCAAGGAGAACCGAATCGTGATTCATACTTCTTGGTTTGCTGTCTCGGAGGCAATGACCGTTCTTCGCAACCAGTATGGGTACACAGAAGCTCATAGTTTTAACCAGTCAATTGACCTATATAAAGTCCACCATTCCACAGAAAGCCAGCATCATCAGGCCATTGCAGTGTTTAATCTTTTTGGCAAAGATAGAAAGATCTCATTTGTCGATGCCCTCACACGACTCCTCATTTTAGGAGAACTAAAAAAATACCCGCCCTTTCATTTGACGATGATTTTAAGGCGATGGGCCTGACGACCATTTCCTGAAAATTATTTCTCTATTCCCCTTCAGTTTCAAGAATCTTGCGCATGTGTGAGAATCTGGCCTTTTCATCATCCTCGACAGTCGGGTACTTCAACCCCAGTTTTTGAAGGTTGGCAACGATAATCTCGGCCACACAAAGGCGCATAAAAGGCTTGTCATCCGCCGGGATGGCATACCACGGTGCCCAGGGTCGCGAAGTGACGTTGATGGCATCCTCATAGGCCTTCATATAATCTTTCCAAAATGTTCGTTCATGCACATCGCCGGCGGAAAATTTCCAGTTTTTACTGGGTTCATCGAGGCGAGATAAAAAGCGTTGCCGTTGTTCTTCTCTGGAAACGTTGAGCCAAAATTTCACTATCACGGTCCCGCTACGGGCGAGATGTTTCTCGTGATCGCGGATCGATTAGTAGCGCTGATGACATATATTTTTTAAATCCACAGGATCAGGGAGTTTTTGTCCCTCTAAATATTCAGGGTGAACCCTGACGGC
>JAAUYD010305271.1_pt1 | contig 14915 bp, 16 predicted proteins | sample 7278101 | NCBI WGS metagenome assembly JAAUYD01 (sample SAMN14350128, study PRJNA611818) | marine sediment metagenome | isolation source: surface marine sediment (0.6m) | place: French Polynesia: Moorea | collected 2018-08
CCGGTGAGCCGGGCGTGCAGCGCCGACTTGCCGGTGTTGGGCGGTCCGATCAGCGCGACCTGGGCGGCGCCGTCGGGTCGGATGACCGTGGGCGGTCCGGTGCGGGCGCCGCGCTTGCGAGGTCCGGCGAGCTCGTCGGTGAGCTCCTTGATGCGGGTCTTGATGTCGGCCTGGAGATGCTCGGTCCCCTTGTGCTTGGGGATGGTGCGGTGCATCTCGCGCAGGTGCTCGAGCTTCTCCTTGGGGTCTCGTGCCCGCCGGAAGGCGTCCTCCGCCTTCTTGTACTCGGGCGAGACGTTGGTGGGCACGGCTCCAGGCTAGGAGACGCCCGCGCGCCGGCACTCGGCGAGGCGCGACGGCCACGTTTCACGTTGTGTCTGACACAACGTGAAACGTCGGGTGCTGGGTCAGTCGGTCTCCTGCGTCGACGTGAGGGTCGGTGGGGTGTTGCTCGCGTAGCGTCGGAACAGCTCGGGCTCGGCGTTCTGCAGGCGCGCCGGCGGAAGACCGGCGAGGATCGCCTCGAGGTCGTCACAGACCATCTCGCCGATCTCCCACAGGCCTTCGCGCACCGACCCGGCGCGGTGCGCCGACAACACGACGCCGTCGACCGACCGGACGGGATGATCGGGTGCGAGCGGTTCGGTCGGGACCACGTCGGTGGCCACGCGGAACCTGCCCTGCGCGGCCATCTCGGTCATCGCCTCGAAGTCGATGACATGTGTCCGGCTGAGCAGCACGAGCACGGCGTCGGGACGGATCAGTTCGAGCTTCTCGCGCGACAGCATCGCCTCGTTCTGGGAGGTGGGTACGGCGGTGACGTAGATGATCCGGCTGGTCGTCAGGATCTCATCCAGCGACGCCGGTGCCACGCCGTGATGTCGCAGGAGGCCATCGTTGAGCCACGGGTCGTAGGCCGAGATCGTCGTGTTGAACGGCGCGAGGAGCTCCGTGAGTGCGCGCGAGATGCCGCCATATCCGATGAAGCCGACCGGCTGGTCGTGGAGCAGGAACGTGTCGGTGTTGCCGGCGTGGAGGTACCGTTCGGTGCCGTGGCGGAACTCACGGTCGCCCTGCACGACGCCCCGCGACACCGCCAGCGTCAACGCGAGGCCCATCTCGGCGACCTGGCGTCCGAATGCCGGGGCGACGCCGAGCACCCGGATGTGTTCCCGTTGACAGCGGTCGATGTCGAGGTCGAGCGGGAAGGCACCCGACACGTCGATGATCGCCCGTAGTGCGGCCGCACCGTCGAGGGTGTAGTGGTCTCGCCAGGCACCGGCGATGACGACGTCGGCAGTGGGGAGCGCCTCCAGGAACTCACCCGCTGGCATCACGTCGTCGCGGCCCCAGACGACCTCGGCGAGATCGTGGAGCCGTTTCAGGTCGGGCTCGGAGAAGATCTCCGACATCGTTCGCGGGAACGGGTCGACGATCACACGTGGCTTGCTCATCGCCGTCCTATCCCTTGACCGCTCCGGTGAGCAATCCCCGCACGAAGCTGCGCTGGAGGATGGCGTACACGATGACGACGGGGGCGGCGACGATGACCGAGGCCGCAGCGAGACCCGTGATGTCGGTGGTGAAGTCACCGCGGAAGAACGTCAGCCCGAGCGGAGCGGTGAGGCCGTCCTGGCTGCTGATCATCACGAGGGGCAGCAGATACGCGTTCCACGACCACATCCCGGTGAGGACGATCAGGGTGGTGATCGCCGGCCGCGCGATCGGCACGAGGACGCGCCACAGCGTCTGCCACGACGTCGCGCCGTCGATGGCCGCGGCGTCGATCAGGTCCTTCGGGACGCCGGCGAAGAACGTCCGCATCCAGAACACGCCGAAGCCGAGGTAGATCGCGATCTGGGGGACGATCAGCGACTGCAGCGTGTCGGTCTGGCCGATCTCACGGAACGTGTAGAACCAGGAGATCACGACGGACTCGAACGGGAGCACCAGCGACAACAGGAACGTGTAGAACAACACGTTCCTGCCGCGGAACTCCATGGTGCCGAACGCGTAGCCCGCCAGCACCGAGAGGAGCGTGGCGCCGATCACCGTGCCGATCGTGACCAGCACGCTGTTCCACATGAAGGTCGAGAACTGGGCCGTCTCCCAGGCATCGCCGAAGTTGCCGAGCTCGATCGAGTCGGGCACGCCGAAGGTCGTGCTGTTGTCGCCCTCGGGGCGGATCGAGGTGAGCAGGACGAGCACGACCGGGATCAGCGTGTAGATCGCCATGATGCCGAGCACCACGTGTCCGACGAGGTTGAAGCGACGTGATCTCATCGTGCGCTCACCCGGTCCGATCGATTCGTCCGATGAGGTACGTCGCGCCGAACACGATCACCGTCAGAATCGTCGCGACTGCGGCGGCCGACCCGATGGCGCCCTGGCGGAAGGCCCGCTCGTAGATGTCGAGAGCCGGCACCTGGGTCGACGTGCCGGGGCCGCCCTTGGTCATGATGAACGCCAGGTCGAACGTGCGCAGCGCGGCGATGACCGTGAGCGTCAGCGAGACGACGAACTCACCTCGGAGGCCGGGCAGGGTCACGTGCCACAGCTGCGCCCAGTATCCGCCGCCGTCGGTCTTGCAGGCTTCGTAGAGTTCGATCGGGATCCGCTGCGCGCCCGACAGGAAGAGGACGAAGACGAACCCCGTCATCAGCCAGGTGCCGACGAAGCCCAGTGCGGGGAGCGCCCACGTGAAGTCGCCGAGCCACGCGCGTTCCCACGAGTCGAGCCCGACCGCGCCGAGGAACTGGTTCACGACGCCGTCCGAGCCGTAGATCCAGCCCCAGACGATCCCGACGACGGCCATGGTGATGACCTGGGGGATGAAGAGCACGCTCCGGTAGAAGCCCAGGCCTCGCATGTCGCGAGCGCCGATCATGATCGACACCGCGATCAGTGCGAGCGCGATCGGGAAGACCGAGAAGAACAGGATCAGCACGAGCGTGTGCCGGAACGAAGCACGCAGTTCTGCGTCGGTGAGCGCGTCGGTGTAGTTCGACAGCCCGACGAACTCCATCTCGTTGAGGCCGTCCCACTCGACGAACGACAGGTAGATCGTGTGGAGGAACGGGCCGATGACCAGCGCCGCGAACACGACGGCCGGGGCGGCGAGGTACAGATACGGCGTCGCCGTCCGGCGCCGACGACCGGACGGAGCCTGCCGTCCGGGGCTGCCGGACCGCCCAGAGCCGAGCTCCGGGCGGTCCGTCGTCGAGTCTGCGCCGACCGCGTGGGCTGTCGACATCGCTACCCGGCGATCTCTGCCTCGTACGCCGACTGGACGTCGTTGACGTAGTCCTCCGGGCTGACTCGATCGGCGAAGATCTCCTGCAGCCCGGCGACGATCGGGTCGGCGTCAGCGAGCGCGAAGTCGAGATAGGGCACGAGCACGCCTCCGGCGGCGACCTGACCCAGCGCCGTCGAGACATCGGCTGCGAGCGATCCCTCGCCCGTCGAGCCACCGGTCGCGGCCGGCAACTGGCCGGCCGCGGACAGCACCTCTGCGGCCTCGGCGTTGGTCAGGAAGTCGATGAACTCGACCGCGAGGTCGGGGTGATCGGTCGAGCTCGACACGTGCAGCGGGCTCGACAGCGCACCGGTCGCCGCGGGCGGCTCACCATCGACTCGGGGCATCGCGAAGAACCCGATCTCGGCGTCCTGGTAGGCACCGACCAGCCACGACCCGGCGAAGTAGTACAGCGCCTCGCCGTTGGTGAACTGCGCGGTGGAGTCGTCGTAGCTGAGCCCGTTGAGGTCGTCGTTGATGTAGCCGGCGTTGGCCCACTCCTGCACCTTCGCAGCGGCGTCGATGTTGCCCTGGGTCGCGAAGCTCGCGCCCTCCGTCCGCAGCACCCAGTCGTAGTTCTCCTGGCCGGGCGCGATCGCGTTCTGCACGACGTTGTAGAGATGCCCGCCGGGCCACTTGTCGATGTTGCCCGCGAGGATCGGGAGCACCTCCGCGTCGGCAGCGGTGGCGAGCGACGCCTCGAAGTCCTCGAAACTGGCGGGCGGCAACTCGATGCCGAGGTCGGCTGCGATCGTCTTGTTGTAGTACACGCCGACGATCTCGTTGGTCGGCGAGAGGCCCCAGAGCGGACCGTCGCCCCACCGCTGGCCGTCCTCGGAGAAGCTGTTGATCTGGAGCGCCGACTCACCGAACAGGGCGTTCCAACCGTACTGCTCCTCGTAGGGGTCGAGGTTCAGGACCACCCCGGCTTCGACCATCGGGCCGTCGACGGTGTAGCCGGCGTTGCCCTGGAAGATGTCGGGCGGATCGTCGCCGCTCACGGTGAGCAGGATGGTGTCGAGGTAGTCGGCGAACGACCGGGTGTTCCGCTCGATCGTGACCCCGGGGTTCGCGGCTTCGAACTCGGCGATCCGCGCGTCGAAGATCGGGCTCAGTTCGCCGGTCTCGTTGTCGATCATGACCAACGTGATCTCTTCCGCGGACTCCTCGCCGGCGTCGGCCGGTGCGTCCTCCTCCGCCGCGGGGTCGTCCTCGGACGCCGCTGGTTCGTCGGCGGGTTCGGCGTCATCGTCGTCGTCATCCCCGCACGCCGCGGCGACGAGCGCGATCGCTGCCAGCGGCGCCAGCACACGTAGCCGACGTGATCGCTTCCTGGTCTTGATCATGGTGCCCCCTTGTTGCTCTCGACGACGGCGGGTCTGCCGACGTCCCCTCTCGGCCGAACCCCCAGCGAATCCGACCGGTATGTAAGAGCTATCATCTCTCTTACATTTCCATACATCGTCGCGTCGAGGCCGCAGGTTCGTCAAGGCCGGGGTCGAGTTCGTGGCCGGGAGGAGCACATCCGTGGGAGGTGGCGAACCGATATGGTCGCAGTGGTGGACGCGGGAGGTCGGCCCGCGATGAGCGGGCGCAAGCGGGTGACGATGGACGACATCGCGGCCGCGGCCGGGGTCTCGAACGCCACCGTGAGCCGTGCGCTCAACGGCCTACCGAACGTCACGCCTGCGACCCGCGATCACGTCATCGCCACCGCCCGTGAGCTCGGGTATCGGCCCGACAACCGGGCGCAACTCGCCGTCACGCGGCGGCGCCGGCTCGGCACGATCGCCGTCGTGCTGCCGCTGCTCGACCAGTGGTTCTACGCCAAGATTGCGGCGGCGATCGAGGAGACGCTCGGCGGGGCCGGCTACGAGGTGCAGTGGTACACGCTGGCTCGGCTGCCGGGCGGCCGCGACGACCTCTTCGACAGCGTGCTGACGCTCGACGGCATCGACGGCGTCATCGCCGTCTCGTTCCCGCTGCTGCCCCGCGACGAGGAGTACGCGCTGACGTCGGGTCTTCACATCGTGGCGGTCAACTCCAACGAGTCACGTCTCCCGATCGTGCGCATCGACGACGAGCGTGCGGCAGCGACCGCCGTCCAGCACCTGATCAACCTGGGCCACACCCGCATCGGTTGCATCACGGCGCTGCGTGACGACCCGATCGGGTTCGGGCAGACGATCCTCAAGACGCGGGGGTACCGCGACACGCTCGCCGCCGCCGGGCTCGAGGTCGACGAGTCGCTGATCCTGCCGGGCAATCTGACCACGGCCGGCGGGGCCGACGCGATGGCGACCATGCTCGCGACGTCGAACCCGCCGACGGCCGTGTTCTCGATCGCCGACGAGATGGCGATCGGCGCCGCTCACACCGTGCGGCGGCTCGGGCTCTCGGTCCCCGACGACGTCTCGATCGTCGGCTTCGACGACCACGACCTGGCGCACTACTTCGACCTCACCACCGTCAGACAGGACGTCGCAGGGCTGGGCGTCGCCGCCGCCGAGAAGCTCAAGCGGCTCATGCAAGGTGAGTCGGTACCGACCGAGACCGTGCTCCCGACACAGCTCGTACTGCGCGACACCACGGCACTCGCACGCCAGCGCCACGCCCTGAGCTGACCGGTCGGTGCTGTCAGCCGTTTCACGTTGTGTCTGACACAACGTGAAACGGGAACGGGCCGCGGGCCGCTCCCGCCGCTAGAAGAGCGTGTCCTGGAGCGGGGGCGAGAGGGTCGACGTGTCGAGCTCGAACAGCTGGTCGAGCTCGGTGATCGGTACCGCACCGCGACGGATGAGATCGTCGTTGCCGTCCTTGGCTCCCGCACCTGGCCTCGACACCCTCACGCACCCGGCCGACCGGGCCCGACAGGGTGCAGCCATTCAGCCAGCGATCCGACATCGCCGCCATCGCCCCGTCGTCGTCACCGGCCTCGAGCGCCGCGATGGTTCGGCAACGCCACATACCCTCGCAACGTCGTGCGGTTGCGGGCACGGGCCGTGTCGACGTCGTCGTCGATCACCGTCGGGATCATGTTGCCGATCTGGAACCCGTCCGCCAGTGCTTGTTGCGCGAACCGCTGCGTCACGGGTTACTAGAGATGGAGGGGCTGATCGACTGATGGGAACGTTCGAGGCGCTGGTCGAGAGGGTGGAACCCGACCTCCGCCGCGCGCTCGCCGGACACGTCGATCGGAGCAGCGTCGAAGACGCAGTCGCCGAGGCGCTGGCGTACGCCTGGGAGAACCGTGATCGGGTGCTCGCGATGGAGAACCCGACTGGGTACCTGTTCCGCGTCGCGCAGTCGCGGTCGCGGCGTCGGCGGGAGGGCCTGATCGAGTGGAGCGGCGAGCGGGAGCTCCCCGACGTCGAGCCCGGACTCCCGGAGGCACTGGCGGGCCTGCCGGCGACGCAGGCGTCGGCGGTGTGGCTCGTCCACGGCTGCGGCTGGTCATACGGAATGGTCGCCGACGCCCTCGACACGTCGGTGAGCGCGATCGGTACACACCTGTCGCGGGGGATGAGACGGCTGCGCCGAGAACTGGGAGCGACGATCGATGGCTGATCTCGAGGCCCAAATCCGGTCGCTGGCCGACCGCAGGTTCGCCGCCACTGCGGCCGTGGAGTTCGCTCCGGACGAGCAGCACGACACGCCCCGGGAGCACAACCAAGTCGCGGGCGCCAAGCCCATCGACGGAACGGAGTTCATCATGCGCTCGAACGAGACCTCGCAGCCGCCGCGCCGCTGGTACGTCCTCGGAGCAGCTGCCGGTCTGATCGCGCTCGTCGTGGTCGGCATCGCGCTGGCGGCTCGCGACGACGATCCGGCTCGGCCGGCAACCACGCTCCCTCCTGCGACCACGCCGGACACCCTTCCCCCCGTCGAGTCGGTCGTTGTGGAATTGGCGGGCGCCGACGGCAACGCAGAGGCCATTGAAGCGTTCGAGACCGTCATCGAGGCATACGAGGCGTTCAACCGCGGCGACGGGATGGGGTGGTCGACCGCTCGGGAAGGCCCCAGTCCGCCGCCCGCCGATCTGGACGATCCGGAGGTGGTGTTCGTCGCTGCAGCGCACGCCGCTGGCGCGCGATACGAGGTCACCTCGTGCGCGTACGAAGGCCTCATCGAGGATCTGGAAGCGAGCGGCGGCGACGAGACCGTGGGTGGTCACCGATTCGCGTGTCAGACGAAGCGGAACGATGCGTTCTCAATGGCTGCGGGCATCGACTTCGACGAGGAGTTCGGCTGGACTGTCGCCAACGGTCAGGTGGTCGACGCCGTCTCGAGCTTCGTCGACCTGAACCGCTTGCAGTCGTTCATGATCCAGCTGCACCGTTGGGTCGCGAGCGAACATCCCGAGACCGCGTTCACCGCGATCGAGTGGTATGGCTATCCGCTGGCGACCGAAGTGCCTGCCGTCCTCGACCTCATGGATGAGTTCCTGGCCGCCAGCGACGTCTACCCGCTGACCGACGAGTAGCGGCGAGCACCGACGGCTCATGACCGGGTCGCTCGACGCGGTGTGGACGTCTGCGTGCTCACGGTGGTGATCGGGCACCGGGTGCCCGGAGCACCGGCCAGACGTCGGTCGGCGGTGACGAGCTCGCAGTCGAGTGCCTCGGCGACGGCTACGTAGGAGGCGTCGTAGGCGGTGAGGTTGTCGCGCAGCTGCCAGACGCGCTGCAACATGCCGACGACGCCGACACGCTGGATGCCGAGCTTGGCCCAGGTCTCGAGGGCACGAAGTGCCTGTCGAGCGTCGATCTCGCCACGCCGGACCTGCGTTCTCAGAGCCTGAACGATCTCGGAGTCGATCAGGTGCGGGGCCGCGAGGGACTCGTCCGACAGCCGCACTCGCGCCTCGCCATCTTCGAGAAGTGCAAGGAGGGCGGCGGAGGCGTCGACGACGATCACCGCTCGGCGCGCCCCTCATCGAGGGCGGCGACAACCGACTCCGCCCCGACGCCAAGATCGGGAAGGCCGGCGAGCAACGCGGCGTTGTCGGCGCGCTGGGCGATCTGTGCGAGCTCACGTGCTGCGAACGCCGACAGCGACATCCCCTCGCGTGCCGCCAGCTGCTCGAGCTTCTCGCCCACCTCGTCGGGCACGTTGCGCACGTAGAGCGTCCTCATGCGAGACGATGCTAGCAATCTGCTTGCAGTTCGTGAAGGCGATTGGCTGGCCATGCCGCCATCGTGAAGGAGGGATGTCACGTTCACGTTGTGTCTGACACAACGTGACACGACGGGACGACGGTGGGGTTGGTGACGCCGGCGTCGAACCAGGCCTCGACACCCGCACGCACCCGACCGACCGGGCCCGACAAGGTGCAGTCATCCAGCCAGCGATCCGACATCGCCGCCACCACCCCATCGTCATCACCGGCCTCGAGCGCCGCCGCGACGGCGGCCATCTCGTCGCCAGAGCCGGGATCCACCCAATAGTTCCGTCAGTTCGGCAACGCCACATACCCCCGCAACGTCTTGCGGTTGCGGGCACGGGCCGCGTCGAGGTCGTCGTCGATCACTGTCGGGATCATGTTGCCGACCTGGAACCTGCCCGCCAGCTGATCGTCACCGACCAGCGACAACGAGTGCGCCATCCGGCTCCGCGACGCGTTCGCCCTCACCGCACCATCGCCCACCTCGACCGCCAACGCCACCATCTTGTCGCGAGGGCGCCGCCAGATCGACCGGCGGCAACCCACCCGTGTGCTCGGCCGCCGTGCGCATCGTGGCCACGTCGTCGCGCATGTCGCTCAACGGGCGACCCACCCCGACACCGAGCCGCCGGATCACCGGCCCATGGGTGACACCGACACCGAGCCGGAACCGACCCGGCAACCTCGTGCAGAGAGCTCGCCGACGTCGCCAACGCCACCGGATGCTGGAGATAGATCGGCTGGATCGACGTCCCGAACCCGATCGTCGACGTCGAATGAGCGATCGACAAGCACAACCCCATCGCATCACCGAACGACGGACAGCAGATCTCCGCAAACCCCGCTCGCTCAAGCAGCGCCGAGGAACTGGTGCCACCGTCGCTCGAGCAGGTCCCGCCTGGGACGATCCGACGGGCGCGTAGGGACGATCAGCCGCTGACCGTGTACTTCCTGGAGTCCATGGCGGAGCATTGGTCCATCGATCTCGTCCAGCAGATCGTCGCGAAGACAAAGGACTCCGTCCGGCCGGACCCCGAGGATGTCGTGGTCGTAGGCGGCGTGGTGGATCTTGCAGAGCGACAAGCCGTTGTCGACCGTCGACGGGCCGTCTTCCGCGAACGCAACGATGTGCGCAGCGTCGAGCAGCTCATCGTGCCGGAGTCGGCACACCGAGCACGAGTGGCGATACGCCCGCAGGACCCGCTGACGGAACGTCGCCTGGTCGAGTCGCTGCTTGGTGAGACGCGTGTAGAAGCGTTGTTCGGCGGCATCCGCAACCGCCGGCGAGAGGTCCGGCCGAATGCGGGCCGGGTCGAAGATGGCGACAGACACGGCCAGCTCTGAAGGATGATCACCAACGATCAGCACAGGCCACGACGCGAGGTACAGCCCGACATCGATGCCGTGGAGATAGACGAGCGGGACCTGCTGCCGGAAACACTCCCGAAGCCATTCGTTCCTGTAGCCGCCGGTGTCGGTGCCTTCGTACCGATAGCGCAGCAGTCCTTCATCGGTGACCTCGTCGTCGTAAGGCGCCGGGCCGCCGGCTCGCGGTGGGGCTGTTGCTATCGATAGAGGCAGACGCGCCTGCCGCGGCTTCCAGATTCCCTTCTGTCCGATGAGCGTCACCGCCTCGCCATCGTGCACGAACCCCCGCTGGAGTTCCGACCAGGAGACCGGAAGCTTGCCTCCGTCGGTGACGCGATTCAGCCACATGAACGCGGCGGTCCGCAAGGCGATATCGGGGGCGTCGAGGTTCATGCCAATCCGAAGTCTCCCATGTCGGCCAGCACATGCATTGGCCCCTAGATGCCCAACGAATCGCGAACCCAGGTAATGGACTTGGAGAGCCCGAGACTCAGGTCGGCGTCGACTCGCGAGCGGTAGGCGTCGACGGCGACGACTCGTTCGGTGCCAGCCTTCTGTTGCGCAATGGCTAGGTACAGCGGGTACAGGAACGGGTGCGAGTCGCCGGTCGTGGCGGTGTGCCAGTCAGGGACCCCGAGCGCTCCCAGCTGGCCGCGGTACTTCTCCTTGGCCGAGTCCGACGTCACCCGGTCGTAGCTGGCGATCACCTTGTCGAGTCGCTTCGCCGGCTCGACGGCCTTCATCCTCGATCGCAGCATGCCACCGTCGACGGCGACGGGAGTTCGATCGGGTTCTGCGTCGAGACCGGTGACGAACGTGCCGGCGATCAGGTCGTAGACCGCCCACGCGGACGAGGTGCGCGTCTGGCGGCGGACGAGCTTCATCTTCATCAGCGTGAGTTGGACGACTGATACCGGGATCCACACCGAGCCGCTCCACACGACCTCTTCTCGACCGATGCCGAAGCGGCCGCTGGCCTCCTTCTCGAGAAGCCGGGCGGCGCCGTCCTCGTCAAGCAGCCGCGGGAAACCGACTTCCTCGACCATCGGGCGGTTCTGCAGACCGAGCACTGGCACTCTGCCGAGTCGTGGTTCGAGCTCGTCGGGCCCCCACACGATGATGCCGAGCTCGTCAGCGGCGGCGAGCGCCCCGGGCCGTGCGCCGTTCAGCGAGACGACGATGCCATGACCGAGCCCGAGGTCGCGCCGCACGTAGTCGGACTTCGTGACGACGTCCTTCTCGATCGGGCTCGCCCACGCCTTGCACTCGATCGCGACCGACACAGTGAGCAGCTCATCCGTCTTCTCGGCGAGCACGTCGACCTCGTGGCTGGTGCCGCTCTTGCCCTCCCGCACCACGTTGGTCCGCACCTGGTAGCCAGCAGCAGCGAAGACGGCGGCGATCTGCTGCTCGAGCTCCGTCCCCTTCTCGAGATCTGTTCGAGCCGGCCTCTTCGGAACGGAAGGGGTGGGGGAAGGCTCGGCAGCAGAGTCGACGGTGAGCTGCGCACCGACCGGCCGGCACGTCGTGCACGTGATCTTCTTGCCCTGCGAGGCCTCGGAGTCGTACCACGCCTTGGTCTTCTGATCGATGCGAACCCCGCATTCAGCACAGCTCCCCGCGAACCGCAATGGCATCAGTTTCATATCCGCCTTCCCGTCGGGTTGATGACATCACAGCCCGCTTGACGGTCTTCCCGCAAGCCGATGGGAAGAGATATCGCCCGGTCGCTTCACAAGTCGATACGAAAGTCCCTAGCGCAAGCCCTCTCGATGAAGCTGGAATACTCATCACGGACGTGGCGGGACCCGTCCGGTTCGGAGGCGCGATGAGTAACTGGGATCCTCCCCAGGCGGGCGACACACCGGAGATTCCGGTCACGGCGGCGGAGACAGCGACGCCGTTCTGGAAACGGAAATACCGGCGCCTGCCGGTGTGGGGTTGGGCGTTGGTCGGTCTTGTCGGACTGTCAGCGTCGTCGGCGGCATTCGCGCCGGGTGACGACGACCAGTTGGCAACCCTCGGCGAATCCACGAGCACCACACTCGCTGCCAGCCAGTTCGCTGACATCGAGTCGCCGACGACCGAATCAGCGGCAACAGCTACGCCACTGACGACCACGCCTGTCACCGTCCCGCCGACGGATCCGGCTCCAACGACAACTGTCGCACCGGCGACCACCGAGGCGCCGACGACCGCTGCTCAGCCCGAGCCGACCACGGCCAGCACGATCGCAGAGACGACCCTGCCTCCGACGACCACAACAACCACGCCGCCGACGACGACCCAAGCGACCGCAGTGCCTGCGGTCGAGATCGCAATCCGATTCGACGCCGACGGCAACGACAACCAGAACAAGAACGACGAGTGGGTCCGATTCGGCAACATCGGGTCCTCCGCGTTGGACATGACCAGCTGGGTCGTCGAGGACGAGGGACCAAATCACCGCTACCGGTTCGGTGCAATCGTGCTGCAACCCGGTGAGTCTGTGACGCTGTTCAGCGGCTGTGGAGCCGATGACTCCTTCAACGTCTACTGGTGCAACTCTGGATCGGCCGTCTGGAACAACAGCGGCGACACCGTGTCGCTCTACGACGACACCGGCGCGCTCATCGCCCAGCGATCTGGCTAGGGATCGAGCGACTGAAGCCGAGGTGATCGCGGCTAACCCCAGCCGCGGGCGATGACTCGGTCTCGTTCCTCCTCGTCTTTGATCGCGTCGGTGCTGACCGGGGTGCGCCACCAGAAGACGCTCTCGTCGCCCTTCGTTTCGTACACCGGGTGGTCGCTGGGGTCGATGGACACTCGGCAGATGTCTTCTCCTTCGATGGTGAAGAAGTCCCAGTCGACCAAGGTGGCGGCTGACTTGCCGAGGCGGTCCAACAGGTTCTTGAGGTGCTGACCCCAGAGGTCTCGGTCGCCCCGTTCGCCTCGCTTGCTGAAGGTGGCGTAGTCGGCTTCGAGGCCGTAGATGCCTCCGTCGTCGGTCACGCCGACCAGCAGGGTGCCGCCGTACTTGCTGTTGGCGAAGCCGGCGATGGTCTTCACGACGGCATCTTCCATGACCTTGCTCTTCTCGCCGCGGTTGACGTCCCACCGAAGCGTCGACTTGTACTCGAGGAAGCTGGTCTCGCCGTCCGGCTGGATCAGCTCGCCGATCGGGCACGTCCGCTGACGCGCCACCTTCGCCTGGGCGTAGATCTTCGGGCCGCTGCGTTCGAGCCAGGCCGCCTGCAGCTCGGGGTTGTCGAGCGTGGTGAGGACGAGCTCCTCGTTGAGCTTCATCCGGTTGATCAGCTGCGACTGCCACTGCGCGTCGAGGCCGGCCATGAACCGTTCGAGCTCGTTGGCGCCGGCCTGCATCTGGATCTCTTCGTCGGCGACGAGGTCGGCGTCGACCTGATCGAACACGACGGCGTCGTTCTCGGAGATACCGATACCGAACCGCTCGTTGAACCGCTTGATGATCTCCGACAGCGGCACTTCTTCGACCAGCGGCGTGCGGCCGGAGCCGCCGTAGAAGGTCCCGACGTCAGGCCCGCCTTCATCGAGCGATGCGTCGCCCTCCCACTGCTTCTCCATCCGCAGATGGGTGAGCTCGACCGAGTCGCCGAGGTCCACACCGCCCAACGACTCTCGCTTCAGGAGCTGCAGGAGCCGCCGGCAGAACAGGTAGCCGCGCTCCAGCTTGATGTCGGTGAACGAAACAACCTGAGAGAGAAACGCGTAGACCCTCGTGAAGCGCGTCAGTACGTCGCGGAACTCGTCCTGGCCCTCCTTCGACAACGCACCAAACCGCTGCACTGCGGGCTGCATCACGGAGTGGATGCGTTCGTGGTTCTTCTCCGGGTCGGTAAGCAGCAGGCCGATCATCGTCTCGATCTCATCGCCCCGCAAGACGTCGAAAGGCCCCAGCTCGGCGTGGGTGTCACAGCAGGTGCGGGTCGGTCGGGGGCGCGTGCGTCCGCACGTACCACTGCGCGAAGGAGTCTTGGATCTGTTCGTGGTCGTTGCGGAAGTCGAGCACGAAGGTGCCGGTCTTCTGCGGGTGCGTCCGGTTCAACCGCGACAGCGTCTGCACGGCCGCCAAGCCGGTCAGCGTCTTGTCGACGTACATCGCGTAGAGCTTCGGTTGGTCGAAGCCGGTCTGGTACTTCTCGGCGACGACGAGGATCTGCCAGTCGTCGGAGTCGAACCGGCGGGGCGTCTCCGACTCGGGGAAGCCGTTCACCTTCGACTCGGTCCACTCCTCGCCCTCGTCCTCCAACTTGCCGGAGAAGGCGCACAGCACGCCGACGTCGCCGATGCCGTGCTCGGCGCAGTACTTGTCGAGCGCCCGCTTGTACCGCAGCGCGTGCAGCCGGGAGGCGGTGACCACCATCGCCTTCGCCTGCCCACCGATCTTCCCCGCCACGTGCGAGCGGAAGTGGTTGACGATCACGTCGGCGCGCTGAGCGAGGTTGTGCTCGTGCAGTGACACGAAGCGGGCGACCGCGGCGCTCGCCCGCGACTTGTCGAAGTCGGGGTCCTCCGCAACCGCCTTCTCGATACGGAAGTACGTGTCGTAGGTGACGTAGTTGGCGAGGACGTCGTGGATGAAGCCCTCCTCGATCGCCTGGCGCATCGAGTAGAGGTGGAACGGCTCGTACTTGCCGGTGTCGCCCCGCTGCCCGAACAGTTCGAGGGTGCGGCCCTTGGGGGTGGCGGTGAAGGCGAAGAACGACATGTTCGACTGCCGGCCGCGGGCGGCGACCTCCTCGGCGAGCAGGTCTTGCACCGGGTCGGGCACCTCGTCGACCAGTGAGGCCTCGGCGGCTTCGGCCGCAGCCAGCTCCGCCTCAACATCCCCGGCGCCGCCGCCGAGCACCTTCTTCATCTCCTTGGCGGAGTCGCCGGTCTGGGAGGAGTGGGCCTCGTCGATGATGACGGCGTAGCGGCGGGCCTTGAGCTCCTCGACGTGTTGCATCACGAACGGGAACTTCTGGATGGTGGTGATGACGATGCGGGCCCGCTCGCCGGCGAGCGCTTCGGCGAGTTGCCTGGAGTCTTGCTCGATCTTCTCGACGACGCCGTGGGTGTGTTCGAACG
>JAAUYD010007066.1_pt1 | contig 14909 bp, 16 predicted proteins | sample 7278101 | NCBI WGS metagenome assembly JAAUYD01 (sample SAMN14350128, study PRJNA611818) | marine sediment metagenome | isolation source: surface marine sediment (0.6m) | place: French Polynesia: Moorea | collected 2018-08
CCTTGCGCTTTGAGTATAGTGCGAATTTTTGCTGCTTCGTTGGCTTCCGTCTCAGTCAAGGGCAAAATGGTGATAGCATCTAATAAATCCTCTATCACAGGACGAATTTTAGCCGTTCTTTCTGGATTAAGGAGAATTCCATAGTTTATTTCCATCAAGGTAATGGCAGAAATAAAGACATCACTGGGAGTCATTAACTTGATATGTCGCAGTGTGTTGCGTTCTCCTCTAGCGAAGTCACTGACGGTACAGGTATCTAAGAGATAAGTCATCAGATTAAGTCTTCTTCCGTTGGAGGCTGTAATTCAGAGCGATAGGATTCAAAAGGAATGATCTTCTTATCTCCTTCAAAATTATCAATTAATTTCGACCAAGTTGATAATTGATTTTCAGATAACCAGGCTACTAATGCCTCTCGAACGATCGCATTTCGCTTTTTTCCCGTCACTTGACAAACTTGCTTTAATTTCTCCCCTAATTCGTCTTCGATATACACATTAAAGTTCATGGTCATATCCTCAAATTTTATAACATACTATAACAGGTTAGCTTGCTAGTCTTGCCAAACAGTACAAACGTTCACAAACGAACCATAAAATACAATCCCAGAAGTAGCTAACTATTACAGTAGCGATCGCTTACTAAAAACCCTAGCACTATAGTTTAAATTCCAATCTACATAACAGGTGAGCTTGGTAGTCTTGCCAACCAGTACAAACGTTCACAAACGAACTATAAGATACAATCTCAGAAGTAGTTAACTGTTACAACTACTTAATCGATACATATAAAATAAAAGCAGGCCACCAAGAGACATCAAGCAAATATATCCTTCACCGAAGTTTAACTCATGAATGAACCGTCTACTGTTACTTATCCCACGGCAGAAATCCTCAAGCGCATTGAGGATAAGCTAGACAGCAATCATAAAGAAGTTAATCAGAAATTTGACAAGATCAATGAGCGTCTTACCAACTTAGAAGTAGGACAAGCACAGTTGACTGAGAAAGTTAATGGTATAGATAAGCGACTAGAAAAAGTAGAAAGCAATCAAGACATCTTGGTTAAGGAAGTATCTGACCTAAAGGGAGTTAAATCTCTGATTATTCCTATCATTGTCGCTGTAATGACTGCTTTCTTGACTTTGATGGCTCGATTGATCCCTAACATTTTCCAGTAATCAATCAAGATGGCCACCACACCATCCACCGTTTAAACCTCAAGTTATATAACAGGTTATAACAGGTTAGCTTTTCTACTCTTTCCAAGTAATACAAAAGTTCACCAACGAACCATAAAATACAGTCCCAGAAGTAGTTAACTGTTACATTAGTGATGTTTGGAGAATCCACGCACTTATAGGGCGTGGATTATATGAATTTAGCGTCTCCGTCTGCTAAAACTACGGGAACTAGACCGAGAACGACTACTACCAAACCCTGGTCGTCTTTGAACATTAGATCGAGACTTACCACTACTTTCTAGGCGACTGGAACCAAACCCAGATCCACTGGACTTACTCGCATTAGGAGACTGTCTATTACGGGTTGCATTGGAACGAGAAGAAGAACGGTTGAGGTTGCCGGTTGTCCGTAAGGTTTGACGATTTTTCACTGCTGGAGGGGGTGCATTATACTTACTTTGATAACGTTCACTCGCTTGAGTGTAAGTATTGCCGTAACTCCCGTAACCTCTCATTACCCCTCCGGGTTGGTACACAGGAGGGAAATAGTATTGTGGCCTAAATAATAGACTACCCAACGCTTGACCTGCTAATGCACCAGCAAATGGAGTCCAAAAATTGGACTCACGGCGCACAACAACTGTTTGAGGTTGTCCTGTTTGGGGGTTGGTTTGGGTTTCGGTGACAGTGTGAACGTACTCTATTTTAAAATCTTCTGTGAGGTGCATCACTGCTTGATCCCCCGTCACTTCCAGATAGGTACTTTCCCCTTGTTCTATCTCTTCAGGGGTTAGTCTAGCCATTTGTAGGTTTTGACTTCGGTAGATGGGAGGTTTTCCTGGGGGAGTATTTAACAACATCAAGGTGTAAGTCCCGTCTGCATCGTCATATTCTGCTTGTTGGACGGGGTAACGTCCCTCACTTACTTGGTTGGGAGGGGTTACAGTGGTGTTATTGTTCTGGGAACCAGAAGATTGAACCGAGGTTGGAGAACTACAAGCAACGGTAGTGAAACAGAGGGTTACGGATAAGAAAATAGCTAATAATTGACGCATCATAAGGGTATGAGTTCAGAAAAATTGATTAGTAATTGATCGTTGGTGAGTTCATCTCCAAACTGTGCAGGAGAATAGTGAATTTGTATGGCTTCTAAACGGTTTTGATAGTTAAGGTTAATTAAGGCTTTCAATCCATATTCTAACGCTTCTCTATCTGCTAAATTAGTTTCTAAGTCTGGTTCTTCCCCAGTAAAAGCGACGGTGATCATCACTACCAAGTTAAGAGTCACTGGCAAGGATAAAGGGGTATTTTCATCTTCTTCTGACAGGGAAACTTCACTTAAGTAACGTTGGGCCGAGTCGGTAAACAGTTCGGTAAAATAGTCCCCTGCTTCTCCCTCTTGCCAAAAAAAGTCCCCCTCATTGCCAGCAGATTGCCAGTAGAGGCTCATTTGCAGAAGATTTTGACAAATTTGAACTAAACCGTCTCCAATCACTTCTAAGTCCCCTTCTGCGTCTATTGCTTCCCTTGCTGCGCGGTTGAGGACTCCTAACAACGGAGCAATATCATCTCCGGCAAGATGCACAAAGATGCGACAAACCACATATCGGGTTTTGCCAGTGAATTTGTTAAGGCGATCGCGCCAAGCACTCATAGATTATTCTTAAGACGCTTCAAAGAATGGACTTTGTTTGTTAGCCTATCATTTTTGTTGTTTTGATAACAAGTTTTTTGATTATTCTTGGCTAATTTCTGTTATCCCTGCTGCTGCTAATGCTTCTAGAAACTGGGTTTCTGAAAGTTGAGCAATGCCTAATTTTTGTGCTTTTTTCAGTTTATCTCCAGGATTTTTCCCAACGATAACATAATGGGTTTTAGAACTGGGAGAACTGGTTAATGTTCCTCCTGCTTGCTGCACTAAAGATTTAGCTGTTTCTCGGTTCATACTGTCAAGACTACCAACAACAACCAGTTTTTTAGCTTCTAAGATATTTTCATTTTTTATTTTTTCTTTTGTTTCTTCTTCTTTTTTTTTCTCTTTTTTTGCTTCTGGTTCAGTTTCTCCTTTAATTCCTGAAACAGTTTCACCTTCTTTTTGTTGACTTAACTGTTCTTTTTCCTGACATATAGTCTCAAGTTGTTGTTTGAGTTCAGTTTCTACTGTTGCTTTTTCCTGCTTTATCGTTTCTAGTTTATTTTCTAATTTAGTAATTTCCTCTTCTTGCTGTTTAAGTTGTTTTTCCAGTTTCTCTTTTTCTTTAGCAACTTTTTTCGTTTCCTCTTGTTCTTTTTGTAAGGTTTTATTTTCTTTCTCTGAAGATTTAAGTTGCTTCTCTAAGGATGCGACTGTTTCTTGCTGTTGCGTTAAACTCTGTTGTAAAGAGTCTTTTTCTTCTGTAACAGTTTTAATTTGCTGTTGCAGTTCTTTTTCTAAACTATTTTTTTCCTTAGATACATTCTCTAGTTGCTTCTCTAAGGAAGCGACTGTTTCTTGCTGTTTAGTTAAACGCTGTTGTAAAGATTCCTTCTCTTCCGTAACAGTTTTAATTTGCTGTTGCAGTTCCTTTTCTAAACTATTTTTTTCCTGGGATATGGTTTCTAGTTGTTTCTCTAAGGATGCTGTTGTTTCTTGCTGTTGCGTTAAACTCTGTTGTAAAGATTCCTTCTCTTCCGTAACAGTTTTAATTTGCTGTTGCAGTTCTTTTTCTAAACTATTTTTTTCCTTAGATATGGTTTCTAGTTGCTTCTCCAAGGATGCTGTTGTTTCTTGTTGTTCAGTTAAACTCTGTTGTAAAGAGTCTTTTCCTTCTGTAACAGTTTTAATTTGCTGTTGTAGTTCTTTTTCTAAACTATTTTTTTCCTTAGATATAGTTTCTATTTGCTTCTCTAAGGATGTTACTGTTTCTTGTTGTTGCGTTAAACTCTGTTGTAATTCTTCTCCTTTACCTATTACTGTTTTTAACTCTTGGTTTAAAGAATCATTATTTTGAGTTACTTCTTGTAACTGACTGCTGGTTTTATCTTGCTCCTTTTTGATGCTTTCTAATTGTTGCTCAAGATGAGACAAATCTTTTTTATAAGTTGTTTCTAACTGTTCTTTTTGTTGCTGTAAAGATTGATTATTTTGTTGAGCTACAGTCACTTTATCTTGTTCTTGTTTAATCGTCTTTGATAAATTATTTTTTTCCTGCTGTAATTGACTGACATTTTCCTGGAAAGCTGTCACTTGTTGTTTGATGTAAGTATAATCTTGTTGTAGATGATTATTTTTTTGCTGCAACGCTTCATTAATATCATCAAGATGCTGCAATTTTTCTTTTAGATTTTCTTTTTCTTGAGTTAACTCTTCTTGTTGAGCTAATAAAGTTGCTTCTCGTTTGAGACGACTGTTACGAAGCTGTCGATAGTTAATACCAGAAGCTCCTAAAACAATCATTAATGTACCAATTTCGTAAACCAGTGAGTTAATCATATATATGTCTCCTACTAAAAAAACAGCAACTAGCCAGTTCCAGTGTCGAGCGTTTGTAGCGTCCTAGCTGCAATCAAGACTGTCCCATGTTTCTATTTATATCAGGCTGCGATCGCCTTCTTCGATAAATTTGCTTAAATCTTACAAATCTTAATGTCTACCTAACCTTGACCACATTAATCTATAACATTACCTATTAGGAGCAAAGGGAGAAAAATACCAATATTCTTGCTATTTTCTGAATTAACTGGATTGATCAATGATTAATTCTACTAAGCGATCATTCTGTTCTTGAATGGGTCGAGCATTCATAGGATATAAGTTCATAAATTGTTCTATTTGTTGGGCTGATGCTTCTAAGGGTTGCCTCATAACATTCCAGATAACATTCTCGCTACAAGGAGGCGTAGTTAATGATCCTTGATAATGATAATAAGTCATCTCTTTTGGCAAAAAATCTCCAGCATTAATCTGCTTTCCTTCTATTGGTTGTATCCCTTCTGTTTCTGATAAATTTTCCCAAATTTTAGCCAGGGTTAAGTTTTCTTTTCCTTCTTCAATAAAAACTGCAATAACCGCTATGTTTCCTTTCCTATTTTGATGAACTAAATGAAGTTCCATTTTGCTTTTTTCTCCATTTAAAGTATGTTCACTAGGAGTATGAAAGTGAAACTGTTTTAATTCATACTGTTGTCCATCAATGATTGCATAACTTCCAGGTTGGTAATCAATTTGTATGGTATGGCCATTATTATTAATTACTAAAGAGGTTACTTGATAATGAGGTTCAATTTTTCTATGTTCTCTAATTGAAGTAGATGCAGTTAAATGAATAGGAGATTGAAATAACCCTATTGAACAAGTTTCATATTCAGCCTTTAATTCTCCCCATCGACTCGGAGCATTTTCGCCTTCATAACCCCAACTATGAGTTATATTATCTGCTCCTAAAACAACGGACATCGTTGAAAGACTAAACAATAAAAAAACAAAAATACCAGTGATCAATTTACTTCTTTTCATAAAAAGTTTTTCCTTACATTTCCCTCTTTGCGTAAGCATTCAGCCGTCAGCGTTCGGCGTTCAGGTAAGAGATGAAACCGATCACCGCGTATTCTGTTAGCAAAGTAAGCTAATGGCTGAGGACTGATAGCTGAAGGCTTCTCCATTTTGTCAATACCCTAGTAATTATACTTAGTCACGTTTTTAGTACATTTGCTCAAATTTGAACCAAAACATCAGAAAGAAGGAGAATTAAGAAGAAAGATTTTACGAAATGATAATAGTTACAGCCCCTATTTTGAAGATGAGACAAACTACGCCTTGATTATCAGTCTCGATGATCATACCACAAAGGCGGAACTTCGTTGACTATTGAGAATCTTTTTCAAATTTTTCTTAACAAAGATTTAATGCTGTGGTTTAAATTTTAAAATCATTCAAGACTATTGATAAATTTAATTTATGTCCAACGACGAAAGAAAGTATTTTCTTCCCACACCTTAGCGGTTAAAGTTTCTATCTCAGACAGTTGTGAGGGGTTAAAGGGTTGAAACTGAGACGCGACTTGGACATTGCCTTGTAACTGTTGTACAGATTCAGCAGCAATAATACAGGTATGAACACCATCCAAAGAGAGAACATAACCCATTGCTTGATTCATGCTAGATAATGCTCCTGGTTTCAATAATCTTCCGTAAGCAGGGACTTTCATGGCAACGACACCAATATTCTTTTCTTTAGCTACTGATAGCACCGTTTTACTAAAAGGACGAGGGTGATGAACATCAGCAGCATTCAAAGAAACTAAAGTCATATCAAACGGATACCGTTTCAAGGCGTTAGCAATAACATCTGGTTCATGATGACCGGTAATGCCAGAAAAGCGAATAATTTTTTGTTCTTTTGCTTCTTCAATCGCTTTGGCTGCCCCATTTTTGCCAAAAATCCTCTCTAACTCTTCTTCAAAAGAAACATGATGTAACTGCCAAAAATCAATATGATCTGTCTTTAATCGTTTTAAAGATTGTTCTAATTCCCTCCATGCACTGTCATAGTCTCGCTTATCGGTTTTGGTGGCGATTAAGACCTGGGAACGATAGGAAGGTAACACCTTGCCTAAATAGTCTTCACTCGGACCATAACTAGCTGCTGTATCAAAGTAACGGATTCCCAGTTTTAAGGCTGCTTCGATCTGTGCGATCGCTTCTTTTTCTTGGCCGTATTTAGATAAAGGGGTTTGTCCTGCACCCCCTAAACCTAAAATGGGAACAGAAACCCCAGTATTGCCTAAAGTTCGTTCTGGTAGAGGTTGAACAGGGGAAAAAGCGACTTCTTCAACAGTTTGAGACTGATTGTTTTGTTGACAAGCAACCGTCCCTAACAGACTCATTCCTGTTAATAAAAAATTACGACGAGTTTTAAAGGAAATCATAGTGATGTTTTGAAATGAAAGCACCTTAGCTTTACTATAATAGAGTTGTCAAAGAATTTTGTTTCGTTTAGAAATATTTATGTCTGTCCCTAAAGAATCGAGCATTACTCCCTCAACTTCTCAGCAAAGACTGTATCAAGATGCTTTGCAAACTTTGGAAGAATCAAGATATAAGCAAAGTCAGGCATCTTTATTAATTTTAAGCTTAAATCAACGCATAGTTACATGGGGTGTAGTTACTATTATCTCATCAATTATCTTTGCTTCAACTTTTATTCCTATTGCTAAAAACCTTGTCTCCTCTAACAACGATTATCGTCAAGATGTTTCACAGAATTTAGTTACAATAACCATACTTTCAGGTGTTATATCAGTTTTTGGGGGGATTCAAACGGTAAATATCATCCTCTTTAAAAAAAGTCTAAAAGAATCTCTAAAATCATCAAAAGAGTATTATGAGAGATTAATCAATTTAATTTATGACGATAGTAACGAATACCCATAAGATAATATTAGTAACCAAGATAGAAAGAGATGAGTAAGCCTGATCCTAAAGGTAAGTTAGAGAAAGCGATTTCAACAACAACTAAACTACTGAAAGGAGTAGGGGAAACCCTAAGTTTGTTGATCAACAAAGGTAAAGAAATAGGAGAAGCCTCTAAACCAGTACAAGCAGCTGTGGTAGGTGCAGGAGCGGGTGTTCTTTTATGCACTGCCACAGTAGAAGAACCTTCTGCGTTACAAACGGGCGCAGCTGCGGCTATTGGTGGTGGTACACTAGGTTATATAGCTAAAAGTTTAGAGGACAGACAGAAGCAAAAAGCATATCAAATTTTGCAGCAAAGTAACTACAAAAAAATGCGAATGCTTGGTCGTAGTCCAGAGCTTGATTCAGTTTTGATCCCAAACTTGAAGGAGAATTTAAAAACTGAGAGTATGTATTTCAAAGAAACGTTGACAAAAGATCCTCTTGAACTTGAGGCATGGCTTGATGATTCATCTTCTAATTCCCCTGAACAACCTCACATAGAAGGACAGTCTCAAGAACTTACAGCTTTACCACAAGCACCAAAAGAATCTGTCTTGCCTATATTATGGGGACAGACTTCTAAACCTCAGGATAATTTGTTTATAGAAAACTCTACAAATGCTAGTCAAATGGAAGCATTTTCTGATAATTTATCTTTTGATTACCAGCAGCTACGTACGAAGGAAGAAGAAGATTACGAAACAACCACAGAATCAGCAGAAGAAGAAAATAATACAACCGATACACAATAAACTGGTTATCAAAAAAGATTATTTATAATAAAAGAAATATATTTAACTACTTATACGTATGACCAATTCAGTTAACCCTGCTACTGGAAACCTTTGGGACTTGGACTGGTATCAACCCCAAGACCATCAAGATAGTGATATTTTGCAACAGTTAGGATTTATTCCAGGATTAAAAGAAATTCTGATGTTGCGTCAAGTTCATGGGTTAGAACACGGGACTGTCTGGATACTCAGTGAAACCCGACAAGGGTTAAAAGATAACGAAAATTTAGGAGGTTTATCCACTCCCAATGGCTTTTATCTTTATGGAGACGTGAACCATTTAGATTTACAAAAAGCTGTTAGTAAGGCATTACAACGATTTCGCGCCGGCGTTTGGAACTTAGCTGTACATCCCCGTTGCGGTACGAATATGTCCGTTAATATGCTACTCACCACCAGTTTTGTCCTAGGAACTCATTTACTATTACCCAAAGGACCCATTGAACAACTTTTAGGCTTACTATTGGCTACTTCTACAGCCTCACAATTATCCCCTGATATGGGTATTTTGGCGCAGAAATATGTAACCACCGCTATTCCCTTCAATTTAGAATTGGTACAAATCTCCCGAACCCGTGATTTTTCAGGTCATCCAGCCTATTTCGTTGAACTGGCCTGGCGAGATTCGCAATAAAACTTAAACTTTTGAACTAGCAAGGTGTTGCAATCCAATAGTAGGCTTTTATAGATAAGGACTTTAATTCCTTTTCTTTGTTTGAATATCCATTTATTAAGGACAATACCTATGGTCAAGCGTGGAGACAAAGTTAGAATCAAACGTAAAGAGTCTTACTGGTACAACGACATCGGTACCGTTGCAACTGTCGATAAAGCGGGTATTCTCTATCCCGTTGTCGTCCGTTTTAATAAAGTCAATTACAATGGCTTTAGCGGTAGTCCCACTGGTGTTAATACCAACAATTTTGCAGAAAGCGAACTGGAAGTCGTTTCCTAAGCATTTTTAGGACTTCTTGGATTAATGCCAGAACTTCCTGAAGTAGAAACGGTTTGTCGAGGGTTAAATCAATTGACCTTTGGGCAAACTATTCAGGGTGGGGAAGTGTTGTTAGATCGCACACTTGCTTACCCTGTTTCTATCAAAGAATTTTTAGACTGCATCAAAAATGCTACTTTTGATAAGTGGCAAAGAAGAGGCAAATATTTACTGGTTCCCCTGCAAGAGAATAAAGGATGGTTAGGGGTTCATCTTCGCATGACCGGTCAATTATTATGGGTTAAACAAAACGAACCTTTATCCCCTCATACCCGTTTACGTCTGTTTTGTAACCAGTCCCAAGAATTACGGTTTGTGGATATTCGTACTTTTGGTAAAGTGTGGTGGGTTCCTCCTCACCAACCCCCCGAAACCATCATCACAGGACTACAAAAATTGGGTCCAGAACCCTTTTCACCAGACTTTTCGATAGATTACTTCATTGATAAATTAAAAGGTCGTCAGCGCAATATTAAGACCATTCTACTGGATCAAGGTGTGGTGGCAGGGATGGGAAATATCTATGCAGATGAAGCGTTGTTTAAAAGCGGTATTCCACCCACAACCCTAGGAAAACAGTTGACCCCTAAACAAGTTGAACGGTTACGAGACGCAATGATAGAAGTGCTAAAAACGGCTATTGAAGAAGGGGGGACAACGTTTAGTGATTTTCGAGGGGTTACGGGTATAAACGGTAATTATGGGGGTGTTGCGTGGGTTTATGGTCGTCAAAACCAACCTTGTCGGGTGTGTGGAACATCCATTGAACGGATTAAGTTAGGTGGGCGATCGTCTCATTTTTGTCCTCAATGTCAAAAAATATCCATTGAACAAAATTCTTAAACCTAAGTTCAATTTAAGAGGAGTTCAGAATACAGGAGTCAGAATACAGGAGGTTGACACTCCCGTCGACGGAGTCGAGGGATTATCGAAGCTCATCACCGCCCTTTCAAGTTGCCCCTACTTAGGTCTTACACGATTATGTCCCATCCGAGCTTGCTAGAAGATCACTTGCTATCTAGATGCCCAACTTCTGGATGGCTCTCCAAGCGTTTTCCCATTTCAGGGAAGATTCGGGTATGCCCTACCCTATCTGTCTTACGACAAAAACTTTTACAAGTTGTTCATTCACCGTTGTTTGTCGGTTACTGCGCTTACAGTCGCTCAAATCATTCTGAGGACACCTCAGAATGCGCGACCTCATGTTTTACGAGGTTTTCGCTACCCTACTTTTTTGTCTCTTATGCAGACTTTTGGGTTCTAGGGTTCAACTCAGCCGAGTCATTCACTACCGCCCTTTCGGGACTGCCACCCAGGGGATTCAAACCGTCCCTGATATGTTAACACTCGCAATTTATCCCGTCAAGATCGTGCTTCGCAGTTAATATATTAGTCGGATTTTCCCGTCGAAGACGCGCGAAGCACCCCTTCGATGAAATTGAGGGTCTTAAATCCGACATTTTAGGATAAAAGAAAGTAGTATTTTCCGTCCTAGGAACCTAGTTTCATCAAACTGGTGTCCTAACGTTGATATTCTACGAGCCTAATATTTTAAACCCCCTACTCTCCAATAAGTCTAAGACTGTAGAGGATAGGGGGTTAAATTCTTGTTTGCGGGTCTTCTGATTGAAACCTAACTGCCGGAAGGGACTCCAGCTTTAGTTAGATCCAGGGGGACTTAACTTCTAGAGAACAGCCCCGGCACACAGCCGGCTATCTTCAACCAGGAGACCCACGATTTTACTACTACTATCTGTCATGGGCATCACCTCCTTTCTTACCTGAACGGTTATTACTTTTAATTTAACTAAGCTTAGTGTAGCGCAAGGTCTTTAGAAAAATCAAGGGTGTGAAGCAAAAATTTTTCAGCTATCTGGGGACAACCTCCAAAATGAAGGTGGAGATAGGAAGCGTGGAGATTACAATCGTGCCATCCTTCTCCATTACTAGGGCTATTTTCGTACCAACTAGATAGCTTAAATACAGGTTGAGCGGGTGTAACCGTTAACTCAGAGCGATGAAATTCATGACCCCAAATCGTTTCCCCTTGTTTCAACAGAAGACTATCATTAGAGGCGATCGCTTGTCTATATCCTAATGTCAATTTCTGCCCCATTCTAGCGGTTGTGGGTAAAATACCAACCATTGGCCAATCGTTCCCGTCAAAGTCAATTATTTGTTCACATAGATACATTAACCCTCCACACTCAGCATAGGTAGGCATTCCTTTGATAATGGCTTGTCTGACTGCATTTAAGGCTTTTTTGTTACTGGATAACCCTTCAGCAAACATTTCAGGAAAACCACCCCCAAAATATAAACCAGCAGTACCTTTGGGTAAGCTTTCATCCCGTAAAGGACTCCAATAACATAGGTTAGCTCCTAACTGTTCTAAGATGTCTAGGTTATCAGGATAATAAAAGTTAAAAGCTTTGTCTTTGGCGATCGCTATTTTAGGTGAGGGGGTGATGGGGGGACGGGGTGATAGGGGGACGGGGGGACGGGGTGATGGGGTAAGGTAGGGAGTTAATTGTTTCCAATCAAAACAAGTTTGGGCTAAATGGGCTAACCTATCAATAAATTGATTAAGTTCTGAAAGTTCATCGGTAGGCACTAACCCCAAATGGCGATCAGGAATGGTTAACGCTTCTTGACGATGAATGACCCCGAAAATGGGTATATTAAGAGGCTTTAAAGCAGATTTGAGTAGGGTTAAATGGCGATCGCTTCCCACTCGATTTAAAATAACGCCTACAAGGTGAATATGAGGATCAATGGAACCATATCCATGAGCGATCGCAGCCACCGATCCCGATAAACGACTACAATCAATCACTAACACAACAGGAAGCTTTAAAATTCGAGCAATGTGCGCTGTACTGCCATAATCTTGACAGAAACCCTCTATTGTGCTTTCTGCCTTCCCCAAGGGAACCCCATCAAATAACCCCATAACCCCTTCAACCAGGGCATAATCAACCCCTTGACAATGTTGAGCAAAACAGGACTTAACATAATTGACAGAGGTAAGAATGGGGTCTAAATTACGACAAGGACGACCTGTGATATAACTGTGGAACATGGGATCGATATAATCTGGCCCCACTTTAAAAGCTTGAACTTTAGCAGATTTTTGCTTCAAAAAAGCAAGTAAAGCTAAAGTTATGGTTGTTTTTCCTGTACCACTGCGATCGCCAGCAATAATTAATGTCACGATTTTTTAAATGGATAACTGGATGAATTTTAGCTAATTTCCTATAATTCAGTGATAATAAGCAAAAATAACCGTAGATTTTCTTCCTTACTAATCTCAATGTAAATGTTACTCTAGATAAAAGAAACTATCACAAAATTGTCATCATTACAGTTGTTATCAGTAAAACAAGCTATAATAGACAAATACTTTTGTACTAAAATTGTTGTGTAAGAATTTAGATAGAGGCATTAATGGCTGCGATTACAAACAATCCTGATAAAGAAAAGGCATTAAGCTTAGTTCTCAACCAAATTGAGAAAAATTTCGGTAAAGGCTCTATTATGCGTCTAGGAGACGCAGCCAGAATGAAGGTAGAAACCCTGTCTACAGGGGCTTTAACCTTAGATTTAGCATTAGGAGGTGGACTGCCTCAAGGCAGAGTTATCGAAATTTACGGGCCAGAAAGTTCTGGGAAAACCACCTTAGCCCTTCATGCGATCGCAGAGGTACAAAAAGCGGGAGGAGTAGCTGCTTTTGTGGATGCAGAACACGCCTTAGATCCTACCTATTCGGCTGCTTTGGGGGTAGATATTGATAACTTATTAGTGGCTCAACCAGATACGGGAGAATCTGCCTTAGAAATTGTCGATCAGTTAGTGCGATCGGCAGCAGTAGATGTGGTGGTTATCGACTCCGTTGCAGCGTTGGTTCCCCGTGCAGAAATTGAAGGGGAAATGGGGGATACTCAAGTCGGTTTACAAGCCCGTTTAATGAGTAAAGCCTTGCGTAAAATTGCGGGAAACATTGGTAAATCTGGCTGTGTGGTCATTTTCCTTAACCAGTTACGGCAAAAGATAGGAGTCACTTACGGAAGTCCTGAAGTCACTACTGGAGGAACGGCACTAAAATTTTATGCTTCGGTGCGGTTAGATATTCGTCGCATTCAAACCCTCAAAAAAGGGAGCGAGGGGGAATATGGAATTCGAGCTAAGGTAAAAGTCGCCAAGAATAAAGTAGCACCACCCTTCCGTATTGCTGAATTTGACATCATTTTTGGCAAGGGTATTTCTCAGATGGGGTGTATGTTAGACTTAGCTGAACAAAGCGATGTGGTTACGCGTAAAGGAGCTTGGTATAGTTACAACGGAGATAATATTTCCCAAGGAAGGGATAATGCCGTCAAATACTTAGAAGAGAATCCCAAAATAGCTGAAACCATCGAACAACAGGTTCGTGAAAAATTAGAGTTGGGATCGTTAAGCTTTGCTATTTCCCAAGGAGAGGAAGAAGAATAACACAGCGATAATTTTTTTCGTGTATTGTATGGATTGATCGTTGATCGATCCATTTTTTTTAATTGTAGTAGACTGTACGGTGTGATTTAGACTGAAATATTAAGTTTTATTAATTTTTGTAACGTTCGCTAACAAAGTATACATGAAAAATAACATTAGCTCACTAAGATTTAGTAAAAAGTCTTCAATCAGAAAGCTTTTTTAAGTAATTTCCCTAACAATTAATCATTAAGTCTTGTTTTCTTAATTTAACCTTGAACAAGGTTGAGGGAAAATTGTGTTTGTTCAATTTAACTAAATAGTGTGATAGGAGCTAACAATGGCTAGACAATGGGATGGAGACGAAGGTAATGGTCTCTGGAGTTTCTCAACGAACTGGGACAATGATAATCCACTTGCTGATAATGATGACATTGAAATTGGACCAGGTTTTGGAACAACTATTTTTAATGGCCAAATTAATGGTCAAAATTCCTTAATAATTGGCACTTTAACTTCTCAAAGTGCGTTGGAAGTTTCAGCAGGAACCCTAACGGCTACTGATACCTTTGATGTTAATGATAATCTCACCCTAAGCGGTGGAACCCTTGAGCTTAATGATGCTAGTACGGTTAATACCTTGACGCAAACCGCTGGTACTTTACAAGGTAGCGGAACTTTAACTGTTAGTGGGAATGCTAATTGGAACGGGGGAAACCAAAGAGGAACAGGCAGCACCGAAGTCAACGGAACCCTAACCTTTGGGGGAACCGGACAAAAGATTTTAGGGGCTAATGGAGAGTCGAGAACCCTAGACATTAATAATGGAGCCATTTGGAATAGTACAAGTAACCTATTGTTACAGGGTGATTCCATCATTAACAACAATGTGGGGTCAACCTTTGATATCCAAGAAGACAGTACAGGCTTTATTGGTATCTTTAATAGTATTGGAGTCAATAATACCCTTAATAACGCTGGAACCCTAGTTAAGTCAGCAGGGGATGACCGTTTTACCATTGGCACAGTTCTC
>JAAUYD010172412.1_pt1 | contig 14909 bp, 20 predicted proteins | sample 7278101 | NCBI WGS metagenome assembly JAAUYD01 (sample SAMN14350128, study PRJNA611818) | marine sediment metagenome | isolation source: surface marine sediment (0.6m) | place: French Polynesia: Moorea | collected 2018-08
GACGCCGGATCGCCTTCGAAAGCTGGACCCGAGCTTGTGACGAAAGTACGGAATAGATTTGCCCAAATGTGGGGCCACTAGCTGATCCCAATCCAGTCGGCATGCGTCCTCGTCTGACCGAATCTTTCGGCCCCATCAAATCGGACCATTGGGTTACCCCAGCGGCTCCCTCTGGCCGTAAGCCGCTGCCCGGATGATCTGACGTAGGATGACTCCTACTGACCCGTTGCAGCTGTTCGCGAATCCTTCCTAGTCAAGCAAATGTCTCGTTTTCAAACCCAACAAATCGACGCATCGGATTACCGCGAACTCGGCTATTTCGATACCGAATCACAATGTCAGTACGTTCTCGCCGAGGCAGATCGGTACGTTGACGAATCGAGAGACGTATATGTTCTAGGGCATGCAGGGGTAGATGGAATCGAGTTTGTGCTCCAACCAAACGACGAGGCTATCTACGCGTACATGCCGATCGACGACAAGTTGGTGTGGCTTGCTTCGGACTTTAAATCGTTCATCGCGGGCTGGAGAGACGGAAGTATTAAGATTTAGGAACGGCTGGTTCTGGCCGAGTCCAGCCGTTCGCCTTGATTGAGCTAGAATGACGGCTTCTGACCCATTGCAGACATTCGCGCGTTCGAGATTCAGGCAGCCGTGCCTTACGCAGAACCAAAGGAAGCGGTATACGTGGCAGACAATGGACTCTCAAAAGGATGGCTTCTGGCCATCGTGGGGCTGGTGATCGCTCAGGTCGCATTCATCAAGCTATTAGTCGGCAAACCCGCGCCGGTGTCGGTGCCGGCGGCAAGCATCGAATTAGATGAGAACGGCCGTGCAATAACAATGCTTGGAGACATAGAGCTACACGTTCCTAAACTTCTTTGGCGCAGTTCAGCTCCTTTGCCCAAACGGGAACAGGACTCTATTCAATTGAGTCTGTGCTGGGAGAATGCACTAACGAAGTTTTCTCTAGACTGCCCGAAAGATGCAGACATAAAAATATTCATGTCATCTCGGACCTCTTCAACTTATCCCTACACAGTTGATGCGCAGGAGCACCTTGAAAATAGAACGAATCTCAGCGAGGGACCGTTCGAAAGTGAAATCAACGGTGTCAATGTTTATCGCCATGCGCGCGAAGGATTTGCCACAGGATATGCGCTAACAACAATTGATCCCAGCGGCATATTTCCTTTCGCGTCTTGCAATCTCTACTGCAGTGTTCAAACGCAAATTCATGCACAAGTACACGTTCAATATCAATTTGATAGCGGGCTAATCACCAGCTGGCCCGAAATACACAAAGGGATTAGAGACACATTGGAATCGATGATCCCTGGAGAGTGATTGTCTGCGATGTAGCGCGCTGATTGTTGGTGTTGGCGGGAAAGCGATTGTCTACTCTTGGCTGTAACCAGCCTCTGGCTCAGTCTGAGGTAGAATGGCGGCTACTGACCCAAAGGAGCCTGTCGGAAGACATTTGCGATGCGCCTTTCCTTTCTTCTTCTCTTTGCTTTTGGGTCAATGTCTCGACCGCTGAGTCACTTCCCGTTCGAAGAGGAAGCTCTGTTTGTTGCCGAGACAGAGATATTCAGGCTGCAATCGTGCGTATCCAGAGAATTCCGAACGACGGTAAATGACAGTTAACTACTCGCTTCGAGATGTCGAGGACGGCGACATCGAGTGGCTCTACGGACTCAACGACGAATCTTATCGTGACGTCATAATCCGTCAGTTTGGCAATTGGGACGAGGATTTCCAGCGGCAGTGGTTCGACAAGAAATGGGATGGTAGTCGCCCTGCGAAGATTGTGCTGATTGGCAGCAATCCCATTGGAGTTATCGTGCTTGAGCAAAGAGGCGAATACGATTGGCTGGACGAAATTTTGATAAAGGCCGACTACAGCGGACGAGGCATCGGCACCTCATTGATTCAAGGCTTGATCGCCGACGCGCGTACTCGAAATCGCCGGCTGAGACTGCGCGTTTTGACGGAAAACCACGGTGCGAAACGTTTGTATGAGCGCCTCGGATTCGAAGTGCTGGAGACTCTAGAGCAGCACTATCTGATGGACTTAGACCCATCCGCGAATGCCCGCTAATGGCCGAATCCAGTCATCCAGGTGTTTTGAGGTAGGGTGTCTCCTATTGACCCTTTGCGGCCATTCGAGATAAGTCTTTTCTTTTTGAGAATTCGAAGAGGGAAGGAGCGGGTGTGAGATCGTACTGGCTTGTTTCCGCCGTATTTCTGGCGCTCGCGACAGGTGTTGAGGCCGGAAGTCCATTAGATGGATTCAATGATGATCCGACAAAGCGCCTGCGCTTCGCGGTGGATCCGTTCGAGGAGCCAATCGGCTACTTGATGCTCGAAGGGGACTCAAAGGCGATGATCGTCCGCCGATTTGGGGAGCCAGACACAGCGGACGAGTCGACGATACAGACTCAATTTCCCGGCGAATCATATACGCAATTCACGTATCGATATAGTGACATCACTTTCATCGTCGGTGAGTGGCCGGAACGCAAGTGGTCATGGATCGAGAGTATTGAAATTATTGGGAACTCGCAAAAGCTAAAGTACAACATCCAGATCGGCTCCAGCCGCGAACAGGTAAGTGCAACTTTCTCGCTGATGGAACCGCACTCTGAGAAAAACAATTTGCTGCGTGCCGCTGCACACATTACCGAAAGACCGAGCGATGTCGGCGAAGACGGCTCCACGCTTGATGAGGTCGGAGCGACATACGACATTGTCTTCAAATTCGACAACGACAACGGCGTCAGCAAGATCTCCATTGGGTCTTCAAGTTCAGACTAGAGACTGGCCTCGCTTGCATCAATTGGCCTCTTGGGCTGTGTATCTGGCAGCAGTCTCTGCGAATCTAGAACTATCTCTGCCGAGATACCAATGCGTTTTGTGATATGAGTCGGCGATCTGACTGCCGAGCGACCGGTTATGGCCGGAAGCCGACAGTCGCTTGGATTGAGCTAGAATGACGGCTTGTAACCCAAAGCGGACGTTCAGTATTGAAGAAGCTTACATACGCTGCTGTTGCTACGGTGCTCTTATCCCTTTGTGCGTCGTTCGGATTTTTCGCCTTCTACATTGCACGGTCAGAGGTATTGCCTGCAGTACGGAGGGGCAGCCTGAACGTTGAAACCAGTACTATGGTTCTCAACATCTTGTGGGAAGGCAACGAAATCTATGTGTTGCTCGCGGCTTACCTTCTGCTGGCCGGCGCGTTTGCATACGGAGCGATCCGGCTCTTTAGGGCCGCACTAGGACAACAATAAGCGAATTTGCCGACCGCTTCTGGCCCACTATTTCAGCCGGGGACCCGGTTTGGAGTATTTGAGCGGACCGGCCATACAGCTACAACTGCAACCAACGGACGTTATTTTTATCGCCGGCTTTGCGATGTTGATGCCGAAGCTCGTCACAGCTGTATGGGTCTCTCTGAATGCTGGACCGTCGGTGATCGTCAAAGCGGCCTGGTTTGTTTCCGGACTTATCTTGTCATACCTGATCCTTATTCCATTTATCGGGTACATACTGATCGGCGAGCGGCAGGAGGCAGTGAGGCGTCGCCCGGATGATTTGAGGTAGGATGACTCCTACTGACCCATAGCGGAAGTTCGACTTAGTTACTCAAAAACGTGAGATTCTTGGGGGTGTGTTGAAGTATCTAGTCTCGGTATCGCTGATCGTCGTTGGCATAATCCACTTGATACCACTTACCGGTGCGCTGAGCGTGGAGCGCCTAAACTTATTGTATGGCACCAGTATCAACGATCCGGACCTGTCGATACTAATGCGGCACCGTGCCGTTCTATTTGGCCTGCTGGGTATCTTCTGTGTCTATGCAGCGGTGAAGCCTCCGCTTCAGCTCTTGGCCTTGGTGGCAGGGACAGTAAGCGTTGTCTCTTTCCTGTACCTGGCCTACGCAACCGGTGGGTATAACGACGATGTAAGACGAGTATTTGTCGCTGACATTCTTGCTGCCGCATTTTTGGCTGTAGGGTTCGTTGGGTACTTTTATAGCAAGCCGGGTAGCGCCGGCTGACCGCTAATGGTCGGGACCTGCCGTTCAAGCATATTGAGGTAGACTGACTCCTATGGACTCTTACCAGTCGCTCACCATCGAGACGTTTGGAGCCAGGTTATGGAACTAGATTGGCCGGTTGTTTTGAGGTCTGCGCTAGTATACGGCGTGCCGGCTCTGATTATCGGCCTATGGGCCGCACATCGTCGAAAGGCCAAGAAGGAAAACGAGAAAACCAGCGAAATTCTTCGAAGAAAGACCTAGCAACGCCGCTTTAAGCGTCTGTGTTTGGCCGCAAGCCGCCAACCAGGTGATTTGAGGTACGATGACTGCTACTGACCTATAGCGGACACTCGACAATCGAGAAACAAGGTGTATTGAATGACTCCTGATCAGTCGAAAGCTGCGGCGGATGAGCTTCTTAGGCCATCGGTCAACGAGTTAGCTAGTCGGAAGAAGAAGCTTCACGAGAGGCTCGCCGGGCGGTCTCGGTACTTCGCCGACAACATACCGGTAGTAGTAGGTATTGTCGTCACAGTAGCGTCGATGAACTATCTAACCGAATCTGGTTTGCTAGCAGTTCTTGCAGGAATCGGAGCAGGGAACTTGGCCGGCGTCTTCATCTGGCGACGCAAATAATCGGAACCCCACTTTTGGCATGCTCAATATCTGCTTCTGGCCGTACCGAGTCACTCGCCCGCTCGCGGCGTGATTTCTGCTGTTGGCCTGCATCGGCCGGTCGGAATTTGGTGGTCTTTGCAATGCTTACTCTCGGGCCCTGTGTGCATAACGTCGGGCCCCATTTATTTCGGAAACCCGACGCGGCGCAACAGATCCTGAAATCTTGGATCAGAGTGCAGCTCGTCAAAGACAGGCATCGCCTTTATGTGCAGGATCTGCGCTTGGCGCCGTTCATAGGATCGCTCGAGCCAAATCAGTGCTAGGTCGGGCTCGCCCGCACGGGCGTACAAAACTGCGAGCGCGACATAGTCGTTGAATCCGGGCACCCTCCGCGCCAGCGTCTCGGCGAGTGCAAGGACTGCGCCTTCGTATCCGGATTCCGAGTAGCCGTCTTCCAGGGCCTTCAATAGCTCTTTGTCCCGGCCCCAGGTCTTCTTATACTCGGCAAGCCCCTCTTCCTGCGATCCCCTGAGCCACAGCGCTTCCTGGCACGGCAGGGACATGAGTAAGCTGTCGGGCCATTCTGCCCTCGCCTGCCGGCAGTTTTCGATGACCGTATCGTACTGGCGCAGGGCAAGCCTGTGAAATTCGACGACACCCCGGGCCATTGGGGAGTACGGATCGTACAAAAGGCCGATCTCAACCTGCTTCAGGCTCTCCTCAAGTTCCCCAATCACCATCAGGTAGTCTGCGTAGCCATGCCGGGTCAGCGCATCATTGGGGTCGAGCTGGACTGCTCGCAACAGATTCCGCCGCGCCGACTCCCAGTCCCAGTCGAAATACAGCTGTATGCCGCCGAGGACTGAATAGCCCTCTGCAGAGTTGTTGTCGAGGGCCAGAGCCTTCAGCGCTGCCTCCCTTGCCAGTTGTATGCCGTCGAAATCCGACGTCCGGCCCATGAACTCCATGAGGAAGTAGGATCCTGCAATACCGGCATGGGCAGGGGCGAACTCCGGGTCCAGCGCTGCTGCCTGCTGGAAGTGCTGGAGACTCTCGCGGAACCTGAACCTGTCCAAGGACTGACGTCCTTTGAGAACGAGTTCGTGCGACCTGACGTCAACGGCCTCTATTTGTGGCCGCATCTCTTGTTGGTCCGGATTCACCGCTACTTCTATTTCGTTGGCTATAGCGATCGAGATTTCATTGATCAGGGGTAACACGTGATCGAGGTCCCGGTCGTAGCTTTCGGCCCACAGATGCTCGTCTGAGTCGCCACGGATGAGTTGCGCCGTAATACGCACGCGATCCTTGTCACGCAGCACAGAGCCTTCGACGATGGCGTTCACGTTAAGCTCCCGGGCAATTTCTGGAACGGACTTCTCGGTTGTTCCGTAACGCACTGTGGAAGTTCTCGAAATCACTCGCAGATCGGTGGTCCTGGCCAGGCGCCCAATCAGGGCATCTTGCATGCCTTCCACGAAGTACTGTTGGTCCGGATCGTTGGACAGATTCTTCAACGGCAACACAGCAATAGACTCGACCGCTACGTCGGGCTCTCGCAACCAGACAAAAATGCCGACGGCCACGAACAGCACGAGGGAAACGGCGAAAACGGCCAGGCGACTTCGTGGCGGCAGTTCGGCCGGCCGCTCTGATTGTCGGTCGCCGGCCGGGATTCGCTGCCCCACTGAAGGGTCGCCAGCCAATTCTTCGACTTCGGCGATGAACCGGTACCCGCGGCCGTGAACGGTCTTGATGACCCGCTGCTCGTGCCCGTCGTCTCCCAGGGCTTGACGGGCACTCTTGATGTGATTGCCAAGCGAGCTATCGGAGGGGATTCTGCCGGGCCAGATCGCTTCGAATAGCTCCTGTCGCGAGACCAGGCGATCTCGATTCTCGATCAAGCAAACGATCAGGTCGAACACCAGCGGCTCGACCGGGATGGCCTCCCCGTCGACCGTCAACAGGAAGTTCGCAGGGTCAACCTCGATCTTACCCAGACGGTAAATCATTGATTCCTCTTGTCCACGACGAGAATAGCGCGAGTATCGTCGGCAAGCCTATAAGGGCGATCCGAATTCTCCGCCGATGCCCGCATTCACGACGAAATCGTGACGAAAAGATTGCGCTTTCTTCAAGCTTTTTCCTAGAAGTTCCAGATACTTGAGACTGTCCCCAACAGAGTGCCGGCTATCTATTGCACCGAAGACTGGGGACATGGAGGAGGCTGTTATGAGGGAGATCACGATGAGAGTGAAAGCTCTGTTTCTACTAATCTTCTGTTCAATTTGCTTGTCGGCCCCTGCGCTCGCGGGCCCACTGTCCCATGCGGGAGCTACGAAAACGAACGTCCTCGTAGAAGACGACTGGCCGGGGCTTGACGCAATCCTGTCAGAAGGAAGCACTACTTGCGTTGGCGGCGATCTGCAGATCGATCAATGGGGAACGCCATATTGCCCAACGGGTGACATTCGTATTCGCCACACCGTTATTTACGGCTGTCTAACTTCTGAGGATGATCCACGCGCTAACGGAGTCGGCGCATTTGTGGTGAACGGAAATCTCGACTCTTCCTACAGCGGACCAGTCTGGGGAAGGTTAACCGTTGTTCCTTCGGATGGTTGTGACCCTTTGGATTTGATTTATCCGACCGAGTATTGGAAAGGGGTATGGTGGGGGCGCCGCTCGCTCCAAATCGATCCTGAGTGCAAAGTACCGCCCAATTGCATGAAGTGGGTTGGGGACTTGAAGGTATTTAGCAGAGGCTACGGAGGTGAAATTCGTGGGCTTCGCATGACGGGTACCGAAATCATCACGACATATACGCCGGTGCCTGTCCCTTGGGAGCTCATACCCATCCCTGGATTCCCAACCGGACCGGAAGGGATCTTCAAAGCAACGATCTGGGAGTAACTCGGCACCGAGCATTTCTACGAGGGTGAATAGAGCCGCCACGATCTGGCGGCTCTTCATTGACGGCGCAGCTGGCTCTGGCAGTGTTTGGGCGACTGCTTCTGGCCGTAACCAGCCGTCTAGGTGCTAGACTTCTGACAGTATTCTTTGGTCCAAAGGCGACGGATGCTAATCCTGGAAAGGCTCCCGTGGACAGTTTGCACGGCATGTATTTTGGCTCTTTGCGCGTCAACATCAATGGCACAGGACCCGAAGCCCGATGCCGCGCCGGTGATTCCTGGGACGGATGAGCAGAGAGTTGAAGAAATCGTTGTAAAGGGCAAGAAAAGTCTTCGCCAGATTCGACGCGAAATCAGGATCCTCGATCTGCAGATCTACTCGATTTTCAACGAACTGAATACGGACGATGACTATGACATCGTATGTAAGAAAACGACTCGCATCGGCAGCAAGATAGTAAGGAACGACTGTAAGGCAAAACTCTATTGGGATTCCTTGTCGGAGCTTGCCGAGGAGACTGACGGCGGGATTTTGAACCCTCGACCGGTCTCGAACCCTCAGAAACACACCACAATTTTCCGAGCGAAGCTCGCTGCGCTTGCGGACGAGAACGCTGCGCTCCGCAAAGTTCTAGTACAAAGAAAACGCCTTGCTGATGAGGAGAAGGCCAAACTAGGCCGGCGGGACGACTAATTCTGTTGATAGCTTAGTAACCGCTATTGGCCGTCTCCGGTCACTCGCCTCATCGGCTCCGGTAGCACTGCCTGGTACGAAGAGCAATCGGTCGGAGCAGATCAGCAGGTGATGCGGCACCGCACGGTTCGTTACGCGGTTTAACTTTTCAATTGCGAGCAAAGTCTCAGAATCCCGTTCATTTGTCGGGCAAACTGGAGTGAGTCTAGTTTCGCAGGGGCTCACAGAATGCTTGTTGTCTGGAGAGGATTTGGCTGGCTGGTGCCAGTCATTGTTTTCGCTGCGCTTATCTTGTCGCAGCTGTCTGTCGATGCTGTTTATGGTGAAGGCTTCTACACGGCGAACGGCTGGCCGAAACAAGCGGCCTTAGTTGTTGCCGCGTTTTTAATAGGTCTTCTCGGGTTCTTTCTGAACCATATGAGACGCCAGATCCTGGTTGACGATGAAACTGGCGAAACTCTGGGCAAAGCCCCGTCACATTCCTTGTTTTTTATACCGATTGAGTACTGGGCAGTCCCGTTGCTCGCACTGACTTTCTGGTCGCTGCCGTGAGTGTCGAGCGCACGCCACAGCGCGATCGGGTCAATTGCTGACGGCCAGAACAATGATAAGGATTTTTCTGGTTTGGTTGGTGCTCGGTCTGGGAGCGATGCTCGCGTGCGGTGAGAAAGCTGTTGCGACGCCGGGTTCGGCGTCAGTTGCGACACTTGCCGATCTGAAAGCGGCGCTGAACGAGGCGCGGGGCAAACCGGCGGTAGTGCGCGTTCGGGCTGCCTGGAACCACAGTGACACTGAGTTGGACAAGCAACTCACGTCAGCATGCTTGCGGGATGTACTGTCCGACATCGCCTGGATCGAATGGGACGTGACGGATAATAATGCAGCCGATCGCCAGTTCCTGGCAAAGTACGACGTGTTCGGACCGCCGACTTTCCTGCTTTTTAACAAGAGCGGCGACCTTCTGGAAGGACAGGAAATTGTCGGTTACTTGCCCGCAGAAGAGATCGTTCTGACCCTGGCAGGCGCGTTCGAACTGCCCAGGGTCTCTGAGTATGCCGAGTGCCGTAAGAAGGACGACGCTGCTAAAGCGCAAGCTTGGGACGAGCTGATCAGCAAATCTTATGAATACTTTAGTCAACGTCAGAAGGCTCTCGAAATCAATTATGGTTTGAGCGAGCATGACCGCTGGGATATTGATCAGACCACGGGTACGCTGACCCTGAGCGCTGGTGATGTTTCAATCGCCGAGGCTGACATTGCCATCGTAGGTACCCTGATCGCAGCGCATGGCGTATGGGAGTGGAGTTGGTCGAATTCCAGTATTGATTCAAGGATGAGTGCGCCGATTGACGTCGTTCGACGTTATGGCGCAGACAATCGCCTGGCAAAGCTTACTGACCGGCGCTGGCCTGCGGAGGAGTTCGACGGCTGGGAGATGACGGTGATAGCGAATTACCTGCTGCAGGGCAAGGGCGTTTACTCCGGACCTGCAGGAGATCTCGTCGTGTTCGTCGTGATTACTGACATTCGAAGTGTTGAGTAATCCCCTCGCTGGCTCATTCTGAGCGCTCTGGACGACAGGGCGACTTGTCGCCGGTGGGAGAACCACGGCTTCTGGCCGTAACCAGCCGGCCAAGTGTTTTGAGGTACGATGACGGCTTCTGACCCATATCAGACGCTCCGACTTTCGCGGAGTGAGTTCGAGTTCTACAACCGTTGGGGGCTGCTATGAAGACTCTGAAGTGTGATTTGTGCGACCACGAAGCACAAGGTGAGACATTCGAAGATTGGATGAAAGCACTTATGCCGCACTATATGGATGCGCATGCTGACGTGATGAAGGACCCATCAAAGGGTGAAGAAGAAAGACAACGGTGGATGGCAGAGAATCGGGAGCGGTTTGATGCCGCATAGCTGAACCTTGCGACGGCTATTCATGGCCGTGAGCCGCCGCCCAGGTAACTTGAGATAGACTGACTGCTACTGACCCTCTCCGGTCTTTCCAGCATTGCAATGATTCGAGCGAGAAACCGAACTGGATGAGAATAGCGATACGCGAGGAAGTAGAACTGATTCAGCCGCTCGACGGGTTGGAGCGTGAGACCAAGCATGATGTGCTCGCTTGGATCGATTCAGGGGCTGAACTCTGTCGACGGGAAAAACCGGCGACGCCACCGAAGCACCTAATCTCTTACTTCGCGGTTGTAGACGGCGACCATGTCCTGCTCGTCGACCATATCAACGCTGAGCTATGGCTTCCCACCGGTGGGCATGTTGACCCCGGTGAGCATCCACGAGACACGGCCTTGCGCGAAGCACAGGAAGAATTGTCCCTGGACGGCGAATTCCTGAAAGAAGGGCCAGTCTTCCTAACAGTCACGGAAACCGTCGGAAGAACCGCAGGGCACACTGACGTTTCTCTCTGGTACGTGCTCCGTGGAGACCGAAACTCGAGCCTCGTGTTCGATACGTCCGAGTTCCATGATGCGAAGTGGTTTCACAAAGACGATGTGCCACTTGATCGAACGGACAAGCATATGCTCAGGTTTCTGCAGAAGCTCTACGCTGAGTGACTGCCGACGACGACTGTAGGTCGAGACCAGCTATCCACGTGTTTTAAGGTACGATGACTCCTGCTGACCCAAAGCGGACGGTGAAGAGGCATCGAGATCGGCCTTGGTGCAAGCGTTTTTGTGGTCGAATCGCCCAGGCGGTCTGGCGCTATCCCTGTTCGTCACCTGTTCCTATGCCAATAGCCCACGAGGCCACAAAGCACGCCAACCCCGGCGCCCGCGAGGATGCCGACGACGCCGGCTGGCTGGCTCAGCAGGATCGTCGTGAGACACCCAAGCAGGGTACATTGCCCCACCGACAGGCCCAAGCTCTGGCCATAGAAAAAGACAATCACGAACAACATGGTCAAGCTGCTGACTACTCCGATTCCGGCGCCCCAAAATACATGGCGCGAGAGTTTGGATACATTGTTGTTGCTGTAGGTTGATACTGCGCTTGATTCGTTATTGGTCATGGCGGTCTTCTTCGCTCGTAGCTCGTATGTTCAAGATATCGCACCGACGAGCCGCAGCTCGCCGGCTATCTCTATTCACAACGCAGTGGGCCTCTTTCCGTTGACCGGACCCGCCATTTATCTTAAGCGACTGCTTCCCGGCCGGCGCTGCGGGTCGTTCCCGATTTTCCTAATGCTCAGGATGCACCGGTTCGTCCAAAATCAGACATTTGAAAATTGCAGCCCAGCGGCCGCTTATGGCCGAAACCAGCCAGCGAGGCTATTTGAGGTAGGATGACTCCTACTGACCCAACGCGGATGTTCGGGGAACGGGTGTCAAGAGCAGATCCTTCTGCTCGAAACCAGCGGAGAAACAGAACATGAAGAAGAAGTCGATACTGGTCCTAGTTTCAGCGCTAGTTTTCGCAGGTTGTTCCGATGACAGCGGAGACCACGCCGCGGGTTCACCTATGAATAGCGACGCGTATAAGGTCGAGGTTGAGGTTCCTGGGGAGGGTTCGGCAGCCGACCGCGTAGAAATTGCAGTCTCTGTCATCAACGCTTTGAAGGACCGCGACTTGACCTCACTCATGCAAGGCGATGGTGTAAACCCTGCCGCGCAATTAGGCAGCACAGGTGAATACGGTCTTCTCGTATCGGTCGAGCGTTCTTCGTTTTTGCTCGTTTTCAAAAGTGAACGCGTATTCGTAACTTGCTCCGTAACAGGTTTTGACGACAACGAGGGGGCGGGTTCAGTTTGTAGAGATGTACTTGTTTCGGAGATTGAAAAGCAGAGTTAACGAGTCTTGAGTCGAAAAATGCGGGCTGTCGTCTACGATCGGTACGGCGGTCCCGAGAATCTCCGATTATCGTCCATGAAAATTCCGACGCCCGCCAAGGACGAGGTTCGGGTGCAAGTGTCGGCGTGCGCTGTGAATCTCTCCGACTGGGAGTACCTGGTTGGATCGCCCTTCTATACTCGGCTGATTGATGGTTTGTTTCGCCCCGGATCAAGCGTCCTGGGGTCAGACGTGGTGGGCGTAATCGACGAGCTGGGCTCCGATGTTGCTGAACTCAGAGTGGGGCAACGCATCATGGGGGATTTCGTCATGACCCGCGGTGGTTTCGCCGAGTATGCGTGCGTACCAGCACGTGAAGCGATAGTTGTCCCTGACGGTCTGAGCGACGAGTTGGCCGCCTGCCTCCCGCAAGCTGGAGGGATAGCAGTGACCGGTGCAGCCGGCTTGAAAGCAGGCTCGAGAATATTGATCAATGGCGCTGGCGGCGGCTCGGGTACCATGGCGTTGCAGTTGGCCAAGGCTGCCGGATCACACGTGACGGCCGTGGACAACGATAAGAAGATCGAGTGGCTAAAATCCTTGGGAGCAGATGAAGTCCTGGATTATCGCAAGCTCGACTTTGCCAAATCCGGAAAGAAATGGGATGTGATATTGGACATGGTGGCAACGCGTGGCCCTTGGGAGATCGCGAGGGTTCTTGCTGAAGGTGGCGTCTACAGAGCCGTTGGCGGCGGTGTCCCTGTACTGCTTTCTCTTGTTCTCGGAGGCCGGATTTGGTGCAGAACGTGTTCTATTGGCATGTTGATTGTTCCATCCGGACGGGCGCTGACCGAACGTGTGGCCCGCCTGGCACTGGAAGGTCGGATCACACCGCATTTGGAATCAGTGCTCCCGCTTTCGTCCGTATCAGAAGCAATATTGCGCACCGGTCGCGGCGAAGTTCGAGGAAAAATTGTTGTCAGGCCATAGCCGCGTTGAGTAACGCCAGACGTGCACTGGCACAGAGCCCGAAACGGTTATTTCCGGGGCGTCAGCAACGACCGCTAGTGGCCGGAAGCGGCCAAGCGGGCGAACTGGGTTAAACTGACAGCTTATGACCCAAAGCAGTCGCTAGGGTCTGATTCCACTTGATGCTGCGAGCACTGGGAAATGGCGCTAGTACGGAGAGTATTTGCAAGCACAAACTGGAAGCACGCCGCTGCTGAAGTTGCTCTTATCTTTCTTGGCGTAACAATTGCGCTTTGGGCTGATGCTTGGGTTGGCGAGCAACGCGATGTGCAACGGGAGAATGCACGGCTGACTGCTTTATACGCAGATGCCGAGGATACGTTGGCGGCGCTATCCACCGCACATGCACAAGCCTCCGGTGCGGCAACGGCCTTGCGCAATATCCTTGGTCTGCAGCCGCCTTACGATCATTATGAGGAAATCTCAGGTTTGCTCCGTCACGGACTGCTGTTCGGCCTGGCATTTCATCCCGAGATGAGCGTTTACGATGATTTAAAGAGTTCAGGCGAGTTAGCACTTCTCACAAATCCCAGGCTTCGACAAGCTTTATCGAATATGGATTCAGGCCTGGAGCAACTGCGATTGGCGCAATCAGATTTGACAACGGTGCAACAGCTAAATGTCGATTCGTACATGGTAGATCACATGGACCTGATTTCCTTTTACGGAGAGTTGACCGGAATGAATCAAGCTAGCGATGCACCGAAATCGGATTTCGAATTCTTGGGGGACAGGGAATTTCTTAATCGTGTCGTGCTGAAACTGGACTTGGTGACACAGCTTGAAGCGGTATTAGCGGAGACAGAATCACGAGTGCAGGACGTCAAGAACCTCATTGAATCCCAATTGGATAAGTAACGGCGCCCAAATCGAGCCGTTTGTCGAACGTCCGTTCCTGGCCGGAACCAGCCACCCAAGCGTTTTGAGGTAGGATGACTCCTACTGACCCTTTGCAGCCGGTCACGATTCCACACCTTCGATATGGAAACAGCCTTCGCAAAAGAGACGTTCAAGGCATGGTTTGAGGCCAATGAGCCAGAGCTTGCAGAGTTTGTTCACTCGAAAGATATTGACGCAAAGAGTGGCCGCGCTGCTTGGGCGTCGATCCACATGCCGAGCCATACCGTAGGGATCAGTGCATGGGATCATGAGAACAAGCTCGAAGTAATCATGATCGACATCGCGACGGATGAGAGCAATGTTGAGGGCCGGGCCTACTCAAGCCGTGAGGAGCTTGAGGCACGACTCGATGCGCTTCTCCGACAATTACTCGGAATGCGTGAGTGACTGCTTCTGGGCTAAAGCTGCCATTCCTACATTACGATAAGTGAATGAACGAGCGACTATCCCTGGATGAGACTCTGGAAAGAGTGCTGGAGACCGCTTACCGGCTCGAAGCGTATTCCTACTATGGCGGCGAGAAGGCCAATGCGGTTCGCGCACTACGGCGCCGCTGTCCTGGTTGGACAAAGGAAGAGCTCGAGAGCTGGCTGACCAAAGGGATAGCAGTTCAAGAATCCGCAAGCCAGTGGTTGAAAGAGCATCAAGATGCGGTTCGTCAACAGCATCGAAAGGACGAGCCAGTTGGGGCTATATCCGCGTCATTTCACGAGGCCCACCCCGATTGGCCCAAATCAGCCCTTAATTCGCTACTCGGCATCAATTTCCTCTACTTTTATCTGATGTAAGGGCCGTACGTTACAACTCCTGCTGTCCGCTTGTGGCCGAAACCGGCCACCCAGGTGTTTTGAGGTAGGATGACTCCTGCTGACCCAAAGGAGACATCCGTTTTCTTCGCTACCCGGCGCGATTATCAGGCGGCTAA
>JAAUYD010055327.1_pt1 | contig 14904 bp, 11 predicted proteins | sample 7278101 | NCBI WGS metagenome assembly JAAUYD01 (sample SAMN14350128, study PRJNA611818) | marine sediment metagenome | isolation source: surface marine sediment (0.6m) | place: French Polynesia: Moorea | collected 2018-08
CCCGAGAACCGCGTCGAGTACTTCGTCAGCTACTACGACTACTACCAGCCCGAGGCGTACATCCAGTCGAGCGACACGTTCATCGAGAAGTACTCCTCGATCAACGACGAGATCGACCGCCTGCGCCACTCGGCCACGGCCGCGCTGCTGACCCGCCGCGACACCATCGTCGTCGCGTCGGTGAGCTGCATCTACGGCATGGGCAACCCCGACGAGTACCGCGGCCAGCTGCTCGACCTGAGCGTCGACGTCGACTACGACATGCGCAACATCCTGCGCCGCCTCGTCGACATGCAGTACGACCGCAACGACGCCAACCTGGTGCGCGGCAAGTTCCGGGTCCGCGGTGACACCATCGAGGTCCACCCCGCGTACGAGGAGAGCGTGCTGCGAATCGAGATGTTCGGCGACACCGTCGACCGTCTCACCCGCATCGACCCGCTCACCGGCGAGACGCTCGAGAACATGAAGCGGGCGTACGTGTTCCCGGCCACCCACTACGCGACCGGCAACGAGCGGATGGCCGTCGCGATGCAGAAGATCGAGCACGAGCTGCAGGTGCGGCTCAAGCAGTTCGAGGAAGAGGGCAAGCTGCTCGAGGCGCAGCGCCTCCGCATGCGCACGCAGTACGACCTCGAGATGATCAGCGAGGTCGGGTACTGCAACGGCATCGAGAACTACTCGATGCACATCGACGGGCGCGAGTACGGCGAGCCGCCGTTCACGCTGATCGACTACTTCCCCGACGACTTCCTGCTCGTCATCGACGAGAGCCATGTCGCGGTGCCGCAGCTGCACGGCCAGTTCGCCGGCGACCGCAGCCGCAAGGACGTGCTGGTCGAGCACGGTTTCCGGCTGCCGTCGGCCCGCGACAACCGACCGCTCACGTTCGAAGAGGTGCTCGAGCGCATCAACCAGGCGGTGTTCCTGTCGGCGACGCCGGGCGAGTACGAGTTCCGCGTGTCATCGCAGGTGGTCGAGCAGATCGTGCGCCCGACGGGCCTCGTCGACCCCGAGGTCGTCGTCAAGCCCACCAAGGGCCAGATCGACGACCTGATCGAGCTCGTCGAGGGCCGCGTCACCAACGGCGAGCGGGTGCTCGTCACCACGTTGACGAAGAAGATGGCCGAGGACCTGACCGACTACCTCCTCGAACAGGGCCTGCGGGTCCGGTACCTCCACTCCAACATCGACACCATCCAGCGGATCGAGATCCTGCGGGCGCTGCGGCTCGGCGAGTTCGACGTGCTGGTCGGCATCAACCTGCTCCGCGAGGGCCTCGACCTGCCCGAGGTGTCGCTGGTCTGCATCCTCGACGCCGACAAGGAGGGCTTCCTCCGCAGCGAGACGTCGTTGATCCAGATGATCGGCCGCGCGGCGCGCAACGTCGCCGGGCAGGTCGTGATGTACGCCGATTCGATGACCGATTCGATGACGCGGGCCATCAGCGAGACGCAGCGCCGCCGCCAGCTGCAGCTCGCGTACAACGAGCAGCACGGCATCAACCCGCAGACGGTTCGCAAGGCGGTCGGCGACATCTTGTCGATGCTCCGGCCCGACGACACCGCACCGGTGCCGGGCAAGGACCGCCGCCGTCAGCGCGAGCGCACGAAGGTGCAAGACGAGCTCAAGTCGTTGCCGCAGCAAGAGCTCGGCCGGTTGATCCAGACGCTCGAGGAGGAGATGCACGAGGCCTCCGCCGAGCTCAAGTTCGAGTACGCCGCTCGTTTGCGCGACGAGATCGCCGAACTCCGGCGCGAGCTCCGCGACGCCAAGTAGCGCCGGGCGTCGGCGTCCTACGCCGGGCCGGCGACCAGTTCCGGCTCGGGCAGCGTCCACTCCCGCGCTCGTCGCGGCAGGTGCGTGTAGCGGATCTCCTTGCGCACCGAGCCGTCCAACCGCCACGTCGTGATGGCGGGTGCGCCGTTCTGGCTGTCGCAGCGTCGCCCGTCGCGGTAGTGCTCGGCGTAGCGTCGTGCACCGTTCGCGAAGAAGCCGCGGACCGCCGGCGTGTCGGGCTCGGGGTCGTGGAGCTTGCCGCGTCGATAGAACCTGGCCTGCTTGACGCGACCGTCCCGACGGAGGCGCACGTATGCCGGCGTGCTGGCCGCTGGGTCGTGGTAGGAGCCCTGCTCCAACCAGCCGATCGAGCGGACGTAGCCCTGGGCGACGACGCGGACTCGGCCGGTGTACCCGGTCGGGATGTCGGTCTCGGCGCGCACGTCGATCGTGTTCACCAACCGGAACGACACCGTGTTGGGCCAGATGTCCATCACTTGGTTATCGAGCAGCTCGGCGTCGACCTTGAGTCAAGCAAGCGTGTCGGCGTGCACCGTGTCAGTTCCATCGGGTCACGACCTCCTTGAGCCCGCCCTCCGACGAGCTGGCACGCTCGATCAGCACGGCGACGGCGAGCAACGCCGTGCCGCCGACCGCGAGCCATGCCCACGTCGGGATCTCACGCAGGTCGGATCCGGAGGCGACGAAGATCGACACGGCGGTCAACAGGGTGCCGCCGACCAGCGGTGCGGCGAGGCGACGCCAGCCGCCGATGGCGACGCCGATGAGCCCGATCGTGATCGCCAGCGGCAGTGCCCAGACGGTCTCGCGGTCGATCTGGACCGACGTCAGCCACAGGCCCGAGATCGTCAGGGCACCCGAGTAGGCGACCCAACTGTTCACGCCCTCGTGCCGACGGGCGGCGTTCCCGACGACGAGCGCCATGACGGACGCCGCAGCGGCCCACAGGTCGCCGACCGTGATGCCGGCCGGTGCGATCGCATCGACGAACCAACCGTGCAGCCCCGTGGTGAACCACGAGCTGGCAGCCGCGGTGAGGGTCACGACGGCGCCCCCGAGCGCGACCGGCCAGAGCCGGGAAACGAAGCCGTAGGCGGTGACCTGGAGCCCGAGCACGACCCAGATCGCCGAGATCCACGCCGGGTCGACATCGAGCACCGTCGTCGCCAAGAGCACGACGCCGGCGGCGATCGCCGCGGCGTCGAGGGGGGAGCGGCGCTGGATCGTGAACGCCAGCCCGGTGAGCGCGGCGACGGCGACCATCGTGGCGCCGATGAACTCCTCCGCGGTGACGTGGAACCCGGCGAGCAGCGTCGCCGCCGCGCCGACGGATGCGGCGGCGCCGCCGTACGAGGCGAGGCGCGACCCGGTCGCCAGCGAGGCGGCGAACAAGGCGGCCGCGGCAACCGTCCAACCGAACCAGTAGGAGGGATCGATCGACTCGGCGCCGATGGCCGCGTCGGCGGTCAGCAGACCGAGTGTGCCGATGGCGGCGACGCCCCAGGGGACGACGCGACGTTCGACGAGCATCATGGCGAGGGCGATCAGCGATCCCGTCGTGAGCACGGCAGCAGGTGCGTACTCGGGGACGAACTCGATCGCCGTCACCGAGCACACCGCGGTGACCGGGGTGAGCTCGACCCAGCCCATCCAGTGGTTCCCCGCCGCGAGCCGGGCTCGGGTCACGACGATCGTGCCCACCAATGAGGCGAACAGCGCAGTCGCGAACAGGAACGTGGTGGTCGAGGCGTCGGGGTCCAGATCGACGATCGCCTCGAGCGCCCAGGTCGCGGGCAGGTAGACCGCGATGGGATGCAGTCGACGGCTGAAGAATGCCGAGGCCGGCACGGCCACCAGGGACGCGAGGGCCACGATCCACGGCGAGGCGTCGAAGGCGATCGCGAGAGCGCCGGCTGCGACGGCGGCGGCGGCCAGGGTGAGGTCGGCGACGTGATGGTCGGCGCGCCGTAGCCGTGTCGTCGCCAGGGCCATCGCCAGGAGCGTGATGGCGACGGGGAGCGCCCAGGGGTACCGGATCAGGCTGTCGGTGGGGTCGGTGACGGCCAGCTGAGGCGTGACACTGGCCATGACGGCGAGGGTGCCCGACAGGCCGGTCACGACAGTTGCGATCTGACGACTGAAGCGGTCGCTGCGCAGCAACCACCAGCCCAGTTCGGCGGCGATCACGACGAGTGCGGGCACGCTCAGCCACGCGGTGGCGGATGCCTCGACTGCGCTCAGACCGGTCACGATGCCGATGACCGGTGCGAAGACGGCCATCAGCGTCAGACCGTTGTTGCGGCGCTGGGTGGCGACGATGCCGAGCACCAGTGCGGCCATCACGCCGACCATCGGCCCCGACCAGCTGAGACGCTCGCCGACCAGACCGGCGCGGGCGAGCGTGCCGGCGCCGATGCCCGCGTCGGTCAACGCGGTCAGCAGCGGCGAGAGCAATGCGAGGATCGAGATCGCCGCGGCACGCCGCTGCGCGCCGGCGACCAGCAGGCCGCCGGCGGCGATGGCTGCGACGAGGCCGCCGGTCGTACCGGTGAGGTCGCCGAGCCCGGTCGCCGCCATCGACACGCCGGCGACCTGCCCCAGCAGGAACGTCTGCACCTCCCACCGCCTCGACTGGATCTCGGTGGCGACGACGGCGATCAGCCCACCCACGAGCAGGCAGGTCGGCCACGTGACGCCGAACAGCGACAGGCCGGCGATGCCGACGCCGGCGGTCAGGAAGGCGCCGACGTGGGCGATGATGCCCGCGCTGGTCGGCACCGTCGAACGCAGGCGCTCCGCAACGGCGATCAGGCCGGCAGTCGCCAGCGCGAAGCCGGCGAACCGGAAGCTGCGGCCGATCGTGTCCCAGTTGCTCACCACGACGATCGCGGCAGCGAGCAGCACGAGTGCCCCGCCGACCACACCGACCCACGCAGCAGGCGAGATCGAGTCCAGGAGGCGGCGTCGTTCGTCGCAGCTCTCGGAACCGGCGCTCGGCTGGTCAGGGGTATGAAGATCCCGGTCGTCGCAGTGCTCGTCAGCCGGTGCGGGATCCGGTGGGGGGAGTGTCGGTGCGGGCCATGTCATGCCTGCATCGTGAAGAAACCCCAGCGCATGAGCCATCCGGCGGATCCCCCACACACGCGTGGGGACCCCCAGCGAGCCACCCGGGCGGCGGCGAGCTCGGACGGCGCAGCCGATCCGGCTCTGCCGGTCGGCGAAGCCCGATCGAGATCAGTCCAGCCCGTGCTCGACCGCGTAGCGGACGAGGTCCGAGCGGCGGCTGAGGTGCAGCTTGCCGAGGATGTTGCGCACGTGGTTCTCGGCGGTCTTGGCGGCGATGTCGAGGGCGACGCCGATCTCCTTGTACGTCTTGCCCCGGGCGACGTACTGCAGCACCTCGCGCTCGCGATCGGTCAGGGGGTTGGCGTCCGCAGCCTTGGCGAGCCGCCGGAACTCACCGAGCACCAGCGCTGCGAGAGACGGCGAGAAGACCGGTTCGCCGGCCGCCGCGGCTTCGAGCGATGCGCGCAGCTCGGTGATCGGCGTGGTCTTCACCAGGTATCCCGCCGCGCCGGCAGCCACCGCGTCGAGCAGGTCGCGTTCGGCCTCGCTGACCGTCAGGATGACGATCGGGCAGATGGTGGCGCACTGCTGCACGACTGCCAGACCGCCGCCGAGGGGCATGTGGAGGTCGGAGACGACGAGGTCGGGCTGCCGGGCGTTGATCACGTCGATCGCACCCTCGGCGTCGTCGGCCTCGCCCACCACTTCGAAGCGCGGGCCGAGCTCGGATCGCAGGCCGGAGCGCAGCAGCTCGTGGTCGTCGGCCAGCACGGTCCGGATCGGTTCGGTCATGGCTGCGATCCTTCCACGCGACCGTCGGTCCAGATGCTGATCTCGGTGCCGGCACCCGGCCCGCTCGCGATCTCGACCCGACCACCGATCGACTGGATACGACCGATGATCGACTCGGGCAAGCCGTGCGATTCGTCCATCCGGTCCGGGTCGAACCCGAGCCCGTCGTCGTTGATGCTGGCGAAGACGTGGCCACGGTCGTCGGTCTCGACGAAGACCACGATCCGCGTCGCCAACGCGTGCTCGAGCGCGTTGGCGACCGCCTCGCCGATCGCACGGGCGAGCAGGTCCTGGGAATTGTCGGGCAACCTGCAGCCGTCGTCCAGCACGCTGACGGTGACCGGCGTGTCGTGTCCGTGGCGCACGCGCTCGACGGCGTTCTGCACGCGGGTCTCGAGGTCGGCGACCACCTTGCCGGCGCTCCCGAAGAGGAACGCCCGCAGGTCCTGGTCGGCCTCACGTGCCGAGGCCGCCAACTCGGGGTCGCTGGAGGCGGTGCGTCGCTCAACCAGCGCCAGGGTCTGTAGCACGGTGTCGTGCATCACGCGGCCGACCTCGTCGCGCGCCCGCCGGTCGGCGATCTCGCCCTCGACGCGCTTGAGCAGCCGCGCCTGCCAGCCGAACACCGCGCCGCATGCGGCGTAGAACAGGCTCGACGCGACGATCGACACGATCTCGGGTGGGCCCCACGCGTCGAAGTCGTTGAGGAGTGCGCCGGCCAGCTCGCCGGGGCCGACCAGCAGTCCGAGCAGCCCGGCCACGATCGGGCCGTAGGCGACGCCCGCGGTCGCCATCGAGATCAGGGGCCACTGCGTCGCGATGCTCTGGGTGGTCTCGAACACGTGGCCCGGCGCGAAGACGTACCCGTCGACGACGCTCAGCCCGACCGCGAAGCCGACCTCGGTCAGCACGAATGCGACGTGGAGCAGCCGGGCCGGGTTCGAGCGCACGAGTGCCGTGCTCGTCGCCGTCAGCGCGAAGACCGCTGCGACGGCCGCCCATGCCGTGACGGGATGCCTGAGCTCTTCGTCGCTGGTGAACGCGACGATGCCGGTCATCCAGGCCCAGGCCAGCCAGCGGGCGACCACGAGCGCCTTCAGCACCGTGAGACCGGTGGGGAACAGCGCAGGTCGGGGTGTGAGCGCGGGAAAGCGATCCACGGGCAGAGTCTGGCCGACGCTGGTCAGGCCGAGGTCGATGCTGGGCGCCGGAGCAACGCGGTCAGGGCGGCGGCGGTGATGGCCAGGCCGATCACGAACACCCGCGATCCCCAGCGGTCGAGCTGGGCGACCGCGGCGACGACGGTGACGCCGACGACGCTGATGACGGTCAACGAGGCGAGCGCGATCGCATCGTGACGCGTCGATCGGATCGGCGCGATCGTCACCAGCCGGCGGGCGACGCTCGCCGCCTCGGCGGCCAACAGCACGAGCACGGCACCGATCGCGGCGACCACGCCGCGATCCAGGGTCGCATCGTGCGGGACGACACTCAGCATCAGCACGCCCGCTGCGACGCCGACGTGGAGGGAGAGCCGGTACCGGGTGGCTCCGGCCAGGCCGGCCATCGACACGATGCCGAGCAACCACCTCGTCCACTCCGAGTTGCCGCCGGCGGCGAGTGTGACCGCCAGCGCAGTCGCCGTGAGGAGCATGCTCGCCGCGGTCCATTGCGCGACGAGGCGGCGTGTCGTTCGCTCGAGCGTGACGGCCCTCATGACGCGCGTCCGATCCGTTGCCGCGCCCGGCTGATCGTGCGGATCGATCGGCCGACGCTCTGTCCGGGATGCGTGACCGTGACCCGCAGGCCTGTCCGTCGGAGGCCGGCCACCCGTTCCTCGAAGACGAGGTCCCGCAGCCGGACGACCGGCTCGGGGAGGGCGGCGGCGTGCGTGGCGAGCAGCTGGCCGGCATCGAGCGCGAGGATCTCGACCGCGTGCCCGTCGGCGCGCAGCGCGTGCAGGCGTGCGAGCGTGCGCGGACGGGCAAGGGGGCTGATGGCGACGACGAGCGCGGCCGGCGGCACCTGGATCCGCTCGCTCGGACCGATCGCCATCCCGCGGTCGCTGCTCGACGCCGTGGCCTGGAGCAGTGTGTCGAAGATGACGAGCTTCGCTCGCCGGCCCGCTTGCGGAGGCAGCCAGCGCGTCCGCGTCCCCTCCACGGCGATCCCGACCCGGTCGTTGGCAGCGAGATGGGCGGATGCGATCGACCAGGCCGTCCGACCCGCCCACCGGATCATCTCGATGCTGACCACGGAGTGGCGACGGAACGCGTCCGGGAACGAATCGATCAGGATGACGACGTCGCCGCCTCGTTCGGGCGTACGGCGGTTGACGTGGAGCTCGTCGTGACGGAGCGTCGCCGACCAGTTGAGGTCGCGGAGCCGGTCGCCGGGTCGGTACTCGCGGACCTCGGAGAACTCGTAGCCGCTGCTCGCCAGTCGACGGGCAGGGTGCGCCCCCGCTGCGACCTGGGCGGCGTCGAGGGCGAGCAGGTCGTCGAGGCGTTGCGCCGCCGGCAGCACGGTCACCTCGGGGATCTGCACGACGCGGCCCCGCCATCCGAACAGCGATCCGGGTTCGATCAGTCGCACGTCGACAGCGCCGGGTGTGTGACGCCCCCAACGGCCGGCCTCGACCTCGAACGGCATCCCGACGGGGCGCGACGTGCCGATCGGCACCGACCACGCCCACTGCTGGTCGTCCGGAGGGTGGAGCGCGTCGGTGCTTCGCTCGATCGCGATCTCGACCGCGACGTCGTCGGGGGCCGCGATGTCGACCCGTCCGCCGATGCGGTCGCCCTCGACGCATCGTGCCGTGTCGAGGGTGACCTCGACCGCGACCGCGTGCGACGGCCGCCGACGTGCGCCCACCGCCATGGCGAGGACGAACGGGACGCCGATCACGATCAGCCGCAGACCGCCACCGATCAGGCCGATCGAGACGGCGAGCGAGGCGATCGCCCCGTACAGCAGCAGGCGCTCGTCCCGTTCGGGATGGAGCGTGACGCTCGATCGGGAGCGCCGGTCGTCGGTCATTCCCACGACGGTGCGGGCACCGAGTCGACCACGGCCTGCACGATCTCCTCGTTGCGGAGGCCGCGCGCCCAGGCCTGGTCGGACGAGACCACTCGATGCGCGAGACAGGGCACGGCGACGGCTCGAACGTCGTCGGGTGTGACGAAGTCACGTCCAGCGATCACGGCCGTCGCTCGGGCGAGGTTGACGATCGCGAGGCTGCCGCGCGGGCTCGCTCCGAGGGTGAGGTCGCGGTGTCGGCGCGTCGCGCGCACGACCTCGACGGCGTAGTCCGCCACGATCGGTTCGACGTGGGTGTGCTCGACCACCCGGCGGACCGCCAGGAGCTCCTCGGCGCTGGACACCGCGCGCAGGTCGATGCGGTCGCCCTCCCGGCCGAGCCGGCGACGGACGATCTCGGACTCGGCCTCGGCGTCGGGATAGCCGATCGACGTCCGGATCGCGAACCTGTCGAGCTGTGCCTCCGGCAGCGGATAGGTGCCCTCGGACTCGACCGGGTTCTCGGTCGCGATGACGAAGAACGGATGGGGGAGTGGATGTGGTTCGCCGTCGGCCGTGACCTGCGCCTCCTGCATGGCCTCGAGGAGCGCGGACTGCGTCTTGGCGGGCGCCCGGTTGACCTCGTCGGCCAGCACGATCTCCGCGAAGAGCGGGCCGCGACGGAACGTCGGCAGCCGGGTCGCGAGGTCGACGATCATCGAGCCCGTGATGTCGGCGGGCAGGACGTCGGGCGTGAACTGCACCCGCGAGAACGACAGACCGGTGACCGCTGCGAGCGATCGTGCGCTGAGCGTCTTGGCCACACCGGGCACGTCGTCGAGCAACACGTGCCCGCCGGCGAGGAACGCCGCGAGGATCGTCTCGAGCACCGGCCGCTTGCCGACGACCGCACGCTCGATCTCGTCGAGGATGCCCTGCGCGTGCGCGGCGGCGTCGTCGACGCCGAGGGTCGCCTCGGAGTCGACGCCGGTCACAGCGCCTCCAGCTCGTCGAGCAGCGGCGGCAGGAGGCGGAGCGGGATCTCCTGTCTCGGGGCTCCCTCGTCGCCGGCTCGCACGATGCGGTGCATCGGTTCGGACAGCAGCGCAGCGATGCTGTCGGCATCGCCCGGGCGGTTGACGTTCAGGCGATGGTGATCGGCCAACCGGCCGATCGCCACCTCTCGGAGGCGCCGGGCGACCGGCTGGGGCAGCTCGCCCTTCGCCTCCTCGATCGAGCGGAGGATCTCGGTCACGTCGGGCGTCTCCACGGTCGGCGTCGCCGGCGGGTCCTCCGGGACGAACGGTGTGGCGACGCGCTCGCGCAGGTCACCGAGCCGCGGGACGACGATCGATGCCAGAGCCATCGCGATGGAGAGCGCGATCAGACCCTGTGCCGCACGGCCGGCGACCGACGGGCGCAGCAGGCCGAACGCAACGCAGGCTCCCGCCAGGGTGATCAGGGCGGCTCTCATGCGCGGATCCGCATGTGGTCGATGGCGTGCTCGAGCGCTCGCTCGGCGCGCGCCGCATGGTCCGCGGTGATCGGGTGGTCGGAGAAGCGGGCGAGTTGGAAGAGGTCCAGCAGCTCCGCGATCGGGGTGTCCGGGAGCGATCGGCTCGTCAGGCAGCGCCGGATGTAGCCGACGGGCGCCTCGTGGCGCCGACGGGGCAGCCCGATCTCGGCGAGCCCGTCGAGCAGCGTGCCGTACGCCGCCCGGATCGCCGCTCGCGGATCGCCGCTCGCCCGCAGGCTGGCCAGCGAGGTGCGCAGTGCGGCGGCCAGTGCCTCGGCCGGTGCATCGTCGGGCTCGTCGATCGTGAGCTCGGATCGGAGGTAGACCGCCGACCGCTCGCGTTCGCGCAGCTCGGAGCGGCGGCCGAAGAACACCGCTGCGCCGACGAGCATCGCGAATCCGACCGCCAGGGTGATGGTGCCGCCGAGCTGGTCGTCGAACTGGATGCGCCGGTCACGGTCCTCCGGCGGGAGGTTGCGGGCGGTCGACGTGTCGGCGGCCGTCTGGGCCCCGACCGTCACGGTGCTGTCGTCACCGGTGGCCGTGGGCAGCGGCGCCTGTGTGTTGGCGATCCCGGTCAGCGCGCCGACGGCGCCCGCGACGACGAGCGTCGTCAGGAGGTCGACCGGGATCCGGAGCCGTGTGCGGCTCAGGATCCACCAGCCCAACGCCGCCAGAATCGCCCCGCCGAACGCGCCGGACGCGGCGGCGAACGCCACCGAGCCGTCGGTGACGGTCTGCTCGGTGGCCCCGGACAGCGTGCCGCTCGCGGCGACCAGCCCGAGACCCCCGGCCGCCGCGACGACCGCCAGGCCGAGCGCGCGTCCGGAGCTCCTCGATGCGCTGCCCCGGTTCCCCGTGCCGTCCTGCACGGCGGCGACCCTAGCCAACCCGCCCCGACGGCGTCCGGCGGCCGGTCTCAGTAGCCGTAGCGGCCGCACAGTGGCACGAAACGAACCTGCGTGATCACCTCGCGGTGTACTCCGGAGGCCGTCTTCGTGACGCGGACGAGGTCCTCGTAGCTGCCGACGCTGACCGGCAGGACGAGGCGGCCCCCCTCGGCGAGCTGATCGACCAGCGGAGCGGGCACCCTCGGCGCGGCCGCCGTGACGCTGATCGCGTCGTAGGGCGCGCCGTCGGCATAGCCCTCCGAGCCGTCGCCGTGCACGACCTCGACCCGATCGCCGTAGCCGGCCAGGTGGTCCCGTGCCGTTTCGGCGAGCGCCTCGACGGATTCGACCGTGACGACGTGTGCGGCGATCTCGGCGAGCATGGCCGCGCCGTATCCCGATCCCGTGCCGACTTCGAGCACGCGGCTGGCCGGCGAGAGGCGGAGCTCTTGCGTCATCAGCGCCACGATGTACGGCTGCGAGATGGTCGCGCCGTGACCGATCGGGAGTGGCCGGTCGTCGTAGGCGTCGCTCGCCATCGATCTCGGGACGAAGCGATGTCGGGGGACGGTGCGGGCGGCCGCGAGCACGAGTGGGTCCTTGATGTCGCGGCAGGCGAGTTGGGTCTCGACCATCGTCTCGCGAGCCTCGGCTCGGTCGGCCCGGCGACGGTCCGGTCGCTGGTGTCTCGATGCTGCGCTCACGGCTCCTCCGTCACTGACGATTCTACGAAATCCACGCACTCGTGTGGCCGTACACGTGTTCGATGGGCGTGCTAGGGTCGACGTCGTGACCGATTCCTGCTCGCTCGCCGCCGCCGCTGCCGCCCGGCGTCGGTAGCCTCCGACGCAATGGCTCCCCGCAAGAGCGCGAAGCCGTCCGGTCCCGTCATCGAGGTCCGGGGCGCCCGCGAGCACAACCTCAAGAACGTCAACGTCGAACTGCCGCGTGACCGGCTCGTGGTCTTCACCGGTCTCTCCGGTTCGGGCAAGTCGAGCCTGGCGTTCGACACGATCTACGCCGAGGGCCAACGCCGCTACGTCGAGTCGCTGAGCGCCTACGCCCGGCAGTTCCTCGGGCAGATGGACAAGCCCGACGTCGACGTCATCGAAGGGTTGTCGCCTGCGATCTCGATCGACCAGAAGTCGGCGAGCCGCAACCCGCGTTCGACGGTCGGCACGATCACCGAGGTCTACGACTACCTGCGACTGCTCTACGCCCGCGTCGGCGTGCAGCACTGCCCGAAGGACGGCACCCGACTGCAGCGGCAGACCCCGCAGCAGATCGTCGACCGCATCCTCGAGCTCGACGAGGGCACCCGCTTCCAGGTGCTCGCACCGGTCGTGCGCGGACGCAAGGGCGAGTACGACACGCTGCTCGCCGACCTGTCGGGGCAGGGCTACGTGCGCGCTCGCATCGACGGCGAGACGGTCGTCATCGACGAGTTCCTCGAGCGCGACGAGCGGCTCGCTCGTTACGAGCAGCACAAGATCGAGATCGTGGTCGACCGGCTCGTACAACGCGAGGGGATCGCGCGGCGTCTCACCGATTCGCTCGAGACGGCGCTGCAGCTCGCCGACGGCGTCGCCGAGGTCGAGCTCGTCCCGAAGGAGGGCGAGCCGCAACCCGAGACGTTGACGTTCAGCCAGCACCTCGCCTGCCCGAAGTGCGGCACGAGCTACGAGGAGCCTGCACCGCGCAACTTCTCGTTCAACTCGCCGTACGGCGCATGCGAGACGTGCGACGGCCTCGGCACCACCTTCGAGGTCGACCCCGAGCTGGTGGTCCCGGACCCCGAGGCGTCGCTCAACGACGGGGCGATCGCCCCATGGCGCAGCGCCCACACGCAGTACTTCACGCGCATGCTCGAGTCGGTCGCCAACGTGCACGACATCGACCTCGATGCACCGTGGGAGAAGCTCACCGCCAAGCAGCAGCGGGTCGTGCTGCACGGCGCCAAGGGGAAGCTGACGGTCAAGTACAAGAACCGCTACGGCCGGAGCCGTCAGTACTCCACCGAGTACGAGGGCGTCATCCCGTGGATCCGCCGGCGCCACGAGGGTTCCGACAGCGACTGGGCCCGCGAGCAGTACGAGGGCTACATGCGCGAGGTGCCCTGCCGGGCGTGCGACGGCGCCCGCCTCAAGCCCTACACACTGGCGATCACGGTCGGCGACAAGAACATCGCCGAGGTCTGCGACATGTCGATCGGCGAGTCGGCGAAGTTCCTCGCAGCACTCGAACTGAGCGAGCGCGATCGCCTGATCGCCGAGCGGGTCACGAAAGAGGTCAACGCGCGGCTCGGGTTCCTGCTCGACGTCGGCCTCGACTACCTCACGCTGTCGCGGTCGGCGGGCACGCTGGCCGGTGGCGAGGCCCAGCGGATCCGGCTGGCCAGCCAGATCGGCTCAGGTCTCGTCGGCACCCTCTACGTGCTCGACGAGCCGTCGATCGGGCTGCACCAGCGCGACAACCGTCGTCTGATCGACACGTTGACCCGGCTGCGCGACCTGGGCAACACCGTCATCGTCGTCGAGCACGACGAGGAGACGATCCGCGAGAGCGACTGGATCGTCGACATCGGCCCGGGGGCCGGTGAGCACGGCGGTGAGATCGTGTACGCCGGCGCGGTCAAGGGCATCGAGCGGGTGAAGACATCGGTCACGGGGCAGTACCTCAGCGGCAAGAAGCTCATCCCCGTGCCGGCCGAGCGGCGACCACCGAAGATCGACCGCGTCACCGTGCGCGGGGCGCGCGAGCACAACCTGCAGGATCTCACCGTCGAGATCCCGCTCGGGTGCTTCGTCGCCGTCACCGGCGTGTCGGGCTCGGGCAAGTCGACGCTCGTCCGCGACATCCTGCTCCCCGTCCTGATGCAGCGCATCTACAAGTCGAAGATGCCGGCCGGCAAGCACAAGAAGATCGAGGGCATCGAGTTCCTCGACAAGGTCATCGACATGGACCAGTCGCCGATCGGCCGCACGCCACGATCCAACCCGGCCACGTACACCGGCGTGTTCGACAGCATCCGCAAGCTGTTCGCGACGACGAACGAGGCGAAGGTCCGCGGCTACCAGCCGGGCCGCTTCAGCTTCAACGTCAAGGGTGGTCGCTGCGAGGCCTGCTCCGGCGACGGCACCATCAAGATCGAGATGCACTTCCTGCCCGACGTCTACGTGCCGTGCGAGGTGTGCAAGGGCGCCCGGTACAACCGCGACACGCTCGACATCGAGTTCAAGGGCAAGAACATCGCCGACGTGCTCGACATGCCGGTCGCCGAGGCCGTCGACTTCTTCGCCAACCAGCCGCGCATCAGCCGCTACATGAACACGCTGATGGACGTCGGTCTCGGCTACGTCCGGCTCGGTCAATCGGCGCCGACGCTGTCGGGTGGAGAGGCGCAGCGCGTCAAGCTGGCCACCGAGCTCGCGAAGCGCTCCACCGGTCACACGATCTACTTGCTCGACGAACCGACGACGGGCCTCCACTTCGACGACGTGCGACGGCTCCTGACCGTGCTGTCGCGTCTGGTCGACCAGGGCAACACCGTGCTCGTGATCGAGCACAACCTCGACGTCATCAAGACCGCCGACTGGCTGATCGACCTCGGCCCCGAGGGTGGCAGCGGTGGCGGGACCGTCGTGGCCGAGGGCACACCCGAGGACGTCGCAACGATCGAAGCGAGCCACACCGGCCGCTTCCTCCGCACCATCCTCTGAGTCGGGCCGCTGAGTCGGGCCCGGTCGACCCATCGCGGCGTTTCGGCGAACCCCACGGTGAACGACGTCAACGTGGGGTTCGTCGCGCCGTGCGCGCGGACGA
>JAAUYD010102282.1_pt1 | contig 14902 bp, 12 predicted proteins | sample 7278101 | NCBI WGS metagenome assembly JAAUYD01 (sample SAMN14350128, study PRJNA611818) | marine sediment metagenome | isolation source: surface marine sediment (0.6m) | place: French Polynesia: Moorea | collected 2018-08
ATCTAGATAACCAGTTCGGTTGGATTATTTGGAATTCTACAAACAAAACTGCCAGTTTAATTCCACCATCAACTTAAGCAGGTTTTTGAATTAAGCAGGTTTTTGAAAAACCATAAAGTGCTGCTGTGGCAAAAAATTTTCAGTTTTGTACCAAATTAAACCCACAGCTTGCATTTCTTTTTTTACTTGCCTTTGGGTCATTTTGTGTAATCCTTTAATCATAACCAAAGGATTTTCGCCCCGATATTCCACCAAAACTACCTTTCCACCAGCTTTGAGAGCTTTATTAATACTTGCCATTACTTCACGAGGATACTCAAACTCGTGATATGCATCTACCATTAATGCCAAGTCTATACTTTCAGGAGATAACTTGGTGTCCATAGGAGTCGCTAAAACAGTTTCAACATTAGTAACATTATTCTCCTGTTTCAGATACTCAATAATATCAATCATTTCTGGTTGAATATCTACAGCTACAACTTTACCTTTCGTTAGTAAAGGTGCAATGCGAAAACTTAAGTAACCCGTACCAGCACCAACATCTGCGACTACATTCTCAGAACTCAGGTTAAGAGCATGGATAATTTTACTAGGTTTCTCTTCCGGCTCGCGTGAAGGTCTTTCCAACCACAACGCTTCGGAATGTCTCATCACTTTAGCAATCTCTCGACCCATATAAAACTTACCGATACCATTGGGGTTATGAGCCAAACGTTGTTCATAAACACTAAAAAGTGAGGAATCTGCCTTAGCTTCAGCTACAGAATAAAACAGTAAACCCCACACAAATATCAATACCATCGCGACTCTCCCAAGGTAAACTGACCAAAGGGCGATCGCATTCAAAAAGTGACATTTACACTTGAGAATCATCGCAAATAGATTGTAATACTTACACCACGGATTTCTTCAAAGAGGTATGCAAAATTGATTACTGCAACTCACATGTAAATCCACACATAAATTAGTATATTATGTTCCCAAGTCAAAGCTTGGGAACGAATGAAAAAATAAATTGATGCATCAAATAATTATGCAGAACTTCTAATTATGCAGAACTTCCACTTGCAGCAAAGCTGACACCTTTTTCGTCAGCAATTCCAACTAACTTAGCACTCAGTTCCCATAGTCGTTGAGCTTTATCATTATCAAGTGCTTCATTAGAAACTTCTTGAACAAATGACTGACGACCTTCTTTCTGACGATTTCCCCAACTCCAGTAAACACCAGATTTATTGTATTCAGGATCGGCGACAACCATTGCGACTCTTTCACCTGCTAATTCTTCAGATACATATCCACCGGTGATATTCTTCTGGAATAAAGGGAAAATTTTCTGGAATAGGGAATAATGGTTGCGGAATAAGGCAGTTTCGGCAACACAACCAGGATATAAAGAATTGAAAACTATCTTTGTGGAATCGTGATAGCGCCGATGCAATTCCCGCATCGTTAGCACATTGCAAAGTTTACTATCTTTATAAGCTTTACCCGATTTAAATTTCTTGCCATTAATCATTGAGATTGGCGCTTTAAATCCTTGTTCGAAGCCTTGTAAATCTCCCAAGTCTGGGGGTGCTGGAATGGGAATCTTTCCTCCCAGTTCTTTGGGGTTAGCTGTCACAGTTCCTAAAATTACCAATCTTGGCTCAGAAGACGATGATTTCTTCAGGTCTTCTAGCATTAGATTGCACAAAAGGAAATGTCCGAGATGATTAGTTGCAACGCTCAATTCATATCCGTCTTCACTGCGCAATGGTTCCTTTGATAAAGGCATATACACTGCTGCATTGCACACCAAAGCATCTAAAGACTTACCAGTTTTTCTAAAATCCTCAACAAACTGGCGAACGCTCTTCAATGAAGCTAAATCGAGATGGATGATTGTATAGTTATCACTCGACATCCCTACTTCTTTGGCGACTCTTTGCGTTTTTTCAAGGTTACGACATGCCATAACCACATGCCATCCCTTCTTTGCAAGTGCCTTTGCTGCGTACAAACCGACTCCTGAAGAGGCACCCGTAATTACCACCGTTGACTTCTGATTTTGTTTCATTGTGTTAACAATTCATTACATTTTCCACATAACTCCATAAAGTTTAAGCTAAGCTTACATATCTTCTGAGAACAGCTTCAAGAATATTTAGACAAACTGCTATTTACCTCGATCGTTCTTGTGAAAAAAGTGTACTCATTGCAGATAAATTTACCTCAGGTAAGGTGACTATAGCTTCATTTTGTGCATATAAGTTTTGTTCAATTTCTTGATAATTTTTATCCTCTGGAACGCCTAAAGAACTTTGGCGTATAGTAATTGGTCTATAAACTTCCCTTCTTTGAAAACCCCTTTCTTGAAGTGACCTTCTTTGTGAAAACCATTTTTTTCTAATGCTCTGATAGATCCGAAATTGGTGATAAACACTTTTGCGTAAACTCTAGTTAACCCCAGTACGCCAAACGCATAATAACTAAATGCACAAATCGCATCTGTTGTAATTCCTTGTCCCCAAAATTTTCTTCCCAACCAATAACTCAACACGCCAGAATGACATCTGATATCATCGTGGATATATAAACGATAAGTTTGCTTGTTTTAGGATTTGTTCAACTCGGATGATTCGAAGAGATTTTTGGAGAGATTTTTGGAGAGATTTTTGGAAATAAGTGTCATCAACATGACTGAGTCATCAACTCGCGCTCAGTGACGAATACCGGAGTTAACAATAAAAAAATCATTTTGAGAAAGAGCTATGAAAGCACCTTCAGTTTCAATTACAACGGAGCCAGAAAGAACGAAGAACATTTCATCTGTTTCTGGATGTACGTGCCACTTGCTAATATTTTGGTGCATAAAACGCACATTTACCTGATTTCCATTGAAATTTCCAATTTGTTTGCTAGCCCAAGATGGATCACTTTGGGAAATTTCCCGTGCAATATCAAGTAAATTCACGATTTACACCTCTTTAAAATAGTGTTTTTTATTTTTTATACTTTGTGATAATAAACCTGTGATGATAAATATCTGTGATGATAAATATTAAGCAAAAGATAACTACAGAAAAAGCACGTTTTTGCTGATATATACCATGCTTATAGGTCTATCGGGATTAGCGCACCAATAGGAATGCGATCGCAATAATTACAATCATAAAAATTACCACAAAAATCGATATCCGATCTAATCTGAACTTACCACGTTGGCTGCGGGCTAGTAGATCTTGAGTTCTAGCATTTAATAATGCACGCTGTCTTAATAAGTCTAGACTTTCCAGAGATAGATGCTTAACCTCTGTATAAATTTCTTGTGCTCGCTCAAAATTGTGTGTCGGAACGCCAAGAACAACACTCTTATTTTTTTTACTTGGACGTTGTGGAGTGAGGTGGAAAGCAATTTCCTCTTTTTCTAACTTCGCACAAAGAGCTACAAAGTATGGATCCATTCGATCTGTAAAGCTTTCTAAGACTGTATAACCCATGCCTTTATGCTTCCTTTCTACAAACATAGCAAGGTATTAACGACGCATTTACTATGTGTCGCTTAATTTTTTTACATTAGTAAATATTTCCCTAGGTTGTTATTTAACAGATTTTTTGTGTTTATTCATCTATCTGTATGCGGAGCTTGATTTTTGAAAACGAATTATTTTTTAAGTCAACTCTGAAATCAAATTATCCCCATGTTTTCTTATAGTGAAGTTCAACGATTCCAGAAGAATAAGACTTAGTGCTAACAAAATCGAGTTTTAGCTCTGTCACAGACTGATAGAGAGAAATTCCTGACCCTAGAATAGTTGGAATGATCGCAATGATATATTCATTGACTAACCCCCTATTAACAAAAGAGGATATAAGATTTCCACCGCCCATCAACCATACTTGTTTGTATTTCTTCTCTTTCACTTTTTTTAAAACTTCTTCCACACCACCTTTGATGAATAATATGTCATCACGTTTTGTAGATAGATTGCGACTAGTTAACACATAGGATATTTTTCCAGGATATGGCCAATCCCCAAATCCTAAAACCTGTTTGTAGGTTGTAGAACCCATAATTAAAGCATCAATCGAATCATAGAACTTGCTATAACTATTATCTTCATCATCAGCTTCGGGTGAAGGTAACCAATCAATACTTCCATCGGAGCGGGCAATGTACCCATCTATACTTGTTGCAATAAAAATAATAAAATCTGTCATGCTTATAAATTATAGGTATCTGACATCAAATTAAATAATTCAATAATTAAATAATAATTAAATTAAACAATGAAATAAGAATAATATTGTTTTGGCAATTTGTTTGTCAGTATAGTTCAATTTTGATACTGTAATTTTTCTGGTACCGTTATTTGATTTTTTATTATTTGATTCTTTATTATTTGATTTTTTAATTTTATAGATTCAGTTTGAATCACTGTTTGTTAACTTCTGTTCCCCAGAGCGTTCCTTTTTGTTGAGCCACAAGTTTAAATCCTACCTTTTCATAGAGATATCTTGCAGCATTCAGACCCTCAAAAGTCAACAAATAGATTCTCTTGCAACATTAATCAGGGCGCACGTCGGTGCGCCCCTACAGAAAAAATATGGTATGAATTATTCCGTGGGAACTCTCAAATTTCCCAAATCAAATTTCCCAAATATTTTACTTTAATCGATGTTAACAACAGCAAAGTAGCTTTTAGGCTATCTTCTTGAGATGATCCGCTAACCGAATCGCCAATGCTGCTAGTGTCAAGCTTGGATTTGCCGCTGGAGATGTTGGGAACACAGATAAATCGCAAGCGTACAAGTTTTCATATCCATGGAATTTCAGATTAGGATTGACAACACTTGTTGTGGGATCTTCACCCAAGCGCAATGTTCCCACCTCATGAGCAACACTTCCTAAACCTGCTTGTTGGAGGTCCAAAGTCTCATTTGCTAGTGGAATACCACCTAAGCGATTGATGATATTATTCTTCAGATCGTTAATTTCATTCCATAATTGTGGGGATACTTCATTAGGCTGCATTTCAACAATTGGTTTCACTGCAGATACACCATTCTGAGTCATGGTGTTGGTCTCTACTAAAGGTGCATTTAGCAAAAATACTATTTCGCAAAGCATACTGTTGCCTCGCATTTTCAAATGTTCTAAGAACAAATCATTATCTACATATCGCCCTTGGTTGAAATCTGCACCCAACTCTAAGACCATATTATAAGAATGGCTTTCAGAGCCGTTATTAGCATTTTTGTGCTGAGAAAGGATTTTACTGTTATTTAATGCACTGTAATAGGGTGATTCCAAAGGAATCGCAAAATGGGTGAAGAAAACAGGATGATCTGTAATTCCTACACCTATTTTCTCTGATGGGTTATCCAATTCACTGAGCATTGCTAACTTAGGACTTTCAACTGTTCCCGCACAAAGGATAACAACTTTTCCTTTATATGTACGATGCTTGTTGGCAATCAAGTCATAAGCGGTAACTCCAGAAATCCGATCCCCTGTTTTTTCCAGATTCACAACTGCATGGTTGAGATTAATCGTCAGTTTTTGATTTCCTTTAGGGGAATTAGTGAGGCGAGATTCCATTAATAGGTCTGCTGTGGAGAACATACCCACGGGTATCGTTCCTAAGTTGCCATTATTGTATTGGACAGCAACAGGTGCATCGAAGTGATTATAATCCGGTAAAAAGTTGCGCATTTCGCGTTTCACCATCTGATGATAAGGAGATGGTGTTTGTGGGGATCGGTTCATTAGATCCTCTGCTTGTTGATAGCCGCTGTCCTCCAGATACCATTTGATTTCTTGGGGCCATAAGTCCATTTCATAACTCTGCATTCTGGGGATCAATCCTCCCCAAAATACTGAACGACCACCTAAATTAAATCCTTGTGCTCCTTGATAATTCGATTCTGGTGCATTGACATAATTGGGAATTTGAAACTCATCCCATAGTCCCCAAACATGTTTATCAAACTGTCCCACTTGGTGTTGACGAGGCAAATTAGCGATGTGGCTAGGGAAAATATAACTACCTGCTTCTAAAAGCAAAACATCCAAATCTAAATCTGAAAGTCGATCGGCTAAAATGCCTCCTCCCATTCCAGACCCGATGACGATCGCATCATATAACTTCTCTTCGTCTAGGTTGGGTTGAAAGAACATCTGTTGTACAGAAGAGTTCTCAACACGCAACTCTTGCATCGGTGGGAATTGAATGTCTGATGCTTCATAGGAATAGACTTCGCCTCTAACAGGATGTAAAAACAAATTATCGCCAATCATCCAGTAAGTGTTTTCTAAAATAAATTTGAAATACACTCCATCAGAAAACTCTGAGTGGGATAGTTCGAATTGCCATCCATCATCAACATATTTTCCTGCTATATTATTGTCCCAACCTGTGACATCGGTTCGTAGAGCAACTTTCAAATCGGGACGAAAATCAATTGTATTAAAGCGAATCGTAAACATTATTTAAGGGCGACCTAACTTGTGTTGTGTGATTGTTATTATGTACAACTGTAGTTGTTATCATTTACAACACTTCAAACACAACTCCCTTCAAGGCTAATTTACCCTAAGTTTGCAAAAAATTTAAGAATGAAGCCTTTCTGAGTCACTTCATTAAGATTTGAAGTTTTTTTTCTCTAAAGGTTTTATAAAAAATTAGTATTCCACTTTGTGTTATGATTATATGTTTTATGGTAAATGCTGCATTCTAATTGGATAATTGCTATCTATTGTAAACTAGTTCAAGGATACTCTTGGCTTAACATTCTCTGTTGATAGTTCATGAATAGTCCGATAAATCGAACTGTGTAAAGCTTATGTTCGATGGACAGACTATGTTAAGAGTGTTTTTTTACTAACAATCTGTAATATTCTCAAAAAGAAATAGATTCTCTTAGCGATGGCTTTAACGTATAATCTTCAACATTTGGTTGCCACCTTTTTGAAATTCGTAGCTCACCAGCTGGATTTCGACCTGAAAACCTGCGCTAGAAAATTCTTGGATGACTGGCTCAATGTATGGGGATCGTTCGCAATCAAGTTTTACTAAGGGAAAAATACGAATTTCTCGAGAAACCCGTATCAGTTCGTAAATAGAAGATATATGGAAATCAAAGGATAAATGTTCTGAATAAAGGAACAGTAAATGAGAACATACACATAACTCAAAGCGATCATCAGCAAAATCTAAATTTGGTAAATATTGAGGTAAGTAGCGTTCTGTGGCTTTATCAGTTTGGTAATCCAATAAAAAATTTTCCATTGTAGCAAGACGAGAACGACCAAGTTCACCTGCATTGCGGAAATTATTCCATATATAATGGCGATTGTTTTGCTTGACTTGAGAAACTATTGCTTCATAGGTGGCTTGAATTCGCTGCTTTATTTGTGCGGCAGAAAATTGATAAATTGGATCTATAGAAACAACAGAATAGCCAAGTGCTGTCATTTCAGAATTGAAGCTAGCTGGGCCATCACCACATCCTAAAATTTTTGCATTCAAGTCTGATTCTGAAAGATTGAACATGGATTTATATTCTTCCAGCGATCTTCCCCAAGGTACAACTTCATTAAGTTTCATAATCTTAGTTTTAGTCTTAAGTCTTAGTCTTAGAACTTTTGTGGTGGATTCCTGTTCGCTATCCATCGCAGAATCCAGGAGATAGGAGTGAAATCGTCTTTTATATCTGAATTTTAGCTTTTTGTTTGTACATCACTTGGTTGCAATATGCGATTAATAATAGTTAGTGTAAATACTATGTCAATACTGTATAAATTATTTGGAGTAATCTAGAAGTTGCAGAATGCAAAAAAAAGTGGTCTCCTGGTAAAATATGCAAATTAAAGCTGGCATTGGTTTGTAAATTCCAAGCTTCTAAGTCTTCGTGGCTAACTTCTGTATCTTCCGAACCACCAATGGCTGTAATTGGACAGTTTAAAGGTTCTCGATCATAATAATTATAAGTTTCAATAACTGCAAAATCCGCCCGTAAAGTTGGTATAAAGAGCGCCATTAGTTCATCATTTGCAAGTATTTCTTTGGGGGTACCATTCAATTTACGCAACTCCTCTAGAAATACGGCATCAGATAATTTATGTATGGGTGGCTTAGTCGCAGGAAGTTGAGGTGCGCGTCGAGCACAAACAAATAAGTGCTGAGGATAAATTTTGTTTTCTTGACACAGATGACGAGTTAGTTCAAATGCAAGTAAACTACCCATACTGTAACCTAAGAAAGCAAAAGGTTTATGCAAGTATGGAAGTATAGCGTATTTAAGCTCTTGAATTAAAGGTTCAATTCTAGTAAAAGCAGGTTCGCTCAATCTTCTTTCACGTCCGGGTAATTGAATTAGGTATAGTTCAACAGCAGGAGATAATCCAGTAGCCCAGTTGCGGAAACTCAGGGTTCCACCTCCTGCGTGGTGAAAGCAAAATAATTGTATTTGCGCGTCACGATTGGGTTTGGGACAAATAACCCATGGGTTAGATAATTGATTATGATTACTCATGATCGTTGAATTTAGTTTTGACTTGAGTTGCAATTAATGAGTTGCAATTAATACTTATGAGGTTTCCTATTTCACTTGAAAAAGTTAATTGTATTTGTAGTCAAACATTCATAATCTTAAATATAAATTGTCGTATTTTAACTTTTTTTTATTTTTGTTCTAAATACCATTCAATTAGAGCTTATTGCAATTAATCTTCATTAAGTGGCGATAGTTTAGAGTATATTGTCTTGCTATGAGGGATGATTGCATTTTTGGGGTAATGGGTGTATTGCAAATAGTTATTAGCTATTGATGAATCTTGCTTTGAGGAAGTTGGAATGTCTATATCTTATGATGCTCTTTGGGTTAGTGGTAGCCCTTCGTTGAGATGTTTAAGTATGCCTCTGATAAAAAAATTATTGCGGTATACAAACATTTCAGGGTGGGAATATATTCAATCAATCGATGAGCCTGCTTGTATGGATACAGCAGTCAAATTCCTACATTGTTACCTAAAAACTAGAGAAATTCCCATTCACCTAGTTGGACATGGTGTTGGTGGGACAATAGCATTGATTTTTGCACGCCAGTATCCACAGTTTGTGAAGTCTTTAACCTTACTTTCTGTTGCGGTACAACCAGCAAATACTTGGCACGTAAATTATTATCAACAACGTCAAATATATAGCCTAAGTAGAGCAGAAACTTTATTGAATACAATTCAAAATCTATTTAGGGAAGAATCAATTTGTGATTCACAGAAATTCAAACCGTATGAAATAAAACCACAGGAATTAGACCCACGAAAATTAAGTTTGCATAAATTTAGTCCATATAAGTTAATTAATAATTTTAATCAAGATTTGGAAAATTTACCGTTGATGCATTCATTATTTAATATAGAAAAATTGCCATTAGGTGGTGTTTCTATGCCATTGATGATATGTGGCGGTCAGATAGATCCCATCTTAAGTTATTTAGAGTTATATAAGTGGAAGGAATGGTTAAAGCCTGAAGATATTATATGGAAATGTCCTCAAGGTAGCCATTTCTTTCATTATTTTTACCCAGATTTAGTCAGCAAAGAAATATCAAAATTTTGGGAGTTACAACAGAATAATATTTCACAAAAAGATGCTGTACAAACTTAAAGATGAAAAATTAAGAAAGTAAAAGGTTCAGAAAGTAAAAGATTAAGAAAAGTCTTTTAAATAAATTCAGGACTGAAGCATGCACTCACTCATGCGCTATCTAGAAATAAGTGTTTGAGATTACTATTTCTTGCAACATTTGCGCAGGAATCCTATCTGTTGAAAATTGAGGAATATCTGCAAGTCAAAATCCTAGCAATCGGAGGTAAAAATTACACTCAAAATTCGAGGGAATTCAATTATGGCAAAGATAGCTATTTTTTATGGTAGTACTTCCGGTGTTACCGAAGGAGTTGCGAACAAAATACATGAACTTTTAGGTGAAGAACTGTGTGACATCTACAGCATGGAAGAAGATTTCATGAGTGTCGATGAAATGCTTGAGTATGACTATTTGCTTTTTGGTTGTTCGACTTGGGGTTCTGGGGAAGTACAAAATGATTGGCGAGATCCTCTATTTGATATGGAGATGGACAAACCGGATTTTACCGGTAAAACTATTGCATTATTTGGTGCTGGAGATTATGTAACTCATGGGGAACAATTTGTTAGCGCCTTAGGAACTTTGTACGACCACTTCAAAAAGTTAGGTGCTAGTTTAGTCGCTGAATTTCCTACTGACGGTTACACCTATGAATATTCCTTTGCTGTGCGTGATGGTAAATTTGTTGGTTTACCTATTGATGAAGTGAATGAGAGTGATAAAACTGACGAGCGGATTGCACGTTGGTTGGAGGTATTGAAACTAAATTTTCCGATAGCATCGCTAGAAACTGCTTAAAATTCTAACTTTGACTCTTTAAATTTGGGCTGCGTTGGAACACCTAATTGAGCTTTTACCTGGGTTAAAGACTCTTGGACTACCCAAACCTTCTTTTTGGATGAGGGTTTGGGTAAGTTCTTGTAACCTCCAATTCAACTTTAATTTGGTCTCAATTTATAAGGTTTATTTTGGCAGAAATGCTCAAATAGTAAGTAAAGCATTAAGATAGGCACAGCGAATATAAGAGAGGCTATTATCATGCAGATATTTCGTCTCAAAGCACTTTCAGATAATTACATATTTTTGCTGTACGATTCTCAAAACAATACTGCTGCTGTCGTCGATCCAGCAGAAGCACAACCAGTTTTAGAAAAACTTACAGAGCTAAAGGCTGAATTGATAGCAATATTTAATACTCATCACCATTTAGATCATGTGGGTGCTAATAAACAGTTGATGAAAAAATTTCCTCACCTTACTGTTTATGGTGGAGCCGAAGATCGGGGAAGGATACCTGGACAGGATGTATTTTTACAAGCTGGCGATCGCGTGGAATTTGCATGTAGAACAGCAGAAGTATTTTTTGTTCCCGGACATACCCGCGCTCATATAGCTTATTATTTTCCACCACAAAAACCAGGGGAAAAAGGAGATTTATTTTGCGGCGATACCTTGTTTGCTGGGGGATGCGGTCGTTTATTTGAAGGGACACCCGCACAAATGGTGGATTCCTTGAGTAAAATTCGTTCTTTACCAAATGATACTCATGTTTGGTGCGCTCACGAATACACCCTCAATAATTTGCGGTTTGCCCTTACTGTAGATAAAGACAATTCCGATTTGCAGAACCGTTACAATTTAGTAAAAGCATCTCGAAATCGGGGAGAAGCTACTGTCCCATCGATTTTGGGAATCGAAAAGTTGACAAATCCCTTTTTACGGTGGGAACAGCCAGGATTACAATTAGCTGTAAATAGTAGTGACCCTGTGGAAACCTTTGCCCGCGTGCGACGAATGAAAGATAAATTTTGATTCTGGAAATATTAAGAATTCGTTTGTGGTCACAAAAATTGTAGAGACGTAGCATTGCTACGTCTCCATGAGGAATTGAACTAATTAAGGATTATTTGTGTTTATGGTTGTTATCCTATAACTGAAGTTTGCTCATCAGGGATTAGGGTATTTGCTTGTCCGTGAATTTGGAAGTAAGCATCAACCATATCAATCTGGCTACCATCAGCTTTAATTGCAGAACCATGTTCGATTAAAACATTACCGTGTTGGTAAACAGGTGTTTCTTCGTAGCTAGTGCTGAGACTAACGATCCCTTGGGAACCAAGAGAGATGAGTTCACCTTTGTCAGTGCTGTGATTTTCGTTACTATCTTGCCAAAGAATCAAGCCACCGGTCAGAATTTCTTTTTGACCAATCAAACCATCGCCGTCGCTGTCATAGGTTGCTAGTTTCGCAAAACCTTCGCCTACATTACCACCAAATAGTTCAGAGATGTCATCGATGATGCCGTTATCATTTTTGTCTACAGCGAGGAATGCGTCTTTACCAGATAACCAGCCAGATTCAATAAGGGTGCCGTTACCGAGTAGATCAAAGGTTCCATTTGTTGCACCGATTGCTGTAGTTTTTACACCATCACCGTTCATATCGAGAGCAATGGGGCTGAAAAAGTCATAATTAGTACGGTCATGAATGGAGGTATGTAGACTATCACCACATAACTTATCTGCATCACCTGAAACTAAGTTTACAGAGAATTCCTCAGTGCCCTCATAGTAACCATAGCGATTGGGTGCATCTCTATCCACTGTGACTTTCTCTTTCCAGGTTTGGACGGAGAAGGATTCGGAATGAGTTTGACCTGCAGCTACTTTGACTGTTACATAACCATCGTAATCTTTCCTCCCGTGCTGGTCGTAAACGGTATAATCCCAACTTGCATCACCAGGACCAACAGCATCGCGATTTCCTGTCCAACGACCATAGCTATCGATGTTAGCAATTTGGTTGTAATATATGCCGGTTACTTGACCATAATAATTGCGAACATCAAAGTAACCACCCCACATAATATCTTGATAAGCAGCTTGAGAATTAGTGGTCATCTCGGCAGAGCTTTCGCTGACTTTAATAGTGAAGTAACGATCTTTATCGCTAACTTCGTCAAGCTGAACTTTATAATAACCGCGATCGCCCTCATTAACATTTGTTGAACCAATTAACTTGGCACATACTGGTCTGTTGACTATACCAGCATCTAAGGTTGGATTGTGTTCGCCAGGAGCAAGAATAACGGTTTGTGTCATACCCGTAGTGGGGTCAGCATCGGAGTCGATGGTATCGTCATTACTACCAGAAGATGCTACTAGTTTGATATCATCAAGATGAGCCCCACGACCGTAGTTGAGTGCTGTGCCGGTAGAGAGGAATTCGAGTTTTTTGGTGGTACCATCACCTTCAAAACTTACAGTGTAAGTTTTCCAGTTATAACCAGAATTACCAGAACCATCTTCTTTAACTTCTAGCTGTGTTGCACCGTCGAGGCGAACTTCCATTTTATTAACATCAGCGTTATAACCTGGACGGGGAGCATATTGGAAGGTAAGGGTATATTGTTTGCCTACTTGAGTTGCAATTTCACGGTATATTTGGCTAGCATCTTTGTAGTAATTGATAGCATCATCATTAAGTTCGATGTGATTATTACCATTGGCTGAGTTACTGTAGCGTAGTTCAAGATAGCCATCCTTTGATTTCCAACCCTCTAGAGGTGCTGCAACAAAACTATCATTATTGGGTGCAGTTTCAAAGCTGGATTCGAAGATAACTTCTTTTACAATCTCAGCAGCATTAGCCTGGGTGAATTTGTAGCCACTGGGGAGATTGGAGAAAGTAACTTTATATTCTTCCCCAGAATTTAGATTGTCAAAGTTGTAATTACCACTTGCATCAGTGGTGATAGTTGCGGTTGTGTCATCAGCATTACCAATTACACCATCAGCACCACCACCAGTTAAGGTAACTTTAACTCCTTCTACACCTTGTTCCCCTGCATCCTGAATACCATCTTTATCTGTGTCGAACCAAACGCGATCGCCTAAGCTTGCTGGTTTAGCAACAATCCCTGCATCTAAAGTAGTGTTATTTTCACCTGGTTTAAGGATAACTTTTTGGGTCATTCCATTGCTGGGATTAGCATCGGAATCTTGACCATCATCACTACCAGCATCCTGTTGAGTAAATTCATAACCTTTGGGAAGATTGGAGAAAGTAACTTTATATTCTTCCCCAGGATTGAGATTATCGAAGTTGTAATTACCATTTGCATCAGTGGTAGTAGTTGCGGTTGTGTCATCAGCATTACCAATTACGCCATCAGCACCGCCACCAGTTAAGGTAACTTTAACTCCTTCTACACCTTGTTCCCCTGCATCCTGAATACCATCTTTATCTGTGTCGAACCAAACGCGATCGCCCAAACTAGCTTGCTTATAAAAACCTGCATCTACAGTTGGGTCATATTCTCCAGGTGCTAATGTTACAACATCAGATGTTAATCCATCAGAATCAATTGCATCATCGTTACCTTGGTCTTTAGGACTAACATTATCAAAACCATCAGGAGTTTCAAATTGAACCTTGTAATCTCCTGCAATAACTGTAAAAGAATACTCCCCGTTAGCATCAGTTTTTGTGGAATCTACAACCTCATGTGATTCAATTTGACCATCTCCGTCAATATCAGCAAGCAAATTAACGGTTGCACCTGCAATACCAGCTTCGCCAGCATCTTGAATACCATCGGCGTCACTGTCTTCAAAAACCTTATCTCCCAATTTAGAGAGTTCGACTGCAGCAATTACTACCTGTGCATCTGGACTGCCATCATTATTATTGTCAGGAACGATAATGACACCCATCTTTTGACCGAAGGTGGGAATAAAACCTTCACCATTGGCTTGGGCGGCAGCTATAATCTCATCAACACGTTCTTGCTCCCACAGGTATCCCTCATAACCGACACCAGCAACACTATTATCATCATCTATTAAAGTCCAAATAGCTCGCTGTACGTCAGCAAAAGTATATTTCCCGAAACCACCTGGTGAATCTTTACCACCAAAATTCTGATTCAAAATCCAATTTAAAAGATCCAAGTTTTCAGGTTTCTCAATTAGACCTGGACCAACTAATTCTGCAGGTAACTCTTCGTAACTAGAATAAACTTTTGCTGAATAGCTATCTCCAACTTCTGACGTATAAATTACACCATTACCATTATTATCTAATTCAAAATCAATTGGTCGGTCTGCATCTATGCAATAGCCATCGAAAGTACCGTTGAGGAGTCCTCCATCTTCAATAACCAGATCAACATAACTTTCATCGCCCGATCCATTAGGGTTTGCATAGGGGTATATAACTTTTTTCAGGGTGATTTGCTCGGGTAGTGCTGCACTCAATTTTG
>JAAUYD010001998.1_pt1 | contig 14901 bp, 7 predicted proteins | sample 7278101 | NCBI WGS metagenome assembly JAAUYD01 (sample SAMN14350128, study PRJNA611818) | marine sediment metagenome | isolation source: surface marine sediment (0.6m) | place: French Polynesia: Moorea | collected 2018-08
CCTCGCTCGGTTAGCGTGCTGAGTCCCGCAAGGGCTTTCTCCCAATGCTCGTTCGCCGCGTTCGTACGACCGAGAAAATCCTCTGTCAACGCGAGTCCGGCGTAAGCGCGCGCGAACTCCGGATCGAGTTCTACGGCTTTCTGGTAATGCACGACGGCTTCCTGGAGCTTGCGGTTAAGCTGCAGATCCTGGGCCTTGAGATACTCAGCCGCCGCCTCCAGATTGCCAACCACGAACGACTCCGCTTCACCGGCGCCCGCTGGTTTCTTGGTGTCACCAAGCTCGCGCCGAAGTCTCTTGGAAATATTGGCAACGACAGTGAGGATCTCCGCATCCGAGTCGGCGCCTTCGCTTACGGAGAACAGTTCGCTTCTGTCACCCGGCGCAAGGCCCGTCGCTGTCACGACGATTCCGGTACCGTCGCGGCGCACGCTTCCGCCAATAACGATGTTGATGCTCTCACGCAGTGCAACGCGGCCCGCGGTCTCAAGTGACAGTTCATCAGAATCAGCTCCCAGCTCGCCTGCGATGTCGACCGCACGCTTGCGGGAAAATGACGCTATGAAGGGTGCAACTTCGAGGCCCACACGTAACGACTCCTCGATGATCCCGGAGAACAACTCATTGCCCGCCTCATTCTGGAAGTCGGCGATCAGGATCGACAAAGACTGTGGTGGCTCAGACTCCTGTCGCACGTTGCCGTATATCGATAGAGCGAGCGCTGCGAACAACAGGCTGATTACGACGAAGTAGACTCGGCGATCGACAGCCGTCGATTGTTCTTCCAGGTCGACGAGTTCCGTGCGACGGATTCCATCGAACGTAACGTCAAAGAACCAGGAGAATGTCAGCACCGCCGGAAGGCCTATCGCGAGCACCACGAAGAGGACCGGCATCAAGACATCCGGCGTATCGAAGGCGTCGCCGAGTACGCCGGCACCTTCAACGAGTGCCCAGGCACCAACCACGTACGCGATAGCGGCTCGGAAAACGCCGCGACGTTTGAGCTGCTGATAAAGACGGCTGGGCAGGTTCATTGTTACTGCTTCTTCTTCAGGTCTTTGCGTTATTGAATTTGACAATAAGTAGAACCAGACGGTCGATCATTCTATCGGTGGACCGCATGGCTCACCAGCGTTTCAATAAGTACCGGGGCTTAGAATACTTTCAGTTGATTCGAATTTGTTCAAGTGGGTCATTTCTATGCGATACTCGAACGGGCCTATCGTGCTTTTTTCAACTCTGAAAAAGCAACACGCACGCACGGCTACTAGCACGCCTTGACGGGTTCCATTAAGAGAACGCGCAAGAACAAGAAGAAAAACCTCATTCTCTAGTGGATGGCCAAATACATGAACTCAGTTCTACGTAGTGCATTTCTTTGCTTTCTGTCCCTGTTGATCACCAGCGTCGCGCTCGCGCAAGAGCCAATCAGTATTGGCGCGAACGTCAACATGGTCTCAGGCGATTCGTTCCCTAACGGCGACCCGTTCCAACGCCAACAGAACGAACCGTCGGTAGCGTTTTCCAGCCGCAACAACCTCCATCTATTGGCGGGTGCCAACGACTACCGCGCTGTCGATGTTCCCGGCCTGCCCGGTGGACGAGAAACCGGTGATTCCTGGTTGAGTTACTTCTGGTCGACCAATGGCGGTGCAACCTGGAAATCGACGCTGCTGCCGGGCTATCCGCAGGACCCCGCCTGCTCGTCGTCGAATCGCCCTGTGCTTTGCGACTATGCGGCCGGCGCAGACCCGGTCGTGCGTGCCGGCGTGAACGGCATGTTCTACTACTCGGGCATCGTCTTCGAGCGCTCTGACCCGTCACGAAGTGCGATTTTCGTCGCTCGCTTTATTGACCTGAATAACGACGAGGGTGGCGACCCTATTCGTTACATCGACACAACGATCATTGATTCCAACAACGACGGATCTGAATTCCTCGACAAGTCCTGGATCGGTGTCGACATTCCGCGCAACACCGGCAGCGCACTGATCACCGATACGATCAACGTCGTGCAGCGCGATGCTTCCGTCATTCAACAGACCGTTGCCTGCGGCAATGTCTATGTCGGCTATGCCGCAATCAGCGGTGAGGGACAGGATCTGCGCTCCGAGATTCGCATGGCGACCTCTGAGGATTGCGGTAACAGCTGGAACATCCAGCCAGTCAGCCAGACGGATACGCTAAACCAGGGCGCAAACATTGCCATTCATCCGACGAGCGGAAGGCTTCACGTCGCATGGCGCCGCTTCGATACGGTTGAGACTTTCCTCGGCATTTCACCGACAGGCTGCCCGGCGAGCCCCTCTGCCTGGGAGATCAACGACGACTGGCCGGTTTCCACCATCACACTTGGGGGCGCAACGTACACGCGCGAGCAGGCGCAAGATCTGCTGGGCACAAAGCACCGTGGTGATGAGTCGATCAAGCTCGCTTACGAGGTGATCGCCGCCAAACTCAATCTGCTTACCGGCGGCGGTGACCCTGTACCAGGCTTCAATCCCTGGATCTGGGCTGAGGACCTGAGCGGCCTGATCGACGATGCCGAGGCCTGGTTCGCCCTGCATCCGATCGGCTCGGACCCGAAAAAGGCCGACAAGAAAGCCGGTCAGACCATCAAGAAGAACATCCAGGCAATCCTACAGGGTTCCGGAAGTTGTTCCGGTGGCGGCACCACGACGACTACATCGACGACGGGCGAAACCAACGCGATCATGATGGTGACGTCCGACGACTTCGGGCAGACCTTCGGTAGCCCGGTCGTTGTCAATGAATCGACCACGTTCGACCAGGGCAGCACCCGGTTTACGTTCCGCACGACGGCGTACCCGACGGTGACCGCGGATCCTGACGGCCGCATCTATGTCGCATGGGCAGCACGAGGTTTCGCAACGATTCGTGGTGAACAGTCCGATGGCGACGCGCGCATCGTGTTGTCCACATCAACTGACGGCACCAACTGGTCGTTGCCCTATGCCGTCGATGAGCCCAATCGCGAAGGGCACCAGATCAAGCCGTCGCTGCTGTTCGCCGGCGGGCAGCTGACGCTCGTGTTCTATGATTTCCGAGAGGATGTATCGAGCATCTTCGAGGGCTTTGTCATCGATCTGCCCGAGCCAGGTCGGTTGCGGCACTCGGTGGATGTTCGAGTCGCAACGGCACTGCCGGCGCTCGCGCCGCAGTTTACGGACTACAGCCTGCTCTCCAACAACGAGCCGGCCAAGCCGTCACGCCAATCGTCACGATATGCGTTCGTCACAACGCAGGACAATACGACGGTACAGCTCGAGTACATGGTGCCCAACTTACCCATGTTCGCCGATGGCACGACGCCGTTCATCGGCGATTACGTCGACGTGGCAGCACCAAACCTGATCAACGACGATGGTGTATGGCGTTTCGCCAGCAACGCTGGCGATGTGCAGGTATGGCAGGCAGTGTGGTCCGATAACCGCAACGTCATTCCACCGCCCGATGGCGACTGGGGCAAGTACGTGGCGCCGATTACCGTGGCTCAGCCGAGCCAGTTTGACCCGACTGTAATCATTCCGAGCTGTAACGACGTGTTTTTCCCGGGCTCGGATTTCCCGGCAGGCTCTCTCTATACCGGTACGCGCAATCAGAACGTTTACAGCGCGACGATCAGCAACGGTGTCATCGTTGCCGCACCTGGCAACAACCGTCCGTTAGACGCAACACTCGAGCGCGGTTTCGTGGTTTACATCCAGAACACGACGAGTGTGCCACGGGAATTCCGCGTGTCGTTGGCCGATACGCCTATCGGCGTTTCCGCCTCCTTTGCGCCGAACGCGTTGGTGACCTCGAACGACATCGAGATTCCGGCTTACTCGAGTGCTGTCGCAACGGTGTTCGCGTCGCTTACCGGCACGCCGACGAGCGAGGTCATCCCTGTTGAGGTAGAGGAAATCGGCGGTACGCTTCAGGGCACCGTGTTTCTCAACAGTGATCCCGCCGCACCGGCTCCGCTCAACGCAGCGCTGCTTACCGCGGAGGTGCATAACCCGGATATTTCGAATCCGGCCGTACTGAATCCGGCCGTGCTCAATGCATCAGTCAGCGCTGCCGACGCCGCAGCGTGTTCCGCCGATCCGGATAAGTGTGTCCTCAACCCGGCGGTTTTGAACCCGGCGGTCTTGAATCCGGCGGTTTTCAATCCGGCGGTCTTTAATCCGGCCGTACTGAATCCAGCGGTATTAAATCCCGCGGTTCTGAACCAGGCGATTTTCGATCTGATGGTGTACAACCCGGCGGTTCTGAATCCAGCCGTATTTAATCCGGCGGTTCTGAATCCGGCGGTCTTCAACCCGGCGGTCCTGAATCCAGCGGTTCTGAATCCGGCGGTCCTGAACCCCGCCGTTCTGAACCCGGCCGTTCTGAATCCGGCGGTATTGAACCCGGCCGTGCTGAACCCTGCCGTTCTGAACCCCGCGGTGCTGAACCCTGCGGTTCTGAACCCTGCGGTCCTGAACACCACGCCTGGCTCCGAGCCACAGCAGGTTGACGTGACCTTTGCCGTGACCAACACGGGCACTGCAACCACGGCCTACAACCTCGATCTTGCAGCGCCGCAGATCGAAGGGCTCGACTACGACCTGGTCGTGTACCGTCTTAACGAGACGCCGATCGCGGATGGCTGCACGCTGACGACCGAGGCGCAGCAGCAGCTGATTTTCAACCAGACAGACCCATTGAACACCGCAGGCGACGGCACGTTCTACCTGGAACCCGGTGATGAAGTGTTGGTCACGTTCCGTGTGCGGCCGGATGTTGAGGCCGACACGCCGCTCGATCCGGTCAGCGCATTCAACCCGGACGACCTGGGCGCCATCGTGAGCTCGCAGCCACTTAACACTGACCCGGCGACGCAACCGCCGGCGGACGAGTTCGGACCGCCGACCAACATCGTGCTCGGCACAGCGGGTGGCACAGTCATTGGTGCTGGCGGCACCCCTCCGTTGAATGCGGGCCCGCTTGCGGCCGGGGAGCAGGTGTCGGTTACAGCTACCGGTTTCGTGCAGATCGGACCCAGTCCGGGCTTCCAACCTGAAACACCAAACGGAACGGGTAATCTGTGTCCCGCGAACTGCCTGCTGCCAGGCGTCTCATCAGCGGCACTGGTTGCGCGTATCGGTGGCGGCAGCTGGCAGCTCGTCGGAGAAGGGCCGACGGTCCTGATCGCAGGTGCTCCTGGTGATCTCGAGTTTGCGATAAACGATAACGGCTACAGCGACAACATCGGCGCTTTCTATGTGACTGTGTCGCCGGCCTCCGGTCTGCCCGGCCTCGTAAACTCGTGGCCAGGCGACGGCAACGCCAATGACGTTGTTGGCGCGAACGACGGCACCCTGTCCGGCGGCGCGGGCTTCGCCCCCGGTCTTGTGAACGAGTCTTTCGTATTCGATGGGGTTGACGACTACATGGACGTTGGCCAGCCGATTCCGGAGTCTGCCGGCACTGTCGACTTCTGGGTCCGGCGCAACGGGCCGATCACGGCGGGCTCGGACGTCTTCGTAGGTTCTGTTGGCCCCAATCTGCAACGCACGCCAAGTCTGTTTGTCCGGTCGGGCGGCACGCTGCTCTGGGAGTTCAACGGTGTGACGGTGCAGAATGCCGGCGCGCCGCTCAACATTGGCCAATGGCATCACGTGGCAATGACCTGGGAGCCTGCAGGGGCGAACACCCAGGTTCTGGTTTACCTGGATGGTGTGCTGGTAGACGGCATTCTCAGTACCAATGCTACTGACTTCCAGGGCGATGTTTTTGTCGGTGCGTATAACCAGAACACCGTCGCGAAATTCCCCGAGCAGTACGCGAATGCCTCGATTGATGAGGTTGATGTCTTCGATCGGGCACTGACGCAGGCAGAAATCCAGGCCATCTTCAATGCCGGGCCTGCCGGCAAGGGCGGCATTACTCCGGTCAGTGTGAACGTCAGCCTGGGTTCAACGGTTCTGACTATCGGCGGATCGTTGGTGCCGTACACAGCGAATATCAGCAACACAGGCAGTGAGCTCTCACCCGTAATTCTTCAAGCGTATATCGAGCAACCGGGCGCCTCTCGGGCAGCCGGCGGCCTGCAGGTCAACTGCGCGGCGACCGGCGTTCTGCCAGCGGGTGTTTGCCCGGTCAGCTTTACGCTGGAGGCCGATAACCAGAACGCGGGCAGTGGCACTCTTGTTCCCGGTCCCGCAACGGCAAGATTCGACGTGCAGCTCGGTGGCGACGTGATTGACACCATCACGGTGCCGATAACGCTGGTGGATGCGACGACCGCGACCATCAGCTCGGTGAGTCCACCGATCAACGGCGCCGGCGAGGGCTTTACCGTTGTCCGCGGCGCCAACCTGCCGAATCCCTCGGGCAGCTCTGCGAGAGTGAGCAACGGTGGCCCCCCCGAGAACGGATTTATCTTCCAGTCGCCCTCATCGACATCAACGTACTATGTGCGCCTGCCCGCCGGGTTCCCGGCCGGGCCAGCGACCATTCAGATTCAGAATGGCGCGACGGTGACGAATGCCTTCCCGATAACCGTATCGGCTACGCCGGGCACGCCTGTCATCACCGACATTCTCAATGCCGGTTTCAGCGTGACCAGCTCGGTCTCTGCCGGGGAGGAGATTTATATCAAGGCAGATGGTGTTGACACATCGGGTGCGGTTGCGCGCTTTCAGCAAGGCAGCACAATTATTGATGTCCCGTCGACCCAGGCGACCAGCAGCACAGCTCTCGGGCTTGTCGTTAGAATCTTCGCCCCGACGACTGGACTGATCAGCGGTACCGTTGACGTCAGCGTGAGACAAGGAGCCAGCGGATTTAGTACACCGGTGACCCTGACCGTGCCATAGTGGGGTAGAAAAAGAGCCGCCGGGTTGAAGATGAAAAAATTCATCAGGCAGCTGCGACGCCGCGAAGTTTTTCGCACTGCCGGGTTGTACGTTGGTATTTGCTGGATCCTTATCGAAGTCGGGAGCGTTGTGCTCCCGGTCTTCGATGCGCCTGAGTGGATTCTTCGCGGTGCGATCATCGCCGCGGTTGCCGGCTTCCCTGTCATGCTCGTGCTGGCCTGGTTCCTGGATGTTAGTGACAAAGGAATCAGTCTCGAGGTCGATCCCACCAGCACGATCGTCGAAGACCTGGGAGCCAAGAAAGCCGATTTCATCATCATCGGTGTGTTGGTGTTGGCGCTCGCTGTTTCCCTGTTTCTGAATGTCAAAAGCGATGCGCCGGTCGCAGAGGCGACTCAACCCATTTCTGTACTGGTTACCGCTATCGAAAACACGACCGGCGACCAGATCTTCGAGGACGTGCTCGAAGAGGCCCTGATCGTTGGGCTCGAAGTGGCGCCCCATGTTTCTGCGTATAAGAGACTCACTGCTCTCGATCGCGAATCGGCTCGTGAGATCGCAACGCAGGAAGGTATCCGTTTTCTGCTCTCGGGATCCTTGAGAACCGCCGGTAACGGCTATCGAATCAGCGTCGAAGCCGTTGACGTTTCGAGCAATCAGTCGGTCTTCGAGTTAAAGACAATGGCCGCGTCGCGCGACGCTGTGTTGCTGGCAGTCGGCGACATGGCACTGGATGCGAGGAAGCAGCTCGGCGACGGAACAGTAGGTGACGCGCAGGGTGCGCATGCCGAGACGTTTGTCGCAGCGTCACTCGAATCAGCAAGCGCCTACGTCGCCGGCAAGCGATACGAGATTGCGGGCGAACTCGACGACGCTGTCCGGTTTTACCAGCGAGCGATTGCCGCGGATACAAACTCCGGTCGCGCGCTTTCGAGCCTCGCCCTGCTCGAATTTGAGCGCGGCTATACCGATACGGGAGCGGGGTACTGGCGTCGAGCACTGCCCTTGCTGAAGACCATGACGGAGCGGGAAGGACTGCGTGCTCTCGGTCGCCACAAAACGATTGCTGCAGCTGATGAGGATGCGGCCCTGGCGCTGTATGCGGATTTTGTCGGCAAGTATCCGGCCGATGTAGATGCTTGCAGAAACCTTGCAGCAGGGGCATTCCGACAACTCGACTTCAATACGGCGATCGATCAATCACGGAACATTCTGCAGCTCTATCCGCAGGACACGTCGATGCGAACACAGCTGGCGCTGTATGCAATGGCGGCAAGCGATTGGGAGACGGCCAGCGTCGAAGCGGAGCGGGTGATTTCGATCGATCCGGACGACGCGATGGCTTATGTCCCGCTCGCCATGGCAGCCCAGGCGCGAGGGCAGACCGAAGCGGCACGGGTTGCTTATCAAAAAATGGCGACGGCAGGCGAGACTGGTCGTGGTGCATCCATCGCGCAACTCGGTCTCGCGGACATCGATCTCTTCACCGGTGATGCCGACGCAGCGCAGGCAAGCTTACAGGCGGGTATCGAAGTTGATGTGGCGAATGGCGACCAGCGAATGGCCGCCCTGAAGTCGCTCGCGCTTGCAGGGTCGTACGCTGATCAACAGAACTTCCCTGCAGCGATCGCCGCGGCGGAGACCGGGGCGTCGCTCTCAGATGACTTGGCGACGAGAGTGCTGGCAGCAATGGTCTACGTGAGAGCAGACGACGTTGCGTCCGTGCAGTCGATTGCCGACGCGCTCGCGGCGCAGCCGGGCACACATAACCGAGCGTACGCCAAGATGCTGCAGGGCCTGATTCTGGAGCGCCAAGGCGCGCAGACCGATGCCATTCTGTCTATGCGTAGAGCAATTGCCATGGCTGACCTGTGGCTGATTCGCTTCGAGATTGGCAAGGCCTACCTGCGTGCCGGGAACTATCCGGAGGCACTCGGCGAGCTCGCAACTTTGACGGCGCGCAACGGCGAGGCAGCTGCCGCGTTCATGGACGCAATGCCAACGTATCGGTTGCTCGCGGAGTTACCGTACTGGACCGGCCGGGTTCAGGAGGAGCTCAATCTGCGCGGGCCTGCGCGAGCGAGCTATGAAGAGTATCTGGCGTTGCGCTCGCACGGTGGCGCATTGGCCGAGGATGCCCGCAATCGAGCGAGAAGTCTCGACTAAGCGCCGAGTATCGAGCCCCCAGAGAGGTTGCTGGTCTGCCGAGTGGCTGGGATCTGTCCTCATATGTGCAGCGGGTAAGGCGACTTGACTCGCTTTCCGCTCCAAATACGCGTCATACCTCGCTATACTCGCGCGCCGACTTCGAATGGACGCCGAACATTCACGAGTTGTTGTCAGTCGTGAAGGACCGCTTAAGTACTCAATGGATGCCTTTGGGCGCGCGACGATGGCTACGCGACAGCTTCTGCTTCCGCAGCTGACCGTGGGCAAACTGATTGACGGACTGACGGGAAGCCGCATCATTACCTGAACGTCGGCTCGGCGTTCTGGAATTCTGCTCTACGCGCCTACGCGAAAGGGTCCGAATTCGCGGGTCAGGTTGTCTTTTCGTCCTGTGACCGGATCGGTCGCGTCGAAATCCACTTCGGGAAAGACCTCGGAACGGAAAATTTCATTGCCATTTTCGGTGACGACAAAGTAAATGTCAGGCGTGCGTTCACCGAGTGAGTCGATGGAAAAAATATCCGCTACCGAGAACAGGAACTCAGCCGTACCGTCCGCACTGAGTGATGTAGCTCCCAGCTTGTCGTCGAACAGGCGGTCCTTATCGAGGAGTGAAACCTCGTACTCAGATCCGAAAAACGGGCGGCCTTCGGCATTCTCGAACCTGGCGATAACTCTGAAAAGATCGGCGGTCATGGGTTTCTGGGGACTCCTGTCACTTAGCTATTACGGGATGCCAGCTCTCTGATTTCCTGGTCCAGGTCGAATATCGTTGCGATCAGAGCCACCCGCATCCACATGCCGTTTCGTTCCTGGCGCCAGTACATGGCACGCGGATCCTGATCCACTTCGACCGCAATTTCCGGGCCGCGCGGCAGCGGGTGCATGACAGCTGCGGTTTCCTTCAGCAGGCCGAGCTCATGCGCCCCAATCGTAAACGGTGCGAGGTTAACCCCTGAAGACTCACTGTCGACATCGTGCTCGGACTGGATGCGCGTGACGTAAATGGCATCCAGGTCGGGCAAAACATCGTGCAGGCGACCGGTCTCCGTAAACGGAATGGCGTTTTCGGTCAGGAAGGCCTTGATGTCCGGTTCCATCTCGAAACCGTCGGGGGCAATGAAGACCAGTTTGACGCGCTCGTAGTGGCGCATCAGGCGAGAGAGAGACCGCACGGTTCGCCCTCGCTTCAAGTCACCCATCATGCCGATAACCTTGCCATCGATGCCCCCGCAGTTCTCGAAGCTGCGCTCCAGCGTGTAGATATCGAGCAGCGCCTGTGTGGGGTGCTGGTCCTTGCCGCTGCCGGCATTGACGATGGGCACCGGGCGCGGAATGGAGTCCATTAGTGCCGCCGCTCGAGCGGCATAGCCCGCGTCCGGCGTGCGCATGACGATCAGGTCGACATACGAGCTGAAGGTGCGAATGCTGTCCTCAAAGGTCTCGCCTTTGACCTCCGACGACACCGATGCGTCGCGGATCTCGCTGGTGCGAATGCCGAGGACGTGGCACGCGTTATTCATCGACAGGAACGTGCGCGTGGATGGCTGTGTGAAATACAGCATCGCGCGCTTCGTTGGGAGGAGACGTTGCAGGTCGCGTGCCCCTTCGGGGGATTTTGCGAGATTGCGTACGACGGTGGTCAGATCGCAGAGATCGTCCAGAGTCGGGCGATCGAAGATACTGGTGTCAACAACGTGGAACATGACAGTCCTGGATACGACGACGCGATTATCCCGGAAAGTGTCTCAGTTTGTCGATAGGTTGTATTACCTGCAGAGTGCACTGGCAGGATCGGCCTAAGCCGATCCTGCCGTTCAGATGGATGCGCCAACCGGGTTGGCCGGACATCCGCGCTACGTCACGCTGATTTCCTCGGATGCAACCACTGCGGCAGCAGCGACCACGCATCGAATTCCACCGATTTGTCGTAGTCGATTTCGTTGCGTTCCAAGCTGCTCTGCAGCGCCCCATTCTGGAAGTTCTCGATGACCTCGGTGCAACCACCGACATGCTCGCCGGCAATGAAGACCTGCGGCATTGTGGGGGCGCCAACGCGCTCTCCGAGTGCCCCGCGGATCTTCACGCCGCGGTCGTTCTCCTGGTACTCGACGGAATCAATGTCGACACTCCTGTATTTCACGCCGAGCGCGTCGAACAGCTTCCGTAACGACCAGCAGAATTCACACCACTCCAGCGCGAACATCACCACGGGCTCGTTGTCGACAACGTCCGCGATGTACTGTGCCGCCTCCGGATCGACGTCTGCCGGAGTTGCAGCTGCTGCAGTTGCTGCCTGCGTGTCAAAGCGGTAGTTCGGCGTGGATTGCGACAGCGCAACCTCTTCCTCGGTCATGTCTTCGCCGATCTCGCCGAACAGCGGGGTGGACAGGTAGCGTTCGCCGGTGTCGGGCAGCATCGCGACGATATTGGAACCCTTCGGCGCGGTTCTTGCGTATTCGAGGGCGGCCGCCAGCGTGGCGCCGGAGGATGTGCCGACGAAGATGCCTTCTTGCTGAGCAAGCGCCTGGGACATGGCCATCGCGTCGTCGCCATTGACGGCGACGATGTCGTCGATGAGATTGTCGTCAACGGCGGCCTGGGTCAGGTCGGAGATGAAGTCCGGGCTCCAGCCCTGCATCAGGTGTGGACGGAAATGGGGGTGACTGCCATCAGGCCTGCCGTCCTTGTCCCGCGGCTGCGGGATGCCGGCGCCGAGGACCGGCGAGTTGTCCGGTTCGGCCGCGATAATGCGCGTTTCGGGGCTCGCTTCGCGCATCGCCCGCGATACGCCGAGTATCGTACCGCCGGTGCCGAAACCCGATACCCACGCATGCACGGGCTGATCGCCGAGGTCGGCGAGGATTTCCCGCGCCGTCGTCCGATAGTGCACATCGGCATTGGCCGGGTTCTCGAACTGCTTCGTAGTGAACCAGCCGTGCTCCGCGGCGAGTTCCTCGGCCTTCTTCATCATACCGGTGCCTTTCTCGGCCGCCGGCGTCAGTACGACTTTCGCGCCCAGGAACCGTAGTAGCTTCCTGCGCTCCACACTGAAGCTCTCCGCCATTGTCACGACCAGCGGGTAGCCTTTCTGCGCACAGACCATTGCGAGACCGATACCGGTGTTGCCGCTCGTCGCCTCGACCACGGTCTGACCGGGCTTCAGCGCTCCGCTTTTCTCGGCATCCTCGATCATGGCCAGCGCCATGCGATCTTTGACCGAGCCCATCGGATTGAACGCCTCAACTTTGACCCAGACGTTGACGCCCTCGGGGCCGAGCTTGCAGAGTCTGACCAGCGGCGTGTTACCGACGGTTTCAAGGATGTTGTCGTATTTCATTGTCGTATTCCTTTTGAATTCTGTGTCACGCAGCATGTTCGGCCGGTAGTTGCTCCGGTTCGCGGAGATCCATCGGGCGGCCGATACTCAGGTTTTCGCGAAAGTCTGCGTTGAGTACCTTCCACGTGCGATCGGTCTCTACCCCAAGACCGTCGAGCAGCTTGGCGAAGAACGCGCGGCCGGCGGCGATCGCGGCGATGTCGAACACCTCAGCGTCCGTCAGGTCGTGGCGATACTTCAGGCGGTCGACCAAACTGGAGGTCACCTTCGTCGCATCCTTCGCAATCTGGCGAGCAAACTGAACGATGGTGACATCGATGTCGGGAAGTACGTCGGCTTCGCGACCGTTGGCAATCGCAACGACCGCGTCTTCGCCAATGAAGCTCGCGAGCTCCTTGCCATGCACCAATGTGCAGCCGCTGTTCCTGAGCGCGTAGGCGGCCACGAAAGTCACCAGCTCGAAGCGGCGGTCATCTGTCGGGCGTCGGAGCTCCGCCAGCAGCCGCCCCCAGCGCACCAGGGTCTCGGGCCGATGGCTGAAGGCTTTGGCGTAGTTCGGCACGAAGCCCCAGTAATCTTGCTGGCGTTCGTACATGTCGCGCACATCGCCCGACGCGTCGGCCGGGCGCACTGTCCGGATAAAGGTCATGATGCTCTCCTTACAGGGGCCGTCAGGTAGCCGACCAGGTGATCAGTAATATCGCGGGCATCGTCCTCAATGCCGAAGATGAAACTGGATTTGCGGCGTCGCATCAGCGGCAGGCCAAGAACATATAGACCTTCGCTGTCGACGATTCCGCCGTCATGGCGTAGGTGGCCCTTGTGATCGAGCACGTCAACGTCGAGCCAGCGGTAATCGGGCCGGAAGCCCGTCGCCCAGATCACGCAGTTCACCTTTTCGAGATTGAGACTCAGCACGGGATCGTGATCGACGCGCGTCGGCGCGAACGTCTCTGCCGCCGGCGCGCCGTCTTTGTCCGCCGTTTCGTCGATGAGCTTCAAGAGGCGTTGCATCTTGAGGTCTGCCAGCGCGCAGACGTTGCCCAGGGAACCCGAGAACTGGACTTGGCCGTCCCAGACGCGCATGAAGCGGCCGGCGATTCTGGCACCCTGGTCTTTCAGGTAGTTCAGGTCGAGGATCGGAAGGTCGGATGATCCGACCAATTGTGGCGACGGCAGCCTGCGGCCGCGCGCGATGTCCTCGACGTCGGTGTAGCTCTGGTCGTGGATGCCGCAATGCGTCATCCAGTAGAAGATGTCTTTGCCACGGTAACGTCGCGGCATGCGTACGTGCTCGCCCGCCGCAATCGTTACGTCGCGACCGAATTTCAACAACTCGTCGGCGAGCTGCAAGCCGGTGGCCGATGCACCGACGATCAGCACACCGCCCTCGGGCACGCTCTCGGGCGATCGGTACTCGAACGGCGTCAGCTGGGTGATTGCTGCCGGCAGTTCGCTGGCCGCCTTCGGAACCGACGGTGCGTTGCAGGCGCCCGTGGCCAGCACGACGGCGCGCGCGGTCCAGGTGCCCTGATTGGTCGTCACGCGATAGTGCTCAGCGATGCGGCGTACCGACGTGACTTCACAGCCCGTGACGATCGGTGCGTTCGTGTTCGCCGCATAGTCATCGAGGAACTGAATCAGCTCGCTGACCGACATGTAGCCATCCGGGTTGTCGCCCTCATAGGCGCAACCAGGCAGCCGCGTCTGCCAGTTGGGCGTCAGCAGCGTCAGCGAGTCCCACCGTTCCCTGCGCCAGGAGTTCGCGACCTCGCCGCGCTCGAGCACGACGTGCTTGACGCCGCGAGTGCTCAGCAGCTGGCTGGTCGCAAGGCCCGCATGGCCGGCACCAATGACGACGACGTCAATGGCACCGGCCGCGCGGTGGGGGATGAGGCTCAGGCGGCTCACTGGTTTATCCGAACAGTGACGTTGGTCGGGTTCGTGATGATGTCGAACACGGCCGAACGCTTCTGCGACTGAGCGACGACAGCAGCGATGTCTTCCTCGGAAGCATCCGCATCGATCGTGTAGCTCACCGTGACGCCGTTGAATCCGTTGCGCACGTCCGCGTCGATGCCGAGGATGCCGTAGAGGTCCATGTCGGCTTCGAGCGTTGCCTTCACCGAGCGCAGCTCGATGCCGCGATTCGCGGCGACCGAGGCGATGCCGCCAGTCAGGCAGCCTGCCAGGCCGACGAGAACGTACTCGACCGGCGTCGGGCCGTTGTCTTCGGCGGCGAAGATCTCCGGATGATCCGAGTCGAGACGGAACTCACGCACATGGCGCTGTTCTTCACCGAGGCCGAAGAAGCCCTGGATCCGCGACTCGGCGTGCGTGCCGCTCTTCCACTCGTTCTCGGCGCGCCAGATGAATTTTGCGGCCGCCGGCATTTCGGTCAGCGCCTCGCGAGCGCCCAGCAGCGCTTCGACGTTGACTCCGTTGGGTAGTGCAGTTGCTTGGTTGGTCATTTCAATATCTCCCTGGTTGGTTGTCTGCTCCCGGGCAGCGCCTTGCTGCCGA
>JAAUYD010230301.1_pt1 | contig 14901 bp, 10 predicted proteins | sample 7278101 | NCBI WGS metagenome assembly JAAUYD01 (sample SAMN14350128, study PRJNA611818) | marine sediment metagenome | isolation source: surface marine sediment (0.6m) | place: French Polynesia: Moorea | collected 2018-08
AACTCCGGGATGGCGTCGGGCAGGGGCGGGGCAAGGCGCTTGTATCCCTGAACCTGTACCCCGTCGGGGCCCCGGAAAATCATCACGTTGAGCCTGGATTCCCCGAACTCCAGGTAGGTAATGGGCGTCTCCGTCCACCAGCCCAGGGCAATGGCGTCGTCATAGATTGCCGGCATGTCTTTCATGCGCACCATCAGGCTGAAATAGCAGCCCGTGTCCCAGGCCCGGGATCCCGGCCGCATGGGCGACCGATCGCCGGCGTTGTCGAACCGTACCAGCCGCAACAGGCCGTCCCGGGCGTCTGCCGGCCCCAGCAGCAGGGCTTCACCGGAGGCGCTGTCGGCCAGGTTCCATGCTCGAATCTCGGATCGCGTCAGTGAACCCCGCCAGTGCACCTGGTAGCCGCCAATCTCACGGAAAAACCGCGCACTGCGGTCCAGGTCCGTGACGCTGACCACGGCCTCGCGCCAGACTTCCCGGGTAATGGCCGAGGCGTCTTCCGCTGCAACAGGCCGTGGCCCCAGCGCGACCAATATGGGCAGGATCAATGACACGGGTTTCCAGATATTCACAGGCGACTCCAGGTGTTGCTAGAACCGCGGGAACGGTTTCACTTTCCCGCGTGAGCGCTTAATGTTATAACATTAGATCAATATGCTTGCCCCTGGCAGGCATGCACTTCGGCCCGGTGATTTATTTTTTGGAGGGTAGCCATGGCCCCATTTTCCCGCAGACTCCCGCTCGTTTCCGCCATCATTGCAGGCTTGTTTGCCACTGACCCGGCACTGTCCCAGGACAGCGGGGACGACTCCATGATTGAAGAAGTCACGGTGACTGCCCGGAAGCGGGAAGAAAGCCTGCAGGAGATTCCGGTGGCCATCACCGCCCTTTCCGCCCAGGACATCAGTGAAGCGGGTATTGCCAGCCTGGAGGACGTGTCTACCCTGGCATCGGGCTTTTATTTCTTCAATCAGGGCCAGTCCCAGCCTGGCCGCTACAACACCCAGCTGCGTTTCCGCGGTCTCAACCAGGCCCAGTTCTCTCCCAGCTTCGAGACCGGCGCGCTGTTTATCGACGGCGTCTACGTGCTGAATGGCGGCACCTCCCTGGCGCTGATGGACGTGGAGCGGGTCGAGGTGATCAAGGGCCCGCAATCGGCCTACTTTGGCCGCAACACCTTCGGCGGCGCGGTGAACTTCATCACCAAGGATCCGAGCATGGAGCAGTTCCAGGGCACGGCTGATATCTCCTACAGTGATCGGAATCTGCTGGACGGTAACCTGTTCATCGAAGGTCCGCTGGTGGAAGGCACCCTGTCCGGCAGCCTGGGTCTGCGCATTTACGACAAGGAAGGCCACTACCGGGCCAGCGACGGCGGCCGGCTGGGCGACGAAGAAACCCAGACCCTGAATGCCAAGCTGCTGTGGCAGCCCAGTGACACCTTTTCCATGTCCTTCCGTGCCTCCTATTCCGAGGATGATGACGGCGCTCCGGCCCAGGCCTACGTGGCGGGCCAGGTGGCGGCCAACGACACCTGCACCGGGCGCACCATTACCACGGGAGCCGGTGAGTCGGTCAATCCCATCAGCTATGTCTGCGGCACGGTACCGGACGTGGATTCCGCCACCCCGGTCCAGGGCAGCGCGGTAATAGACGGCAACACCATTATTCCGTCGTTTGCGTTTGACGCGCTGACTGGTGGCCCGCGCCCCAACGGCGCACCGTTCATCGATGAAATCGGCATGCTGCGGGAAACCCTGCGCCTCAGCGCCCAGGCCACCTGGGAACTCGGCGACTACACCCTGGATTCCATCCTGGGCTTCAATGACCAGGCCACCAACTGGATTCGGGATTTTGACCTCAGCGGGTTTTCCAACGCTTATTCCAACGATCCCCAGGGGCTCGAGGATCGCAGCTTCGAGATCCGCCTGACCTCACCTCAGGACGGACGGCTACGCTGGGCCGTGGGTGCCAATTACTACGACCAGGAGTTCACCTCCTCGGGTGCCGGCGGCAATTTCGTGTTTGCCTGCTTCGGTACCGGCAATCCGGATTTCCCCTGTGTGCCCAACCTGGCTCTGAACTTCCCCAATTCCCTGACCAACTCGGATGAGTCCACGGTGACCGGCATATTCGGCGCCATTGATTTCGACTTCAACGACCAGTGGACGCTGACGGTCGAGGGCCGCTACCAGGAAGACGAGCTGAACAAGGGTGGCCAGGTGGATGAGGGCGGCCTGGTGGCCGGTGCCCTGCGCATCGAGTCGGACGAGTTTCTGCCCCGGGTGATCCTCCGCTGGCAGCCCAGCGAGAACACCAACCTGTACGCCAGCTACGCCAAGGGGGTGGTCCCGGGAGACGTCAATCAGCAGTTCATCAACGCTGACGACCGCGAGCGGCCACAGTACCTGGCGGCATTCCCCGGACTGGGTGAGTCCACTCCCCAGGAAGAGCTGGATGCCATCGAGTTGGGCTGGAAGCAAAGCCTGTGGGACGGCCGCGGCTACCTGAACGTATCGGCATTCTGGAACGAGTGGATCGGCATCAAGGGCCGCTCTTCGGTGGCGGTCAACGAAACCTGTGACGCGTCGGGCTCCAACGCTATCGGCGTGCCGGGCTGTACCTATGACGTCGTCATGGTGGGTGATCCGAAACTGATCGAGGATCCTGCCACCGGCGAACTGATTCCCCTGCTCAATGCCCGTAATGTGCTGCTGGACGGGGACGCCGATATCCAGGGCCTGGAAATCGATTTTGGTGGAATGATCTCCGATAACTGGAGCTTCGACGCTTCCCTGGCCTACGTGGACACCGAGTACACCCGCTACGAGTTCAACTTCGTGCAGCGGATTGCCGGGTTCTCCAATATGCGCGGTAACTCAACCCCGCGGACGCCGGAACTGAGCGGTAACCTGTCCACCACCTATCGTTTCCCGCTGGCCGGTCGCGACGCCTACATCCGCGGCGACATCGTGTACATGGGTGAGGTGTTCACCGACGAAACCAACCTGGCCGAATTGGAGGATTACTTCCTGGCCAACGTTCGCGGCGGCATCGAGTCGGGCAACTACCGGCTTGAACTGTTCATCAAGAACCTGTTCGACGAGGACGCCTGGGCCACCGGCGCCCGCTTCTCCGACACGGCGTTTCCCACCGACTTCACCAACTTCTTTGTGCAGCAGGGGTTCAACCTGACGCCCCAGAACAAGCGTGAAGTAGGACTGCGCTGGGTTTACAGTTTCTGAGTTCATCGTCCCCCAGGACGACGGGTTGGCTTCCGACAGGTAGCCAGCCCTTACTTTTGCATTCATGAGGGGATACCGCGTCACGGAGTTCGGCGGCACCGAGGTCATGTGCTGGGAGGAACTGGGGGAACTCAGTCCCGGGCCCGGACAGGTCCTGGTGGCGGTCCGCGCGTCAGCGGTGAACTTCGCTGAAACCCGGATGCGGGCCGGCACCTATACCGGGCAGGAACTGCCGTTTGTCATGGGCATGGAGGCCGCCGGCATCGTCATCGCACCGGGTGACGGGGTCCAGGATTTTCAGCCGGGAGACCGCGTTTTTGGCCGCGCTCGGGGATCCCACGCCGAGCAGGTGCTGTTTGACGCCGAGCACCTGATGCCCATTCCCGAAAACCTGGGCTTTGAACAGGCGGCAGCCATTCCCGTGGGCTGGCTTACGGCCTGGCATGCCCTTAACACGGTGGTGCAGGCGGGACCCGGCGACCGTGTTCTGATCGAGGCCATTGGCAGCAGCGTGGGAACCGCCGCACTGCAGATCGCGCTGCACCGCGGATGCTGGGTGGCCGGTACCGCCAGCACTGACGCCAAGTGCCAGCGTGCCCTGGAGGCCGGCGCCCACGCGGCCTATAACTACAAGACCGGTGATCTTCGTCAGGCAGTGGCTGCAGATACCAACGGAGCGGGCATCGACATCGGGCTGATGACCATTGGTCAGGAGACCGCGGACGCCCTGCTGGACGTCATGGGCATGGACGGCCGGGTGGTCATGTACGGCAGCACCGGCGGGCGCCGGGTGAGTTTCGACCTGGCCATCGGTACCCGCAACCTGCAGCTGCTCAGCATGAGCATCTCCAGCAGCCCCAGGTTCGTCCCAGACACCATGCGAAGCTTCCGCGAAGAGGCGCTGGGCCTGTTCCTGGACGGCACGTTCCGTTCAGCCGTGGACGTGACCCTGCCCATGGATCAGCTGGTGCGCGCCCACGAGATGATCGACGAGCGAACCCATTTTGGAAAAATCGTACTGACCCGGAATTCTGAACATGCTGCCTGAACTGAATACAGACGTGGGCCCGCTGCTGATGGTCACCCATTTCGCCGCTGATCCGGACGCCACCCGCCATTTTTACGGTGACCTGATGGGAATGGACGAGCTGGCGCCTTTCAATCAGCCCGACCCCCAGGCGGAGCTGCACGCCAGGCTGTGGGGGCTGGACGATTCATCGCCAATGACTGTGCAGCACTATGCCCGGGGACAGCAGCCCGAGGTGCCCCGGGTGCGCGTGGTGGCCGTCGGCGACCGCCAGCCCCTGGTGCGTCCGGACATGGAGGTGCGGCTGGACGGCGGTCTGTCCGTGGGATTCGCGGTGCGCAATCACGACGAAATGGAAGCCCTGGTGGCCCGGGCGGCGGAGCGCGGTGTGGACACCACCGCCGGCATCACCAGCATCGAACTCAACCGGCCCGACGGCACACCCTACGAAGCCCTGGAAACCCATTTCAAAGCGCCGGACTGTGTCTACGGACTGGCCGTGGGGCGGCCCGAAGACCTGCCCCCGGTGGGCCCCATTGAAGCCGGCCAGGTAGTGGGCGGACCGGCATATTCCGCCCAGGTGGTCAACGGCGCCGACCCGGACCTGGACTTCTACCGGGACGCTTTCGGCTTCGAGGTGCGCCGGGACCTGTGGCTGACCAGCTCGGGTCCCGCCGGCGGACTGGGGCTGGCGCCGGACACACGGATGCGATTCATCCAGATTTACGCTCCCGGAACCGAGACCGCCTACCTGGTCATGCTGGACTTCGGCGACATCGGCCTTGAGAACCCGACGCCGGTGCGGCCTCCCAGCCGCGGTGTGGGGGTCTGGACATTTTCTACCCGGGCCATGGACACCGTGCTGGAGCGGGCGGCGGAATGCGGCGCCGCGGTGGTCGGTCCACCCGTGGCCGTCCGGGACCCGTTGTGGGGCGATTGCCGAATGGCCAGCCTGATGACGCCGAGGGGGTTTTTGCTGGAGTTAGTCGAGGCAGCTCATTAGTCCTCACAGTCGTCGTCCAGCAGGACGAACCAGGCCGTCAACCTGAACGAAGTCATCCATAACTACATTCGGCTGAACGCCGATTGATGGGATTCAATAGCCGGCCTAATCCAGAAAATCTCCAATCAACTCCGCCAACAGCTCTGAGGCCACCTCGAACAGGCCGTGGCCGTAGTCCGGCAGGTCGACCCATTCAGCATCCGGCAGCAGCGGCCGGGCGCGCAGGGTCGCTTCCCATAAGTCGTCTCTGGGCCGCAGCACCAGGGTAGGGCGGGCAATCTGAGGCAGTACAGCCGCCAGGTCGTAGGCCACCACGGCGGTGGCACCACGTTCCCGGGCGCCGGGGCGCATTTTCTCTGCGAAGGTGCGCTTGACGCTGTCAACGGTCTGCCCAGGTCCCCGCCACTTCATGGACCGTTGAAACTCGGTCCGGGCAAAGTCACCGGATGGGTCGAATGGAATCGGCGGCAGCGCGGCAAATCGCTGGCGTTCGTCGGAGGTAAGAATGGGCACGGCCGCCAGCACCAGCCGGCGAACCAGCTGTGGCTTTTTCCGGATCATCTCCGCTGCCACGGCGGCGCCCGTGTGATACCCCAGCAGGTCGATGCGATCCACGCTCAGGTAGTCCAGACCGGCCAGAATGGCCTCAGCATAGGCTTCAATGGTGTCTGCCACCGGGTCGGACATGCCAAAGCCCGGCAGGTCGAAAGCGATCACGGGGCCGCGCTTAGCCATCTGCGGCATGAAACTCTCGAATACCTGGGACGAATTGGGTACCTGGTGCAGCAGCACCAGCGCGGGCCGGTCCCGGGTGGCTTTCCCCATATCGCCGCTGATCCGGATATGCAGCTGGCCACTGCCGCCGTCCACATAGTCCCGGCGAACCTCGGCGCCGGTCAGCGCAGGCGCCAGGCACAGCAGAAGACTCAGCCAACGCAGACCCATGTCAGGGATGTGCGCTCACTTCCATGTAGATCCCGTTGGGATCGAACAGGGAAATCGTGCGCAAATGAATGGTGGACTGCCCGTCGGGGGCGGGTACTTCCCAGTCCACCGGTGCCGTGACCGCCTTGGCCCCCTGTTCGGTGGCCCGCTGGTAAACCCCGTCCACGTCATCGGTTTCAACCACCAGGATGGGTTCGCCCATGCGCACCCTGGTGCGATGGACCGGAGTGCCTTCGTCAAAGGGCGGGTCCAGGTACTGCAGCAGCCCCAGCTTGCCAATCCTGGGATCCAGGGCCTGCAGGATGATCAGCCGGACCTCCGCCATATCGGGCGCCCCGGACGGTGGAAAGCGGTGATCTGCCTTGACCACGTTGTCGTACCAGACGGTCCAGCCGAACACCGCCTGGTAGAAGGCCGCCGAGGCTTCGGCGTCCCGGACGATGAAGGTAGTTCGCTTCAGCAATCCCGTATCCATGCTTCGCTCCTGCGGTGGATCATTGCCCATCTCAGTAGCCCAGTTCGCAGGCCGCGGGGCGGCACAACTCCGCGGCACGGATAGTGCGTTCCCAGCGCGTTTTGCCGCGATGGTCCACTATCTTCAGCCGGGCCACCCGATTGTCGCGGGGCCCGGTGATATCCACCAGGCCAAAGTTGTGGGCCGTCACCACGCTGCCCGGGACCACGTTGAGGCCTGCCGGATCCGGCGGCGAGCTGATGCCGGCGGTCAGGGACGAAACGGTCCACTCATACAGGGGATAGGCGTCGGGCCGCTGGACTTCAACAAACTGGCTGTAGTGCAGATCGCCGCTCAGGAAAATCACCCCCGGGATCTTTTCCGCGGTGATTGCGGCAATAAGCTCACTGCGCTCTTCCGGCGCAATCAGAATGTGGTTTTCCCCTTCCATGTGGTCAAACAGGAAAGGGGTGGATGTGGCTACGAACTTGAACGTGGCCTTGCTGTACTTGAGGGCGTCCAGCAGCCATTGAACCTGCGCCGGCCCGAACACCTGGCGGGTCCCCGAAACGCGGTCGTTGTTGGATCGAAACCAGCGGTTGTCCAGCAGGAAAATCTGGGCGTCGTTCCAGTTAAAGGTGCCGGTGATGCCGCCGGTGCCCGTGACGTCGTAATTCGGGTTGGCCCAGAAGTCCATGAAGGCCTCGCGTGTCACCTGCTTCAGCCAGTAGGAGCGGTCAGCATCGTTGGGGCCATAGTCGTGATCGTCCCAGGCCGCGTAATGATGCACCGACCCCAGCAGCGGCTGGAGTTCCGGCAGCGCACGGTCATGGCTGTAGCGCCGGTAAATGCCGCTCCGGGAGTTCCAGTCCACCTCCCGCAGGTAGGTGTTGTCTCCCAGCCAGAGCATGAAATCGGGGTTGGCCTCGTAGACGGAATGGAAGATGTGGTGATTGTTGCCGTAAGGCCCGCCGGGGCGGTCAACCTCCGGCTGGTTGACGAAATTGCACGAGCCCAGGGCAAACCGGAACGGCGGCGGGTCGCCACGCCACTGCCATAACGGCTGGGTGACAAATTCCAGTGGATAGGCGCGGGCAACCGGCCTGCCATCCACCAGCACCTCGTAACCGTAGCGGGTGCCTGGATCCAGTCCGGTGGCGGTCAGCTGCACCGTGAAGCCGGTTTCCGCGAATGACAACCTGGTCCGGCTCAGCATCGCCTGGTCCGGATCGGATTGCGGCCAGTAGCGCAGCTGCACCGAGGCTCCACGCCGGGTCTGTGCCCACACCGCCACCTCGCCCATGGTGGAATAGCCCACCATGGGTCCGGCCGCCAGTCCATCAGGCTCAGGTTCCTGGGCGCTGCCAGCTGCGCTGATGACCAGGGCCACGAACATCAGCATGGGCTTCATTTTTGTTCCTCCGGACAACTCGGATGGTTTGTTGGTCCCAGCGACTTATACTAGCGCCAAAACCCAGGGAAGCCATCCATGAGATTATTGTTAGTCACCGCTCTGGCAGCGGCCGCTTCCGCGTTTGTGCCCAGCCCGGCCGTGGCTGTTGAGTCCGCGCTTTTCGAGGGCCTGGAGTACCGGCTGATTGGTCCCTGGCGGGGTGGGCGGGTCACCACCGTGACCGGGGTGGCGGACAATCCCCAGCTTTATTACATGGGCGCAACCGGCGGTGGCGTGTGGAAAACCCAGAATGCCGGGGTCACCTGGGAGAACATCTCTGACGGGCAGATTCCCGTGGGGACTATCGGCGCCGTGGCGGTGGCCGAATCCGACCCCAACGTGATTTACGCGGGAACCGGCGAGTCGCCGATCCGGGGTGTGACCACCAGCCAGGGTGAAGGCGTCTGGAAGTCCACCGACGCCGGCAAAACCTGGGTCTTTGTCGGACTGCCAAAGGCCGGGCAGATTTCTCATATCGAGATTCATCCGGCCAATCCCGACCTGGTGTACGTGGCGGTCCAGGGTCAGATCTGGTCGCCCAATGAGGAGCGCGGAGTTTACCGCAGTCGTGACGGAGGCCAGACCTGGGAGCACGTGTTGAAGGTGAATCCTGACACCGGTGCGTCGGACCTGTCCATGGACCCCACGAACCCAAGAATCCTCTATGCCGCAATGTGGCACCACGGGCGCAAGCCCTGGTTCATCAAATCCGGTGGCGAAGGCGGCGGCATTTACAAATCCACCGACGGTGGCGATACCTGGAAAAAGCTGGGCGGTGGCCTGCCGGGCCTGGTGGGCAAAATCGGCGTGGACGTCTCCGCCAGCCAGCCTTCAAGGGTGTACGCCATCATCGAATCGGAACCGGAACAGGGCGGACTGTGGCGCAGTGATGATTATGGCAATTCGTGGAAGTTGATGAATGGCCACCGGGTGCTGCATTCCCGGGCCTGGTACTACATTCATCTGCGGGCGGACCCGGGGGACCCCGACACGGTCTGGGTGCTCAACGTGCCGCTGATGAAATCCATTGACGGCGGCAAGACCTGGGAGAAGATCAGTACACCCCACGGTGATCATCACGATCACTGGATCAATCCCAGTAACAGCAACATCATGATCAATGCCAACGACGGCGGCGCCACGGTGACGTTTGACGGCGGCAAGACCTGGTCCAGCATCAACAACCAGCCCACGGCCCAGTTCTATCGCCTCATCACCGACAATCAGACCCCCTACCGCCTTTACGGCGGACAGCAGGACAATTCGACGGTCTCCATCGCCGCCTGGGCCTGGGACGGCAGTATCGGCTGGGAGGACTTTTACGCAGTCGGCGGTGGCGAAAGCGCCCATATTGCCTTCGATCCGGACGATCCCCGGCTCATCTATGCCACCACCATCAACGGCACCCTGACCGAGTACAACCATGACAACCGCAAGACCCGGTCCATCATTCCCTACCCGGAACTGGTGTTCGGCATGGACTCCAGGGACCTCAAGTACCGGGCCAACTGGAATCCGCCGGTGATCACCTCACCCCACGACCGGTCCACCATTTACTACGGCACGCAGATGCTGCTGAAGAGCACCGACCGGGGGCTGAACTGGGAGGAAGTCAGCCCCGATCTGACCCGGGCCATACCCGAGCGCCTGGGCCGCAACGGTGGCCCGCTGACGCCGGAAAACGTGGGGGCGGAGTTTTACCACACCATCCTGTACATCGTTGAATCAGACAACCAGCAAGGCACCATCTGGGTCGGGGCTGACGACGGCCTGGTTCACCTGACCCGGGACGGTGGTGAGAACTGGGAAAACATCTCACCTCCCCATCGGGGCGAGGCCATGATCAATGCCATCGATCTGAGCCCCCACGCCGAGGGCAAAGCGTACCTGGCGGTGACCGGGTACAAGCTCAACGATTTCAAACCCTACATCTACCGCACCGGGAATCACGGCCAGAGCTGGCGCCGGATTGACAAAGGCCTCCCGGACGGCTCCTTCGTGCGGGTGGTGCGGGAAGACCCGGTCACGGAAGGCCTGCTGTACGCCGGCACTGAAAAAGGGTTGTTCGTGTCCTTTGACGACGGCCGTCAGTGGCAGTCCATGGACCTGAACCTGCCAGCGGTGCCCATCACCGACCTGCGGGCCCGGCAGGACGGTCTGGCCGTGGCCACCCAGGGCCGGGCATTCTGGGTGCTGGACGATCTGTTTGTGCTGCGCCAGGCAGCGGCTGCCCCGGCTGACGCGCCGGTTCACCTGTTCACACCGCCGGCCACGGTTATGGGCCGTCCGGGATCCCGCGCCCACGGTGAGGAGGGCGCCAATCCCAGCCCGGACGTTCCGATTTTTTACCACCTGTCTGAAGCGCCCGCTGACGGTGAAGTGCTGAAGATCGAGGTGCTGGATGCCACGGGCGCTCTGGTGCGCGCCTACGCTTCCGAAGAATCCGACCAGGACCGCTGTCGACTCGGCAATATGGATCCGCGGCGGCCGTTCAAGATCAGCAATCCCGGTCGGAAGCAGGGGCTGAATCGCTGGGGGTGGAACATGAAGAGCGATGACATCGGCTGCATCGACAACATCATGCTGCACGCCGGCTACAACGGGCCCAGCGTGGCGCCGGGCACCTATACCGTGCGGATATCGGTGGGAGGCGCCAGCAGTTCGGTGCCGGTGACCGTGGTTAAAGATCCCCGGAGCTTCGCCACCGACGAACAGGTCCTGGACTGGGCGGATACCCTGGTTCAGATCAAGGGCACGATGAATCGGGTGCTGACGGCACTGGACCAGTTGCGCGGGTCGCGGGCCCAGATCCGGACCCTGCTGGAGCAGCATGACGATGCCGAGCTGAATCGGCTGGCGTCCGCGGCTGTTGCCGACATCAATGCCTGGGAAGCCCGCATGACCCAGCTCAAACACGAGACCTACGAGGACGAAGATGCCTGGCCCAATATGCTGGATGGTCAGCTGCGATTCGTCATGGACGTCATCGACCGCTCCGGTGCCCCAGTCACCGCGGGCGCCCGCAGCCGCATGCAGGACCTGCAGGCCGAGTGGCAGCAGCGCCAGGCGGAGATGGCGGAGATCGTGAGTAACTACATCGACCCGATCAACGAGTGGGCAGCGCAGCAGCGCATTGAGCATGTTGCAGTACCGGATTAGGCCGGCCAGGTCCGCTTTCCTCTCCGCGGAAGCAAACAGCAAACCCTACAGGTTTACAAAAAATACGATGCCAATGGCTGCCGGAACAACAAACCGAACCAGCAATCGCCAGACCCTGTAAGCCAGTCCGTCATGCCCGTGCAGTTCGTCCAGCGTGGCGCTCTTTGAAAGCCCCCAACCCGCCAGCAGGGCGATCAGCATGCCGCCCAGTGGCATCATGAAGTTGGACACGATGTAGTCCAGGGTGTCGAAGATATGCCTGGTCTCAAACGCCGGAATGAAGGACAGGGGGTAAAACTCGGACAGGGTATTGAAGGAGAACACCGTGCCCAGTCCCGCGACCCACAGCAGCAGGGTACATACGGTGACGATCCTGCCCCGGGACCAACCGGTATAGTCCTCCAGGGTGGCCACAACGGTTTCCAGTATGGTGATGGCCGAAGTCAATGCCGCTACCGCCATCAGCACAAAGAACAGCGGCCCGAGCACAGCCCCACCCGTCATCTGCCCGAAGGCCACGGGCAGGGTGGCGAAAATCAGACCAGGCCCTTCGGCGGGCGACAGTCCGTTGGCGAACACCACCGGGAAAATGGCCAGCCCGGCCAGCAGGGCGACACCACCGTCAGCGGCTGCCACGATGATCCCGGCCCGCACGATGGAGGTTTTCTGGTCCATGTAGGCCCCGATGGTCAGCAGCACGCCGAGGCCTATCCCCAAGGAAAAGAAGGCCTGGCCCACGGCCATCAGGACGGTCTGGGCGTTGAGCCGGGAGAAGTCGGGGACAAACAGAAAGCGCGCGCCGGCGGCAAAGTCGCCGGCGACCATCGCATAACCCAGCAGAATCAGCAGGATGATGAACAGGCCCGGCGTCAGCCAGCGCAACACCCGCTCCAGCCCGCGGCGCACGCCGGCTGCCACCGTGGCTGCCGTCAGCCCAAGGAAGACCAGCTGGGAAATCATCATGCGGCCGGGGCTGGCCGTGAGTTCACCCAGCGCGGCACCCGAAGACTCGGCTGTGGTCCCCTGGAATCCGCGGGTCACCGCCTGGAAAAAGTAATCCAGGGTCCAGCCGGCAATGACGGCGTAGAAGCTCAGGGCAATGAACGCACCCAGGGCCGCCATCTGCCCGTAGTGGCGCCACAGGGGGCTGATGCCGTCCCGCTCCGCCAGGATGTCCATGGTTTTGACCACGCTGGCCCCGCCGCGTCGACCCACCAGGAACTCGGCAATCAGCGCAGGCAACGCGACCAGGGCGATAGCCCCTACGTAGACCAGCACGAAGGCGCCGCCGCCGTTCTGACCGGCGACATAAGTGAACTTCCAGACGTTGGAAATGCCCACGGCGCTGCCCACGGCGGCGGCCAGAAACACCAGCTGGGAAGACCACTGGCGAGTGCCCGTCACGGTCATGCCGGGCCCTCCAGGGCATTCAGCTCTGTTCGGATGATGCCGCTGTGACGGCCATCGGGGGCCCGCTCCAGCTCATACATGTCACCAGGGGGTATCGGCGTATCCGCCAGCCACTGCTGCAGCGGGGCCAGCGTTCCGGGGGGCAGCTCCAGGCTCGCCAGGGACAGGTTACGCCGGGCACGGGAGCGGTGGCCGGTGCCCAGGATGATGGCGGCCACCCCGGGCTGATCCATCACCCAGCGGGCGGCCAACTGGTCAACGGTGGTCTGGTGGGCTCGGGCGATTTCCACCAGCAGCGCCAGCAGTGACTGGAAGCGGTCCCAGCCGCCGATTTCGTCCATGATCAGCCGGTACTTGGTCAGCGAGCGATTCATCCGGTCCGGGGCCGGCTGGTCCAGGTAGCGCTCGCTGAGGAAACCTCCCGCCAACACGCCGTAGGGCAGCAGGGCCACTCCGGTTTCTTCACAGCATCGTGTCATGTGGCGTTCAGGTCGCCGATCCAGCAGCGAGTACTGGGCCTGCAGGGTGCGCAGGGGCAGGCCCGCCCGCAGCATCCGGCGAACGTGGCCGGTGTCGAAATTGGTGACGCCCAACAGCCTGATCTTGCCGCGCTGCTGGGCGGCCAGCAGCACATCGGTCATGCGCTCCATTCCGGGTACCCGGTAGTCCCACCAGTGGAACTGGACCAGGTCCAGCTGGTCGACACCCAGGCGCCGCAGCGACCGATCCACGGCGGCTTCCAGCTGCGCCGCGGTGAGCTGGCCCAGGGTATTTCGGTCCGGCACAAACTTGGTGTGGACCTGGATGACGCCGGGGTCGACCAGGGTTTTGCGGAATCGACCCAGCAGTTCCTCCACCCCGGTGTAGATGTCCGCGCAGTCGAAAGTGGTAAAGCCCAGCTCCACCATCTCGCTGAATATTCGAAAAATCTCCTTTTCCGACCCGGGTCCACCGCCGTGATCCGGGGTCAGCTGCCAGCAACCGTTGATAATCCGGGCGACGCTGTAGCCCGGCACCAGCTCCACCCGCTGGACTTCACTCATGACCGTCGCTGTTGTGGAGAGGCACCACTGTAGTCTCGGCGTGTCTGAAGCTGGTTTTACCGGTTCGCGTGATCCGGAAGCGGGCGCCGCAGTGAGGATCGGGGCAGGCCACCTCGGCATCGGTTGTCATCCAGTCGTTGGGGTCGGTCATGCGCTGCTTGGCGGGGATCAGCGGCAGCAATGCGGCCAGGGCGTAGATGGAAAAGGACTGGCCCGGAGGCAGGGACAGGTTTTCTCCGGACACCTCGAAGTAGTCGCCCACGGTGTGGCTGCACACCATGTTTTCCGAATCACCCACCACCTCGACCCGAAGGTCCCAGAGTTCGAATCGGTCGTCAGGGCTCACGGCGTGTCCTCCAGTTCATTGCGGTACACGGCACCTCCTTTGATGACCAGTCGAATGTCCCGCAGGGCCTTGATGTCTTCGATGGGGTCGGCGCCCAGGGCCACCAGGTCGGCATGTTTGCCGACGGTCAGCGACCCCAGCACGTCATCGGCTCCCAGCATGCGGGCTGGCTCGATAGTGGCGGCACGCAGGGCCTGGGTCGGAGACATGCCAGCCTCCACGTAATACTGCGCCTCGCGGGCGGTGGCGGTGGTTCCATCATTGGGTTCCGCCGGCAGCTGGTCGGTGCCCAGGGCAATGGACACGCCTTCCTCAATAGCGAGCTCCAGGGCGCGCCAGTGGGCTTTGCCCACCGACTGCAGCCGCGTGAGGTACCAGGGCGGTGAACCGATTCTCTGGTAGAAATCGGCCGTGGCCGGCTGACTGACCACGATGGTGGGGACCAGCCAGGTCCCGGCTTTTTTCATTTGGCGCAGGGTGGGGCGGTCCAGGAAATAGCCATGCTCGATACCGTCAATGCCGGCATCCACCGCGATTACGGTAGCGGCCGGGGACCCGGAGTGCGCCGTGACCCGGGCGCCCAGGCGGTGGGCGGCATCCACCACGGCGCGGATTTCCTCCGGCGTCATCAGCGCCTGGGCGATGTCGCCACCATCGGTGGCTATGCCACCGGAGATCATGATCTTGATCCAGTCGGCCCCGGCGCTGATCTCCCGCCGGGCGGCCTTGATCAGTTCGTACGGTCCGTCGTGGTAGGTGACGTCGGGCTCGGATCCATGGCCGCCGGTAATTCGCAATGCCTCGCCGGCGCTGTAG
>JAAUYD010088788.1_pt1 | contig 14900 bp, 12 predicted proteins | sample 7278101 | NCBI WGS metagenome assembly JAAUYD01 (sample SAMN14350128, study PRJNA611818) | marine sediment metagenome | isolation source: surface marine sediment (0.6m) | place: French Polynesia: Moorea | collected 2018-08
AATCAGCAACAGGGTGAAGGTACGGCCTGCAACACTCACTGTGTGGATTTCGCTGAAACCCACCGTGGCGATGGTGATCACCGTCATGTAGAGGGAGTCGAAAAAATTCCACCCTTCGATGATCATATACCCGAAGCTGCCACCAAGAATGAGGGCAATGGATAGGACGATGGATATCAAGGTTTGGCGGACCCGATCCACCCGACCTCCTTTCCGGCGTAGTGTGAACGACCATGGCAGATGAGCATGGCCCGCCTGCCGATACCGGGCGACCTGCACCCGAATGCGGGGGGGTGCTAGAGGCGCACCACCTTGCGGCCGACCTGCTTGCCCTGAAGGATGAGGCCGATATTGTTCTCAAGCTCCGCGAGACCAATTTCGGCGGCCAAATCCTCCAACCCATCCGGTCGCCACTCACCGGCCAGACGGTCCCACACCTGCCGCCGCAGGGACATGCCGGCCGTTGCCGAGTCGATGCCGATCAGCCGCACCCCTCTGAGAATGAAGGGGTAGACGGTCAGGCGCAGCTCGGCGGCGGCCACGTTGCCGCAGCAAACCACTGTGCCGTGGGTTTTGGTGGCCCGGATCGCGGTTTCCAGCGCCGGACCGCCAACGCACTCGAACACCCCCGCCCACTGCTGTTTGAGAAGGGGACGCGATGAGGTGTCCACCACCGTATCACGCTCCACGCAGCGCGCGGCCCCGAGGCGCTCCAGGAAGGTCTGTTGATCGCTTTTTCCGCTGGCGGCAACGACGGAGAACCCGATTTTGGCCAGGATGGCCACAGCCAAGCTACCCACACCACCAGTGGCACCGGTGACCAGAATCTCCCCCTCGTCAGGGCGCAAACCGCTGTCGAGCAGCAGATGTACCCCGAGCCCGGCAGTAAATCCGGCCGTGCCGTAGATCATGGCGGTCCGGGAGGAGAGACCCTCCGGGATGGGCACCACCCAATCGGCCGGGACGCGGATCCGTTCTCCAAATCCGCCGGCGGTGTTCATCCCCAAATCGTAGCCGGTCACCAGCACCTGCTGGCCGCTGCGAAAGCGGTCGTCCTCGCTGAGGATCACCTCGCCGGCGGCGTCGATCCCCGGTGTATGGGGATATTGGCGGGTGACGCCCTTGTTGCCGGAGGCGGAGAGGGCGTCCTTGTAGTTGAGGGAGGAGTAGTGCACCTGGATCAGGACATCGCCGGGGGGCAGGTCGGCGACTTGCCGCGTCCCAATGCGGCGCTCAAATTTCGGTGTGTCGGTGGTTGACTCGGAAACGATGAGGGCCTTGAAGGTATCCGAAGCGTTCATGGCGAATCCTCCTATTGGGTCGTAACGGTATATGGGTCAGCGACGCAGGTGCCAGCGGGCTGCCGAGGGAAATGGGATGACATATAATTAGACAATAAATACAGATGCTTTACACTAGAGTTGCCCTGAAAGTCGAGGAGAAATTGACCCAGCGGGGAAAGGGCGTCCGTCGGCGATTGCCCGAACGGCGTCGGGTTGACATGTGACATCGGTTTCTCTACTTTCTGGCAGCCGCAACGCCGATCACCGCTCACCCGCCCGCGACCCTGTGAATTTGGGCGCCCAACGTCAATGAGACACCAGATGCCGCGTCAGACGAGCACCATCCTGCAACTGCGCCAGATCTCAAAACATTATGGAGAGGTACGGGCTGTCGATGGGGTCGATCTGGAGATCCCCGCCGGCATCTGCTTTGGCCTGCTCGGGCCCAACGGGGCCGGTAAGACCACTCTCATCGAGATCGCTGAGGGGATCCAGGCACCTACCCAGGGAGAGGTATTGTTTCAAGGTGCAGCGCGGACGGCGGCGACCAATGCCCGCATGGGAATCATGTTTCAGTCCACCGCCCTGCTCGATTTCATGAGCGTGGCCGAAACACTGGCGGCCTTCCGTCGGCTATATGACCATGGGGCCGACCTGGAGGACCTCAGCGCCCTCTGCCATCTGAGTGAAATCGCCGGCCGCCGCACCACCGACCTTTCCGGCGGCCAACGCCAGCGCCTGCTCCTGGCATTGGCCCTCGTCAACCGGCCGGAGCTGGTATTTCTGGATGAACCCTCAACGGGACTGGATCCCCAGGCGCGTCACAACCTCTGGGCCATCATCGAGGATATCAAGTCTCAGGGCAAGACCATTGTCCTCACCACCCATTACATGGAGGAGGCCGAACACCTCTGCGACACCATCGCCATCATGGACCGGGGCCGAATCATCGCCAACGGCACCGTCGATCAGTTGCTGAAGGCCCATTGTCCGGAAGTGGGGATCAGCATCCCCATCCCCGCGACGGCGGGCAGGGCGATGCCGCCGGATCTGCCCAGCCATGAACATAACGGCCGGGTGAAATTCCTGGCATCTGATCTGAATCGTGGCCTCAACCTTCTCCTCGCGAACGGCTTCGACCTCAGCGAACTACAGGTGCATCCCCCCAACCTGGAATCGGTCTTCCTCAATCTAACCGGACGTCATCTGAGAGAATAGTCAGCCATGCGACTTCGCCGAATTATGGTTATGTTCACCGCCCGCAACCGCGAGTTTTTCCGGGATCGAGCGGCTTTCGGATGGAATTTTTTCTTTCCGTTTCTGCTGGTGGTCGGTTTCGCCATCATGTTTGGCAGCGACCGTCACCAGAGTTTCAAGATCGGCCTGTTTCCTCAGCCAGCAGGGCCGATAGCGGCCGAAGACCTGCCGATGCCCCCTGGCGTCCAGGAGACCCGCTATCTGAGCTTCATCGGCTTTTCCGACCAGGCCAGCGGCATGATGCGTCTCCAGCACCATAAGATCGATCTGCTCGTGGAGGTGGGCGCGGCGGGTGAGGCAGCGGGGCCCGCCAACTACCGCTACTGGGTAAGTGATACCTCTCCCAAAGGCTACATCGCCGAGCGCTTGCTGAGGGAGGGGCTGCGGGCGGAGGGAGATCCCTTGCCGGTTGAACGGGCGCCGATTCAGGGCTACCAGGTGCCCTACATCGACTGGCTCTTTCCCGGCATCCTGGCGATGAATATGATGTTTTCCGCGCTCTACGGCGTGGGGTTCGTGGTGGTGCGCTATCGCAAGAACGGCGTCCTAAAGCGCCTCAAAGCCACCCCGCTCTCACCGTTCGAATACCTCACCGCCCAGATGCTTTCGCGGCTCTTCCTCTTGATGTTCTCCCTGGTCATCGTTTGGATATGTTGCGCGGTGATTTTTCGGTTCCGGGTGGTGGGGTCCTATCTGGATCTCCTGGTCGCCTTCCTTCTGGGAGGGGCCAGTCTCACCGCCATGGGACTGGTGCTCGCCGCGCGGGGAACCTCCGAAGAGTTTACCAATGGGGTGCTCAACTTCCTCTCCTGGCCCATGATGTTCCTCTCCGAGGTATGGTTCAGCCTCGAAGGCGCTCCCGAATGGGTGCGTCAGGTGGCGGCCTGCTTCCCGTTGACCCACCTTCTCAGCGCCGTGCGGGAAATCATGAACGAGGGGGCCACCTTGACCGCAGTGGCACCCCAGCTCGCCATCCTCACCCTGATGACGGTGGTCTTCCTCACCATCGGCGCCCTGCGCTTTTCCTGGACCCGCTGATAGCGCCACCTCCCCGATGGCATGACCTCAGCGGGCGAAAAAAGGCGGCAAGCCCGCCGGTCTTCCTACATGGGGGCATCAAAGGGGGCTGCATAGCCGGTCAACTCCACATAGCCGACCCCCTCAACCCGCTCACCGCCCCGGGTCCCCGAAGCTCGGACACTCCCCTCCCAGTAACTGACGTTGGTGCTGCCGGGTGTGCGCATCTCCTGCTCCTTCAGGTTGGCCTCCACCAGCAGGGTCAACGCCAGCGGCACCACCTCGACGCGCCACCGGATGGGATAGCGGCCGCCGCTGTGGGGACTGGTCCAGTGGTCCAGCGGCTGCACACGCAGCTCGTCGCGTCGCAGGTGACGCGTGCGACCCGCAGGGTCGACGAAGGTGCCGCTGGAGGCGGGATGCGCGTCGCCCTGCGCCTGTCGCAAGAGATAAATCATCACCTCGGTACCGTCGCCCAGCTGGAGACTGAACCAGTCCCAGCCGGTGAGCTCGGCTGACAGGGGTGCCGTGCTGAATTCATGGTCCATCCAGGCGGTTCCCACAACCGCGTGGCGGGCGTCAGACACGCTCAGCTCCCCTGACGCCTTCAGGCGGGTGAAGGAGTAGTAGCAGCTGGCCTCTTCGACCCCGTCGCCTTTGCGACTATAGCCATCCTCGCCGTGCAGGACGACCCCTTTGGCGGGCGTCAAGGTGAGGTTCAGGACGAAGTCCGCCCCATCGGCCTTCAGGTGATGGGCCTGGGGGGTGATGACGGTTTGCCACGCATTGAGGTGGATGGTCACGCGATCACCTGCCTGTTGGGCGCCGGCCATGCCGAGCACGGGCCGCACCATCTGTTCTGATTGATAATGGCGGCCGCCGTCGATGTCGCTGACAGCGGCGTGGGCCAGATAGATCTGGTCGGTGCGCCACGCCGAGGCAGGATCCGGCCACTCTTGCCCCTCCTGCGGCCGTTCCAAGCCGCTGCGGAAAAAGGTCAATTGAAAGCCAAAACGCCGGTTGCTCGGGGACACGAGATTGCCGGTGTAGTACCACCACTCGGTGCGATACGCCGGATGGGGCCCATGGTCCGCTGGGAAGGTGAGGGCGCAGGGACCGCTGACCGTTTTGAAACCGCTTTGATCCGCATTCGCGCTGGCCGCCGCGCCTGGGTCCGCGGCCCAGACTGCGACGGCCAACCAGAGCGCAGCGCCGAGGAGCATCAGCCACGCCATGGTTGTGGCCGCCCTCATGGCGTTCCTCCCCGCAGGAGGGCGGCCGGCGCGCTGTCCAGGGCCAGTTTGACCGCCGGCAGGGCGGCCAGCAATGCCGCAGCGAAGATCAGGGGCATGGCCAGTAGCAGGGTTGTCCAGTCCACCCGATAGAGAAAGGTCCAGCCAAAGGATTGTCGGTTGACCACAAAGATCAGCAGGAGGGATAGGACGCCGCCGCTCGCCAGCCCGGCCATCTGCCCCACCAGGGCGATGAGGCCGGCTTCCCAGAAGATCATGGATCGCAGCTGCCTCGCGCTGCCGCCCATGGCCAGGAGGGTGTTGAGCTGCCGGCGGCGCTGGAGCACCAGTACGGCCAAGGTGGTGGCGATGCCGATGGCGGCGACCATCAGGGCGATGAGGAGTAGCACCGTGGTAATGGCGAAGGTCTCGTCGAAGATCTGCACGATGGCCCGGCGCAGATTCCGGCCGTCGATCATCTCCAGCGCCGCGCCGCAGCAGGTGATCAGGTCGGTGCGGATGCGGTCCATCACCGCTGCCGGGTTTTCGGCGTCCGCGGCCACGTTGATCTGCACGCCGCTCCAGCTCACATCATCAAAGCGCTCCTGGTAGCGGGTCAGGGCGTAGTAAACTGCGCCCCCGCGGGTGCGGTAATCCCTGAAAATCCCCAGAATCGGTTCGTCCAGCTGTTGGTCGCCGATCTGGATCCGATAAGGGTCGCCGACGCCCAGCCCAGTGCGGTTGGCGAACACCTCCGATACCACCACCCCTTGGCCGCGCTGGAACGCTTTTGCGATGCGGCTTGGGTCGCCGTCCAACCAGATGAAACGATTGCGCACGGTGTAGTCGGCATAGTCCATCGCTTCAAACAGATGGGTATGTCCTTTCAGATCGAGTTCCAGCCGACGCATGGGAACGAGATCCACCAGATCTGTCACGCTGATGAGTTTGGCAACCACCTGCGGTGGCAGCGGATCCCGGAAGCGGTTAAGTTCGGCCAGCTTGGGGCGCACATAGAGATCTCCGGCGATGCTCTGCTCCACCCAGAGGATGGTCGTGGTCCGGAAGCTGTGCACCATGATCACCAGGGCGGTGAACAAGGCCACCGCGGTGATGAGGGCCCCAATGGAGATGGCCGTCTGGACGCCGCTCGATCTCAGGTAGTCGGCGGCCAGAGCGGCGGGTTGTCCGCCCAGTCGCTGGAGCCGGCGTTTCAACAGGCGCCCGAAGTGGCGCAACAGCAGCGGCGCCAGGAGGGCAACGCCCACGAAGAGCAGCAGGGCCGCGAGATAGCCGGACAAAGATAGCGACGGCGGGCTGGGAAGCTGGGAGACTGGGTAGACCAGGACCAGGAGAAAACCGCCGCCAATGGCCAGGCGCCGGAAAAGCGCCGGCCGAAACGACGCAGCGGTGGAGATCGCCATCGCTTCCCGTGGCGACACCGCCATCGCTTCCCGGGCCGGCTGAACGGCGGCCAGCATGGCGACGGCCACGGTGACCCCGAAGCTGAGCAGAACCTCCCAGGTGTCGAGGGTCAGGCCGTCCACCTGCACCTGCACAAAGAGCATGGAGACCGTTCCACTCACCGCGGCCAGCAGGTGTTTGACCAGGAGACCGCTGATGGGCAGTGCCAACAGCCAACCGACCAGACCGATGACGGCCCCCTCGCCGACGAAGAGCGCGAAGAGGAGGTTTCCCGAAGCGCCGCTGGCCCGCATCACCGCCAACTCCCGACGCCTGGCGGCGGCATTGAGGGCAACCAGACTATAGACCAGGAACATGCCCACGAAAAGGGAGATGAAGCTGAGAAAGGTGAGGCTCAGTTGATAGGCCCGGATCATCCCACGGCCACTCTCGCTGCGCGCGGTGGGGGAGCGCAGCTGGATACCGGGGGGCAGGCGCGCGGCGATTTCGGTGGCGCTCTCCGGGCTGGCCGTACCATTCAGACGCAGATCGATCCAGTCCGCCTGCCCGTGCAGGCCGGTGAACTCCTGAAAGGTGGCGATGTCGCAGACCGCGATGCGACCGCCTTCGACAAGGGCCACGCCATCCGCGGCAAGGATGTCGATCACCCGAAACTCGGCGGTCCGCTGGCCGTGTATCAAGGGCGTCGCCTGGCCTGGCTGCCAGCCGAAATGCTCCGCCAGTCCGTCCCCGATCACCATGGTGTAAGGGTGTGTCATGAGCGCGGACCAATCGGCCGAAGGACCCGCTTGGGGGTCCCTCAGGCGCCACCGTCGCAGGTTCCGATCCAGCACCGGATCGAGCCCCAGCAAGAGGAAGGGTGTTTCCTGATGGGCCGGTCGAACATAGGCCGAGAGCAGGGGGGAGGCCGACTGCACGGCGGGGTGGCGCAGCAGATCCACCACCAAACCATCCGGCACCCGTCCGCCGGGGCGCACCACCGACAGATCGCTGGTGCCCGTGATATGGGCCATGCTGTTGGAATAGGCGGTCAGCGTGGCCTGTACCGCCAGACGAACGCTGGTGAATACCGCTGCACCCAGGGCGATTCCCACGAGCACGGCCAAGGTGCGCAGGAGGCGGCGGCGCAGGTGACGCAGGGTAAACCATCGGAACAGGCGCAGGCCGTTGAGGATCGTCTGCATCGATTGCGTCATGATGCCACGCGACCGTCCTGAAGCGCCAGCACCATGGTGGCAAAGGGATCGACCAGGTCGCTGTGGGTGGCCACTACGACAGTCCGGTCAAACTCTCTGTTCAGATCGGCCAACAGCGCGATCACTTTTCTGGCGTTGTGCGAATCCAGATTGCCGGTGGGCTCGTCAGCCAAAATGATGCCGGGATCGTTTATCAGGGCGCGGGCGATGGCGGTACGCTGCATCTCCCCGCCGGAGAGCTGGCTCGGCCGGTGGTCGAGGCGATCGTTCAACCCGAGCCACGAGAGCAGATCGCTGGCCTTGGTGTGTGCGGTGTCGGGATTGGCGCCGGCCAGGAGGGCCGGCAGACAGGCGTTCTCCAGCACCGTCAGGGTCGGCAGGAGATTGAAGGCCTGGAAGACCATCCCCACCGCATGCCGCCGGAAGGTCGTCAATTCGGTGTCGCTGGGAGCGCTCAGATCGCGGCCGGCGACCGTCAACGCGCCGTGGGTGAGCCGATCCAATCCCGCCAGCAAGGAGAGCAGGGTGCTTTTACCCGATCCGCTTTCCCCTTTGAGCACCACCATTTGGCCAGCAGGCACCGACAGATTGACGCCCTCGATGCCGGTGACGGAAACCGATCCCACGCGGTATATGCGGGTCAGATCGCGGGCCTGTATCGATCGCTCGCTGTCGGGTGGGGCGGCGCTCGTCGTGGTGGTCTGCATATCGTGGGAGCTCCTAAGACATAGATGGGTGTACCGCCAGCCACCGGATGGTGGACGGGGCGCTTGCGGCGGTGCGTCTCGAATGTGAGAACTATGATGCGCATCGGGCTGCAGAAGTCAATTCGGACCGGACAGCTTCAAATCCCGCAACACCGCTTCGGCGGTCCGCCGACCCGACAGCAGCGCCCACTGTATGCCCGGTAGGCTGTCCAGCTCCCCACAGCGGTAGATCCCCGATCGAATCCGGACTGCCGACCGGTAGGGACTTTCGGTAGGGGGGCGTTGGGACGGGAGGGCGTGCGCGATGTGGTAGGATCGCAGATGTCGCCACCCCTGCACTTGAGAACCGAACCACGCCGTCAACTGGGCTCTCACCGCGGCAATGAGGGTCGCGTCGTTGGGCGGAGGGCTCCCCAAGACCACGACGGCGGCCAGTGATTTGCCCGATGGCGCGTAAGCGGCGGATACACTGCTGGGGAAGCACAGGTTGTTGATCGGCCCCTCACCGGTGCCGTTGAGGAGCAGAAAGCGCGAGTGCCAGGCCGCTCGATTGCAGGCAAAGTAGAGGCAGGTTTCGGCCACCGAGGCGGCGCGGGGCGGTCGCTCGAGCAGCTGTTCAGCCATCGGCGCTCCAGTGGCGATCACCACCGCCCTGGCCGACCGCTGGCTGCCATCATCCAAGATGATACCCTTGGACGTGACCCGCCGCACCCGTGCACCAGTCCGCAGCGAGGCCTCGGGCAGATGGCTGGCCAGCTGCCGGGGAATCGCCTCCATGCCGGCGGTCGGCAGTGCGGCCTCCCCGCGGGCGAACATTCGGACCACGTAGCGCAATACCCGGCTGGAGGCCCGCAATCGGCGGTCCAGACAGACGCCGCCGAAAAAGGGAACAAAAAAGCGCTGAATCATGGGATCGGAAAAACCCTGTTCGCGCAGGAAGTGCATGCTCTCCAATTCCGGTCCCGAAAAGAGGCGCTCCATCGGCGGCAGAGCGGCCTCGAGGGTCAGGCGCAGCAGCCGGATCCGATCCATCAGGCCGCCGATGGGTGCGCCGAGGGTGCTCATCAGCCACCAGGGGCGTCGCAGTGGGTCGGCCAGGGTGTAAAACCGGTTGCCAATCCGAACACGAACCCCGGGGGCGAAGGACTGCAGGTTCAGTCGGCCATAATCGAGCATCCGTCGCGCATCGGGGTAAGCTGTTTGCAACACCTGGAAGCCGCGGTCCAGTAAGTAGCCGTCCAATTGGTCGGTCTTGATCCGACCGCCAACCCGGCGCGAGGCCTCAAGGACCTCCACCGCCACCTCGTGGGTGTGCAGGTGGCGGGCGCAGGCCAGTCCGGCAATGCCGCCGCCGACGATGAGGACGGGGGCGTGGTTATCGTCTGGCAGATTTTTCACCGTCATGCTGATCACCTTCTCTGGGAGTTTATGGCGCGCTGCACCCGTTTATCCACCTTAATCACGCCTGAAACCATGTACAGCGCGTGGACCTTTGGCCGCAGATGTCCTATGATTTCGAGAGGCCAAGAAGTTGAGGCGTCGATCATTCGCCGCCATCACCCAAATGGAAAGGGGTCGCCTTGACGATGATGGGCATCAGCAACACCGGACAGCGACGCCTCTTGTACCTACCGATGCTCGCCCTGCTGCTGAGCGCATGTGCCGGCTTACCGCCCTACGGCCCCATCGAGGGGGGCGTGACCTATTACCGCCGCATGAAGCTCGAAAGCGCTGGTTATCAGCGTTCCTACCGCCTGCATGTACCGCCCGGATACCGGGATGGAAACCGCCTACCGCTGGTCGTCGTGATCCACGGCGCTTTTGACACGGCCAAAGGAATCGAGCGGATATCCGGATTCAGCCGCTTGGCCGATCGGGAGAATTTCATCGTCCTCTACCCGGAGGGAATCGGCATATTTGGCCTGCTGCAACACTGGAACGCCGGCCACTGCTGCGGCAAAGCGGCCGCAGACCAGATCGACGACGTCGGGTACCTGGCGGCGGCCATCGAAGAGGTGATCGCACGATTGTCTGTAGATCGCCGGCGGATCTACATGGTGGGCTTCTCCAACGGGGGCATGCTGACCCATCGCTTCGCGGCGGAACGGACCGATCTACTGGCGGCAGCGGTTCCCATGGCCGCCAGCCCCGGTGGCCGCGCCGGGGCCCATGTGCCGGAATGGTTTGTCCCGACCCCCCGGAATCCCTTGCCCATGCTGATCATTCATGGACTGGCGGATGATGATGTGCCGTTCTCCGGGGGTCACTCCCTGCACCGCGGCGGGGAGCGCACCTACGCTCCCGTGGTGGATGCCCTCGCGTTCTGGAAGGCCGCCAACCGCTGCATCGATCCTCCCGCCGAGTCACGGCGCTTCGATGGTAGGGTACGTACGCAGCGCTGGGACGCCTGTTCGGAGGGCGCCGTGACGGCCTTGACCACCATCGCGGAGTGGGGGCATGTCTGGCCGGGGCCCTACTTCATCCCGGCGCCGCCAGCCGATCATCCATTGGAGGGCTTCGACGCTGCCGCGTTCATCTGGGATTTTTTCGAGAGCCTACCCTGACCCGACGTTTGCGATGACGGCTGCGCCCCCGTCGCTCACCCCAACGGCGTGGAATCGAAACCGATGCGACTGAATTTTTTTGAACGACTTTTCATTCTCAGCCCATTGCGGACCCTGTTGCTCGATCGGTTGGAAACCCGACAATTGTTGGCCATGGGCGGGACACTGCCAGCAGCGCACGCTCTGGAGGTCGGTTGCGGGCCCGGCCGGGCGATCGGCCATCTGTTTCGAAAATTCCACGTCGCCCGTGTCGACGCCTTTGATCTGGATCCGGCGATGGTGGCCCGCGTTTATCGGCGTATCACCGCTTCGCAGCGGCGCCACCAACTCCGGCCGGGAAGGGTCCGGCTCTGGGCCGGGAATGTCCGCCAAATCCCCGTAGCGGCCGCAACATACGACGTTGTCTTCAATTTCGGTGTCATCCACCACGTGGTCGACTGGCGGTCGGCACTGGTGGAGATCCACCGGGTGTTGAAGCCGGGTGGGCATTTCTATTGCGAAGAGATTTTAGGCCGCTACATCACCCACCCCCTCTTCGGACGGTTGATGGACCATCCCCAAGAGGATCGCTTCGACGCGGCCCAATTTGTCGACGGGCTGCGCAGCGCCGGCTTCCATGTCAAGGCCATGCGCCAGCTGGCAGATCTATACATCTGGGTTGTGGCGGCCAAGAACGGCGCCGCCGACAGCGGCCAGCACACACTGGAGAAAGGAGATGAAGATGGAGCTTGAAACAAAGCGGGTGATCCTCCTCACAGAAAATATGTTCAACGATCTGGAGTTTTGGTACCCCTACTATCGCCTGAAGGAGGCGGGCGCCACCGTCACTGTGGTGGGCTCTACGGCGGATGCCTTCACCGGCAAGGCCGGTACGCAGGTGACGGCCGACGCCGGCGCCGAAGCGGTGTCCGTTAACGACTACGACGCCCTGGTAATCCCCGGCGGCTACGCCCCCGACCTGATGCGTCGCCATGCGGCCATGGTCGATCTTGTACGGGATACCGATACTGCCGGCAAGCCTGTCGCCGCCATCTGCCACGCCGGCTGGATGCTGGCCTCGGCCAAGATTCTGGCCGGACGCCGGGTGACCAGTTTTTTCGCCATCAAGGACGACCTGATCCACGCTGGGGCCGAATGGGTCGACGAGGCGGTGGTGGTGGACGGCAATCTCATTACCAGCCGTACCCCGGACGACCTGCCGGCCTTCATGCGGGCCATCATCACCGTGATGGCATCGGCCGGTGATTGAGCTTCGCGGCTGAGGAGTCTACAACGCCATTGGTACTGAAGGTTGGAGAGGGCCATCCGCATCCTCGGGCGGTCCTCTCCATCGACCCGTTTGGCGCGCGTCGATTAGGGTGGTTTCGCCATCACCTCCCGCCTCTGGCCCACGGGACAAAGTCGGCTTGACTTCGCCGGCCAAATCGCCGTATTTGTATCACTTTACGAAGAGGTGTTCACCGAAACGACTAGCAAGAGGAAGGGCCATGATGAAACGGGAGCTGTGGGTATGTGCAATGGTGGCACTGGCCGTCGGGCTACTGCCGATGAACGTGCAGGCGAAGATGATCCGCATCGGAGAGGCTCAGATCGTGGCCCATCCGGCACTGGACAATGATGCCAAGGGCTTCAAGGCTGCTCTGGCCGAGGAGGGCTTCATCGAGGGGCAGAACGTGACCTACGACATGCAGAACGCCCAGGGCGAGCAGCCCAACTGCATGATCATCGCCCGCAAATTCGAAGATGATCGGGTGGATCTGATCCACTCCATCTCAACGCCCGTTGCGCAAGCGCAGGCCAAAATCAGCAAGACAATCCCCATCGTCTTCTCGTCGGTGACCGATCCGGTGGCCACCGGCATCATTCCGCAGGAGGGCGCCACGGGCACCAACATCACCGGCGTCAGCGATCGCTGGCCGGTGGCCTTGCAGCAGAAGATGTATATGGAGATGGCCCCCGCAGCCAAACGCTGGGGGACCATTTACAACCCGGGCGATGCCAATGTGGGGACCCATATCGACATCTTGAAAAAAACCATCGAAGAGATGGGCGCCAAATTTATTGAGGCCACGGTCTCCTCCAGCGCAGAGGTTCTCCAAGCCGCTCAGAGTCTGGTGGGGCGGGTGGACGCGATTCACATCAGCTCGGACAATACCGTGGTCTCCGGTTTTGAGGCCCTGGTCAAGGTGTGCAACGAGAACCAGATTCTGCTCTTTGCCGGTGACCGTGACAGTGTGCCCCGGGGGGCGATCGCCGCTTACGCCCTGGACTACTACCAGGTCGGATACACTGCCGGTAAAAAGGCGGCCCGAATTCTCAAGGGCGAAAAGCCCGGCGAAGTGCCCGCCGGTCCGGCCGAGGGTTACAGCCTGTGGGTCAACCTGCAGCACGCCAAACAGCAGGGCCTGACGCTGCCCGCCACCTTATTGCACAAGGCGGCCGATAAACTCTGGGATGAAAACGGCAAGGTGTTGAAGGAGTAGCCGCAAGCGGTCGGCCGGCGTGACGCCCAGATGGGGCGGCGGCGGCGTGATAGCTCTATCGGATTACCAGCCCGCCGAGCGGTTGCTGAATTGGTGGCAGCCCTGTGTTGCTGACGCATTAAAAATAGTATTACAATAAAAAAGGGAGTGTTGAACTCCCTTTTTTAAGGCTTTGGTTATATGTTGCTGGAAGGTCTGCTGCGCACGATACCCGTCTCGCTGGAACAGGGATTGGCCTACGGGCTGGTGGCCTTGGGCATCGTCATCAGCTTCCGCATCCTCAGTTTTCCCGACCTGACGGTGGATGGCAGCTTTCCCCTGGGGGCGGCCGTGGTCGCCCGTCTGATTACGGCCGGCATCCATCCCTGGATCAGCGTTCTCGTCGCCGTGGCAACCGGCTTCATCGCCGGCTGCTGCACGGGTCTGCTCAACACGCGCCTGAAGATCAACAGCCTCCTGTCGGGGATTCTCATGATGACGGTGCTATACTCGGTGAATCTGCGCATCATGGGACGCTCCAACATCCAACTGCTCACCGTCGATACACTCCTGACCCCACTGGAACAGCTCGAACTGCCCCGTCTGGTCCCCCTGATCCTCTTTTTTTTAGTGGTGGCGGTGGGGATGAAAGCGGCCATTGATCTGTTCATGCACACCCAACTGGGGATGGCCATGCGTGCCACCGGGGACAACGAGCAGATGATTCGATCGCTGGGCGTCAATACCGACCATATGACCGTCCTCGGACTGGGCCTCTCCAACGCCTGTGTGGCCCTCTCCGGTGCCCTGGTGGCCCAAGACCAAGGGTTCGCCGATGTGGGGATGGGGATCGGAATGATCGTGGCGGGATTGGCATCCATCATCATCGGCGAGGCGGTCTTCGGCATCCGCACCGTCGCCCGTATGACCTTGGCCGCTCTGGCGGGCTCGGTGATCTACAAGTTCATCATCGCGGTGGGACTGCGCCTCGGTTTGGCCCCCACCGACCTCAAACTGGCCACGGGCGTAATGGTGATCCTGGCCCTGGGTATCCCCGCCTTGCGGGGTAAGGAGAAAGAGGGCAAGTTGCATCTCAGGGGGGTTTAACCCGCTGGATGACGGCAGCCAGGGTTCAGATCAATGAGGGTGGACGACTAGCGATGTTGCAGATCGAGGGACTGCGAAAAACGTTCAACGCCGGCACAGCGGACGAGAAGCGGGCCATTGACGACCTGGACCTTCATCTGGCGAGCGGAGACTTCGTCACCGTTATCGGCAGCAATGGTGCGGGGAAATCCACCCTGCTGAACCTCATCGCGGGTTCCTACACCACCGATCAGGGGGAGGTACACATCGATGGGGAGCGGGTGACCGGCTTCAGTGAGTGCCGCCGCGCCGCCTACTTGGGGCGCATCTTCCAGGATCCCCTCATGGGTACCGCCGCCAGCATGACCATCGAGGAGAACCTCGCCATGGCCGAACTGCGCGGCAAACCGCGTGGCCTGACCTGGGGCGTCACCGCCAGTCGACGCGCCGCCTATCGGCAGCGGCTGTCCCGGATGGGCCTGGGTCTGGAGTCCCGACTGAAACAACCGGTCAGTCTCCTCTCTGGCGGACAGCGCCAATCGCTGACCCTCCTCATGGCTACGCTGCATCTGCCAAAGGTACTGCTGCTGGACGAACATACGGCCGCACTGGATCCCAAGACGGCCCGCACCGTGATGGCCCTCACCGAGCAGATTATCACCGACAACCAT
>JAAUYD010003191.1_pt1 | contig 14898 bp, 11 predicted proteins | sample 7278101 | NCBI WGS metagenome assembly JAAUYD01 (sample SAMN14350128, study PRJNA611818) | marine sediment metagenome | isolation source: surface marine sediment (0.6m) | place: French Polynesia: Moorea | collected 2018-08
ACTCAATTCATAAGCCACCGGCTCAGCCGGTGAGAATTGAAAAGGTTCTACCGTTACCGGGAGAACACACAAAATTGAATTAAACTTGAACGATGCCGGTGGCTTATGAATTGAGTAAAATAAAAGAATTTTGGCTCACTTATTTTCCGATTTAGTCAGCTATGTAAGCAGCGTATCTGCTCATCAAAACGGACAAATCAGAAAACGACGTGATTAAAATAATCTTCTCAATATGTCAGAGCACGCGATAATATCAACAGCTAAGTACAAGCAAAAATTCTTTTCACAAATCAGCCAATCAGCAATATCCGGAGAAAAGTAAATCCAATGAAGAAATTAACCGGTATTCAGGCGAAATACCTCAGAGGTCTTGCTCATGGTTTGAAGCCCATCGTATTTGTCGGGCAAAAAGGGGTAACCGATGCCTTGATCGCATCCACCATACAGGCATTTGATCGACGCGAACTCATCAAGATAAAGTTTATCGATTTCAAAGAGAAAAAACAGAAAAAAGAAATTGCAGAAATCATTGAAGCAAAAACAGGCTGCCTTCTGGCGGGTATGATCGGGCATGTTGCCATATTCTATCGGCAGCATGACGATCCGGAAAAACGCAAGGTGGTATTACCGAAATGAACTTACATGAAACTTCATCATGAAATTAGGACCTCCTACGAGATTCCAGCTGGCAGAAAAAGCGAACCGCAGAATTCAGACTGGACACTTGCTGCCAGGCGGCATTCGTATGATTATTCTCAATTAATATATGATTATTCTAAATTTATATAGGATATGATTTAGCGAGTTGAGTGGGGTATTGGGTTTCAAGGTTTCACAAATCTAGTCCCGATTGGTGGTATCCACCTTGATCTCATCAGAGTATATGACCAGACGCTGCCCGGGATGGATATGCTCTCGCAGTTTCAATCGATTCCAAATGATCAGGGCCGGCAAGGGAACATCGAATCGTTTCGCAATGGCGGATAAATTGTCGCCGTTTTGGACCACATAAACGCGCTGTCGGTTTTCAGCCAGCCATTGATCGACGAGGGCTTTAAATCGCGCCTGAAATCCGTCAGCACTACCCTTGGGAACCAAAATCCGATGATTACCGGCGGCTAAAAAGTGCCCTCTGATTTCCGGATTCAAATCCTTTATCTTTTTAAAACGGGTATTGGCTGCCTCAGCGACTACAGAGATCGGCGTTTCCTGTAAACACGCCAGTTTGATGGGGTCAAATTGCAAGGGCGGATATAAATCTTTTTCAGTGAACCGAAACCCATAGGTTTCGGGGTCGGCCAAAATGATTTTTGCGGAGATGACGCGCAATAGGTAGCGCTGGGTCTCCAGGGGGAGATAGAGATGATAAAAGTGACGGGTTTTTTGGGTCAGTATTGCCGATAGCAAGCCCTGCTCCCCCATGTTGTATGCCGCCGCTGAAAGGGTCCAGCTGCCAAAGATATCGTAGAGGGATTTCAAATAAGCGATGGCTGCTTCGGTGGATCGGAATATATTGCGGCGCTCATCTTTTTCTGTATTAATGCTTAGTCCGTATTTATGTCCGCTGCTCTTTAAAAATTGCCAGAATCCGACAGCCCCTTTTCGAGATCGTGCATGGGGTCTCAGGGCGCTTTCAGCAATGGCGATATATTTCAAGTCTTGGGGCAGGTTATGTTCTTTGAGCATTTTTTCGATGATCGGAAAATATCGGTTGGATCGTTTAATCCAGAGCACCACCTGGGGGCGATCCCACAGGCTGAGGAGCAATTCCTTTTCGAGACGTTCCCGGACATCCTGATCGTCCAGATCAACGGGCTCGCCACAAAAATCGAGTGGACCGCTGATGCGAACACTGGATATCAACGACGGAAACCCGATGGGTTCCTGTCTGGCAGAGCTGTCGCTGTGAACAGCCGTCACGCTGATCACTGCCAAGAAAACAAAAAAATATTTCATTGCTAAAGTGCTCTCAAATGTTCCGGTTTTAAAGCGATATTTCCAGTCTGGGCCCGATCAATCAGTTCTAATGTCGCCGTTTTCTCCTTTGGCAATCTGGCTTTGATGGGCAAATAATTGGAAGCGTGATTGGCGTGAAAAAGTCCCCTTGAGAGGTTGGTGCCGGCGATCATCGTTCTCAACTCCGCCAGCATTTCATCGGGTTCAATCAGGGTAAACTTTGCGGATTGAAAATCATCAAACAGCGGTGTTCCGGGAATGAGCATCAGGCTCAAGGCACCGACGTAGTCCGGATCGATGGCCGACAGCACACGGCCTGTTTCTGCGGCGTGTATCTGTGAGCGCTGCCGGCCGGCAATGCCAAGCAAGACAGTGACGGACAATTTCATCCCGGCCTTCTTGGCTTTTTTTCCCATTTCTATCATGTGAGATGAGGTGGCGCCTTTGTTGATTTTTCTGAGTGTGATGTCATCGCCGGATTCAAGGCCCATATAGAGGATTCCCAGACCCTGGGTTTTGAGCGTCTGGAGCTCTTCCATGGTCTTCATATCCAAGCTTTTGGCATTTGCATAGGCACCCACGCGGGTAACCCACGGCAGCCGATCTTTGATGGTCCGAAGAATTTTCAACAGCCTTTTTTGAGGAACAATCAAGGCGTCTCCGTCACAGAGAAAAAGACGGCGCTGTCTTTGGCAATATTGGGCCGCAAATTCGATATCGTCCATAATAATGGAATCCGGCTTAATTCGGAAACGCTCTCCTAAATAAGTACCGCAGAATGTGCATTTATTGCGCGAGCAGCCAACAGTTATCTGAAGTAAAATACTGTTGGCCTCGCTGGGCGGTCTGATAATGTTTCCCTCATAATGCATATTAATTATCTTTCTCCTTAAGCATTTCGGCAAGCAATGCGCTCAACGCTTCCAGCCCCACTGGCTTTGCCAGATAATCTTTAATGGCGTCTTTGGCCCGCTGGCTCATATTCTCGACACCTTCTTCCTCGTAGCCGGAAAAAATTGAGATATTGGCATGGGGATCGTCATCGAGGATTTTTTCGATACAGGTAATGCCGTCCATTTCCGGCATGTTAATGTCCATTAAAACTGCATCGGGGCGGTTGCTCCGATATTTTTGGAGCCCCTTTTTGCCGTTTGCGGCAAGCTCCGGTGTATAGCCGAGATACTCGAGCAAGTCCTGCATGGCATTGAGAATCTCAGGTTCATCATCGACGACCAAGACCCGCTGCCCTTTTCCCCGGGTGATCACCGGAGCGTCCTCTTGTTGACTATGCTTTTCGTCAATAACCAATGAAAAAATCATCTTAAACGTAGTACCCCGGTTCGGCTGTGAATCGACGCTGATCATGCCCTCATGGCTTTTTATAATTCCATAGGTGGTGGAAAGCCCCAGGCCGGTACCACTGCCGATTGGTTTCGTGGTATAAAACGGATCAAAGCATTTTCTGACGGCTTCGCTATCCATACCCTCACCATCATCGGTTACGGTAAGGATGACTTGTTTGCCCGCCCTAACGGCTTTGATGATCAGCCGGCCGCCATCCGGCATCGCATCCCGGGCATTGTTGCAAAGGTTCATCAGTGCCTGGCTGATACTGGTCACATCTCCCATGATCGGAAGCTTGCCGGGGAGCTCAGTTTGAATTTGTATTTTCTGGTCAAAGGATTTCCCAATGATCTGACAAACCTCATTGATCACTTCTGTTAGGTCGATAATATCGAATTCTGCTTTAATCTGCTTTCGCGAAAATTGGAGCAATCCGTCGACCAGGCGAGACCCCCTTCTGACGGAGGTATTGATTCGTCCGGCCACATCGTGCAGGCCGGACTCATCCTTATAGCTCATCTGAATCAGCTGGCTGTTCACTAGGATTTCAGTCAGGGTGTTCCTGAAATTGTGGGCGACACCGGCTGCAATCGTACCAATGGCCTCCATTTTCTGGACATGTTGCAATTGCATTTCCAGTCGCTTGCGTTCGGTCACATCCGTGATCATGAGGATAACCGTGGCCGGTTCTCCGGTTACTGGCAGTATCTTAATGGTGATTTGTCTGCCGTTTAACTCAACCGGAGTATTTTCCCCGACGGCTGCCGATTGATCCACACCGGTTTGGAATATTTCATCCAACCGTCGTCCCGTGTTTTCGTCGAACAGATCCGGCGGATAGGCCGCCAGAATCTTTTCCGGCGGCAGTCCCAGCAAAGACACTGCGACACCATTGGCATAGACAATTTTTTGTGTATAAACTTCCAGGATTCCTTCTGCCATACTTTCTAACATTGTCTCAAGGTGGCGTTTGAGTGACAGTAATTCCTTGGTCAATTGGCGGGCATATACGCCGTCAAGTCCATGGATGGGTTTCGGATCCTCCTGATCCCGGGGAGCTTCCGATGCTTTAATGGCGTCCATGATGTGATTGGCCATCGAGCTGAAAGGACCCTTGGCAATGTAGGAATCGGCTCCGGTCTTCTGGAAATCGAAATCAATCTCAGCCACCGCCGCAGAGATGATAACCAGATAGCAATCCTTCAGTTGCGGCATACTACGGACAATCTGAATCAGTTTACCACCATCAATCTTGGGCATGATGAGATCAAAAAAAATGATGTCGGGGCTGAAATCAGCAAGCAAGTTCAAGGCGGCAAAACCATCCTCAGCCGTCATGACTTCATGACCTTCACGCGTCAGAAATTTGGTGACAAATTTCAGCATAACACGATCGTCATCCACCACCAGGATCTTCTTTTTCATAAATTTAGCTCCCTTAACTATACTGTTCCTTTATCATATTTCGGAGCCTCTTATCAACTTCAGAGATATGAGCAGCGAGTCTATCGATGTCCGCCCGAACGCCTTCTAAATCAGCCGCTTTTCCCTTTTTTTCAAGATCGAAGGCGATTTCAGCGGCGGTTTCAGCCTTAAAATTTTTTAACATTCCCTTCAGGCTGTGGGCCGACCGCATGAACGTATCGCAGTCGCCTTCCTCAAAGGACTGCTGAAGATTATCAAACAGCCTGGGGTAATCCTCTATAAAAACCTCCACCACTTCTTTAAGAAAATCCCAGTCCTCATCAAAAACCTTTAGCAGCGATGCACTATCTGCGATAAAAGGTTCAGCCGCCGCCGGTTTCATGATTTCGTAAACTTGGGTCAGCTTTTCGATGGTTTCGAACAGCTTATCCGAATCAATAGGCTTGGATATATATTCATTCATGCCGGCTTCCAGGCAGCGCTCCCGATCACCTTTAATGACATGGGCGGTCATGGCAACAATCGGAATGTTGGATGTTGGTTGATGGAAGTTGGAGGCTTGGGTTTTTTCCTCTGTCTTCGGTCTTCTGATTTCCGTCCTCTGTCCTTTGCCTTCTGTTTCCCACACATCAGTATCCGCGTTAGCGGAGACTGATTCCCACTCACGTATTTTCCGAGTTGACGCCAGGCCATCCATTTCCGGCATCTGCACATCCATTAAAACAATGTCAAAGGTCTCTCGTTTAAAAGCTTCTAAAGCCTGTTGTCCATTTTCCACCAGGGTGGTTTGATGGTTCCAGCGCTCGAGAAGACGCAGAATGTATTTTTGGTTGAAGGGGGTGTCTTCCGCTACCAGAATTTTCAGTGAGCGTGCGGGGACCCGTATGACGGGCTGCGGCAATTTATCCTCTATAACAGGGGCAGGTTTGGCAATTCCCAGGAAATCTAAGATAACACTTACCAGTTCCAGGGGGCCTACGGGTTTGAGAACGCCGGTTGTGATGCCAAGTTCTTCGAGTTCCGCCTTGCGCTTGAAGTGCGGAAATGTCAGCATCATAATGATGCCAGCATCAGAAATTTTCTGTCGTTTGATAGCGCCAGCCAGGGCAAAGCCATCCATTTCGGGCATATCCGAATCCAGTAAAATCAGATTAAAAGGTGTTCCCTCGGCTTGGGATTTCAAAAGAATATCAATGGCTTCTTTGGCACCAGCTGCCTGTACAAGATCCATCTTGTGGATTTCCAGAATTTCTTTGAGAATTTTACGGCTGGATTTGTTATCGTCGACCGCCAGCACTTTTACGCCGCTCAGTTCGGGATGAAATGCTTTCTCTTGACGCGTTTCATGCTCATGCTGCCGGATAAACCGCGCCGTGAATCGAAACCGGCTGCCGTGTCCGGGTTGACTTTTGATTTTGATGGTGCCGCCCATCAAATTCACCAGTTGAGCTGAGACCGCCAGCCCCAGTCCAGTGCCCCCATAGCGCCCCGAAGTTGTGACGTCGGCCTGGTCATAGGCACTAAAAATGGCACGCTGTTTTTCCACCGGGATTCCGATGCCGGTGTCAACGACCGAAATATGCAGAAATACGTCGTTATCCGTCTGAGAATGAGCGGCAACATAGACGATGACTTCTCCCTCATCCGTGAATTTAATGGCATTGTCGATCAAGTTGAGTAGGACTTGGCGTAGGCGTGCTGTGTCGCCCAACAAGTGATCTGGAACTCCTGGAACAATACGGTAGGCCAACTCGATGCCTTTTTCATGGGATTTGATACCCATAATTTTCATTGACTCATCCATAAACTGCCTGAGACTGAATGGGCTTTGTTCGAATTCCAGCTTACCGGCTTCAATTTTGGAAAAATCCAGAATGTTGTTGATGATGGAAAGTAAAGAATAGGCCGACGATTTAACCACGTCCAGATCTTCTCTCTGGTCGGGGGGCAAATCAGAGCTCAGCATCAATTCCACCAGACCGATGATGGCATTTAGCGGCGTGCGAATTTCGTGGCTCATACTGGCCAGAAATTCACTTTTGCTCTGACTGGCGGCTTCGGCGGCCAGTTTTTCCCGGTACAAGGCTTCGGCCCGTTGCCGCTGGGTCGCATCTCTTACAAATACACCAAAACCGATGGGCTCTCCTTTTGGATCTCCTATCAACGATATGGACGATTCGACAAATCGTTTGGAACCGTCTTTATTGGTGAGGACCCAGTCCACCGATTTCGTAGGCAATCGGGTTTCAAGCACTTTGTTAAAAATATTGGTAAGATTGGACGCATTGATCTCGTCCATCGATTTGCTTTGGTTCATCGTCGCCAGTTCATCGCGGGAGTAACCCAAAATTTTACACATGGAATCGTTGAAAAATGTAAAATTTCCGTCCATGTCCACTTCATAATAGCCATCGGGAGCGGTTTCAATAATGTTGCGAAACTTTTCTTCACTTTCCCGGAGTGCAGCTTCAGCTGTCGAACGTTGGTTAATGGTGAACTGGGCATGGGAACCGAAGATGAGGAAGAGACATAAAATAGCGATGCGGCTCCAAATTTCACTCATGTCCGGTCCGAACAGGCGTTGAAAAAAATCGACATCATAGGACAAAAAGATGTATAAAATGGAATCAAAAACCGTATAGAAAAGGGCCAAGGCGATTCCGATCAAAACCATGTGATCCCAAATATGGACATTGCGTGTTTTTGTGTTTGTCATTAACTGTTTTTGCCGCATGTCAGTCGTCTCCGGATGGCTGATGATGCACTGCTTGGATGGTTGAAATTTGAAAGTTTTTTATTATTGTAGTGACAGTAATATAAAGATACCGGATGGATAAAAGAATGATTTTGTCCGCCTCCGGAATCGATCATCTTGCAACCAGCATCCCTAGGCGCTAAGCAGTAGATTGGATAACTGCATACCAATGCGTCGGTTCGAGGCGGAGCTTCGCTAGCCATTAAAGCATATTTCACCCTGCGCCTAACGGCAAGTAAAAATTTCAAATTTAACCGACAGGTGATGTGGAATATTTTTTAAAAGCGTATCAAGATAGTTTATTTAATGGCTGAAGTTGTGATAGGGTTCTGGTGCGGGGTAATTTCCGACGGTCATCACTGGTACGACGATCCTTGCCTTTTCTTCTTTCCGGAATATGCAAAGTGTACGAATAATTTCGGCGATCTCCTCCGGTCCGTCTGCCTCCATTGTCTGAAGAGATCCGCCGCGCTCGTAAACCGTTCTCATTTGTTTCCATTGGCGTAACCACGTTTAGGCATCGATTGAAAAAGAGAGTCGGATGGTGCATTCGGCAATCATACTAAACTTGAAAACTCGTGCAGATATCATGCCATTTCGGATGATCCTAATATTGGATATCGCCAATCTGGCGATGTGAGATTTATATATAGTAAAATCTTAATAAAACGATTACTTAAACAGAATTTCGCTAACCTTGACAGCATGTGTTAGCAAACCGGCAAATTGACGAAAATATGTCATATGTGAAATAAGTTACCCAAAATTGTGGAAAAAATTTCCATAGCTCTCTTGATTCCTCGAAAGATCTAGATTACCGCCCATAAAGACGCGATCGGTAACCTCCGCCATTCCCCGGATCTCTCTGCCCAAATCCGGAGCAAAGACCTGTGCCTTGGAGATTAACGGTTCGCCTCGCTACACTGTTTTTTATAATGTCTCACCGGTGATGCACGGAGAGATTTCAAAAAACAGTCTTTACCTTGTATGGCTTTATAGATTGTTCTTGACAAAGGGATTTCTCCTATACTACTTGTCTTGTGGTAAATCAAGTTCATAATCTTATCAATGGTTTTTTTATTGTTTTTTATTCATCACTTAAAAAAAGGAGGCCTACTATGAAAAGGAAAAAACTGTTTATTGTGATGCTATTTGTTGCTGTACTGCTGGTACCTGCGTGGGGTTTGACAGCCGAAATCAAAATAGGTCGCAAAGCCGAACCCAGTTCCATGGATCCCCACTATCACAACCTGGGACCGAACAATGCTGTTTCACAGTTCACCTTTGACAAGTTGATCATGCAGGATCACAAACAAAACCTGCAACCCGGACTGGCGGTTTCCTGGAATCCGATTGATGATGTCACCTGGGAGATCAAACTTCGCCAGGGGGTTAAATTTCACGATGGCTCGCCTTTTACCGCCGAAGATGTCGCTTTCACCATCAAACGTGCGCCCGAGGTTCCCAATAGCCCGTCTTCTTTTGCCCGTTATATAAAATTTATCAAGGAAGCAAAAATAGTCGATCCCCATACTATTCATCTGGTGACCCATGAAGCCTTTCCGCTGGCTCCCACCTATCTGTCCACGTTTGTCATTGTTTCCAAGAAATACGGCGAAGGCGCTGAGACCAAGGATTATAACTCCGGCAAGGCCATGATCGGCACCGGACCCTATAAATTTGTCGAATGGGTCCCAGGAGATCGGGTCGTGTTTGAAAGTAACCCCGATTATTGGGGTGATAAAGAACCGTGGGATAAGGTCATTATCAAGCCCATTTCCAACGCATCGGCCAGAGTAGCGGCTCTGTTAGCGGGTGACGTGGATCTTATCGATTTCGTACCCACTGCCGATATCGAAAAACTCAAGAATGATCCCAAAATCAACATGGCCAAATCGGTCTCCAACCGGGTGATCTACCTGCATATCGACAGTAATCGTGATGTCTCGCCCTTTGTCACTGATATAAACGGCAATCCGATGACCAAAAATCCGCTCAAAGATGTTCGCGTCAGGCAGGCCATTTCCAAGGCCATCAACCGCGATGCCATTGTTGCAAAGGTCATGGAAGGCAATGCCATTCCCGCCGGACAGGTTCTGCCCGAGGGCTTTTTCGCCATCAGTCCTAATTTGAAGCCGGAGGAATACGATCCCGAAGGGGCCAAAAAACTGTTAGCCGAAGCGGGCTGGGGCGACGGTTTCGGGCTGACCATCCATGGTCCCAACAACCGGTACGTCAACGACGCCAAGATCTGCCAGGCCGTGGCCCAAATGCTGACCCGGGTGGGCATAAAGACCAAGGTGGACACCATGCCCAAAAATGTCTTCTTTCCAAGGGGCACCAAACTTGAATTCAGTTTTATGCTGGTGGGCTGGGGCTCGGGTACGGGCGAGCCGTCCTCACCCCTGGGGGCTTTATTGCATACCTATGATAAGGAAGCCGGTTATGGCGGCACAAACCGCGGCCGGTATTCCAACAAGGAATTCGATGCCGTGCTGGAAGAAGCCCTGCGAACCGTCGATCGTAAAAAACATGAACAACTACTGATAAAGGCAACAGAGATTGCTATCGGTGATTTGGGGATTATCCCGCTTCACTTCCAGGTTGCCATCTGGGCTATGCGAGACGGGCTAATGTATACCGCTCGCACCGATGAATATACGCTGGCGACCGCTATCCGTATAGCAAAATAAAATTGAGTTTATTTTTCGTTTTCGCTTTTAATTTCAGGGCTCCTGATCTCAGCCGCATAAGCTGTCGGGAGACCCTGATAATAATATATTTTACAAGATTTGCAATGAAACAATCACCGACTCATAGCAACGACTTCTATTTTGTTAATAGTACCGATAATAATTAAGAAATAAAATTCAGAACGATTTGTCCCAAATCCAGTAATTTTTGCACGACCACCACTATTTGAGTTGCTTAAGATTTTATGACATTCCAGTAGTTCTGAATTTGGGAAATCCCATGATCGTCTTTATTATCCGCCGCACCTTCCAAAGTATCGTGGTATTGCTAGCAATGTCTCTGTTGGTTTTTGTCGGTGTTTTTACCATTGGAAACCCGGTGGATATCCTTATTAGCCCGGAAGCCACCCCCCAGGAGTATGAGGATGCCGTCAAAGCCCTGGGGCTTGACAAACCCATGTGGGAGCAGTACTGGATTTTTTTAACCAATGCCCTGCGCGGAAATTTAGGTAATTCTTTCGTTTTCAATGAACCTGCCTTGAAATTGATTCTGCAGCGCCTGCCGGCCACCCTGGAGCTGGCCTGCGGAGCAATGCTGATCGCGATCCTATTGGGCATACCGCTGGGCATGGTGGCCGGCATCAAATCTGAAAGCTGGATCGGCCGCAGCATCATGAGCGGGTCTATCCTCGGTTTCAGCCTGCCCACTTTCTGGGTGGGACTGATGCTGATTATGTTTTTTGCAGTAATGCTCGGCTGGCTGCCGGCCTCGGGACGCGGCCAAACCGTCGATCTTTTCGGTGTGCCGGTCAGCTTCCTGACCCCGGACGGTCTCTCCCACATATTACTTCCGGCCTTTAATTTGGGCCTCTTCAAGCTTTCGCTGACCATTCGTCTAACCCGCGCCGGTACCCGTGAAAATCTTCAGCTGGACTACGTGAAATTTGCCCGGGCCAAGGGGCTTTCCAGCGCCCGTGTGATCGGGGTGCATGTCCTCAAGAATATCCTGATTCCGGTGGTGACTGTGCTGGGACTGGAACTGGGCAATGTCATTGCATTTGCGGTGGTGACCGAAACGATTTTTGCCTGGCCGGGGATGGGCAAGCTGATCATCGACTCCATCGGTGTTCTCGACCGGCCGATTATTGTGGCCTATCTGCTGATCACGGTGACAATGTTTATCGTTATAAATTTTGTGGTGGATGTGCTCTATTCGCTTCTTGATCCGCGCGTCCGCCTGGGAGATCTAAAGGCATGACAAGCCCCGCCAAAGGTGCCGATCTGCCGTCGGAGAGGGGACCCGGTACGGCAGTTGAAACCCCATTGCGCCGCTTTATCTCGGATTTTTGTGAGAGCCGGGGGGCCCTGTCGGGGCTGGCGGTATTTGGGTGTATTGTTTTCGTGGCCATCTTTGCCCCATATATTTCACCCCAGGATCCTTATGATCTTTCTCAACTGGATATTATGGACGGACGTCTGGAGCCAGGGGCAAAGAACTCAATGGAAGGCTACACGTACTGGTTGGGCACTGATGATCAGGGACGTGATATGTTAAGCGGCATCTTTTACGGATTGCGCACCAGCCTGGGGGTCGGTGCCATGAGCGCCCTGTTGGCATTGATGTTGGGCGGGACCATGGGTCTGATCGCCGCCTATTTTGGTGGAAGAACGGACACCCTGATCATGCGCGTAGTCGATATCCAGCTCAGTTTTCCGTCCATTCTGATCGCCTTGGTGTTGCTGGCTATTTTAGGACAAGGGGTGGACAAGATCATCATTGCATTGGTGGCGGCCCAATGGGCTTATTATGCCAGGACCATTCGCGGCACGGCCCTGGTCGAGCGGCGCAAGGAATACATCGAGGCCGCTGCCTGTCTGGCCTTGAGCCACCGGCACATCGTGTTCCGTCAACTTCTGCCCAACTGCCTGCCGCCATTGATCGTGGTGGGTACCGTTCAAGTGGCCCACGCCATCGCACTTGAAGCAACACTATCATTTTTAGGGATTGGATTGCCGATTACCGAGCCATCCCTGGGGCTGCTCATTTCCAACGGGTTTGAATACATGCTGAGTGGCAAATACTGGATCAGTTTTTTTCCGGGCGTGGCCTTGCTGCTCACCATTGTCAGTATCAACCTGGTCGGCGATCAATTGCGTGATGTTCTGAATCCGAGGTTGCGAAAATGAGTGATGCTGCGCCGCTGCTAGTCATTGAAAATCTGCACACCCATTTTTTTATGAAGAGCGGTGTTGTTAAAGCCGTGGACGATGTCAGTTTCACCGTCAACAAAGGCGAAGTACTCGGCCTGGTCGGCGAATCCGGCTCGGGAAAATCGGTCACCGGTTTTTCAATCCTTGGGCTGGTTGATCCCCCCGGGCGAATTGTCAGTGGACAAATATTGTTCCGGGGCCGGGATATCGTCTCGCTGCCCGAAGACCAATGGCGAGCACTGCGTGGATCGCGCATCGCCATGATCTTCCAGGATCCTATGATGACGTTAAATCCTGTTCTGCGTATCGATACCCAGATGATCGAGGCGATTTTAACCCATGAAAAGGTAGATCGGCAAACCGCGCGCCGACGCGCGCGGGAGGCCCTGGGTCTTGTGGGCATTGCATCCCCGGACGAACGCCTGCGTGCCTATCCGCACCAATTTTCCGGAGGGATGCGCCAGCGGGTGGCCATTGCCATCGCTTTACTGAACCAACCTGATCTCATTATTGCCGACGAACCCACAACCGCTCTGGATGTGACCATTCAATCGCAGATACTGTATGAAGCCCAAAAGCTGTGCCGGGAGACCGGAACGGCGCTTATCTGGATCACCCATGACTTAACCGTGGTGGCCGGCCTGGCCGATCACATTTGTGTCATGTACGCCGGGCGGATCGTCGAACAGGGAGGCATCGACGACGTCCTTGATCGTCCTTTGCACCCGTACACCAGCGGACTTATCGGGTCGGTGCCCAGCCGCAATAAGCGCGGCAGCGCTCTTTATCAAATTCCCGGGATGACCCCCTCGTTGCTAAACCTACCTGAAGGATGTGCATTTCGAGAGCGCTGCCCGCGGGCCGACGATGCCTGCCGGGAGACCCCTGAAATTTCCAGACCTGCGCCGGAACGTCGGATCCGCTGCTTTCATCCCCTTATCGGCGAGGCGTCATGAAAAATAATGCTGCCAAGCCTCCCATCATCCGATTGCAGAAGGTCTCCAAACGTTTCATCAAATCCCTGGATGTGGCTGCAAAAATTGCCCAAAAACTCGGTGCCAATATCCGCGAAGAGGTGGTCCATGCGGTGGACAATGTCGATTTGAGCATTGCCCAGGGGGAAGTGGTGGGACTTGCCGGCGAATCTGGATGTGGCAAATCGACTCTGGGAAGGATGGTGGCCGGAATTCTTCCTCTCAGCGAGGGCACCATTCTCTATAAGGGAAAGGATGTCGCCCAACTGCCGCCTGAGGAATTCAAACAATTTGCCCTCAACATTCAGATGATTTTCCAAGACCCGTTTGCTTCTCTGAATCCGCGCAAACGGGTGCGCAACATCATTGGCAATGCACCGTTGGTTCATGGTATCGTCAAGCGATCTGAATTGGATGTATACCTGGACAAGGTTATGCTGCGGTGCGGTCTGGATCCAACCTTTAAACGAAGATATCCACACCAGTTTTCAGGCGGCCAACGGCAACGGATCGGAATCGCCAGAGCCTTGGCGGTGAATCCCGAATTTATTGTTTGTGACGAGGCCGTGGCAGCCCTGGATGTTTCGATTCAAGCGCAGATCCTGAACCTTTTTATGAAGCTTCGTGAAGAATTGAAGCTAACCTACCTGTTCATCAGCCATGATCTCGGGGTCGTCGAACATATCAGCGATCGGATTGTGATCATGTACCTGGGAAGGGTGGTGGAAGCGGCAAAAGCAGAAGAACTTTTCGCAACCCCAAATCATCCCTATACCCAGGCCCTCTTGCGCGAGGTGCCGCGCTTGGAAAACCGGCGTTCCCGATTTACACCGGTCAAAGGAGAGATCCCTTCGCCCCTTGACCCGCCAGCCGGATGTCATTTCAATCCACGCTGCCCCCATGTGATGAACCGCTGCCGCGACGAGGTGCCGATGCTGAAGGAAATCGCGTCTGATCGGTTCTCCGCCTGCCATCTTAATGAAAAAAATATATAAACCGTAGCTCCACTTTTTGCTTGACTCAACAAGTGCCGGCATGCTATCGGAAGCGAACTATAAATTAAAAGCTGACGTTCCAACCGGCAGATCTTCTCTATTAACCCATCGGAGAATCAGATATTGACTGAGGTCACAATAAAGCCCCGCTTTTGTTCTAAGCGCGGGGCTTTGTATTTTATTCAGATTCTACCGAAGTATTTTCATTTCTCGAATGACATAATTACAGATTGGCCGACACGAACTGAATGACAATTCACTTCTAATACATGTATCAATTGGTGGTTTTATTAACGGAGACGGAAAGGAGGTAGTTATGAAAGTGAAGAAATATGGTTGTGTTATTTTTTTGACACTTGGTGTCCTTCTTCTGATGTCCGCCTTGACGTTCGCAAAGACGCCGTTTGAAGAATTCGGGGTCGTGCGACAGAAGTGTTCGGTCTGTCATAAGCTGGACGAGCAAGGTCGGGTGGAAGTCATTGAGGAAACGCGTAAAACTCCGGAAGAATGGAAAGTGGTGACGGACCGGATGATTCGGATCAATG
>JAAUYD010040343.1_pt1 | contig 14896 bp, 9 predicted proteins | sample 7278101 | NCBI WGS metagenome assembly JAAUYD01 (sample SAMN14350128, study PRJNA611818) | marine sediment metagenome | isolation source: surface marine sediment (0.6m) | place: French Polynesia: Moorea | collected 2018-08
ACCAGGTCGAGCGCTTGATCAACCGTTTTATTCAGGTCAAGCGGAATGAAAGTGTACTGTTGTTCCCGGGCAAAATCAAGCAAACCCTTGACCACATGGGCTGCCCGCTGACCGGCCCGCAAAATCAAATCCACCGCTTCAAAATCATCGGTGTCGGATGGTTGAGTCATGAGCATCATTTCGGCATTGGCGTTGATTGCTGTCAGGGGGTTGTTGATTTCATGCGCTACCCCGGCCGCCAGCTGACCAATCGCCGCTAATTTACCGGCCTGCAGCAGCGAACGCTCCAGCCGCCGCTCTTCTGTGCGATCTTGCCAGACGACCACGGCGCTGGGTGAGCCAATCGATTGACCGGGAATGGGATAGGTGTTGACGTCCCACTCGCGCGGCAGCCGATCGTCTCCCATCCATTGAACCGACCAGTTTTGCGGCCCCCCTTCCTGTATTGTTTGGGCGACCTGGCAATGCTCACACGGCTCCAGGCGGCCAAAGAATGCCTGATAGCACGACTGCCCGATAATTTCTTTTGCTTCACCCTGCGCTTCGGCCGCTTTATGGTCGTTGAGCGACACAATTTGCCACTGCTCATTAATCGTATAGATCGGGTGCAAAATGCCGTCAATAATCGCCTGCAGCGAATTGCGGCTGTCGAGCAATTCCCGCTGCTGACGACGCAGATTTTGCAGCAGGGTGGAATTGTCGTAAGCGCTGCCCATAAATGTGGAAAGGGAAGCGATCAAATCCAGATCAAACTCGGTAAAATTTTGTGATGAATGGTTAAACGCGGCCAGCACGGCCCACGTTTGACCCCGGTTAATCACCGGAACGGTCAAAATAGAGTGCAAATCCATTCCTGGGGGAATATCAGTCGCCGCCGAATATGCGTCATCCTGGGCGATGTGGGGACCGTTTAGGCGGAAAACGGCCGGGCGAGCGGCCGTTTGACCAATGATCCCCTGTCCAAACGGAATTTGAGCATACTGATCTGATTTAAACGCTTTGCCTCCCACAAGCTGACAGGTAATGGTTTCTCTCGATTTGTTGGGGAGAAAAAGGGCGACCGCTTCGCAGTTGAGCAAGCTCTGAGCGGCCCGTACGGCCAGCGAAACGATGTGTCGCCGCTCGTGGGTTCGGGCCATTTCTTGCCCTACCCGATTGAGGCGAGCCAGCTGAGAACGCTGATGCTGCATTTCTCGCTCGAGCTGCTGGGTGCGCAAATGGGTGTGCAGACGGGCGAGCAGCTCTTGTGGCTGGTACGGTTTGGTGATGTAATCATCCGCGCCGCCATTTAAAGCTTCTACTTTATCTTTGCTGCTTGAGGCTCCGGTTAAGACGATAACGCGGGTGATGCTCAGATCTGGATCAGCGTGTGCCCGCAGCTTTTGCAGCATTTCAAAGCCGGACATTTCCGGCATAATCATGTCGAGCAAGATCAGATCGACCGGGTTTTTATCGGTGAAGGCGCTTTCTTCTAAAAATACCAGGGCTTGGGCGCCGGAGTAGGCGGCCGAGACGCGATAATTTTGCCGGATAAGATAATCTCCGAGAGATTCGGCAATTTCCGGATTGTCATCAACAACCAGGATGTGAGGGGATTGAATTTTGGTCGCGGTATCAGGCTGTGTACCGATCATTGGAAACGATTCCACCTAAAAATAAAAAAAGTAGGATGCGAACAACATCCTACTCCATTTTAGGGGATTAATGGGTGAGTGCAAATGTATATCCGTGCCCTTTAATGGTACGGATAAAAGTTGGGCTTGATGGGGTGTCTTCAATTTTTTCGCGAAGGTTCTTGACGTGGGCCCGCACCAGCTCCGGGCTGCCGGTGTCTTTGGGGTAATCCCAGACATCCTGCAGCAGCTGCTGACTGGTAAAAATGGTGCCGGCATTGCTCATCAAATGATACAGGAGGTCAAACTGCACGTTGGTTAGGAGGGCGACGCCTCTGGGAGTGGTCACCTCAAACGTGCGGCAGTCGAGAACCACATCGCCAACGGTGACCTGTAGTCGCTGATCATTCGAAGCGCTATCGTCGGCACTGACCCGCCGCAGGATCGCCCGCACGCGCAGGTGAAGCTCTTCTACGTTAAACGGCTTTGTCATGTAATCGTCTGCACCCGCCCGGAACCCTTCAATTTTGTCTTCATCTTTGATTTTGGCCGTTAAAAACAAAATCGGCAGCTCTTTTAGGAGTGGATCGCCACGGACCTGACGGGCAACTTGATAACCGTCCAACCCCGGCATGATGACATCGAGGATGAGCATATCGGGTGGATGACGCCGCGCAAGCTGTAATCCTTCAGCGCCGCTGCGAGCCACCATGACTTGAAAGCCATAGAGCTTTAGCGTTCTCTGCAGGGTACGAGATACAAGTTCGTCATCATCAATCGCGAGTATGGTAGCCATGGGTACTTCCTAGCAATAATTAAATGAGGGATTTTAAATATGACAGGTAATATTATGTCGAGCTTTAAATTATAGCGAAATTTGGTGTTTTGTGCATGCGATCCATAGTACCATGGTCACGGCGGAATGATCAAGTTCAGGGGATGGGTGTTGGGTGATGGGTGATGGGTGATAGGTGATGGGTGATAGGTGTTGGATGTCTCAAATATGCATGCTGTGGTCTGAGGTCTGTGCTCTCCCTATTTGCCCACCAGAATCACCAAACTGTGTGATTCGATAATAATCTCTTTTTGACCACCGAGGCGTGATTCCTGCCCCGGTTCACAAATATCGTGCGGTGATCGCCGGCCGGTGTCCGCAAACAAATGCCACGCCATGTCTGGATCTTCAGTGAGAGCCGGAAGCTCAAAGACGTGAGGCTTCCAGTGCATGTTGAGGGCTACATAAATGTAATCATCAGCCTCTAAGCCGGGAGCAACGTGCCGGCCGCACACCATAAACGCCAGCGTATGGCTGTGATAATTCCAATCTGGCTGCCAGGCGCGCACCCCGTGCCAGGAAATATCCGGATAACCGCTGCCAACCAGGTCGGTATGGCTCATGTAGGTGCTGCTGCGCAAAGCGGGATGGGCTTTTCGGAACGCGATCATGTGCTTAAAAAAGCGAAGAAGGTAGGCATGCTGCTCAGTGGCGTGCCAGTTTAGCCAGTTCAATTCGTTATCGTGGCCGTAGGTATTGTTGTTGCCCTGCTTTGTATGGGCGATTTCATCCCCCATGTGAAACATGGGCACACCCTGACTGACCATCAGCATGGCGATGGCGCTGCGCATCAAACGATAGCGCAGCATGTTAATTTTAAGATCGGCCGTTGGCCCCTCAACCCCACAATTCCAGCTGTTGTTGTCATTGTGGCCATCCCGATTGTTTTCCCCATTGGCCATATTGTGCTTCTCGTTGTAGGAGAAGGTGTCGTGCAGCGTAAAGCCATCATGGCAGTTGATGAAGTTAATCGAGGTCGTTGGCCCGCGGCCGTTATACAGATCGGGTGAGCCCAAAATGCGCTGCACCATTTCGCCGGTTTGCCCTTCATCACCTTTCAGAAAACGACGGGCGGTATCGCGATATTTTCCGTTCCACTCAGACCAGCGATGGTTATGCGGGAATGAGCCGACCTGATAAAGACCGCCGGCATCCCACGCCTCGGCGATCAGCTTGGTATTGGCCAGGATCGGGTCTTTGGCGATCGCTTCGACCAAAGGTGGGTTATCGAGCGGATACCCTCGGGTGTCGCGGGTTAAGATGGAAGCCAGGTCAAAGCGGAAACCATCAATGTGAAATTCCGTCACCCAATAGCGAAGGCTGTCAATAATCATTTCGCGCACAACCGGATGGTTGCAGTTTAGGGTGTTGCCGGTCCCAGAAAAATTGTAGTAATCACCCTGGTCCGTAAGCATGTAATAAGTTTTGTTGTCAATGCCCCGAAAAGAAACGGTAGGCGCGCCGTTTCCCCTTTCACCCGTGTGGTTATAAACGACGTCGAGAATAATTTCGATGCCGTCTTGATGAAGGGCTTTTACCAATCGTTTAAATTCATCAATTTGCCCCCCTTGGATACCCGAGGCAGCATATCCCGCTTTGGGAGCAAAAAAACCGATGGTGCCATATCCCCAATATTGCAGCAGCGGCTGACCGGTCAAGGGGTTTGTAAATGGATTTTCACGCTCATCAAACTCCTGAATGGGCATGAGCTCGACGGCCGTGACCCCCAATTCTTTCAGATATGGAATTTTTTCAATAAGCCCCTCAAAAGTTCCGGGGCACTCCACCCCCGAGGATCGATCGCGGGTGAAGCTGCGCACATGCATTTCGTAAATGATCAAATCGGTCAGCGGCAGCCCCAGCGGCCGGTCCCCTTCCCAATCAAAGGGATCCTGGGAGGGGATTTGGGCGCGATAGCCGTTGGTATGGGGGTCAGCCCAGCGATCACGACCGCTAATCTGCCGGGCGTAGGGATCTAATAAGATTTTTGAGCGATCAAAGAAATGGCCGTCTTTGGGCGAAAAAGGGCCTGCGATGCGATAGCCATATTCGATCTCTTGAGGGTTTAAGCCGGCAACATGGATACAAAATATTTGACCGACACGATCATGCTCGGTAAATGGAATCTCGATGAGAGGCGTTGAGGACCCCTTTTCAAAAATCAGCAGCACCACTTTTGTGGCGTGGGCAGAGAAAATGGCAAAATTGATGCCATTTGCCACCACGGTTGCTCCTGGGGGAAAGGGGGTTCCAGTAGAAGTTTGAATGTTGTGTTTTTCGATCGTCAAAATAATGTTTACTTAACCGTAAATTTTCTGAAATCCGCTTCAAATTTTGGCGGTGAAGATTTACAGGAATTGATTCAGATATTTTAAATCGGACAATTTTAGCAAGAAGTTCGTAACTATCTTGTTAAAAATCACATCAAGAGTGTTAATTCTAGGTAAATAGTAGGCAGTGAAGCTTAAATTCCAGCTAACTACAACTGATTTTCCCTTTGTGATAGGGTAGCTGAGGCAAATCATAGCCCGTATTTTATTGTAGCTCAAGTGCAAGAATGACCTGGTAAAAACGCATGGGAAATGGTTCCCGGGAGGGTGAGGATTTTGTCCTAATTGGGTTTAGGATTGGAGCAGATTGTTGCGAATTTGGACGATATTTTGGCTGGTCAAACCCGCCTCAGCAATTAAGTACTCCTCAATGGTCTCGTAGCGGGTGTGAATATGTGACCAGGCGGAAGCCAACCAATCGGGATGACTTTGAAACAGTGCTTTTAGATCCGCCACGGGAATGCCGATTCGACTAAAACGGCCGCGGCTGAGCTGAAAGGCGGAATATAGCTGGTCAAACGAGCGGTTGCTCTGCGTATAATCAGCTATAATCGTTTCTTTTGGGACCCCCAGCAGCTCCATCAACAGGGCGATTGACACCCCCGTGCGATCTTTTCCGGCCGTGCAGTGGATCATCAAGGGAAGATTTGCCGGATCCGCCAGCAAGGTTAGAAGCTGACCAAAAACCGGGGCTCTATCGCGAACCATCTGTACGTACAGGTTGCACATCACCTGATGGAGACCCCCACGGTCAAACAGGAGCGTATTGGCGTGCCCCTGAAGTGGTCCATGCCCCTCATTAACCGGCATATGTTGATAGGTGATGCCCTCCGGCACGACATCCGCTCTTTCGTTTAATTCTCCGTTACTGCGCAAATCACAGATTAGAGAGACGCCAATGCGCTGCAGATAGCGTTGATCGGCATTTGAGAGGCGCGAGAGATCACCGCCGCGAAAAATTTGACCCCACTTGATTTGGCGGCCGTCAGCGGTATTGTAGCCGCCAATGTCGCGGACGTTAACCGCTTTTTTCAGAGGCAAATAGCGCTCACCCACAGTCAGGGTCGTTGTGGCCTCGTCATCTGGATTATTTTGGATGTGAAGGGTGGCAAACGGTCGCGGGGAAATCGGCCGGCTGATTTGCAGGCGCTGATGTTTGGGATAGGAAATTTTCAGGGGTTTGATCCCCTCCGCAACGACCTCGATCTCACGGACTTTGAGCTGATCGTGCCAGGAAACGAGAAGATCCCCTTCGGCATTGCGCGTCATCTCGGCAATGACCGGCAGCGGCTGAATGAGGGTTGCCGGGTCAACCGAGGACACATTGCGGCTGCCTCGCCACAACAGCAGACGAAAAAAACCGTAGGCTAAAATGAGGACGGTGAAAAAACCGGCCAGACCGCTGATGAAAGCGTTCATAGGGTGTGAGGTGTGAGGTAAGAGGTGTAAGGTGGGGAACTTTCTGCCCTTCACCTCACACCTTCTACCTTACACCCTATCAGACGAGGAGCTTCATCGGCTCTTCGAGCAGGGCCTTGAATTTCACCAGGAATTGGGCCACTTCCGCCCCGTCGGTGACCCGGTGGTCGGCCGACATGGTGACTTTCATCAGCTGGGCCGCCTGCACTTCGCCATCTACAAAAATGGCCCGCTCGTGAATCCCACCAATGGCCAAAATGGCTGCTTCAGGGGGATTAATGATGGCCACAAACTCAGCCACGCCATAAACGCCGAGGTTGCTGATGGTAAACGTGCCGTCGGCAAAATCATCCGGGAGATTTTTCCCGTCACGGGCGCGTTCAATCATCGCTTTATTATCTCGGGCAATATCACCCAAGGTTGATTTGTCGGTATCTTTCTGGACGACGGTTAACAACCCTTTTTCGGTGGCCACGGCGCTGCCTACATTGATGCGTTTGCGCACGATAATATTTTCGCCGGCAAAGCTGGCATTGAGCATCGGGAAATCGCGCAGGGCCAGCCCGGCCGCCTTAACGAGGATGTCGTTGATTGAGATTTTGACTCCTTCTTCAGCCAGCATGCCGTTGAGCTGTTTACGCAGCGCCAGAGCCGCACCGACATCGATTTCCATGGTGACCTGGAAGTGGGGCACCGTGGTTTTACTTTCCGTCATGCGGCGGGCGATCGCCTGACGCAGGCGGGTGGCGGGTATCACTTCATCTTCGGCGCCCGCTTCTGCGGCCGAGACGGTTACCTGCACCGTTTGCGGGGCAGCGGCCGGTGCAGCAGCCGGGGCTGATACTGCGGTGGCTCCGCCAGAGGCCACAAACGCCTCTACATCAGCTTTGCGGATGCGCTCACCTTCAAACGGCACCTGCAGCAGGTTGACGTCGTGTTCAGCGGCTACGCGGCGGGCAACCGGCGTGGCCTTAACCCCATCGGGGAATTCGCTTGAAGCTGAACCGGCCGCCTGACCGGATGGCACAGGCGGTGTTGACCCATTTGTGGCCGGTGGGGAGGCTGCGACCGCGGCCGCTGGTTCCTCCGGTGCTTCATCCGGCCCACCCTGGTCGATTAGGCTGGATACATCTTCCCCCTCTTCACCGACGATGGCCACATTGGAACCGACTTCAACCAGATCGCCGCCTTCGGCCATCGTGGCCAGCAAAATGCCGCTCACCTGGGCTTCAAGCTCCAGTGTGGCTTTATCCGATTCGATTTCAGCGACGACGTCCCCTTTGTTGACCATCTCCCCGATTTCTTTGTGCCAGGTGACAAATTCCCCTTCACGCATATCGAAACCGAGCTTGGGCATGACAATATATTCAGCCATTAGAGAACCTCCTTCACCGCGTCAATGACGCGCTGTGGATTAATCAAGGCGTGCTGCTCTAACTCCCGTGAGTAAGGCAGCGGCGTTTGTTTTTGAGCCACCCGCTTGATAGGAGCATCAATATAGTCAAATGCGTGTTCCTGGAGCTGGGCCACAATTTCAGATCCGATGCCAAACGTGCCATACCCCTCTTCGACGACAACCGCTTTAAAGGTTTTCTTAAATGATTCGATGGCCGGCCCCATGTCCAGCGGCTGCAGGCTGCGCAGATCGATGACTTCCGCCTCTATGCCTTCTTTGGCCAGCTGCTCGGCCGCTTTCATCGACACCCGCAGCCCTTCCGCATATGAAACGATCGTCACGTCCCGCCCTTCACGCTTGACGTCCGCCTTATCGAGAGGAACCAGATACTCTTCATCAGGGACCTCACCACGCTCCTGATATAGGGTGTGGTGTTCGATAAACATAACCGGGTCATCCGAGCGAATAGCTGATTTTAGCATTCCTTTGGCATCGTATGGGGTGCCTGGAGACACAACACGCAGACCAGGGAAGTGGGCAAAAATAATGTCCGGGGTGTGGCTGTGGGTAGCCCCCAGCTGACGGCCGCCGCCACCCGGAGCGCGAAAGACAACCGGGCAGGTCCACTGGCCGCCAAACATGTAGTGCACCTTGGCGGCGTGGTTGACAATGGCATCAAAGGCCACAAAGGCGAAGTTAATGGTCATAAACTCCGCTACCGGCCGCAGCCCGTTCATCGCCGCGCCGGTGGCCGCCCCGGCAATCACCATTTCAGAAATGGGGGTGTCCTTGATTCGCTTGGGGCCAAATTCATCGTGGAATCCCCGGGTAACGGCGTAAGTTCCACCCCACACGCCCACTTCTTCCCCCATGATAAAAACGTTCTCATCTCGCTGCATTTCTTCACGCAGCGCATCAGAAAGTGCCTGTCTGTACGTAATTCTTGCCATTTGCTTAATCCTCCGCGAAGATGTTGTCAAAGAGTGTGTCAAATGCCGGGAGCGGGGAATCATCGGCAAATTTGATGCTTTCAGCGATCACTTCATCAATATGATCATCGATGGTGTCCAGCTCTTCCTGGCTGACCTTTTCCACTTCGATCAGGCGTCGTTCCAAAACGCCAAGCGGATCATCTTCACGCCATTTGGCCACCTCTTCTTTGGTCCGGTAGCGGAGCGGATCACCCATACTGTGCCCCTCATAGCGATAAGTGATCAGTTCGAGGAATTGGGGTCCTTTCCCTTTGCGAATTTGATTTAGGGCATCTTTGCTGGCCAGATAGACATCGCAGACGCTCATCCCGTCAACCTGTTTTCCTTTTAAGCCGTATGCTTTTGCTTTTTCGAGCATGGTGCCAGCGGAGGCGCGGTTGACGGCCGTGCCCATGCCGTACTGGTTGTTTTCAACGATCCACAAGACCGGTAAATCCCAGACGCTGGCCAGATTTAAAGATTCATGAAAGTAGCCGATATTGGTTGATCCGTCCCCCATGTAGCATAAAACTGCACCATCAGTTTCCCGATACTGCTCACCCATGGCGATACCGGTAGCCAGGGGGATGTGTCCGCCAACAACCGCATACCCTCCCCAGTAGCGACGATCAACATCGGCGAGATGCATCGAACCACCGCGCCCCTTGCTGATTCCCGTGGCTTTGCCGAACAGTTCGGCCATCAACGCATTTGGATCGGATCCAACGGCCAATGCGTGGGCGTGATCGCGATAGGCGGTAATGACGTGATCGAGTTCACCGCGAGCGGCGATCGAACCAACCGCAACAGCCTCCTGCCCGATATACAAATGCAGAAAACCACCGATTTTTCCAAGCTGATACTGTTCAGAACAAGCTTGCTCAAATTTCCGAATCAAAACCATTTGCCGGTACCATTCCATTAAAAGGTCTTTTGGTATCGACTTGGCTCGACCTTGTGCAACTTGTTTGGCCATGTCTATCTCCTTATTGGTCAAACCACAGAAGCAGCCTTTCTGAAGTCTGAAGTCTGTGGTCTGTCGTCTGTCGTCTCATTTTCTATGCATTAGCGCTCACCTGGCTGCTCAGTGAGTTTTCGCTAAATCCTGTAATTTCACTCGATTATGGGAGAGTTTTAACTCGTGTATGGAATACCTATTGGGGCAGATCTTCCAAATCAATTGATTGATTGTCCAATTCTAATCAATTTTGGATAGAACCCAAAATAGAATTAATGGTGATTAGATAAATGAGAGATTTACGAAATACGAAATACGAATTACGAGAAAGAAAAAATCAAGGCTATAGGATTTTTCCACAAACAATTCAAGCCGTTTCGTATTTCCAATTTCGGATCTCGTATTTTTAAAAGATTTTGCTCCCTTCCCCATCAATTTCGAGAACCCAGCCCCGACTTTTCAATCCCGCTGCCTCGTACGCCTGCTGCATCGCCTCGATTATTTTTTGTTGGGAGTCACGGGCAAAAACAATCAGGCTCGGACCGGCACCGCTGATTGTTACGGCCGCAGCTCCGGCGTTTAGAGCCGCCTCGTAAGCATCCGCCATGCCCGGCACCAGGGGCATGCGATACGGTTGATGGAGGCGATCGGTCATGGCGGCCGCCAGCAGCTCGTAATTTTTGGTCTCCAGAGCGCGAATCACCAGCGGCAGACGGCCGATATTGTATATCGCATCGGTACGCGAAATCATGGTGGGTAAAACCGCTCGGGCTTCAGATGTCAACAGCTGAAAATCGGGCAGCACGATGACCACCGACTGCGAAGGGATCTCAATGTGCTCGACGATGAGCGGCTGCCCTTCATCGGCAATGGGGGAGAGCACAAGACCGCCATAAAGTGCCGGAGCCACGTTGTCTGGATGCCCTTCCATGTCGATGGCCAGAGCCAGAATCTCTTCTCTTGATAATCCGGTTTCTAAAATCTCATTGGCGCCGAGCAATCCGGCGATTAGGGCGGTTGAGCTGCTGCCCATGCCGCTGGCTACCGGCACGAGGCTGTTTTGTTTGAGGGAAAGACCGGGAAGATCTCTCCCCGTATATTTACATAATGTACGAGCGGCTCGAATAACCAGATTTGAGGCGTTGCGGGGGATAAGATGTGCCCCTTCACCCACGACTTCGATTTCATAGCCGGCCGGCCGCACGGTGAACTCAAAGGTGTTGCGCAGCGATAAAGCCAATCCCAGGCAGTCAAACCCCGGGCCAAGATTGGCCGAAGTGGCGGGGACGGAGATGGTGACGGAAGATTTCATATAGACAACAGACGACAGACAACAGACTTCAGAACGGGTGGGATTTTACTTGAGAAAGAGAAATTATCAATGACCAAACCAAGAAACGCCGTTAACCATTTTCTGTTGTCTGATGTCTGTAGTCTGTCGTCTCCTTGTGTTAAACTCTTTCCATGAATACACAACTCGTCATCATCGGGGGGGGCATTGTCGGGTTGGCGACCGCCTATCGCTATGCTCAGAAAGACCCAAATGCCAAAATCATCGTGCTGGAAAAAGAGAGCCGCCTGGCGGCCCATCAAACCGGCCGGAATTCCGGGGTGCTGCACTCGGGTATTTACTATAAGCCCGGCTCGTTGCGAGCCAGCAACTGCCGGAGCGGCAAAGCGGCCATGGAGCAATTTTGCCGCGAAGAAGGCATTCCATTTGAGCTTTGTGGGAAGGTGATTGTTGCCGTTAGCAGCGATCAGCGGCCGGCACTGCAGCGCATTTTTGAGCGCGGCCAGGCCAACGGGGTAAACTGCCGCCTCATTTCTAAAGAGGAACTGCTGGAAATTGAGCCGCACTGCGCCGGAATTGAGGCGATTCACGTGCCGGAATCAGGCATCGTGGATTACCGGGCGGTTTGCCAGCGTCTGGCAGAGATTTTGCAGCGCAGCGGCCATGAGGTCCGGTTGGGATGCAAGGTTTTGGGCGTGCGAGAACGGGGTTCAACGTTGGTCATCGAAACGGAGCAGGGGGAGATCGTCACCGATTTTGCCGTCAACTGCACCGGCCTGCATTCCGATCGCACCGCCCGCTTAAACGGTGTTAAACCGGAAGCGCGCATCGTTCCTTTTCGCGGGGAGTATTTTGAGCTTAAGCCGGCCGCACACCATCTTTGCCGGGGGCTGATTTATCCGGTCCCGGATCCCCGTTTTCCTTTTTTGGGGGTCCACTTTACCAAAATGATTCACGGTGGGGTCGAATGCGGACCCAACGCCGTGTTAGCCTTCGCCCGTGAAGGATATGGCAAAACAGACGTCAATCTCGGCGATTTGTGGGACGCGTTAAGCTTCACCGGCTTTCAACGGCTGGCAGCTAAATATTGGCGCACCGGGCTGGCGGAGATGTGGCGGTCCGCCAGCAAGCAGGCGTTTGTAGTCAGTCTTCAGGCGTTGGTTCCCGAGATTCAGGGGGACCATTTGGAAATCGCCCCCAGTGGGATTCGGGCCCAGGCGGTCACGCCCACAGGCGAACTGGTCGACGATTTTAAGTTTCACGATACTGCGCGTATGGTTCACGTTTTGAATGCCGCCTCCCCGGCCGCCACCGCCGCGCTCAATATCGGTTCCCTCATAGCCGGCCGGGTGCAGGAACGGTATTCAGCTTTGGCATGAAGGGCATAAAACCTGTTTAAAAACGCCAGATATGCGCTGGCTGAGCCTTCCACAGGCTTCGCGAAGGATCCCGTTAATTTCTGGTGAAAGCAGCCTTTTATCTAGAAGAGAAGCGTTTCCATTTTCAGCCACCCAGGGCTGAATGCAACTTGACGAGATTCCTCGCTTCGCTGCTCCTCCTGAGCAATGACAGGGGTTAGTTTGGCAACTTGAGTTAGTTTTAGTTAAAAAGAGAAAAGAAGGGCGATTGGCGCCCCACTTTTCTCTTTAAACTTTAACCTTTGCACGCTTTATGGCAGGGCATAGCCAAAGTAATCTCCCACTTCTTCCCCGTCCTGAATCCCGTCTATCAGATTGCCCTGACTGTACCGCCGGCTGTCGGCCACAGATACCCCGCCGGCCGTTCCCGGAAAAACGGTGATTGTCCCGGCATTGACTGCGTCGAGGATTGGGCCTCTGTCCCCAGGGGAGCCGACAATCAGATCGGCATAACCATCGTCGTTGATATCGGCCGTGGTGACCGCCATGCCAAAGAGATCGAACGCTTCAGCCGTGCCGGGCACCCCGGCCATGTTATGTTGCGTTAGATAATCGTGTCCTTCTAGGTTTAAGCCTCCGCTGCTGCCATAAAGCACCTGGACCAGACCGGTGTCTGCGAGCGGGCCGCCGAAGTCCTCAAATGGCGAACCCACGGCCAGATCAGCATAGCCGTCTCCATTGTAATCACCGGCCGTCATCGACCAGCCAAACTGGTCATCGGTCTCGCTGGTTATTGGCGAACCGAGGCTGCCGTCGAGGTCATCCTGGACGATGATCTGATTGCCGATCAAATCCAGCCCCTCGGTGGTGCCATAGAGGATGTTTAAGGCACCGGCATTTTCAATATCACCGACGCTTTCACCTGGGACTCCAACTGCAAGATCCGGGTAGCCATCCCCGTTAAAATCGCCAATCTGCAGCGAACGGCCGAAGTTGTCAAAATCTTCCTCCACGCCCTGAATGTCACCGGCCTGGCTCCAGAACTGTGTGTCGTTTTGCTGTGGTCCATTCGCTCCACCCGCCACGACGTAAACCGCTCCGGCCGAGTCAATCGTGACGCCCAATCCTAAAACCTGACCGGGAACGCCGATAACCAATTCGTCATAGCCATCGTGGTCAAAATCGGCCGCTTCCAACGAACTGCCAAAACCGTCGTTTTCCTGTGAAAGAGCCAGAATACCCAGGTCATCCTCGACAATAATCTGGTCGCCGGCCGCATCCAACCCGGATTCGGTGCCAAAAATGATGTTGACCGCTCCCGCACCGTCCAGCGAACCAACCGCTTCACCGGGAACACCAATGGCCAGATCATCGAAGCCATCCCCGTTAAAGTCACCGGCAACGAGGGCCGCGCCAAACCGATCTCCGGCTTCAACCACCCCTTCAATTATCCCATCCTGGCTATAGATTTGGTCGATTGCGCTGATCCCGATTGAGGAACCATAAAAGACTTGAATTTCACCGGCGTTGTTCTCACCGTCCACGTCGCGGTTGGGCAGCCCCACCGCCACATCGGTGTACCCGTCATCGTCAAAGTCGCCGGTGGTGACCGCCGTTCCGAACCGATCGTTGTTGAAGAGATTGCCCTGATAATAAGGAAAATTGCGGTGGATAATCTGGTCATTTAGCGTTGTAATGCCGTTGGGGCCACCACGCAGGATATTGAGCGCACCGGCATTGATTACCCCATCTATTTCTTCCCAGGGTACGCCGATCACCAGATCGTCAAAACCATCGCCGTCAAAGTCGGCAAAGTGCTGGCAGCTGACCGCGCCCTGATTGGTCGGTGTGCTGATTACTTCGGGGCCGCTGCCGCCGCTGACATACGGCAGATAGACCTTCTCGCAAAGTTTTGGAGGGGAGAGTTCCGAAGGGTCGGGCTGGATTTCCGCGGCCGCGGCCGGCCATTTTTCCGACCAGCCGAGCAGCGACAGGCCGCCAATTATCAAGCCCAGAATTAAAATAGGTTGAAATTTTTGCTCCATTTTTGTTTCTCCTGTTTTCTCTCTGGCGTGGCAAAGCACAATCACCAAAGTCGTTGGAGAAACAGTAGCAAAGTGTCGGTGTGAATTTGTCTAAAAAAGTCGGTGTTTTGTCTAAAGTTGGGGTGTGGTTTGAGGTGTAGGGTATACGGTTTGGTAAGAAGGGGGGCGCGCAGCAGGCTGCGCACAGTTATTCGTTGATTGTTGGATGCAGTCAACGAATAACAATTATACTCCCAACCCACCGCGGTGGCCGGGCTGAAACCAAAGCCTCGGTGTAGGGGCTTGGCTAGCCAAGCCCTTAAAAATGTGAATTGGGTAAATCGCCCTCGGACCACCTTTCCACTTAACAGACAAGGATCCCGTCAACTAATGTGAAGGCAAATGACGGGTGGTTTGCAGCCAACCTTTCTGCCCTTGAACCCGCGTTGGGGAGGGGTGAAATGATCCCAAATACCCACCCGCTATTCCCCCGACGCGGGAGTGGGAATTTGTCGGAGTGAATAGCCAATTTTCTCATTGATCGAGCTAACTGTCCGCACCAGAATCTGTAGCAAGGAGGAGAGGGTTTACACCCCCAACCCACCGCGGTGACCGGGACAGCCGGGATCGATGTGCAGATCGATGATTTGGCCGTTAAATGACTCCCCGGTTTCGGGGTTATAGCCGATGTACAGCGTTTG
>JAAUYD010067267.1_pt1 | contig 14896 bp, 12 predicted proteins | sample 7278101 | NCBI WGS metagenome assembly JAAUYD01 (sample SAMN14350128, study PRJNA611818) | marine sediment metagenome | isolation source: surface marine sediment (0.6m) | place: French Polynesia: Moorea | collected 2018-08
CACCGGGCGCCGCGTCGCCGCGTGGGACGCGGGCGACGATGCGCGCATCGTCCACCTGAACGCCGGGGTGGTGGTCGGGGACGAGCTCTGGTGCGCGCACTCGAACTACCCGGGCGTGCCGATGCGCGCATCGTCGCCCGCGTCCCACGCGGCGACGCGGCGCCCGGTGGCGCGCTCGAGCTTCTCGATGCGACGCGTCCCGATCGCGAAGAAGTGATCCGCGCCGACGGCCACGCCCTGTCGCGCCGCGCCCGACGCGAAGCGCTCGAGCAGCGCGAAGCCGTCGCCCGCGGGCGGACCCGCCGCGCAGCCGAGCGCCAGGAGAACGAGCATGCTGCCGCGCCGGCGTCCCATCCCACCTCCGTCGTGATACGCTGCCGCCCCCGCACGAGCCGTGCAAGCAAGGGAGACCCAGGAATGGCGAACGGAAGCCGCCCGTCGGGCGGACTCGAAGGCAAGGCGGTGCTCGTCACCGGCGGCGGCACCGGCATCGGCCGGGCCTGCGCGGCCTCCTGCGCCCGCGACGGCGCGGCCGTCACGATCTGCGGACGCACCGAGGCGAAGCTCGAGGACGCGGCCAAGCGCATCGCCGAGGTGGCCGACTGCGGCGGCAGCGTGCAGACCATCGTCGCCGACGTCACCAACGAGGACCACGTGCGGGCGGCCGTGGACAAGGCGCTCGTGCCCACCGGCGGCCTCGACGCCTGCGTGGCCAACGCCGGCGGCGGCGGCGGCATGGGCCCCTACCAGGTGCAGGAGCAGGAGGAGTTCCTGCGCGTGCTGCACCTGAACGTGCTCGGCACGATGCTCTGCATCAAGCACACCGTGCCGCACATGGTGAAGGCGGGCGGCGGCTCCTTCGTGGGCATGTCGTCGATCGCGGGGCACCTCACCCATCCCTACTTCGGCGCCTACACCGCGGGCAAGGCGGGCATCGAGGCGATGATGAAGAACGCGGCCGACGAGTTCGGCCCCTCGAAGATCCGCTTCAACGCCATCGCGCCGGGCTTCATCGCCACCGAGATCATGGAAGGCGTGCCGCGCGACAGCGACACCTACAAGAGCTACATCGAGAACACGCCGATGGAGGACGTGGGCGAGCCCGAGGACGTGGGCGAGCTCGCGCGCTTCCTGGTCGGCGACGAGTCGCGCTGGATCACCGGCACGGTGATCGACATCGACGGCGGCCAGCACCTGCGCCGCGGCCCCGACTTCGGCCCCTTCATCGCGCCGGCCCTCGGCCCGGACGTGATGCGCGGCAAGCTGCCCGAGTAGGGCGACCGAGCGAGGAGAAGAAGCATGTTGATGGATCTGTTCCGGCTCGACGGCAAGGTGGCGATCGTCACGGCGGCCAGCCGCGGCATCGGCGCCGCATCCGCCAAGGCCCTGGCCGAGGCCGGCGCCGACGTGGTGATCGGCGCGCGCTCGGAGGAGACGCTGCGCTCGGTCGCCAAGGAGGTGGAGGCGCTGGGCCGCCGCGCCGAGGTGGTGGCGGGCGATCTCGGCTCGCGGGAGGGCATGGCCCAGCTGGTCGAGCGCGCGAGCGACGCCTTCGGCCGCGTGGACATCGTGGTGAACAACGCCGGCGGCAGCGCGCCGCGGCCCTTCCTCGACACCAGCGAGCGCGCCTTCATGAAGGCCTTCGAGTGGAACGTCACCACGGCCTTCAACCTCAGCCAGCTGGCCACGCCGGTCATGCTGAAGGGCGGCGGCGGCGCGATCGTGAACATCGCGTCCACGGCGGGCTGCTTCGCCGACCGCGGCTTCGCCGGCTACGGCACCGCCAAGGCCGCCATGTGCCAGCTCACCCGGAACCTGGCCGCCGACCTGGCGCCGAAGATCCGGGTCAACGCCGTGGCCCCCGGCTCCATCGCCACCGACGCGCTGGAGACCGTCCTCACCGACGACCTGCGCGACCGCATGGTGGCGGGCACGCCGCTCAAGCGCCTCGGCGTCGTGGAGGACATCGCCGCGGCGGTGCTCTACCTCGCCTCGCCGGCGGGCGGCTACGTCACGGGCCGGATCCTCCAGGTGGACGGCGGCCTCCAGGGCTCGAACCTGGATACGGGGATTCCGGACCTGGAATAGGTAGCCCTGCGCCTCAGCTCCGCCCTCCGACCGACCGATGAGGCCGGAGGTGAAGATTCTCGTCGCAGACGATCAGGCGTTCTGGCGCCGCGCCCTGGAGGACTCGCTCCTCGAGCGCGGCCACGAGGTCGTGGCCGCCACGGACGGCGACAAGGCCTGGCACACGCTGCAGACGGATCCGCACATCGACGTGCTGATCACCGACTGGGTGATGCCGGGGCTCAGCGGGGTCGAGCTGTGCGAGCGCCTGCGCACGGCCGGGCGGGCCCGCTACCTCCCGATCCTCCTGATGACCTCGCGCACCGCGCCGGAGGACCTGATCCAGGCCCTCGACGCCGGCGCGGACGCCTTCCTGCGCAAGCCCTTCGACGAGCCGGAGCTGCTCGCGCAGCTGCGCGTGGCGGAGCGCATCCTCGCGCTCGAGAACCGGCTGGCGGCGCGCATCAACGATCTCGAGTTCGCGCAGTCGCGCCTCGACCGCGACCTGGCCCACGCGGCCGACGTCCAGCGCGCCTGCATGCCGGCGAAGGTGCCCGAGATGTCGGGCATCTCCTTCGCGTGGTACGTCGAGGCCTGTGCGCATCTCGGCGGCGATCTCTTCAACGTGATTCCGCTGGACGAGCATCACGTGGCGATCTACGCGCTCGACGTCTCGGGGCACGGCACGCCGGCCGCGCTCTACTCCGTGAGCCTCTCGCACGTGCTGCACCCCGGTGAGGCCCGCGGCGGCCTGATGCGGCGTCCCGACGGCTCGATCACCTCGCCCGCGGAGCTGGCCACCGAGCTCAACCGGCGCTTTCCGCTGATGGAACGCTCCGGCCACTACTTCACGCTGCTCTACGGCGTGCTCGACGTGCGCGCGCGCTGCTTCGAGTTCGTGCGCGCCGGGCATCCGCACCCGATCGTGGTGGGAAGCGGCGCCGCCCGCCTGGTCGGCTCCGAAGGCGGCGTGCCGATCGGCGCCACGCCCGACGCCACCTACCTGTCGGAGACCGTGATGCTCGGCCCCGGCGAAGGCCTGCTGCTGGTGACCGACGGCATCTTCGAGGCACGCAGCCCCGAGGGCGAGGAGTTCGGCACCAAGCGCGCCCTCGACCTGCTCCAGGGCGCCGCCGCCCTCGAGCCGCGCGACTGCGTCTCCAAGCTGCGCGCGCACATCGACGACCACCGCGAGGAAGAGCCCGTGCGCGACGACGTCACCATCGTCTACGCGCGCCTCGACTGACGCGAGACCGTTGATCGCCCCACCGCCGACTGGCAAGATCGGCGGCGAAGGGCGCCCCATGTTCCTCGGCATCGATCTCGGCACGTCCGGCGTGAAGGCCCTGCTGCTCGACGCGGACGACCGCGTCGTCGCGGAGGCCAACGCGCCGCTCGAGGTCCAGCGGCCGCAGCCGCTCTGGAGCGAGCAGGCGCCGGAGGACTGGTGGAGCGCCACCGAGCGCGCCGTGGCGGCGCTGCGGCAGGAGCGCCCCGACGCCCTCGCGGGCGTGTCCGCGATCGGGCTCTCCGGCCAGATGCACGGGGCCACGCTGCTCGGCGCCGACGACGCGCCGCTGCGCCCGGCCATCCTCTGGAACGACGGACGCAGCGCCGAGGCGTGCCGCACCCTCGAGGCGCGCGTGCCGGCGCTGCGCAAGCTCTCCGGCAACCTCGCCATGCCGGGCTTCACGGCGCCGAAGCTGGTGTGGCTGGCGGAGCACGAGCCCGAGCTGTTCGCGCGCGTGACGACCGTGCTGCTGCCCAAGGACACCCTGCGGCTGCGCATGACCGGCGAGAAGGCCACCGACGTCTCCGACGCCGCCGGCACGCTGTGGCTCGACGTCGCGGCGCGGCGCTGGTCCGACGAGCTCCTGGCCGGCTGCGCGCTCGACACGTCGGCCATGCCGCGCCTGCACGAGGGGCCCGAGGTGACGGGGACGCTGCGCGCCGAGATCGCAGAGGCGTGGGGGCTCGCGCGGGTCCCGGTGGTGGCGGGCGGCGGCGACCAGGCCGCCGGCGCGGTGGGCGCCGGCGTCGTGACGCCGGGCGACGCCTCGCTCTCGCTCGGCACCTCCGGCGTCTACTTCGTCGCGGGCGACACGTTCCAGCCGGCGCCCGAGGACGCGGTGCACGCCTTCTGTCACGCGCTGCCCGAGCGCTGGCACCAGATGTCCGTGCTGCTCTCGGCGGCGAGCTGTCTCTCCTGGGTGACGCGGCTGGTGGGTGCGCGGGACGAGGCCGCCCTGCTCGACGAGGTGGCGGCCCGCGACGCGGTGGATCCGCGCCTGCTCTTCCTGCCCTACCTCTCCGGCGAGCGCACGCCGCACAACGATCCCCACGCCACCGGCGTCTTCGTGGGCCTCTCCCACGAGACCGATCGCGCGGCGCTCGGGCGCGCCGTGCTCGAGGGCGTGGCCTTCGCCTTCGGCGACGCGGAGCGCGTGCTGCGCGACGCGGGCGCCGCGATCGAGCAGGTGTCGGTGATCGGCGGCGGGGCGCGCAGCGCGCTGTGGGGTCGCATCCTCGCCAGCGCGCTCGCACGGCCGCTGGTGTATCGCTCCGGCGGCGAGGTCGGGCCCGCGCTCGGCGCCGCACGACTCGCCCGCCTCGGCACCAGCGACGACGACGTCGCGCGCGTCTGCCGTCCGCTGCCCGAGGCCTTCGTCGCAGAGCCCGACCCCGCCCTGGTGGATCGCTACCAGGAGATGCAGCAGCGCTTCCGCGCGCTCTACCCCGCACTGCGCCCCGGCTTCCAGGCCGCCGCAGCCATGGAGGATCCCCCCTCGTGAGCGAGCCCTTCTTCACCGACGTCGAGCGAATCGAGTTCAAGGGTCCGGAGAGCGACGACGATCTCGCCTTCCGCCACTACGACGCGGATCGCGTCGTGCTCGGCCGCCGCATGGAGGACCACCTGCGCTTCGCGGTCTGCTACTGGCACACCTTCTGCTGGGACGGCAGCGACGTGTTCGGCGCCGGCACCTTCGGCCGCCCGTGGCAGGTGGACGGCGACCCGATCGCCCAGGCCGAGCGCAAGACCGACGTCGCCTTCGAGTTCTTCTCGAAGCTGGGCGTGCCCTTCTTCTGCTTCCACGATCGCGACCTCGCCCCCGAAGGCGAGAGCTTCCGAGAGAGCTGCGACCACCTCGATCGCCTGGTCGACCGCGTGGCGGCGCGCATGGAAGAGACCGGCGTGAAGCTCCTGTGGGGGACGGCCAACCTCTTCGGTCACCCGCGCTACGCCGCGGGCGCCGCGACCAATCCGAACCCCGAGGTGTTCGCCCAGGCTGCGGCCCAGGTGAAGCACGTGCTCGAGGCGACGCATCGCCTCGGCGGCGCCAACTACGTGCTGTGGGGCGGGCGCGAGGGCTACGAGACGCTGCTCAACACCGATCTCGCCCGCGAGAGCCGGCAGCTCGGGCGCTTCATGCAGCTGGTGGTCGAGCACAAGCACCGCATCGGCTTCGAGGGAACGCTCCTGATCGAGCCCAAGCCCCACGAGCCCACCAAGCACCAGTACGACCACGACACCGCGCACGTCTTCGCCTTCCTGAAGCAGTTCGGCCTCGAGGACGAGATCAAGGTCAACATCGAGGTGAACCACGCCACGCTGTCGGGCCACAGCTTCCACCACGAGATCGCGACGGCCATCGCGCACGGCATCTTCGGCAGCGTCGACGCGAACCGCGGCGACCCGCAGAACGGCTGGGACACGGACCAGTTCCCGAACAGCGTGGAGGAGATGGCGCTCGCGCTCTACGAGATCCTGCGCGCCGGCGGGCTCGGCAGCGGCGGCTTCAACTTCGACGCCAAGCTGCGCCGTCAGTCGATGGACCCGACGGATCTCTTCCACGGCCACATCGGCGGCATGGACACGCTGGCGAAGGCGCTGCTCGCGGCCGCGGAGCTGGTCGAGGACGGGCGCCTCGCCGCCGCGGTGCAGCAGCGCTACGCCGGCTGGGACAGCGGCATCGGCCGCGAGATCCTCGACGGCAAGCAGAGCCTGGCGGACCTGTGGCAGCGCAGCGTCGCTGCTGCCGTCGATCCCGCGCCGGTCTCCGGCCGCCAGGAGCAGCTCGAGAACTGGGTGAGCCAGTGCCTCGAGCGCGCCGCGCGGCGCGCGCCCTAGCGCGACGGCGCGATCCGGTGGCTAGGCCGGGCTCAGCTTGTAGCGGATCGGCAGGTGCTTCACGCCGCCCACCAGCGCGGAGTGGAGGCGCTCGACGTCGCCGGCCAGCTCGATCTCCTGGATGCGCGGGAGCAGGTGCTTGTAGGCCACCTGAAGCTCCATCCGCGCCACGTGCGAGCCGAGGCAGAAGTGCTCGCCGATGCCGAAGGCGAGGTGCGGGTTCGGGTCGCGATCGATGCGGAAGGTCCACGGATCCTCGAACACCTCCTCGTCGCGGTTGGCCGACGGGTAGAACAGGCCCAGCGTCTCGCCTGCCTTGATCAGGGTGTCGCGGATCTTCACGTCCTCGGTCGCGGTGCGCGCGAAGTGGATGATCGGGCTGGTCCAGCGCACGATCTCCTCGACGGCGGACGGCAGCTGACTCATGTCCGCCTGGAGCTTGCGCAGCTCCTCCTGGTGCTGGATCAGCGCGAGCATGCCGCCGCTCGTCGCGTTGCGCGTGGTCTCGTTGCCGGCGATGACGATGATCAGGCAGTAGGCCAGCACGTCCATGGGCGGCAGCGGCTTCCCGTCGACCTCGGCGGTGGCGAAGATCGAGACGAGATCGTCGGCGGGGTTCTTCTTCTTCTCCTCCACCATCTTGGTGAAGTACTGGAAGAGCTCGAGCATGGCGCCCTGCGCGGTCTCCTGCGGCGTCTTCCCCTCCTGCTGGTACTCGGGGTCGTTGGCGCCGAGGGTGCGGTTCGTCCAGTCGAAGAGCAGCTCCCAGTCGGACTCGGGGACGCCGAGCATCCAGGCGATCACCGCGATCGGCAGCGGCGCCGAGATCTCCGTGACGAAGTCGCACTCGCCCTCGTCCGCGCGCTCCCACAGCTTGTCGACGATCTGCTTGCCGATGCGCTCGATGTCGGCGTCCATCGTCTTCAGGTAGCGCGGCGTGAAGCGCTTCGAGACGAGCTGGCGGTACACGCCGTGCTTCGGCGGGTCGAGCTGGATCAGCGTCGGCGGGAACATGTCGTTCTGCTCTTCCGGCATGTGCTGGATGACCAGACGCGGACCGCTGATGAACTTCTCGGGCTGCTTGCCGATCGTGACGATGTCGGCGTGCTTGGTGATCGCCCAGAAGGGGATGCCCTCGGTCTGGTCCCACCAGTACACCGGTGACTCGGCGCGCAGTCGCGTCCAGATGTCGTGCGGGTAGCCGTGGGCGGCGTAGTCGTCGGGGTGAACGATGTTGAAGTCCGGTGCGGCGGCCATGAGGTCACTCCATTGGGCGGGCTAGCGGGCGCTAGTCTACGCGAATCGGGCGGAAGAGGGGCGGCCCCGAGCCTCAGGCCGGGTCCCAGGCCAGGGGCTGGGCGTCGATCCGCCGGGTCAGGGAATCGTTCGAGAACTGAACCTCACCGGCGGCGCGCAGGCCGGGCAGGGCGAAGAGCGCCGTCAGCGCCTCCTGCAGCTCGAGCTGGGCGAGGTTGGCCCCGATGCAGTAGTGCGCGCCGCGGCCGAAGGTGAGCATCTGTCCGCCCTCCCGGGCGAGATCGAGCGCTTCGGGATCCGGAAACACCGACGGGTCCACGTTGGCCGGACCGATGCAGGCCATCACCAGGGAGCCCTTCGCGATCGGCGTCCCGGCCAGCTCGAAGTCGTCGGTCGCGTAGCGCGGCATGAAGCCGCCGATCCACTCCGCCCGAAGCAGCTCGGCGACGGCGGCGGGCCACAGCGCGGGCTCGCGCTCCAGTCGCGCGCGCACCTCGGGCTCCGCGAGCAGGCGGCGCGTCGAGAGCGTGATGGCGTTCACCGTGGTGTCGATCCCCGCGATCACCAGCGTCATCACCATGCCGACCATCTCGTCGTGGGAGAGGTGCGCGCCGTCCTCGCTCGCGGACACGAGCACGTCGAGCAGGTCTTCGCCCCGCTCGGCACCGGCGCGGCGCCGCTCCTCGATCAGCTCGAGCAGCAGCTCCATGCCGCGCTCCATCGGGGGCCGGATCTCCTCGAGCAGCTCGGGCGTGGGCATCGGGTTCACGCCGATGCGCACCACGGCGTGGGCGTAGGCGCGGAAGGGCTCCTTGCAGTGCTCCGGGATGCCGAGGATGTCGCTCATCACCTCGAGCGGAACGCGCTGCGCGAACTCGGTGACGAGGTCCATCTCGCCGCGCTCGCGCACGGCCGCGATGGCGTCGCGCACCACGACGCGGGTGAGCTCGCGCATGCGCTCCACGGCGCGCGGCGTGAAGCCGCGGGCGACGTGCCGGCGCACGCGGTTGTGATCGGCCCGGCCCATGGTGAAGAGGCTCGCCTCCATCACGCCCTCGGGCACCGGCATGGGACGCGCCGTGTAGTGCTCCCAGGCGCGCGGATCCGGCGTGAGGTGCGCGGGGTTCGACAGCACCTCGGCGCACAGCGCGTGGCTGGTGGCCAGCCACGACAGGATGCCGTCGTCGCGCACCAGCGGTCCCTCGTCGAGCAGCTTGCGGTACCAGGGGTAGGGGTCGGCCTTGAGCTCGGCCGACTCCCACGGCACCAGGCCCTGGACCAGCTGCGGGCGCGTGTCGCTCGTCATCGCGGCAGACCCTATCCGAGCCGGAAGCGAACGACGATTCTCGACGTGGGGTCAGGTCCAGATCGCGAAGAGGAAGATCAGGATCATGCTGAACACGATGGCGAGCTTCGCCGCCACGCCGAAGGCCATGCCGATCCAGGTGCCGAAGCCGACGCGACCCGCCTGCGAGAGACTGCGCTGCACGGTGTACTCACCGACCACGGCCCCGACGAAGGGGCCGAGCAGCACGCCCGGCAGCCCGAAGAAGAGTCCGGCGAGCCCGCCGAGCGTCGCGCCGACCAGGGCGCGGCGGCTCGCGCCCACGCGCTGTGCGCCGAGTGCGCCGGCGGCGAAGTCGACCGCGTAGGTGAGGACGGCGAGGGCGGCCAGCACCGCCAGCGTGACCTCGCCCACGTTCACGAAGCCGTCGGTCCAGGCGGCCAGCGCCAGGCCGGCGAGCACCAGCAGCACGCCGGGCAGCGCGGGCAGCGCCGTGCCGAGCGTGCCGACGAGCACCATCGCTCCGGCGAGCAGGTAGAGCCCGATCGTCGACCATTCCATGGGTGTTTCTCGTGGCTAGCGGGCGCGCGCGGTGGTGCGGACCATGCGGTCCGCGAGCACCTGACTGATGTTGCGGTAGAGCTTCGCACCGATGCGCGGGTAGCGCCGCTGGAGTCGCGAGAGGTTGCTCTGCGTGAGCCGCATGAGCGTGCACTCCTCATCGACCTCGACGTCCGCGCTGCGCGCGCCGTGGAAGAGCCCGATCTCGCCCACCACGTCGCCGCGGCCGAGCGGCACGCGCTCGACGCCGCCTCCCGCCGGGACCAGCGCGGCCAGCTTGCCGTGCACCACCACGTACATCGCGTCGCCGGGGTCGCCGGCGTTCCACAGCTTCTCGCCGGCGGCGTGGTCCTCGAGGCTGGTCATGAGCGCGGCGATGCGCGCCTGACGCTGCGTGAGCCCGGAGAGCAGCGGGATGGTGCGCGTGGGATCCTCGCCCAGATCCAGGCTCACGATGTCCCACAGCGTGACCACGCGCATGCGCGCGGCCAGCGCCGGCGTGAAGATGACGTCGGAGAGCCAGGCCACGCCGAGCGTGAACGCGGCGAGCAGGCCGAACTCGCGCTGGTTCTGGAGCGTGCTGGTCGAGATCGCCAGGAAGCCGAGACACAGCGCCGCCGTGGTGTAGGTGACCGGGCGTCCGACCGTCACCAGCGCCTCGACCACGCCGCGCGCCTCCTCGCCCAGCCGCTTGGCGGCGCTGTTGAAGCGCGCCAGGAAGTGGATCGTGTCGTCCACGGCGATGCCGAGCACGAGGCAGGCGACGAGCCCGGTGGTGGTGTTGAGCGTCACGCCCGTCCAGCCCAGCGTGCCGAAGTACACCAGCACGGGGAGGACGTTCGGGATCAGCGCCAGCAGGCCGACGCGGAAGGAGGTGAAGAGCAGGCACAGCACGCCGTAGATCACGACGAAGGCCAGCGACAGGCTCTGCGACTGCCCGAGCGCGATGTCGTCGCTGGTCTGGTTGATCAGCACGCTGTTGCCGGTGACGCGGCCGCGCAGGTGCTCCGGCAGCGTCGTCAGGTGCGCCTCGATCGCGGCCACCAGCGAGGTGACGTCGGCGGAGTCGATCGCCCGCGAGCGCGTGAGGATGCTCACCGTCTGCCAGCGCGAGTCGACGAAGCTCTCCATCTCGTCGTTCGCGCCGAAGAACATCAGCTGCGTCACCAGCTCCTTCGAGTCGGGGATCTCGAGCGGCGCATCCTCGCCGCTGAAGCCCCGATGGATGAGCTTCACGTAGTCCGCGACCGAGGTCGTTCCGCCCACCTTCGGCTGCTCTTCCAGCCAGCCCTGCAGCTCCTCGATGATGCGGAGGTTCACCGGCTCCTTGAAGGCGTCGCTGTAGTCGGCCTCGAGGACGACGTATACGGCGTCGGAGCCCTCGAGGTTGGCGTTGACGGCCTCGAAGTCGACGCGCACGCGGTGCTCGGGATGGAAGAGCTTCACCACGTCGGTGCTGATCTGGATCTGCGTCACGCCGTACGCGGCGATCAGCGCCACCGCCGCACCGGTGGCGAGGATGGCGGTGCGCTTGCCGATCGCGAACCAGGCCGTGCGCTCCGCCAGCCGGTCCACCGGGTCGTGCCCCGGGTCCTCCGACGCGGCGAGCCGCTTCGGCGCGGGCACCAGGCACAGGAGCGCCGGCCCGAAGGTGAGCGAGACGACCATGGTGATCAGCACGCCGGCGGTGGTGAAGACGCCAAACTCGCGGATCGCCGTGAGCGGGCTGATGGCCAGCGAGAGGAAGCCGATGGCCGTGGTCACGCCGGTGAGCACGACGGGCAGGGCGACGAGCAGCAGCGCCTTGCGCACCGTCTTGCGGCGCGTGTCCTCGCCTTCGCCGTGACGCAGCAGGTCGTGATACTCGGACACCACGTGCACCGCGTACGCGAAGCCCACCACGAGGATGAGCGGCGGCAGCACGACGGTGATCACGTTGAGCGCACGGCCCGCGGCGGCCACGATGCCGAGCGTCCAGACCAGGGCGATGCCCACCGTGGTGAGCGGCACCAGGGCGCCGAAGATGGAGCGGAAGGAGAGCAGCGCCACCAGCATGATCGCGGCCGACACCATCGGCAGCGTGCGCAGCAGGTCGGAGAGCAGCTCCCGGCTCATCTCCGCCTTCACGTAGGCCTGGCCGGTGATCCAGATCTGCGCGGAGCCCTGCTCCTCCTGGGCGATGCGGCGGATCTGCCCGTCGAGATCCCGAGCCAGCAGCTCCTGCTCGGTCATCTCCATCAGGTAGATCATGATCGCGGCGGTCTTGCCGTCGCGGGAGACGATGTTCCCGGCGTAGATCGGGTTGGAGAGCGCCTGACGCCGGATCTCCGCCAGCGCCGCCGGATCGTCGGGCACCTCCTCGTAGAAGGGCTCGATCGCCAGGCCTTCCTCGTCGCCGGTGATGTTCAGCGCCGAGGCCAGGCTGGTGACGTGGTGGATGCCCTCGATCTCCTCGATCCGCTCCCCGATGCGCTGGATGCTGCGCAGGTGCTCCGCGGTGAAGATGTCCTCGGCGCCGAGCGCGACCAGGATGGTCTCGTCGCTGCCGAACACGGTGCGGACGTGATCGTAGAACTCGCGGGCCTCGTCGCCGTCGGGCAGCAGCGCGTTGGTGGAGGGATCGAAGGCGATGCGGATCTCGCCCGTGCGCAGGTCGACGATGCGCGACGCCGCGAAGACCGTGATCGCCAGCACCACGAGCAGCACGGGGATCGGGAAGGACGTGACGAAGCCGAGCCAACGACGCATGGATCCGCTCCTCGCTAGCGCCCGCCGGAGACGAGCTCTCGCTCCGAGAAGATCTTGCGCGGGACGTCCACGCCCACCTCGAGCTCCTCGATCACGAGCCGCGTCTCGGTCTGGTCGCGATGGTCATGCATCCGGATCTGCCGCGGCACCCACACGCCGCCCTGCTCCTCGACGTCGGCCCACGCCGTCGTCATGACCTTCCGCGGCTCGTCGCCGCGCTCGAAGAACTCCGTGCGCAGCGCGACGCAGGTCTCCTGGTCGATCCAGGCGCGGATGCGGTCGTAGGCCGACTTCTGGTCCCTGGTGGGAAGCGTGTCGAGGACGTAGGTCGGGCGCGCCTCGATCGTGTCGTCCTCGGCCCGCTCGGTCGGGGCCTGCGCGGCGATGCCCTGGATGCGCTCGAACTCCTCGTAGCTGAAGTCCGTCCCGAAGAGCGAGCCGGAGGTCATGTGCTGGGTGACCCGCTTCACGCGGTCGAGCGCCGGGAGGTACATGAACATGTCGTTGCGCTCGGCCTTCTCGATCAGCAGCAGGCCGGCACCGCGCAGCTCGGAGGGGCGCGAGAAGCGCAGCAGCACCTTCGAGCGCCCATCGTCGAAGCGCTTCCAGGAGAGCTTGCCGCGCGAGGTGGTGACGGCGCCGATGCGATCCTCCGCGTGGAGGGCGATCGTCTGGACCGCCGTCGACTCCGGGAAGTTCGCGCGGTAGCAGGCGTCGATCTGCTCCGCCGTCTCGAGCTCGGCACCGGCCACGGCCGCGTGCACCAATACGATTCCCAGACACAGCCAGGTGTGTCGCATCGAGCCCTCCCTGGACGGGATCCAGTGTACCCCCGCGCGGCCGCGCTTTGGCGAGCTCATTCGATGCGCAGAAGGACTTCCAGATCCTCGACTTGATAGGCGGAACGGTACGCGCCCTCGATGAAGCCGCGCAGCGCGGGGAAGCCCTCGAGCACCTCGCGGCTGTCCTGCCGGCTGCCCGTGACGCCGGTGCGCACGTCGTTCGCAACGAGAACGATCGCCTCCGGCGGCGCGGCCTCGAGATCGGCGAGCAGCTCGCGCCGTGCACGCTCCCGGAAGGCCCAGTCGAGGCGCTGGGGGACGTTGTAGATCCAGCGGCTCGCCGGCCGACGACCGCTCATCTCGTAGAGCATCGGCTCGAACCCCCAGACGTAGAGCGAGGCGTCGGTGGGCGTGCGCGTCGCGATCCAGCCGGCCGCGGCGCGATTCGCGCCGTAGTGCACGTCGCCGGCGGTGTGCAGCAGGTTCTCGGCGCGCGGGTCCACGGCGCCGAAGAGCAGGCGCACCCGCAGGTCGACGCGCTGCCAGAACCAGGCCGCGCCGTAGGTCGGGATCGGCGGCGCCTGCAGCGCCAGCAGCACGAGCGCGACCAGCGCGGCCGCGATGCCCGGCGTGCGCGTGCGCGCGCGCTGCCACAGCTTCCACAGGCCCCACGCCGCCGGCAGCGCCACCAGCGTGAGACTCGCGGCGAAGTGGTAGGGATAGAAGCGTCCCTGATAGGCGACGCCGAGCAGCTGCAGCGCCAGCACGCCCCCGACGTGGAGCAGCGCGCGGCGCTCGCGGGGCCCGAGGGGCGGCAGCAGCGCGAGCGCGAGCAGACCCGCGGGCAGGTAGAAGGTGTAGCCGCTCACCAGGTCCCAGACGCTGCGCAGCAGGAAGCGCGGCAGGCGCGCCCATTCGAAGCGCAGCTCGTGATAGGCGGGCAGGAAGACGGCGAAGGTGTCCCAGGTGGCGGGCCCCGCCCCCGCCGCGACCAGCCACAGCGCGAAGGCGAGCAGCACCGCGGCGGCTCCGGCACTGCACGCGAGCAGCGGCGCCCAGGCCGGGCGGCCCTCGCGGCGTGCGGCGGCGACGAGGACGGCGGCGCTGACGGCCAGCCCGGTGCCGAGATGCGGCTTCAGCAGCCCCGCGACGGCGAAGGCGACGCCCGTCGCGAGCGCCGCGCGCAGACGCGCACGGCCCGAGTCGCCCGACTCCGCGCGCACCGCGAAGACCAGCGCCCAGGCCGTCGCCACGCCGGCGAAGCTCTCGGGCTGCCCCGTGTCCCAGTACTCGAGCTGGAACTGTGCGTAGAAGGCGACGAAGGCCGCCAGTGCGCCCGGCCCGCGCGTGCCGACCCAGTGACGCGAGAGCTGCATGAAGGCGGGCAGCAGCGAGGCGTAGGCCGCGAGCTCGACGAGCCGCACGGCGAGCATGCCCGGCCCGAAGAGGCGCGCGAAGGCGTACACCAGGAAGATCGCGGGCGGCTTGAAGTCCCACGCGTCGAGGTAGGGCGCGCCGCCGCGCGCGATGGCGCCGGCCACCGTGGCGTAGATGCCCTGGTCGCGCCCGTAGCCGAAGCCCGCGAACAGGACGGCGAAGGCCGCGGCGGCGAGGCCCAGCGCCACGAACAGGATGCGATCGGCGCGCACCGCTTCCGGGGCACGCGAGGCCGGCGCTCGCGAATCCGCTGCGTCCACGGCGGGAGGTTAGCCGAACCTAGCCTCCGAGCGGCTCGATGCCGTGTGCCCGTGCGTGCCGCAGCGCGCCGTCGACGTCGTCGACCAGCGGGAAGTCGACGCCGACCTCGAAGAGCGCCGCGACGTCGGTGTCCGCAGCGCAGAAGAAGTTGATGCGCAGGTCGGCGTCGTGGGCCGCCGCGACTTCCTCCTCGCTCGGCACGCCGCGCAGGTGGTGGAACTGGATGAAGCGGGCGCCGCTGCGCGCGGCGTTCGCGATGTAGGCCTCGCGCGTCTCCCGGCGATCCAGATCGCAGAGACCGACGCGCGGCTGCGCGGCACGCGCCGCGCGGGCCGCCTCCGCATCGCAGGCGAGGAAGGCGTTCTCCAG
>JAAUYD010175395.1_pt1 | contig 14893 bp, 13 predicted proteins | sample 7278101 | NCBI WGS metagenome assembly JAAUYD01 (sample SAMN14350128, study PRJNA611818) | marine sediment metagenome | isolation source: surface marine sediment (0.6m) | place: French Polynesia: Moorea | collected 2018-08
AGTACGATAGGGTTATGTTAACGTGAGTTCGACGAAATTAGGTTACGGTGATGTGAGGGAGTCAGGAGTCAGGAGTCAGGAGTCAGGAGTCAGAATATTCAATATTTCGGCAAAATAATGAAAAATAAGGGATTTAATTCTCAAAAAATAAATTTTCTTGCTTATATTGCTATTTTATTTTACTTTCTCCTGACTCCGACTATTCTTACTCCTTGTCAAAACTCGTAGATTTCTGATATCGAACTCAGGTTTATTTTATGTTAAAAGTCCGCCAAGGAGCGGACTTTTTTCGTTACAATTACATGGTTAAAGACTGAACATCTGTTTCTAACAAGTTAGCGAACTCTTGTAAGAAAGCAGCAGCATGGGAACCATAAATAACGCGATGATCGCAAGTAATATTAACTGCCATTTGACGTTTAACCCCTAATAAACCATCATCAGTTGCTACCACTTGAGGACTTGATGCACCGATCGCTAAAATGGAGCCTTGTCCGGGGGGTAAAATAGCATCAAAACGATCTACTCCAAACATTCCCAAATTAGAAAGGGTAAACGTACCACTATTGTATTCTTCTGGTTGTAACTGTTTCGCCCGCGCTCTGTCCACTAAATCTTTCCAGGTACGAGACAGGGAATAAATATCCACTTGATCAGCATTTTGTAACACAGGGGTAATTAAACCACCATCAGGCATAGCAACAGCGATCGCAATATTGATAGACTGAGGATAACGAATGCCTTGATCGCTGTAATTAGCGTTAACTAAAGGATGTTTGGCTAAGGTAACAGCCACTGCTTTAGCCAACAACGCTGTCATTGTCACCCCTTTTGGCTTCAATTTCTTGTATAGCTTATCTAACTCATCGGTGGTGATGGTATAACCCACATGAAAAGTAGGAACCTGTAGGGTAGCTACCATGTTTTGTACCACCGCTTTTTGTAAGGTATTGAGAGGAACGGTTTCTCCTGCGGTTACAGGGGTAGGAGTTGGAGGCGCAGACGCAACTTGAGGGGTAGAAATGGGTGCAGTGGGTTGGGTAGGAACAGCAGGAGGGGTAGGAGTTTTCCCTGCGGCCTTTTCAATATCTTCTGCTACAATTCTGCCGTAAGGACCACTACCTTCAACGGTATTAAGAGAAATTCCTAATTGCTTGGCTAATTTTTTGGCTCGAGGGGAAGCTACAATACGGTTACTTTTTCCATTGGTTGAAGGGGGAGCGGTAATCGTTGCTGTAGCCGTAGTTACTGAGGCTGTAGAGGCTGTTACGACTTCTTTTTGAGGTGGGGGTTCAGGTGATTTTTGAGAGCTAGAGGGGGCTTTTTGTTGGGCTTGTGCAATTTCTTCTTGGGTTTCTGCGATTAAAGCGATCGCATCTCCCACGGGAGCTTCTTGTCCTGCTTCGACTAAAATCGTTGCTAGATAGCCATCATAGAACGATTCTACATCCATATCTGCTTTATCCGATTCTACGACCACCACAGTTTCCCCTTTAGCCACTTTATCCCCTGGAGACTTGACCCAAGAGACAATTTTGCCTTCGGTCATGGTAGAACTTAATGCAGGCATGAAAATATCGTGAATCATGGAGCGACCTTCCCAAATATACTGTTAAACCGTTATTGATGGAATTGCTGATAATAGCAATGGCAATTTATTCTTATCATGTTTGCCATTTTATATTTTACCTGAAAAGGGACTACTCACATTAAGCTATTAAGTATTTAAACTGCTAGTTAAGACTGCAAGGGAGCAGGGAGAAAAGGTTTGAGCGTTTTACTAAAGTTCTAAATAAGTGTTTAAAGTCAAATTAAGATTATGGTTATTAAACATCTACTGAAATGCTACTTAAATGATTAACCTAAGAAACGCAGTTTATTACGAATATATTGATGATAGTGTCGTTGAAATTTTTGATAAGTATAAGTGGGGACTTAGACGGTTAGGGATCAATTTTTCTCAAGAATTATTAGAAACTATTGTTTACTGTCCCCATAATTTAGAAAATACCTTAATGGCATTTTGTTCTTGGGTTTTATGGTTAAAAAGCCAAGGAGAAAAAACTTATTCTGATAGTTTATCGGAAACTTTAATTGAAGCATTAAAATCTGAGACTGGTTGGATACCTTATGACTACCAAAAAGATTTTTTACAGCAACATTTAGATATTTTAGAAAGTCCTCAACTGTCTTTATGGAAAACAGCCCAAAAACAGTTAGGAGAAGAGTTAAGAAATCGAGCGATCGCTGATATTTCTGAGGAAGGGGATCTTATTTTAAAACCCAATGTTTTATTAACCGACGAAGAAAGACAAAACATTGAAGCGTTTAAGGTTTATATTGATCAATTATATTTATAAAGTTTTTTGCTAAAATGGGAACAGGTGTAACCACGTCAAAAATACTGATTTTAAAAATATTAGATAATAGATTACAATTAATATAGCATTTTCTGTACTCATGAGGCTTCGCCGTGAGTATCAGCCGAACGGTACACCTAATATTCAACTTCTGACTCCTGACTCCTGACTCCTAAAACTAGAAGAGTTTGTCCCTCACAAGTATGGGAACTGCTATAATGATTTAACTATTTTTTTTATGACTATTGGGATTTGGATTTTAGGGAATCAATTAAATTTGGAACAAGCTGCTTTACTCAGTTCCCAAAATAATAAACAAGAAACCCCCGTTATTTTTATTGAGTCTTTTGAGTATATTCAAAAAAGACCTTACCATCAACAAAAATTAGTGTTAGTTTTCTCAGCAATGCGTCATTTTGCTGAAGAATTAAAATTACAAGGATGGCAAGTTACTTATAAAATAGCTGAAAATTTTGAAACTGCTTTAGATGATTGGATTAAGATCAATCAAATTACAGAATTAAGACTGGTAACGCCTTATGATCATCCATTTTTTAACTTAATTAAAAGCTTGAAATTAGAGTGTAAAATCAACTTTATTCCTAATAATCATTTTCTTTGGAGTCAAGAAGACTTTAAACAATGGACTGACTCACGAAAACGTTTTTTATTAGAAGATTTTTATCGAGAAGGACGAAAAAAATTCAATATTCTCATGGAAGGAGATCAACCCATTGGAGGACAATGGAATTTTGATAAACAAAATCGTAAACCTCCTAAAAAAAGTTTAAATCCTCCCACTCCTTTATGGTTTGAACCTGATGAAATAACCCAACAAGTAATTAAAGATATCAAATCCTATAAAATAGAAACCTACGGAAACATTGAACCTTTTAAATGGGGTGTTACTCGTTCCCAAGCATTACAAGTATTAGAGTATTTTTTAGACAATAATTTAAACAATTTTGGCACTTATCAAGATGCGATGGTTACAGAAGAATATACTATGTGGCATAGTTTAATTTCTCCTTACATTAACCTTGGTTTACTGACACCTTTAGAAGTTATTAAAGTCATTGAAAAAGCTTATTATGAGTTTAATTATCCCTTAAATAGTGTAGAAGGAATAATTCGCCAAATCTTAGGATGGCGAGAATATATGTATGGAATTTATCAAATAATGGATGATAATTATGCAGATAAAAATTGGTTTAATCATCAAGAAAAGCTACCCGAATTTTATTGGGATAGTTCTCAAACTGATATGAATTGTTTAAAACAAATTCTGCAACAGGTAGAAGAAACAGGATATGGTCATCATATTCAGAGATTAATGGTTTTGAGTAATTTTGCTTTAATTGTTGGGGTTTCTCCCCAAGAAATTAATGATTGGTTTCATAGTGCCTTTATTGATGGATATGATTGGGTGATGGTTCCCAATGTGATTGGAATGGGACAGTTTGCAGATGGGGGAATATTAGCTTCAAAACCCTATGCAGCTTCTGCTAATTATATTAATAAAATGAGTGATTATTGTAAAAATTGTGATTATAAACATACGAAACGGAAAGGTGAAAAAGCTTGTCCCTTTAACTTCTTTTACTGGGATTTTTTATCCCGTCATCAACAACAATTAAAAGGGTTAGGAAGAATGAATCTGGTTTTAGCAAATCTCAAAAAAATGGACTCAAAAGAATTAGAAGAAATACAATTTCAAGTACAGCAATGGAAAGAAAAAAACAGAGTAGCCTGAATTCGAGAAAAATAGGTGAACCAAAACAGAACATCAGTTATAATGGGGGTTATGGAGAATAATGAGCAATTTATTACTTGGGAGTCAACAGTTACTTTTACTGTTGCTACTTTGGCCGTTTGGAGTATCTCAAACACTATCCGAGTTTTATTGAATTGGAAATCGCGGATTCCCTGCTTTATTACGTCTTTTCTAGTAGCTTATCTGACTATTAGTTTCACTAAAAATCCAGATAGTTTTAGTTTAAGTTATCTTTCTCTATTAGACTACCCTATCGTCTCTCTTAACGCTTGTCTCCTATTTTTAAGTTCTCTGGGATTACAAACCGTATCAATTTCTCACTCTTCACAAGAAAAACAAGACCCTAGACAAAGAATTAAATGGTTGACCCACTGGTAAAACTATCATCAAACTTTTCTCTTATAGCATTTCCTGGACTCATGAGGTACAGCTAATATTCAACTTCTGCTGCGTAGCACAGGCGAAGCCTGCCCTCCTGAACTCCCGAACTCCTAACTCCTAAAACGAGAAGAGTTTGTCCCGTTCGGAGTCGCGCTCAGGACGAAGTTTCACAAGTATGGGAACTGCTATAGCTATTTTAAATCAAATCTTGCTTATGGATTATTAGTTATTCCTGAATCAGAAACTTGATTATCTGACAAGACTATTCTTTGATCATTGGGAAGGAAATTTTTATCTAATATTTGTTCAATCGTAAAAGGGCAGAATTTTGGATAATCATAAGTTTTATTTCTTTTCCAATCTTTCTCTAATAGTAACAATTCAAGAACTTCTTCATAAATAGGGGTAATCGCTGTTTGTAAGTAAGAATCTAAAGTTTTAGGATATTGTTTGATTAATTTCTTAATAAGAATTCGATGACGCGCTACATTCATCATCCATTCACTATTAAAATCTAAATAAACATTTCTTTGCACAGCAAGTTTCATCAAATACAAAAGTAATATCATCAAATAATCATTGATCAAATTACGGGGAAAAGTGGTCAAATCCTTAAGTTCCTCTGCTAAATTATTCCAGTCTAAAGCGTCGGAATTTCTTTCTCCTACGGCTTCCATTTGCTGTTCTAGCCATAAATTATAATTGGTTTCATATAGGTTATCATTCATTAGAAAAAAATCCTCATCTAGTCTTTCTACTCTTTTTTCTCTATTCTCTAGGGAAAGCGATCGCCTTTTTGGGTAAAAAATAATCGTCCTAACCCCAAATATAAACCTTGAGGATTTTCCCCCGCAGGATAAGCAGTAATAGCAAATTGATAATTACCACTATTTTCAGGATTACTTTTAGGTTTCATGGCGATCGTAAACGTTTTGCCTGGAGGAATCGGGGGATCAAAAATCACTGCAATTGTATTATTATCAAGATTCCGTTTAACCCTAGCAATGGTTAAATCATCATCTCTATTGACCGGTGTTCCTTCAAACGCCAAGGTATCATCCAAATAAAAATAAATGGTATCTAATCCTTGAGTTTGTTGAAGGGTTAATTGTTGTAAAGACTCACCAACATTAGTGGGTAATTGAACCGTAAAGTAATAAGTTGCCCCTTCAACGCGAATGCGACTTAAGCTAGTCACCGCATCAAGCAAACGGGGAGAGTAATTAAATAAAGTCAGATTATTTCCTGTATTTAGGGCTAATAGAGGAGAACTCAGAACAAGAGTGCTACTAATAACCCCTAATATAGTTTGGAACCTTAGACCCATCATTATTAACTCCCTTATCTCCAAAAACAAAAACCTAGGTTAGCCTAGGTTTCCATTTTACCGATTATTTTTTCATTCTCAGTTTAGATTTTCCCCCTATCTAATCCTAAACAGATGTGAGATAAGGAATTCTAGGTTAGAAGGTTTTGCGAACAGCAGCCGCTTCATCCGGATGAATACCCAACCGAGTTAAATTCAGACGACCTTTATTGTCAATTTCACGAACTTTAACCACCACTTCATCCCCGACGGCCACCTCTTCTTCTACCTTCCCGACGCGCCTTTCCGCTAACTGGGAGATATGGATCATACCCTCTTTCCCTGGTAAGACTTCTACAAAAGCACCTATGGGAATAATACGGGTAACACGACCTAAATAAACCTCTCCTTCGTTGAGTTTACGAGTCATATTGAAAATGAGGTCTCGGGCCCGTTCTGCTTTCTTAGCTTGAATAGCAGCAATGGTAACGGTTCCATCATCAGCAATATCAATTTTTGAACCCGTTTGTTCGGTAATACTCTTAATGGTTTTACCCCCAGGACCAATAACCAAACCAATTTGTTCAGGGTCAATTTTCATGGTCAATAGACGAGGGGCAAAGGGAGAGAGTTCTTGACGAGGTTGGTCGATGGTAGCCAGCATTTTATCAAGGATATGTAATCGGGCCGGCAAAGCTTGTTCAATGGCTTTAGCTACCACATCCATTGTCAGTCCCGTAATTTTCATATCCATCTGCAAAGCAGTAATACCGCTATCGGTTCCCGCTACTTTAAAGTCCATATCCCCTAAAAAGTCTTCAATGCCTTGAATATCGGTGAGGATACGCACTTCTTTTCCTTCTCGAATCAATCCCATAGCTGCCCCACTAACGGGTTTCGTAATGGGAACCCCAGCATCCATTAGGGCTAAAGTGGAACCACAAACCGATCCCATAGAAGTCGAACCGTTAGAAGAAACCACTTCCGAAACCACCCGAACTACATAGGGAAATTCCTCTTGGGGAGGTAAAACAGGAGTAATCGCCCGTTCTGCTAAAGCCCCGTGACCGATTTCTCGACGGCCTGGAGACCGGAGGGGTTTGGTTTCTCCCACAGAAAAAGGAGGGAAATTGTAGTGATGAAGATAGCGTTTTTCGTCTTCAGGATGGAGATCATCTCCTAAGTCTTGGGCATCTCCTGGGGTTCCTAACGTCGCCAAAGAAAAGACTTGGGTGAGTCCTCTGGTAAACAACGCGCTACCGTGGACTCTGGGGGGAAGAAGTCCCACACGACAGGAAATGGGGCGCACCTCATCCAATTTACGGCCATCCACACGGATGCCTTCATCGACGATTTGCGATCGCATTAACTTTTTGGTTAACCCTTTATAGAGGTTGCCCACCGCCTTGGGATCTTCGCTGGTGGTCACTTTGATGGGGTCTTCTTCCGGTAGTTCGGCGATCGCTTCATTGATAGCGGTTTCCTTAATATTATCAAGGGCTGTATCTCTTTGTTCTTTACCAAGATCGTACTGAACCAGAACCTTTTTAATAGACTCAGCAGCGCGATCGCTGATAAATTTTTCTAGGGCTTCATCGACGTTTGGTGGTTCGGCCTTAACTAATTCTATGCCCAATTCTTCCATAATGTCGTATTGGGCCCCAATTAAGTCTCTGACCGCTTCATAACCAAAATCAATGGCTTCGATGATGTCTTGTTCGGGGAGTTGGTTAGCTCCGGCTTCTACCATTACCACTCCATTAGGAGTCCCGGCTACCACCAGATCGAGATCCCCACTTTCTACTTCTCGATAGGTGGGATTAATAATAAAGTCATCCCCAATTAAACCCACTCTGACTGCGGCCATTGGACCAGAGAAGGGGATTTTTGCTTGAATAACGGCAATAGAAGACCCTGTAACCGCTAAAACGTCTGGGGGAACTTCCTCATCCATCGATAGGGTGGTAGCAATGATCTGAATATCATTACGCCACCAATGGGGAAATAGGGGACGTAAGGGGCGATCGATTAAACGACTGATGAGGATAGCCCGTTCTGGGGGACGGCCTTCCCGTCGCAAAAATCCCCCTGGAATACGCCCCGCAGCATAGAGTCTTTCTTCATAATCTACGGTTAAGGGTAAAAAGTCGATGCCTTCTCTTCCTTTCGTTGTTGTTGCTGTTACCAAAACTGCCGTGTCTCCGGACTGAATTAAGACTGCCCCGCCAGCTTGGGGGGCTAACAATCCTAGCTTTAGCCGAATATCCCGTCCGTCGAAGGATATGGACTTGTCAAACTCTTGCATGTAGCGTTGGTTCCTTTTCTTTTATCACGTTTCTCTTTCTGTCGCAATCCTAACATTTTTAAGCAACTTGACGCGATGGTTTGACCTATTTCTGCAAAATATAGTACAGGTTTATGTTTGAAAACGTTTCTTTATAGTAAAAAATTGGTATCGACTGATTGACTGTTCTAAATTTTGATACTTTATAATCGCCAAAGTAATTAATTAAATCTGACGTTTTACGATTAAAGAGCGCAGATAAATTTTAATATAGCTTGTTTATAAGAATCAGTTGAATAATCCCAGGTGTCTTTGATATTTCGGTAATTAACACGAGTATTTGACTCAAAAAATCCTTTGCGTATTGCACGATATTGATTGGTCTGACAATTGACTTCAATTCTTGTGTAACCTACATCTGACTGCTAGTACGCTAGTACGTCAGTCCCCCAAAAATTTTTCTTAACCTAAACAGCATCAGGAATTTATGGAAGATTCATTATCTTAACCAAAAAGACTATTACCTTTCTAGTTTGAAGCAAAGGAAACCTATGAACCAAAAGGCTTCCGGACAAATTTAGCTTTTGGCAAAAACCCGCAACCAGTTCTCAGGCATAATGCGATGAAATTTAGCCGATAAGGGTTGATTATCAGGAAAGTTTCTGTCTAGTATATAGTGGGACGAACATGAGGAGCGTTATGATCAGACAGTCTTTGCGAAAACGAGCCAAAGTATTTCTAGAACCACTGAGCATCAACTTACGACGAATTTATTATTCAAGACCTGACTTTATTATTGTTGGTGCGCAGAAGGCGGGTACAACAGCATTGTACAGTATGCTTGTTCAGCATAGCCGCATCACTGGTTCAAAAGTGAAAGAAATCCACTTCTTTGAAAAAGACGAATGGTACGGACAAAACAACTCACTTGCTCAGTATCACAGTTTTTTTCCTTTGCCGCATCGGGTTCCCCAGGACAACCTTCTATTCGAAGCTACGCCCATTTATCTATACCATCATAAGGTCGCTTCTCGAATTTATCGCTACAATCCCGACATGAAGATCATCATTATTCTTCGAGAACCCGCAGAACGGGCACTTTCTGCATGGACGATGTATCACCACCATTTTCAATTTGGACCCCATGCTAACTTCAATGACAGTCGTTCGTTCAGGGAAGCAATTGAGATGGAACTCAGCCAAATCCATAATACTGACTACTACAATAATCCGACTGCGTATGTAAAGCGTGGAATTTATGTTGATCAGGTAAAGCGATATTTTGATTGTTTTCCAAGAGAACAAATTTTGATACTAGAGAGCAGATTACTAAAAAGAAATTGGACCGACTGCCTTAATACAATTACGTCATTTCTGGGAATACCGCAGGAAGCCATTTTCCCAATGACAAGAAATCAAAGTAGGGTCGATAACAAAACGGCATACACTGATGATTTGAAATTCCTGCGGGCGTTCTATCAGCCTTACAATACTGCACTGTATGAACTTTTGGGTTATCAATTCGACTGGAACGGCTGAACACTCCAGTGCTCAACAAGGCGCTGCACCGGACGGTAATGGAGCGTAGCGGAATTTTTCTTAACTGAGCAACGTGAGTTCGACGAGAATTTTGTGGCCAACAGAGAACACCAGACCTATGCTGGAAGTAGTATTCCTCAAGGTCTGGTGCTATGGATATAAAATCTCGTCTCGATCTTACTAACGATATTATCATATCTGATTTTTTTACAGATGTTTTTGGTTCATATGAGTATTTTGATTTAGATGGAAAATATTCTTACTACATTTCTATTTCTGGTCATGAAATAGCAGACAGCGTATTTAATGAATATATCAATATAGAAGATTTATCTAACTTTATACAACAAACTCTTGTTGATAAAATAAAGAATGAAAGAAATAATATTTATAATGAGTTTTCAGAAATAAATGGCGATTATTTAGATGGAGGTTCAGGAGATAATGATTCTTGATTTATTTCCAGGAGAACTGGACAATATAAGCCCAATCAACAATATAATTAGTCCAGTGAATCTTGGCTCAGATAGATTTAGTGATATTGAAGTGATGCAAATTAATAGAGGTGGGAAAGATATTAAACTTTCAAGAGGTTATTCAGAAAGACATTGGACAGACGAATATTTATTAATTGTTGAAAATGAAATTTATTGGCAGGGAACTGATATTTATGGCGATATTACTAAAATAATTGATATGGACAATAATGAAATTTCTTATAATTCTTATAATTTGGATGACCCACAACAATACCTAGACTCTCCATTTTCCTCACTTGTTATGTGATTTATGGCTAACTATTCAGCCAAACAAATGAAAAGTAAAATAGTTATGATACATAATCAGTATTCAATACTTGATTTTTTTCCCATTCAAAAGTTCAGCTTTATCCTGAAAAAATTTGACACTATTTTTTACCTCTAAAACTTGTTTTGCTTAAATTTGTAGTCCTCGGTAACAGTAGTTACCTTACTTTGTTACAATTTGCTTTACATTGTGGGTGAGGCAAGTTAACTGCGTGGAACCCACGCCATAGGAGTTTAAAACAGTCATGGATCGTAATCCTTTAAAAAATCAAACAAACGTTGTTATTATTGGTGGGGGCTTTGGAGGCTTATATACGGCTCAAGACCTGAAAAATGCCTCTGTACAAGTTACGCTTATTGATAAACGCAATTTTCATCTCTTTCAACCTTTACTTTATCAAGTGGCTACGGGAGTCCTTTCTCCAGCGGATATTTCTTCCCCTTTGCGATTGGTTTTACGTCACCATAAAAATACCAAAGTTCTTTTAGATCACGCGATCGATCTCGACCCTGACAAGAAAGAGGTTATCCTCAATAACCATGAACCTATCCCCTACGACATCTTAGTGTTGGCTACAGGGGTATCTCATCACTATTTTGGGAACGATCAATGGGAACCCCTTGCACCTGGGTTAAAAACCATTGAGGATGCCATAGAAATTCGTCGCCGTATTTTTATGGCCTTTGAAGCAGCAGAAAAGGAAACCGATCCGGTTAAGCGTCAAGCTTGGTTAACCTTTGTTATTGTGGGAGGTGGCCCTACTGGGGTAGAAATGGCTGGGGCGATCGCAGAAATTGCTCACGGTGCGTTAGCTGGGGATTTTCGCAACATCGATCCCAAAGAGGCTAAAATTTTGTTAATTGAAGGGTTAGATCGAGTGCTTCCTCCTTATCCCCCTGAGTTATCAGCCAAAGCAGCCGAAGATTTACGCCATTTAGGGGTAACAGTTCAAACCCAGTCTATGGTAACGGATATCAATGACCACGTGGTAACGGTGCGTCAAGGGGAACAAATTAAACAAATTACCTCCCGTACTATTCTATGGGCTGCTGGTGTGAAAGCATCGAGAATGGGCAAGGTATTAGCGGAACGCACTGGGGTAGAATTGGATCGGGCTGGACGAGTTGTGGTAGAACCTGATCTCAGTATTCCAGGCTATTCTGATATCTTTGTTATTGGTGATTTAGCTAATTTTCCCCATCAAGGAGAACGTCCTTTACCGGGTGTGGCACCAGTAGCGATGCAGCAAGGGGCTTACGTTGCTAAATTAATTCAAAAACGCTTCCAAGGAGAATCTTTACCTCCATTTGTCTATAACGATTATGGCAACATGGCGGTCATTGGTCAAAATAAAGCGGTGGTTAATTTAGGCTTTGCTAAACTGTCCGGGTTCTTAGCTTGGTTTATTTGGGTTTGGGCCCATATTTACTATCTCATCGAATTTGATAACAAATTGGTAGTCATGGTTCAATGGGGTTGGAATTACTTTACACGGGGTCGTGGGGCCCGTTTAATTACTGGGGTTGGTGAAGGAAAACGTACAACAAAACCCCAAGAAATGCCTCAAGAATCAACAGAAACCGCAACATCTATCACTCGCTAAAATAGTAGGGTGGGCATTGCCCACCTTTTTGTTTAAAGTTGTATATTATTGTCGATCAGTTTATCTAAGTTATAAAGGTAAACCACTACCTTTTTGTAATCCTGAAGGTAACAACCCTTCAAGGGCATATTCTGCTGCTTTATCAGCATAATAGGTTGTAATAGGTAAACGAACAGTTTGAGTTGAACCAATGTGCATTTCACTTAACCAATAAACTTGTGCTGCTAACTCGATGGGACTGGTACTACCTAAACGGCGACGTACAATAATAGGTCGAGGAACTACATTTTTACCTCCTTTAAGTTCTGTTTTTCCAGTAGTCATAATAGCCACTTCATTATAATAATTATTAGGTAAACGCCAGGCTTGACCACGACGAGGATTTTCCCATTTTTGGGATTGATTATTCAATATTGCTGCGCGAGGATATCCAGATTTAAGAATTTCTGCTGCATCAACTTTTTTGACTCCTGCTTGTTTTAATTCTGGTAAAAGATTTTTCAACAAATTTAATTCTTGATTTTGAAAAGTCCCATCTCGGTGAATAACTAAATGATTTAATTTAGTTTGATTTTTTTCTTCATAAAGATTAACGAGATTGAAAATAATATCATGTAAGATATCTTGCTCAAATGTTTCTTTATGAGCTTGAAAATTAGCAGGAAACCAACCAATAACTTTCCCCTGTGGACTCACAATAAAAGCAGCCATACCAACGGCTTTTCCATTTTTTCGCCCAATATCTAACCCTAAAAAAGCCTGTGCTGTTCCTGGCAAATATCTGAGTTTCCAAGGACTATATCCTAATTTACCTAAAATACCTAACATAATATTATAGTTTGTATATTTATCAAAAGAGGCTTCTAATGTATTTTTTTCAATTCCTTGAGAGGGTAATAGACTTTTGACAAATTCTCGTTTTAAAGTGGGATATGGGTCAGATAATCTATTATTAATAAATTCATCTTTATCGGGAACAAACATTAAAATAAATTCACTATTATTAAGGTTACGGCATTGTCTTTTAATTTCCAAAGTATTATCAATAGGATAAGGACGAAATTCTGTGATATCTAATTGAATTTTAAAGTCTTTTAGAAAATTACTAAACTTCTGACACCAAGATTGCACTGACCAGTTATTTGGATAAAAAACAATTGAGCTAATTTTATCAGGTTTTTCTAATAGCTTTTTTCGATCTAATCCTTGGGTTGGATAACTACATAATAAGCCATTTCCAAAATCTAAATTATTTTTATAAGAGCCTTCAAAGAGAGAGGTGTTTGTGAAATCAAACTTATATTCAGGCTTATAAGGTTCTTCTTTAAAAGTAATTGTGTGATTATTTAAAGTAATTCCACCAGAACTATTTAAAGTTTCTATTGTCTCAATACTTCTTTTGAATCGATCATTAACTGAGAGCATTTGTTTATTAAAATCATCAGCATTAACATCATCTTTAGTAAAAGTCTTTTTTAATAAGTGAGGAATATGAAAACAAATATAGTCTTTGCCTTTTGAGCCATAATTAACACGAATTGCTTTTGTATCAGGAGGAATATTCTTTAAAATATCTGCACTAATTTTATTATTATTTCGATGATAATCGAGTAAACTGATATTGCCTAACTCTGGTAAAATATCTGAAACAAGTTTGTCTGTAATGTCAACATAGCGACAATTAGAACCATCATAAATATGGCTTAAAGGTTGGTCGGGTAGTAGAGTTGATAAATCTTTTTTATCTAATGTATATCGACTATAATACTCATTCCCATAATCCATAACTAACATGATATAATTATCAGAATTTATTCTAACTGCCCAGGATAAAAACCGTTGTGCTTCAATTTCTTGTGAAATATATGTTATTTCTAAAAAGACTTTTCGCTTGTAAAAATCAATACGTCTGCCTCTATTTTTAAAATAGCTAGAAAAACAATGATTTAATATTTCTTCGAGGGAACGACGATATTGTTTATGAGTAATATCAATAGTTGTGACATTTTCAATTGTATATTTTTCATTCCCTGTTAATTCAATAGAACTAATCAAACTACAGTCTTTTGGATAAGAAACAGTAAGAATATTTTGATTATTACGGCGTAATTGATTAGCTATTTGACCTAGTTTAGATGCTAACCTGCCTTGAGAAACTGAGTTTTTAAAGGTGATTTGATGAGAAAAAAAAGATAGGGAAGGTAGAGGAGAAACAGATTGAAAGCTCAGTTCAGAAATTACCATAATAATTCTACATTTTACATAAGTGTCAGGATATGAGGCATTTTTGATCTTGTGAATCTTTGAGGTGACTAAAGTTGATTGCAAATATGTCTCATTAAGCCATCAAAAGATCAGTATCTTGGTATCTTTATCCAAATAAAGACGAATTTTTGTAATTTTTAGGGTTAATGTTGCTGATAATGTTGTTTCGCAAGTTCTTCGTAAGCTGTTTTTTCTGCTAATATGTCTTCATCTATTGCTTCTCGGTTAGCATGATAATAGGTTAATGCTGCATAAACTTGAGTAATCGTTAAATGATTTAATCTTCTGGCTATTTCTTCCGCACTATTACCTTGATTATATAAACCAGCAATTCTCCGAACCGATGTGCGAGTTTCTGCAATGATGGGTCGATTATTGTTAGGATCAATTGTGATAAGTTGGCCGATATCAGTAAGCGTAGTCAATAGCTTTCTCCAGAATATGAGCAGTTTATTTTCTACCATTTTAATCAGGGTGGCACACAAACATCCATAAATCAAAGTAGCGATCGCCTTGAAAAGACTTGTGCTAAAGATATGCTAAACTGAAAAAAACTCTAGTGCTAGGGTAATGA
>JAAUYD010038977.1_pt1 | contig 14890 bp, 11 predicted proteins | sample 7278101 | NCBI WGS metagenome assembly JAAUYD01 (sample SAMN14350128, study PRJNA611818) | marine sediment metagenome | isolation source: surface marine sediment (0.6m) | place: French Polynesia: Moorea | collected 2018-08
CCCGAAACGTTCCGCGGGCGTCGGGTCGGCTTCGGGACGCGCTTGCCGTGCACCGCGAGCAGCACCATCGCCTCGATCAGGTACTCGACCGAGAAGATCACCTCGGGCTGCTTCGGGTTCGCGAACTCCAGCGTGTAGACGAGCTCGGTGACCCCGTGCTCCACCTGGATCCGCGTGTTCATCTCCATGAAGAAGTGGTTGAAGCCCTCGACGATGCACTCGAAGGTCGACACCGAATCGAGCCCGGTCGCCTGGCCGAAGCGCTCGCTCTCGGCCTCCATGCGCGCCAGCGTCTCCTTGTCGCCCTTCAGGATCTCGCGGGCCTTGTCGCCGGCGCGCTCGATCTCGACGTCGAGCAGCTCCTGGGTGAGCGACACCTCCACCAGCTTCTGCTCGTGCATCTGCACCGAGCAGTCGCGGCCACCGAGGGAGAGGCTCCAGTCGCCGTTTCCGATCAGCTGGATCTCGTTGTGGCGCGTGCTCTCGATGTTGAGCTCGACCAGGAAGTTCCGGTTGCTGCCGGGCTCGATCACCTTGACCTCGGCCAGCACGTCCATCACCGCGGCCGGCACCTGGTCGGGGTCGCCCACCACGCGCTGGCCCTTGCCGCCGCCGCCGCCGATGTGCTTGAAGCGGATGCGGTTGCTCGGATAGTCCTTCCAGATGTCCTCGCAGACCCGGCCGGCGGCCTCCTGCAGCTCGGCGATGCTCACGAGCTCCTTGGTCTCGGCGTAGCCGAGCTGGAGCAGCGCCTCGGCGTTCTCCTCGTCGCTCTGCTCGGCGTTCCACTCGAAGGCGAGGCCGTGCTCGCTGGCCAGGGCCTCGAGGCCCTTCCGATCGCCGACGCGGGCGATCAGCGCCCGCGCGGAGATGTCGTCGACGCCCGGGATCACCGAGTTGCCGAGGCCGCGCGCCAGCTTCTTGGCCTCGTCCTTGGCGCCCGCCTGGCGGATGACCTTGGAGCTCGGCCCCATGAAGCCGAGGCCCGCCGTCTCGATGGCGGCGACGAAGTCGGCGTCCTCCGCCATGAAGCCGTAGCCGGCGAAGAGGTGGGTGTAGCCGTGGCTCTTGGCGATGCCGACGATCTCTTCGATGCGCTCGAGCTTCTCCTCCTGGCCGACGCCCATGTAGTCGGGCACCCGGTGCACGTTGCCCGGAAAGCGGAAGGAGCGCAGCTCGGGCGCGAGGCAGCGCGGGTAGACCACCGAGTCCTTCTCCGAGAGCAGCATCCCGTACTCGGCGATGCCGATGCGGTCGAAGATCTCGAAGGCCTCCTGACGCACGGGCCCGCGACACACGACGAGCACCTTCATGCTCGACAGGTCGAACGAGCGGAGCCACTCGCTCTCCTGCTCGTGGAACACGCCCGGGGTGAGGGTTCGGTCCAGCATCACTCGAACTCCCGCTGGGGGCCGGACATGGGCGCCGCCTCGTAGGTCCGGATCAGGAAGTTGAAGTTCTCGGCGAGGACGCGCCGGCTCGTCCCGGGCACCACCAGGCTCGTCACCGAGCCCAGCGAGAGCGCCTCCTTGGGATTCATCAGCTCCGCCTCGTAGCGGTCGCGCAGGGCGGCCAGGCCGGCATCCCGCGCGGTGGCGGCCTCCTTGGCGTCGAGCCCGTCGGCGATCGCCTGCTGGTACTCGGCCTGCACCTGGCGGATCTCGTTCTTGTAGACGAACTCGGTGCCGCCGCCGGGCCCCATCACCGCGATGCGCGCGTGGGGCATGGCGAAGACCATGTCGGCGCCCACGAAGTGCGAGTTGTAGGCCGCGTAGGCGCCGCCGAAGGCGTTGCGGATGATCAGGGTGATCGAGGGCACGCGCACGTCGATGATCGAGTCGAGCAGGCGCCGGCCCTCGAGGATGATGCCGCGGCTCTCCTGCTCGGTGCCCGGCAGGAAGCCCGTCGTGTCCTCGAGGAAGAGCAGCGGCACGTTGTAGACGTTGCAGAAGCGGATGAAGCGCGTGGCCTTGCGCGCCGCGTCCACGTCGATCTGCCCCGAGGCCACCGCCGAGTTGTTCGCGACGATGCCGATCACGTGGCCGCCGATTCGCCCGAAGGCCGTCACCATGTTGCGCGCCCGCGCGGGCTGCAGCTCCAGGTACTCGCCGTGGTCGCAGATCTGCTGCATGAAGAGCGTGATGTCGAGGGGCGCGTTCATGCCCGCGGGCGAGTCGAAGGTCTTCCGGAAGAGGATGTCCTCTTCGATGGTGAAGCGATCGATCGGATCGGAGGTCTGGACGAAGGGCGCCAGCGTGTGGTTGTTGTCCGGGAGGTAGGAGAGCAGGCGCAGCGCCGTGCGCAGCGAGCCCACCTCGTCGGGCGTGGTGAGGTCGCACACGCCGTTCATCCCGTGCACGCCGGGGCCGCCGAGATCGTCGGCCGAGACGTCCTCGCCGAGTGCGCTCTTCACCACGCCGGGGCCGGTGAGCCCGGTGAAGGTGTCCTCGCACTGGATCATGAAGGAGCCCTGGCGCGGCAGGTAGGCGCCGCCGCCGGCGTTGTACCCGAACATCAGGCTGATCGAGGGCACGACGCCCGAGATCTTGCGCAGCGCCGTGAAGGCCTCGCTGTAGCCGTCGAGGCCGCCCACGCCGGCCGGCACGAAGGCGCCCGCGGAGTCGTTCATGCCGATCAGCGGGATGCCGCGCTCGCCGGCCATGTAGATCAGGCGGGCCAGCTTGTCGCCGTTGGTGGCGTCCATCGAGCCGGCGCGCAGGGTGAAGTCGTGGCCGTAGACGGCGATGTCGCGGCCGTCGACGTCGAGGATGCCCGTGATGATCGACGCGCCGTCGAGGTCGGGGCCCCAGTTCTGCCACAGGATGTTCGGCTGCTTGTCCGTGAGGACGCGGATGCGCTCCCACACGGTCATGCGGCTCTTGGCGTGCTGGACCCGGACGCGGGCGAGCCCGCCGCCCTCGTGGGGCAGGCGCATCAGCTCGCCGCCCTGGGTCAGCGCGTCTTCGTAGACGGTGGTGTGTCGCGGCGTGCCGCGGGTGGGCTCGGGCGGCGGCGGGGCGAGCGGGTTCTCGAGGCTGTAGCGGGGGGCGGTGGCGTCCATGTCTAGAGACCTGCGACCTCGGTGAGGCGCACGTTCAGCGAGTGCTGGTACGCCGATAGATCGATGGGATGACGGGCCACGCCGCTCTCCATGGCGGCGCTGGCCACCGCGGGCGCCACGTAGAGCAGCACCCGCGGATCGAAGGGCTTGGGGATGATGTAGTCCGGGCCGAAGTCGATGATCTCGCCGGGATACGCGCGGCGCACGACCTCGGGGATCGCCTCGCCGCGACGGGCGAGCTCGGCCAGGGCGCGCACGGCGGCGAGCTTCATGTCCTCGTTGATCTTCCGGGCGCGCACGTCGAGGGCGCCACGGAAGATGAAGGGGAAGCCGAGCACGTTGTTGACCTGGTTCGGATAGTCCGAGCGGCCGGTCGCGGTGATGGCATCCGAGCGGACGGCCCGTACCTCGTCGGGGCGGATCTCCGGGTCGGGGTTGGCCATGGCGAAGATGATGGGCTTGTCGCCCATGCTCTTGACCATTTCCGCCTGGACCAGGCCCGCCGAGGAGAGCCCGACGAAGACGTCGGCGCCCTTCATGGCGTCGGCCAGGGTGCGCGCGTCGGTGGCGCGCGCGAACTCCTGCTTCTGCGGGTTCATGCCCTCGGCGCGCCCCTCGTAGATCACGCCGCGGCTGTCGACGAGGGTGATCTTGTCCGGGCTGACGCCGAGGTCGCGGTACAGCCGGGCGCAGGAGATCGCCGACGCGCCGGCACCTGAGAACACGACCTCGAGGTCGGGCAGCTCCTTGCCCTGGATCTGCGCCGCGTTGATCAGCGCGGCGCCCGAGATGATCGCGGTGCCGTGCTGGTCGTCGTGGAAGACGGGGATGTCGAGGCGCTCGATCAGCTCGCGCTCGATCTCGAAGCACTCGGGCGCGCGGATGTCCTCGAGGTTGATGCCGCCGAAGGTCGGCGCGATCAGCTCGACGGTGCGGATCACCTCCTCGGGGTCCTCGCTGGCGATCTCGATGTCGAAGACGTCGATGTCGGCGAAGCGCTTGAAGAGGACGCCCTTGCCCTCCATCACCGGCTTGCCGGCAAGCGCGCCGATGTTGCCGAGCCCGAGCACCGCAGTGCCGTTGCTGACCACGGCGACGAGGTTGCCCTTGGCGGTGTACCGATATGCATCATCGGGGTGGGCGGCGATCTCCCGACAGGGCTCGGCCACGCCGGGGCTGTAGGCGAGGGAGAGGTCGGCAGCCGTCACCGTGGGCTTGGTGGGAACGACCTTCAACTTCCCCGGCCGGCCCTCGGCGTGATAGCGGAGGGCATCATCCTTGCTGGTCACCAGTCACTCCTCGACCCCCGCGGCCACCGCTCGAGATGGACTCGGCACCGGGAGGGGAGCGCGGCTCGGCCCGTCTCGATCGACCGGGCGCTCCGTGAGGCCGGCCGACGGCCGGCGCCGCGCAGGAGGCGGAGTCTATCAGGCCCCGGACCCCTCCGCAGGGAGCCAATCCCTTTTGAAACCGGGGTGTTGGGCGCGGGCTCCGGGTCTCCTGCGGGCCGGGTGCCGGGGTCGGGGGGCCGGCGCTCGTAGCCTGAGTTGCGGAAGGGGGTGGGGGATGGGCGGAGGCGAAGTCGAGCGCAGCCCGACTGCCCAGCCGAACGGGGCCGGAACCGGGGTCGAGCGCGAACGCGCTCGGAGCCCGGAGCACCGAGTGGCGTGAGCGGGAACCAAGACGCGCAGCGAGCCATTCGCCGCAGCCCATCCCCCACCCCCGCTGCCGAGCCGCAGCAAGAGAGGAGCAACGCGGCCCCCCCGGGCGGCCACTTGCAAGTTGCAAGGACCGTCCCCGCCCCGGAGGGTGAGGACCGTCCCCTCCCTTGGGGGCTAGCCCTTTAGGAGCTCGCGGGCGATGACGAGGCGCTGGATCTGGTTGGTGCCTTCGTAGATCTGCATCAGCTTGGCGTCGCGCATCAGCTTCTCGACCGGGTACTCCTTCGTGTACCCGTTGCCGCCGAAGATCTGGACGGCGTCGGTCGAGGCCTTCATCGCCATGTCCGTCGAGAAGCACTTCGCGAACGACGAGTACTTCGAGGCCGGCAGGCCCTGGTCGATCATGCTCGCGCTCTGGCGGGTCAGGAGGCGGGCCGCCTCGAGGTCCTTCGCCATGTCGGCCAGCATGAACTGCACCGCCTGGAAGCCCACGATCGGGAAGCCGAACGCCTTGCGCTCCTGGGCGTAGGCCAGGCTCTCGTCGAGAGCGCGCTGGGCGATGCCGCAGGCCAGGGCGCCGATCGAGGGGCGCGTCGTGTCGAGGGTCTTCATCGCGATCTTGAAGCCCTGGCCCTCCTCGCCGAGCCGGTAGGCCGCGGGCACGCGCACGTTGTCGAAGTGGATGACGCGGGTGTCGCTCGCGCGCTGCCCCATCTTGTCCTCCTTCTTGCCCGGGGTGATGCCGGGCAGGTTGGAGGGCATGACGAAGGCGGTGATGCCCTTGTGGCGGGAGCCGCGGTCTTGGGTGGCGAAGACGGTGTAGAGGTCGGCCACGCCGCCGTTGGTGATCCAGCACTTCGTGCCGTTCAGGACGTAGTCGTCGCCGTCCTTCTCGCAGAGCAGCTGCAGGCCCGCCACGTCCGAGCCGGCCTCGGGCTCGGAGAGGCAGAAGGCGATCTGGGTGAAGGTGTCGCCGGTGAGCTTGCCGAGCCACTCCTTCTTCTGGTCCTCGCTGCCGCCCACCAGGATCGGGGTCAGGCCCAGGTCGTTGGCCATGATCGAGGTCGCCATGCCCGAGCAGCCCCAGGCCAGCTCCTCCACCACGAGGCAGGAGTCGACGAGGTTGAGGCCCACGCCGTCGTACTCCGACGGGATCGAGACCGACGAGAAGCCGAGCTCCCAGGCCTTCTTCATGATCTCGTGAGGGAACTCGCCGCTCTGGTCGAAGTCTCCGGCGACCGGGGCGATCTGCTCCCGGGCGAAGCGCCGCGCGGATTCCTGGAGGACGAGCTGATCTTCGGAGAGGGAGAAGTCCATGCCTGACTCCTAGTCATTTTTCTTTATGGGACGGGGACTTAGGGCGACGAAGCGTAGCAGCGGTGGCATCCCGTTCCAGCATGGGCCCAGGGGCCCGGCGCGCGGACGCGCGCTCACGCTCGCGCGGAGGAGCCCCGCACTGACGAGCCGGAAGGGGACGTCACCGGCGCGGGTGCGAGCGCGCCCGAGAGGCGCGAAGCGCTAGCTGGCGTCGGGGGCGACGTAGCCGAGGTCGCGGGAGAGGGCGGCGGCCGTCTCCTGCACGAGCGGCAGCACCCCCTGGATCAGCTCGGTCTCGCCGAGCCGGCTCGTCGGCCCGGAGACCGACAGCGCGGCCACCACGCTCCCGGCGGCGTCGTGCACCGGGGCCGCCGCGCAGGAGAGCCCGGGCTCGAGCTCCTCGAGGTCGAGGGCCCAGCCCTGCCCGGCGACGGCGCCGAGGTGGTCGAGCAGCTTGTCGCGGTCGGTGATGGTGGCGTCGGTGTAGGACTCGAGGCCTTTGCTCATGCAGCGCTCGTCGAAGCGCTCGCGCAGGGGCGGCGGTGCGAAGCCGAGCAACACCTTGCCGAGCGCCGTCGCGTGGGGAGCCAGGCGCGTCCCCAGTCGCAGACGCGAGGCGACCATGTGGGGGCTCGCCTCGCCGTCGAGGTGGATCACCTCGTGGCCGGCCAGCGAGCCGATGTGGGCGGTCTCTCCCGTCTCGCGCGCCAGGCTCTCGAGGGCCCCGCGCGCGTGGCGGGCGAGGTTGCGGTGGCGCGTGAACGAGAAGCCCAGCTCGAGGCAGCACACGCCGAGCCGGTAGCGCTCGTTTCCGGCGCACTGCTCGACGTAGCCCTTCTCTTCGAGAGTGGCGAGCAGCCGGAAGACGTTGTTCTTGTGGAGGTCCAGGGAGCGTGAGAGCTCCGTGACACCCAGCTCTTCCCGGTCGCGGAACGACTCGAGCAGGCGCAGAGCATTGGTCACCGTCTGGATCGCGTACTCGCTCTTCGGTCTCTTCATTCGGGGCGGGGGAACTCCGAATCCGCGGGCCAGCACCCGCAGGGCCGCCCGGCAAGCTCAGCTCAACTGCGATTCTTGACCTTCTCCCAGTCCGCCAGGAATCGCTCGAGGCCGATGTCGGTGAGGGGGTGCTTGGCAAGCTGCCCGATGACCTTGGCCGGCATGGTCGCGACGTGCGCTCCCATGAGGGCGGCCTGCTGCAGATGGATCGGGTGACGAACACTCGCGACCAGCACCTCGGTCGCGAAGTCGTAGTTGTCGTAGATGCGCACGCACTGCGCGATGAGCTCCATCCCGTCCTGCGAGATGTCGTCGAGCCGGCCGACGAAGGGCGACGCGAAGGTCGCGCCGGCCTTGGCCGCCATCAGCGCCTGGGCCGAGCTGAAGATGAGCGTGCAGTTGGTGGGGACGTTCTCGCTCGAGAGGCTGCGGATCGCCTTGATGCCCTCGAGGGTCATCGGGACCTTGACCACGATGTTCTCGGCGATCTTTCGCAGGGCGAGACCCTCGCGAACCATGCCTTCGTGATCGGTCGCGGTGACCTCCGCGCTCACCGGACCGTCGACGATCTTGGTGATCTCGCGAAGGATCTCGATCGGGTCGCCGGACTGCTGCGAGAGCAGCGAGGGGTTGGTGGTGACCCCGTCGAGAAGCCCGAGCTCCGAAGCCTCTCGAATCTCTCCGACGTCGGCAGTGTCGATGAAGAACTTCATTGCCGCTCCGTTGGAGAGGGACGTCTGTGGGACGTCGGCCGGTGGAACTCGGTTCTAACTCAGGCCCCCGGCGAGTGTCAAGAATCGGTGACGGAAAATGAACGTAGCGTTCGCGTTGCGTACACCGAACTGTGTTAGTGGCTCAGGAGCCGCCGCTCCCTCGGGGATCGGCGGCCAACTCGTCGGGAGCGTCGGAGGCTTCCGTCTCTTCGCGCTGCTCTCCTTCACTTGCGAAGAGCTCGAGGATGAGCAGCAGCACACCCACGACGATCACGCTGTCGGCCACGTTGAAGTCGGGCCACGAGTAGCCCTGCCAGAGTCGGAAGTGGAGGAAGTCCACGACCTCTCCCGCGCGGAAGATGCGATCCAGCAGGTTTCCGACGGCGCCCCCGAGGATCAAGCCGAGCGCCAACGCCGCGAGCCGTTCCCCTGGGGCGAGGTTGCGATAGAAGGAGAGGATCAACACGACGGCGGCCGAAGAAGCCACCAGGAAGAAGATGCGTCGAAACACCGGGTCGGAGTCGGCGAGGAAGCTGAACGCGGCGCCCGGATTGCGCACGTGGGTCAGCAGGAAGAACCCGTCGATCACGGTGATGTAGTCGCCGTAGTGGATCGTCGCCGCGACCCACATCTTCGTCGCGACGTCGAGCGCGAGCGCGATCGCGAAGGTCGTCCAGAAGATGCGGGCCTTGGGTGCCATGGGAGGGAGGACGCTATCACCGGGGGGCGCGAGCGTCACCCGGCCAGAGCCGCCGACGCTGCGCGTCGCGGCCCATCAGAGCGGCCCACGCAGCTCGCGTAGCGCGCGCTGCAGCGGATCGAGCAGACGGAAGGGGTTCACGGCTTCGGGGAGCTTCGCCCACGGGGGACACACCGCACTCGGCTCGGTTCCCTGCAGGAAGAACTCCCGTGTGCGTTCCGGGCATCCGGCGAGCGCTCGCGCACCGGTACGCGGATCGACGTCGAGGGCGACCACTCCTCCGGGGGGCGCGAAGCGTCCGTGTGTCTGCCCGCCCTGGGTCTCCTGGAAGAACCGGATCCACAGCGGCAGCGCCGCCTGGCTCGACGGGATGCCGAGACTGCGCGGCTGGTCGAAGCCGACCCAGACCGCCACGACCATCTCCGGGGTGAAGCCCACGAACCAGGCGTCCCGCTCCTCGTCGGTCGTCCCCGTCTTGCCCGCGGCCGGCCCGCGGATGCCGGCGCTGCGCACCCGGCGCGCGGTGCCGCGATCGACCACGCCCTCGAGCGCCGACGTCACGAGGTAGGCGGTGCCCGAATCGAGCACTCGCTCGAACGCGATGCCCTGTCTCTCCATGGCGCGCCCGTCGGCGTCGATCACGTCTTCGAAGGTTCGGATCTGCGGTCGAATCCCCCCGTTGGCAAACGCGGCATAGGCGCGCGCCATCTCGAGGGGCGTCACGTCGGCGACTCCGAGCGCCAGGCTCGGCACGGGCGGGAGCGGGCTCTCGATGCCGAGCCGCCGGGCCACCTCGCGCACGGCATCCACGCCGACGGACTGGGCCAGCCGCGCGATGGGGATGTTGAGCGAGCGCTGGAGCGCTTCGCGGACGCTCACCTCGCCGTGGAACTCGCCGTCGAAGTTGGCCGGCTGCCAGACGTCGCGCCCGACCTGGAGCCGAAGCGGGCTGTCGTCCAGGCGATCGGCCAGGGTGAAGCGGCGGCGGCCGGGCACCGGCTCGAGGGCCGCGGCCAGCACGAAGGGCTTGAAGGAGCTCCCCGCCTGGCGCCGGGCCTGGAAGCAGCGGTTGAACTGGCTGCGGCCGTAGTCGCGCCCGCCCACCACCGCGAGCACCTCGCCGGTCTGGGGCCGCAGCGCCAGGAGACAGGCCTGGAGCGGCGCGCCCTGCTTTGGGGCCAGCTTCGGCACCTGCTCCTCGAGGCGGGCCAGCTCTTCGCGGACCACCTTCGAGGCCAGCATCTGCAGGCGCAGGTCGAGGGTCGAGTAGATGGTCAGGCCCTGGGCGGTGAGCGAGTCGCTGCCATAGAAGGCGGGCAGCTGGCCGCGCAGGGCGTCCAGGAAGTAGCGCGCATCGCCGGGCTCGGAGGTGGCCTGGGCCAGCACCAGGGGCTCGGATTCCGCTTGCTGCTGGCGGGTTTGCGAAATGCGACCCTGTTCGCTCATCAAGCGCAGGACCAGATCGCGGCGTTCGGTGGCGGCCTCGGGATGGCGCCGCGGCGAGAGCCCGTTCGGGCTCTTGATGATGGCCGCGAGCAGCGCCGACTCGGCCAGGGTGAGGTGACGGGCGCGCTTTCCGAAGAAGAAGCGCGACGCCTCGCCCACCCCGTGGATCGCCGTCGAGCCCCGCTGCCCGAGGTAGATCTCGTTCAGGTAGGCCTCGAGGATCTGGGACTTGTCGTATCGGGCCTCGACGATCAGGGCCATCAAGGCCTCGCGCGCCTTGCGCTGGTAGCTCCGCTCGGGGGTGAGGAAGAAGTTCTTCACCAGCTGCTGGGTGAGGGTGCTGCCGCCCTGGCGGATCCCGCCGGAGCGCAGGTTCACGAGGGCTGCGCCGAGCACCCGGCGGACGTCGACGCCCTTGTGGGTGAGGAAGCGCTGGTCCTCGACGGCGAGCACGGCATCCACTAGGTCCTGGGGCACGTCGCCCAGCTCGACCAGGTCGCGCTGCTCGCGATCGGGCCCGTAGTAGGCCCCGACCAGCTCGGGCTCGAGGAAGAAGGCACCGAGCTCGCGGCCGCTCTGGGAGTCGCGCAGCCGGTCGATCATGCCACCGCGGACGCGGATCTCGACCTGGCTCGCGGGCTCGCCGCGGGTGGGATGCTCGAAGGCGCGCCGGTGCAGCAGCAGCCGATCGCCGGACACGGCATAGCGGCCCACCGGAAGGGCGCCGCCGCCGGGGTGGGGCCGGTAGCCCATGCGATCGAGGGAGGCGCGGAGCTCGGCGAGGTCGCTCTCGAGCTCGGGGTAGAGCATGAGGGGGGCGGACATCACGCGCGACGGCACGCGGAACAGGCGGCCCTCGAAGCGCTGGCGCACCTCGGCATCGAGACGCATGCCTTCGCGGCCCACGACGAAGCCGGCCGCGAAGCCCGAGCCGAGCAGCATCAGCGCGGCCGAGCGCAGCACGAAGCGCGCGAACCCGCCGCGCGCAGGACGCCGCGAGCCGCGGGCAGTCGCGCGCTTCCGGCCTCGGGCCGCCGCGCCTCGCTTGCGCCTGGGCATCGTTCCCCCATCGCCCTCGCCCCACCCCTTCATGGTGGCCATCAGAGCCGTTGTGGGCCCCGAGGGGTTGGTGCGTGAGCACGAAGAGGCTCGCAAACTGAAGCGGCGAGCGCCGCCGCTCGACGTCCTCTCCCGTCGGTGGAGAGCTCGGATCGGCCGCCCCGGGGGCGCGGCGCGTAGTTGCCAACCCGGGGGGTTCCACGAGAATCCCCCCATGGGATCCCGAGACAAGCCCTGGGGCGGCCGCTTCTCCGAGGCCACCGACCCCACCGTCGAGCGCTTCAGTGCCTCGGTCCACTTCGACCGCGCGCTGGCCCGCTACGACATCCGGGGCTCGATCGCCCATGCGCGCATGCTCGCCCGGGCCGGCCTGATCGAGCCGGCCGAGGCCGACGCCCTGTGCGAGGGCCTGCTCGCAATCGGCGAGGACATCGAGGCGGGCCGCTTCGAGTTCGATCCGGCTCTCGAAGACATCCACATGAACGTGGAGACGCGGCTGCGCGAGCGGATCGGCCCGGTGGCCGGGCGCCTGCACACCGGGCGCAGCCGCAACGACCAGGTCGCGACCGACACCGCGCTCTACCTGCGCGACGCCGCCCGCGCCGCGCGCCGGGGCCTGGCCCTGCTGCAGCAGGTGCTCGTCGAGCGCGGCCGGGAGCACGTGGACACGGTGCTTCCCGGCTACACCCACCTCCAGCGCGCCCAGCCCGTGCGCCTGGCCCACCACTGGCTCGCCTTCGTTTCGATGTTCGAGCGCGACGCCCAGCGCTTCCGCGACCTCGACCGCCGGCTCGTGCACTGCCCGCTCGGCTCGGGCGCCATCGCCGGCTCGACCCTGCCCCTCGACCGCACCGACACGGCCCGGGCGCTCGAGTTCGAAGGGCCGAGCGCGAACAGCATGGACTCGGTGGCGTCGCGTGACGGCGCCCTCGAGATGCTCTCGGCCACGGCCATCTGCATGGTCCACCTTTCGCGCCTGGCCGAGGAGCTTGTGCTGTGGTCGAGCGCCGAGTTCGGCTTCGTCGAGCTGGCCGACGCCTACTCCACGGGCTCGAGCCTGATGCCCCAGAAGAAGAACCCCGACGTCCCGGAGCTGGTGCGCGGCAAGAGCGGCCGCGCCATCGGCAACCTGGTCACCCTGCTCACGATCGTGAAGGGCCTGCCCCTCACCTACAACCGCGACCTGCAGGAGGACAAGGAGCCGCTCTTCGACAGCGTGACCACCCTGCGGGACTGCCTCGAGGTGCTGGCCGGGAGCCTCGCCACCCTACGGGTGCAGGAGGAGCGCATGGCCCTTGCGGCGCGCGACCCGATGCTGCTCGCAACCGACCTGGCGGAGACCCTGGTGCGCGAGGGCGTCCCGTTCCGCGAGGCCCACGAGGCCGTGGGCCGCATCGTCGGCCACTGCGTCGAGAAAGATCTGGATCTGGGCGCGCTCTCGCGCGAGGATCTGCGGGCGTTCCACGAGGCGTTCCCGGCGGGCGCCGACGAGCTGCTCAGCCTGGAGCGGGCGCTCGAGGAGCGGAGCCTTCCGGGGGGGACGGCCAAGGTCCGGGTGCTCGAGGCGCTCGAGGCCGCGAGCGCCCGCCTCGAGGATGAGATCGAAGCGATCGAAGAGCTGGGGGCGCTGGATTCGCTTCCCGCTTTGCGCCCAGGCGAACCCCAAGGAGGATCGGCTTGAACCGCGCCCTCACATCCCTGCTCCTCGTGCTGGCCGTGGCCGCCCTGGCCATCGGCTGCGGCCGCTACGGGCCGCCCGAGCGCACGGTCGTGAGGCCGATCCCGGAGTTCCTCTTCCCGGGCGACCTCGGCTACCAGCCCCTGCCCGAAGAGGAAGAAGAGGAGCAGGTGCCCGGCCTGGTCGAGCCCCTGCCGTCGCGCGACCCCGCCGACGACTTCAACGACTTCTAGGGCCATGGGCGCGCTTCCCTTCGTCAAGATGCACGGTGCCGGGAACGACTTCGTCGTGCTCGACGGCGTGCGTCACGAGCTGCCGGCGCTCGAGCCCCTCGCACCCCGGCTCGCCGACCGCCACTTCGGCATCGGCTTCGACCAGATGCTGGTGGTGCGCCCCTCGAGCCAGGCCGACTTCCGCATGGAGATCTTCAACGCGGACGGCTCCCAGGTGGAGATGTGCGCCAACGGCATCCGCGCCTTCTTCCTCTTCCTGCGCGACGAGGGCCACACGAGCGCCGAGGAGATCTCGGTCGAGACGCTCTCGGGGGTGGTCAAGCCGCGCTTCGCCGGGCCCGGCCAGGTGACCGTCGACATGGGCCCGCCGGTGCTGGCCCCCGCCAAGATCCCGACCACCCTCGTCGGCGACGCCGGGCCCGACGGGCCGGTTCTCGACGTGGCGCTGCCGGTTTCGGGGCAGGAGCTGCGTGTCAGCTCGATCTCCATGGGGAACCCCCACTGCGTCATTCCCGTCGAATCCGTGGATGACGCACCGGTGGAAACCCTGGGGCCGGAGGTGGAGAACCACCCGGCCTTTCCCAACCGCGTGAACGTGGAGTTCGTCGAGATCGTCTCGCGCGAGCGGATCCGTCAGCGGACCTTCGAGCGCGGTACGGGCGAGACCCTGGCCTGCGGGAGCGGCGCCTGCGCCACGGCGGTGAGCGCGATGCTCCGCGGCGTGGTGGACGAGCGCGTCGCGATCGAGCTGCGCGGCGGCGAGCTCGACATCGCCTGGGCCGGGGGAGACGCGAGCGTATTCATGACCGGGCCCGCAGCGCGGGTATTCACCGGCGAGATCGAGGTGTAGCCGTGTTTGAAGGCGTACTGACCGCATTGGTGACGCCGCTGCGAGACGGCGCGGTGGACGAGCGCGCCCTCCAGGAGCTGGTCGAGCTGCAGATCGGGGCCGGCGTCGACGGCCTCGTGCCCTGCGGATCGACGGGCGAGGCCGCGACGCTCTCCCACGCCGAGCACCGGCGGGTGGTCGAGGTGGTGGTGGCGGCGGCCCGGGGCCGGGTGAAGGTGCTCGCGGGCACCGGCTCGAACTCGACCTCCGAGGCGATCGAGCTCACCCGCCACGCCAAGGAGGCCGGCGCCGACGGCGCGCTCTTGATCTCGCCCTACTACAACAAGCCGATGCCCGAGGGCATCGTCGGGCACTTCCAGGCGATCGCGCGCGAGACGAGCTTCCCGCTCGTCGTCTACAACATCCCCGGGCGCACGGCCTCCAACATCCAGCCGGAGACGATGGCGCGCCTGGCCGAGATCGATCAGGTGGTCGGCACCAAGGAGTCGAGCGGCGACCTGCACCAGGTCGCCCAGACCATCCAGGCCACCCCGGACGACTTCGCGGTGCTGGCCGGCGACGACTGGGCGACGCTCCCCATGCTGGCGATCGGTGGCAAGGGCATCATCTCGACGGTCTCGAACGTGGCGGCCTCGGACGTGGTGGAGCTGGTGCGCTCCTTCCGCGCCGGCGAGCTCGACCGCAGCCGCGACACCCACTACCGGCTCCTCCCGCTGATCGACGCGGTCTTCTGCGAGACCAACCCGATCCCGATCAAGGCGGCGCTCGCCCTGCGCGGGCTGATCCAGGAGGAGCTGCGGCTCCCGCTGACGCCGCTCTCGCCGCCCAATCGCGAGCGGCTGCAGGTGGCGCTCAAGGAGTTCGGGATCCTGTGAGCGCGCCGGGCGCCGCTTCGTCGCCGGCGCGGGTGGCCGTGGTCGGAGCGCTCGGGCGCATGGGCGAGCGGGTGCGGGCGGCCATCGAGGCCGAGCCGGAGGTCGTCCTCGGGGCGGCGCTCGAGGCGCCGGGGCATCCCGCCCTCGGCCGCGAGCTCGAGGGGGGCGTGGTGCTCGGCGACGACGCCGCGGCCGCGCTCGGTGCCTGCGACCTCGCCATCGTGTTCGCCACGCCGGCCTCGACCCTCGAGGTGCTTCGCGTCGCGGCGGAGCAGCAGGTGCCGTGCGCCGTCGGCAC
>JAAUYD010088082.1_pt1 | contig 14881 bp, 10 predicted proteins | sample 7278101 | NCBI WGS metagenome assembly JAAUYD01 (sample SAMN14350128, study PRJNA611818) | marine sediment metagenome | isolation source: surface marine sediment (0.6m) | place: French Polynesia: Moorea | collected 2018-08
AGATCGATCCCCACGCTTAAGTTGCCATTCATCCACTCCTCGATGACTCGCCGGCCGGTTGGCGCCGGCCGGCGAGCAACTTCACCCGAATCGAATTACGCTTAGAGTTTAATATAAAGAAAGTATGTTTCATATTATGAAATTTGTTGTTGACAATTAGTTTCATGGTGTGAAAAAAGATTTAACAAAAAGAAACTTTTGGCCATTTCACCTCACCCATATCGAGGATCTAAGAATGAAACAAACCAAACGCCTTTGGGATTCCCCTCCGCTCAAATCGAGTTACGATGCGGTGATCATTGGCGGTGGACTGCACGGATTGGCGACAGCGTACTTTCTCGCGACGCGTCATGGAATGCGTGATGTGGCGGTGATCGAGAAACGCTACATCGGTTTTGGCGGTGCCGGACGAAACACCGCTATCGTACGTGCCAACCAACGGACCCAGGAGAACGTCCCTTTATATAAGGAGGCCCTCGATCTTTGGCCGGTCTTGACCCGTGAGCTGGACTTCAATCTTATGTTCTATAATTGCGGGAATTTGAACCTGGCCCACAGTGAAGCTGCATTGAAGTCCATGCGGCTGCAGGTGGCCACGGCACAGTTTCACGGTGTGAACAGCCAGTTGGTAACACCACAAGAGTGCAAGGAGCTGGTTCCAGCCCTGGATATTACCGATAGACCCAAATACCCGGTTTTCGGTGGAATGTTCCACCCCCCGGGCGGCATCGTCCGCCATGATGCCGTGGTGTGGGGACTGGCCAAAGGGGCCTCGAAGCATGGCGTTCACATCCACCAAGGCACCGGGGTTACGGGCATCACCACAGAGCAAGGCAAAGTGGCATCGGTGGAGACTTCTCAAGGCCGTATTGCAACACCTCGTGTCCTGAACGCGACAGGTGCATACGCGGCGGGTGTCTCCCAGAAGTTGTTGGGGATCCGCCTGCCCATCAGTGTGTTGACCATCCAGGCCATGGTGACCCAGCCGCTAAAGCCACTGCTGGATCATGTCATCTCATCCGGGGGCTATCATATCTATGCCAACCAGACACTCAAAGGTGAAATCGCCACCGGTGCCCATATGGATCGCTGGCCCAACTACACGACCCAGACGACAGCTTACTACATCAAACATCAAGCAGAAGCACTGACCGATCTGATGCCCTGTCTCAAAGGGGTCAAATTTATGCGCACCTGGGGCGGGCTGGCGGATATGACCCCGGACATGGCGCCCATTATGGACGGCAATGACCCGGTAGAGGGGTTTTATCAGGATTGCGGATGGGGATACTTTGGTTTCAAGTCTTCAACTGTCACCGGCAAGTACATGGCGCAATTTATGGCCAGCGGTGAATGTCCTGAGATTTTGAAGCCGTTTACGTTGAAACGTTTTGAGCAGCACCGCCTGATGGGAGAGACGGCCGCTTTGGTCACCTACAGTGCGGACAACTAATCAGGCTGCTGTGGCCCATGAACATAGAAAGGAAGCATCAATGGCCCTGACCCTGACGTGCCCTATTTGCGGGCCCCGCAATGGATATGAATTCCGTTTCGGCGGCGAAGACAAAGGCCCACGACCCGGTGAAGCCGGCATGACGGCGACCCAGTGGTGCGATTATGTGCACATGAACAATTGCACAGCCGGTATTCAAAAAGAGTGGTGGTGTCACAAAGATGGCTGCGGCGTTTGGTTCACCCTCCAGCGCGACACGCGCATCAACCGAGAAGTGACCCCTTCGGCTGCGATTAAAAAGGAACAAATCCTATGAATCGTCTGGACCACCTGCCAACCCTGCGTATCGATCCACAGCATCGCATCGCTGTGACGTATAACGGACAAGCCATTGGGGGGTGCGAAGGGGACACCGTTGCTTCGCTGCTTTATGCCAGCGGCCAGCGGATATTTGGTCGCAGCCTTAAATATCACCGGCCTCGGGGGCTGTACAGCATGGATGGTGAAAGCAGCAACACCATGATGCGGGTCAATGATTGCCCCAACATCAACGCCGAAACCACCCTTGCCCGTCAGGGGATGCGGATTGCCCCCCAGAATACGTACGGGACCCTTAAGTGGGACCTGCTCGGTGTGATCGATAAATTGAGTTGGGCCATGCCGGCCGGCTTTTACTACCATGTCTTTCACAAACCAGCGCGCGTATGGCCTCTGGCCATCAAAGGGATTCGCAAGGCCGCCGGCTTGGGCACGCTCGAGCCGGATAGTGAATTCAATGCGCGTTGTGATGAGATCTATCTTAACGCCGATGTCTGTGTCGTGGGAGGTGGTTTGGCCGGACTCCATGCGGCCCTGACGGCAGCCTCCCATGGACGTCGCGTTGTGCTGCTCGAGGCGAGGCCCCACTTGGGCGGGATCGGTGATTTCCGCACCCGGCGCGATGCCACCGGCACTCCTCACTATCAGTCTGTCAGAGCTCTAGCACAAGAGGTGCAGAACAATGCGAACATTCGCGTTTATGCCCATGCGCCGGTGGTCGGGGCTTACACGGACAACCTGATGACCGCATTTCAGTATGGCGGCCCCGGAGTGGATTTCGATTATCGGTACATTGAACTGAGGGCCACTAGCGTGGTGGTCGCCACGGGGTGTATCGAGCGCCCGCTGCTCTTTGAGCACAACGATCGTCCGGGGATCATGCAGCCCACCTGCGCCCTTCGGCTCCAAAATGCATATGGCGTACGTCCGGCTGAAACCGCTGTCTTCAGCGTAGCCCACGACCTGGGGCTGGAGGCTGCACTGGAACTGGCAGACCAGGGTGTTACCATCCAATGTGTTGCTGATGCGCGGTCCGATGGTCAGGCCCCTGATCTGGTGGCCGCTCTGGAACGTCGCAATATTCCGCTGTGGCGCGGGTGGGTGGCAGGAAAGGCCCATGGCCGGAGCCAGATGAACCGTGTAACGCTGACAACATGCTCCGGCACGCATAAAAAACAATTGGCGTGCGAACTGCTGGTGGCGTCGGCCGGTATGACTTCGCTGACCGGCCTGATCAACCTGGCCGGAGGCAAAATGGCGTTTGACTTGCAAACCGGATTATTTCTCCCGCAATCGTTGCCCGCCAGGATGCACGCGTGTGGGCGGATGCTGGGACTGAACGATACCCGCAGCATCGCCGCCGACGGCAAATTGGCCGGCCTAAAAGCCGCCGCAGCCTGTGGCCTCGATTTGGACAAAGAGATCGTGAAAGCCGAGCAGGCGTTGGCCACCCTGCCGGGCGCGGAGCGCGGCAGCAAAATGGTAGCTGCACCAGGGAGCGGCAGTAAAACGTTTGTCTGCTTTGATGAAGACGGCACCCTCAAGAACGTGAAGCAGGCCATGGCAAAGGGTTTCGATGTTCCGGAATTGATCAAACGATTTACCTCTATCGGTACGGGGCCTGGGCAGGGCGGCATTCCCGGACACAACCTGCCTATGGTGGTGGCGCAAACCATGGATTCGCCTGATCCTGAACCACAGCCCACAACAGTGCGCCCGCCCCTGGTAGCAACACCGATCGCCGCCTATGCCGGGGCCAAACACGATATGGCCAAACGAACGCCTATGCACCATGAGCAGGCGGCGGCCGGTGGTCAAATGGAACGCATCGGTGTCTGGTATCGTGCCAGACGGTTCACTGGCGATCGTACGGCAAAATCGGAAATACTAGGCGTTCGCACCAATGTGGGGATGTTGGATGCCTCTACGTTGGGAAAGCTGCGCGTCTTCGGGCCCGACGCGCTCAAGGCCCTCCAGCGGGTCTATGTCAGTGACATGTCCAAGACAACGCCATACCGAGCCAAATACTCTGCCATGTGCAACGAGGATGGATGTGTCATCGATGACGGTGTGGTCATCCAACAAGGGAAGAACGACTACTACCTCACCACCTCTACGGGCCGGGCCGGCACCACGGCTGAATGGCTGCGCTACCATACGCGTTACGACGACTGGGACTATCATATCGTCAATTTGACAGATGCATACGGCGTCATCAACATTGCCGGGCCCAATGCACGACAGGTGCTGAAAAAGATCACGGATACGGATATTTCCAATTCGGCCCTGCCGTTTTCCGGCTGCCGTGATGTGATCCTGAATGATGGCATACCGGCAAGAGCCATGCGCCTGGGATTCGTCGGGGAGCTCTCCTACGAACTGCATGTGCCGGCATCTTACATGCCGACGGTCTGGAAGATGGTCGAGGCCGCCGGTGAACCCCTTGGCATCATCCATTTCGGCCTGGAAGCCCAGAGTACCCTGCGAATGGAAAAAGGGCATGTCATCCTGGGCTCCGAGTCGGAACAGCGAACCACATTGCATGACATCGGACTGGGGTTTCTGTGGTGTCGGACCAAGCCGGAGGCCAAGACCGTCGGTGCTGTTGCGTTGCACCAAACGGCTGACCAGAAGGGCCGGCTGAAATTGGTGGGGTTCAAAATGGAATCTCCCACGGATCGGGTACCCAAAGATGGGTCGCCCGTCGTTGATCAACGCATTCGAGGGTATGTCTGCACGGCCCGATTCAGTTACAGCCTGAACGAGCCGGTGGGCATGGCGCTCGTGGATGACCACCTCTCCCGGCCCGGCACGACCCTGTCGATCTATGAAGACGGCTGCCAAGGAGAATTGTTGAAAGCCGAGGTCGCCCCCATGCCGTTTTACGATCCTGATGGCGAGCGCATGCGGGCATAAATCACACGGTATGAAATGCGGAACCGTCAAGGAATGAAAGATGAATGCAACGAGTATTGAACGCTGGTCGCCCCTGTCCTTTCACAGTACCCCCCAACAGGTTGAGGTGCGGAATCATTGGCGCATCGCCATGGCCTACCCCCACGAGGGAAAGGGTCCTTACCTGGTGGACTTGAGCCATTGCGCCAAATGGGATTTCCAATCGTCGGATCTCGAACAGGTCGTCCCATGGGGTATCTCCATCCCGGCCAAGCCCGGCGAAAGTCATTTCGAGAAGAGCACCCTGATGAGTCGCATGAATGCAACCCAGGCCATGGGGTGGCGGCTGGACGGTCAAAAAGCCGATGCGGATGTGGCGCATCACATCGCGACCGATGTGACCGATGCCACGATGCTTTTGGCACTAGTGGGGCGCCATTTGTTTAACATCTGTGAAAAGGTGACGGCGTTGGACTTGTATCGACCGAGCACCATCCCGCCCTTTTTGATTCAGGGACCGGTCGGCCACGTACCGTGCCAAGTGGTCTCTTTTGTCAATCACCACTCGTCGCACGGTGCACTGTTGATCAGCTGTTCGCGGGGTTACGCACAGGACATGGTCCAAGCCCTGATGGACGCGGGCCGGGAATACGGCTTGCGTCCCGCCGGCGAGCCGGCGTGGACCCGCTGGAAGAACCAATTTATGACAGAGGAGGATGTTTAGAGGAAAAGGCGCAGCGTATTGACGCTGCAACGGGAAATTGTTACATGACGGACCAGCAGCGCGTTGCCGGCGAACATCCGGCAACAGATGCACCAACGTGAACCCAACACCAAAGAAGCCTCAAATCCAACGACGATGAAACGAGAACTGTCACAACCCAACGGCGCCGTTCCGGACAATAAGCTGGAGATCGCCATCGGACGTGAAATTCGTAATTTCAGAACCAAGATGGATTTGACCATCGCCGAACTCGCGAAGTTAGCCGACCTGTCATCGGGGATGTTGTCGAAGATCGAAAATGGCAACACCTCCCCTTCGTTGGCAACCTTGCAAGCCTTGTCCCGGGCCTTGAACATCCCGGTGACCGCCTTCTTCCGAAAATATGAAGAAGAACGCGATGCCAGCTTCGTTCCGGCTGGTGAGGGATTGGTCATAGAGCGCCGGGGCACCCGCGCCGGACACCAATATCAGCTGTTGGGACACACCGTTGGGAAAAGCATATCGGTAGAACCGTATTTGATCACCCTGACCGAAGAGTCGGAGGTCTTTCCCCTCTTCCAGCATCCGGGCATGGAGTTTATCTACATGCTGGAAGGCCGCATGCAATACATGCATGGGAATAAGTCTTACCGACTCAATCCGGGAGATTCTCTCTTCTTCGATGCCGATGCACCGCACGGCCCCGAAGATCTCTTCGAGTTGCCGATTCGTTTCCTCTCCGTCATTGTCTCACCCCGATTTTCCGAATAGCCTCTTGTCCGCTTCCTGACCAGAGGAAGCTTCGATGGTTGCCGATCGGATGCGTTGATGCGCATGGTCGCGCAACCGGAACCCAAGCGCCTGAACACCGATTGGCGGTCGTGAAATAGTGGGATCACCGCCTCCGGCACGCAGTCGCCAACCCACTGGAGGACGCCATCATGTGCGCCATTGCAGGTTTGCTGTTTAAACGCGGCCGGTCGAACGGATTTCCAATGACCACGGGTGCCGCCTTGACCGCTATCTTGGATGCCACCTTGCACCGTGGACCGGATTCGACCGGTTGGGCCCTGTACCACGAACCGCAGGACGATTTGCTCCGTATGCGGTTTTTCATATCCGGAGACAGAGAAGATCATGCCGCCCATGAGACCGCCATCGAGAAGATTCACCACGTCCTTGCCGAACAACATGCCCAGGTCGTGCAGGGCGATGTGCTGGGCTGCACGTACGGCGCAACCGTCCGATTTGATGGCGATGTACTGGCCCTGACCCATGCCATTGAACGGGAGGTGCAATTGGTCTCCATCGGATCGCGTTTGGAAATTGTCAAAGATGTCGGTCAGCCGTATGAATTGGCCCCTGAATACAACATCGAGGCCTTCAACGGCAGCCACGGAATCGCGCATATCCGGCTGGCCACCGAATCCGGTGTGCATCCGCAGACCTCCCATCCCTTCTGGGCCTGCGGGTTCTCAGATGTGGCAACGGTTCACAACGGCCAGCTGACCAACTACTGGATCATGCGGCGACGACTGGAGCGGCGCGGTATGGTCTTCCAGACCGAAAATGATACGGAGCTGATCGCGGTCTACCTCGCCTATCAGATGAGCCAGGGCGCCGACCTGGAAGATGCATTGAAATCTTCCCTGAACGACTTGGACGGCACCTTCTCCTACCTGGTGGCCACCAAGGATGCCATTGGGTATGCCAAAGACAAGCTGGCCGCCAAACCAATGGTGAAATACGAAAACGATGAGTTGATCGCTATCTCCTCCGAAGAGGTCGGCCTCAATCGACTGTTTCCCGGCCAGGCCCTGGAGACCAGCGAACCGGCGCCATTGACCTACGGTCTGTGGATGCGGTCATGAAGCCGCCAGGCGGCTTCACTTGATGCGATGACGACTTAACGATGTGAAAGGTTCATGCGATGGTACCCATAGATTTATCCGATATGCCCGTTCGAACGGCCAATGAAGTCATTCGCGGTTACGGCGCGGCCCATCAGGACATCGAAATCAACAACCCGGATGCCAAACACTATATCTGTGTGGGACTGACCAACCCCATCAAGGTCCAGATCAATGGGTCGGCCGGATATTTTTGCGGCGGTCTCAGCGACGGTCCCCTCATTGAAGTGAAGAACAATGTCAGCTGGGGCGTGGGAGACAACATGCTGGCCGGCACCATCGTGGTCGGCGGTAATGCCGGCGCCATTGCCGGTGAAGCGCTGCGCGGCGGCGAAATTGTCATCAAAGGCAACATGGGGTCGCGCGCCGGTCAGGTAATGAAAAAGGGCACCCTTTGCTGCGCTGGGAATTCCAGTTTTATGGCCGGATACATGATGTACGGCGGGCGCATGATCATCCTGGGAAATTCCGGTGAAAAAGTCGGCGAAGATATGGCCGGCGGCGAAATCTTTGTCGGCGGTGATGTCCAATCCTTGGGAAACGATGCGGTCCAGGTCGACCCCACTGCGCAAGATCTTGAAAGCCTTCACGCCTTCCTCGATCGCTTCGGATTGTCTTTCGACGGCACCTTTAAGAAAATTGTCTGTGCAGGCCGGGAGCTCACGTACGGCACACCGGAGCCCCGGCGGCGAAGCATCCCCTACACCACGTTTACCGGAAGCAAAGCAGATTATTGGAACGAAAAGGTGATCGAAGACATCCGGGTCAAAGCCACCATCGGGCGTTATCGCATCCGTGGGTACGGGGCCGCGCGACCCGTTCCCCATTTTACAGACATTGCCTTTAAAAAAGATCTCTCCGATGTAACCGGACAAGATGCCGGGATCGCCGACGTCAATCTGAGAACCTTCATTGGCGGCAAGCACGGTGGCCGGGCCCTGGACCTGAGCATGCCGGTCATGATCGCGCCGATGAGCTATGGGGCGCTCAGTCCCAACATGAAGCGGGCGCTGGGCATTGCGTCCCGGCTCTCGGGCATCTCCGAAAATACCGGTGAGGGGGGAATGTACGCCTACGAAAGAGCCGAAGCCCAGCAATTGATCGCCCAATGTCTTTCAGGCCGCTTTGGCTGGAACATCCATGACATGAAGCGGGCCGACGGTCTCGAACTCTACATCTCCCAGGGGGCCAAACCGGGTCTGGGTGGACAGCTGATGGCGTCCAAACTCACCGAAGAGATCGCCGCCATGCGGGGTATTCCGGCCGGAATGGACCTGCGCTCTCCATCGCGCCATCCGGATGTGCTGGGTGGTGACGATTTGATCATGAAGATCGAAGAGTTTAGAGAAGCCGTGGGATGGCGTCTACCGGTCAGCATTAAACTGGGGGCGGGGCGAACGCGCGATGACGTCAAAATCGCGCTGAAAGATGGTCTGGATTTCGTGGAGTTGGATGGCTTGCAGGGCGGTACCGGCGCTGCCGGCAACGAAGTCCTGGAATATGTCGGCATCCCCACCCTGTCCGCTTTGATGGAGGCATTGGATGGACTGGCGGAGATCGACGCCCAGGGGGAACTGCCCATTGTATTGATGGGCGGGATTCAAAACGGTGTTGATGCGGCCAAGGCCATCGCGCTGGGGGCCAGCGCGGTCGGGCTGGGAACGGCCATGTTGATCGCTGGCGGTTGCATCTCCTGTATGCAGTGCAGCGTCGGCAATTGTGTGGCCGGCATGGCCACCCAGAAAGCATCCCATGTGGCCCGGTTCGAAATCGAGAAACGTGCGAATGCGATGCACCGCTATCTGGAATCCATTCGCTGGCAGCTGGCCGCCATCACCACAGGGCTGGGGTATCGGGATGTCCATCAGCTTTCCCGGGAAGACCTCGTCGCATTAACCCCTGAGGCGGCGGCCATGACCCGCTTGCCCTATATGGCGCGCTAAGACGGTAATCCAGAAAAAGAGAAGGAAGCACCACATGTCTACCCCATCCCACAATACCAAGAGATTCGAAGGATTCGATCCCGACCGACTGGATGCAACGCTGGACTTGCCGCCATGTCAGGCGGCCTGCCCGGTGGGCACCGATATTCCCAGTTATGCGGCCCTGATTTGGGACGGAAATCTGGAAGCGGCCATGGAAACCATTGCCGCCACCAACCCCTTCAGCTCCATCTGCGGCAGGGTATGTGCGGCCCCTTGCGAGGCCGGCTGCAAACGCGGCGACAACGACGGTGCCGTCACCATTCGACAGCTCAAACGCTTTGTGACCGACCGGCTGGGCAGCGATTACCATCTGCCGCCAGTGGCCGTGACCCGCAAGGAGAGCATCGGCATTGTCGGGGGCGGACCGACTGGTTTAACTGCCGCCCAGAACCTGGCCGAAGCAGGTTACACCGTGCATATTTACGAGCAGGCGGATCGCCTGGGCGGCATGATGAATACCATTCCACGGTTTCGATTGCCGCCGGAATTGATCCAGCAGGATATCCAGCGCATATTGGATCATTGCCCTGGTATCACCGTACATCTGGACATGGGACTCGGAAACGAGGTCTCTCTGGAAGAGCTCAAGCAGCGACACGATGCCGTATTGATTGCCATCGGCCTTTGCAAGGATCGGTCCCTGTCGGTTCCGGGCGAAGACCCGGATTTGAACGGGATATACGGGGTCGATCTGCTTCACCAGCTTAGCCGTGGAGAGTCCATTGAGCTCAATGGCCCCACCGTGGTGGTGGGCGGTGGCAACGTCGCCATGGATATGGCGCGCACGGCATTGCGCTGTGGAAGCCGTCAGGTGGACCTCTATTGTCTGGAGTCGCGTGAAGAGATGCCGGCTTGGGAGCACGAAATTCTTCAAGCCGAAGCGGAAGGGGTGTGCATTCACAATGGATGGGGCCCCAAGGAGATCTGTTCCGAAAGCGGCCGCATCTCCCAGATCATCTTCAAACGGTGCACCGCAGTATTCGATTCGGATGGGCGATTCAATCCCACATTCAGCCAGGAGACCAAGACCTGTGATGCGGTGCACCTATTGCTGGCCATTGGCCAGGAGGCTGAAAACGATGAGTTGACCGAGGGGCAACTGCTCAGCAACGGACGGGTCACTTCCATGGATGAGCAGGGTCGCACCGCAGATACCGCAGTTTTCACCGCAGGTGATTGCGCTTATGGTCCTTCTGCCATTGTCTATGCCATGCACCAGGGGCACAAAGCGGCCTACTATATTCGTGCCGCCGTCGAAGGGATCAATGAACCGGAGCCCTTCCGGCCATCTTACGGAATGCGCCATGTGCCTGTCGCCCAGGAGCCGATGTGGGAGACCTTGCCACAGGAGACGACCCATACGACAAAAATCGACAAGGACTGCCGCTTTGCCGAGTGTGAGTTGCCCTTTGACGCGGATGCTGCGCGCCGGCAGGCGGGGCGTTGTCTGCGTTGCGATGCCCAAACCGGTACTGCAAATTACGCACGTCGGGCGCGTAATCTGATACAGGCAATGTCCCGCATCCAACCGGAAGATGAGACAAGGCAGCTGGCCGTGTTCAGGACCCTTCTTGAACCTCGAGAGAACCCCTATCCGCCGTCCCGGGGGGCTCATCTGGATGATGTGGTGTTTCTGTCGGCAGCGCTCACCCGCCTGGTCATTGATCCGTACCGGGAGGCCTGTTCCACCCGAACGAAGCTTACCCGTACCATTGAGTTGCTTGCCAGAAGCAATCAAACGCCCGCCGTGGATCTTGATCAACCGTTTCTGGTTACGGGTTTTGACCGGGCACCCGAAGAGATCCGTGTCGCGCTGGCCAAAAGCCTGGCAGAGACGGGTTGCGGTTATATTGGAGTCGCCCCGTTGAATGGGCATACCTCAGATTCTGATGTGCTGCCGCCGTGGTTCCAGCTGATCACTGAAGGAGACGTGCCCAGCCCAGACGCGCATGCACAGATCCATGTGCCCAGAGAGTCGTTCGAGCCGGTAGCGCTGAAGCGGCAGCATCCCGATCAATTATTGGGGCTGTCGGTAAAGGTACCTGATCTGGAGCGCGCCATCCCTTGGGCATTGGAGCAGAAGCTGGATCTGCTGGTGCTGGACGGAACGATTGGTATCCAAACGCCATGGGCAGAACTGAGACAAAATCCCGACGTCACGGTGATGCGCGATGCAATTCGTCTCCTTCGGGAGATGAACATGGAAGAAGAAATTGCACTCGTCAACTATGGCGGTATGCGCTCTGGCACAGACGTGGCCAAAGCGTTGGCCCTGAATTGCAACGCATCGGTCTTTGGCGTGGCCATGGGCGTGGCCATGGGCGGCAGAATCGATAAAGAGACAATGGTTTTTGAGGGGATGGTCGAACCTGCGGACCGCCAGAACGCCGCCGTGAACTGGATCAAAGGAACCGCCCAGGAGGTGGCGATCATTGCCCGCTGCACCGGCAAGACGGATGTCCATAACCTGGAGCCAGAGGACATGCGCAGCATTACGCTTTCCACGGCCGAGGCCCTGGCGCTCCCCCTCGCTTCAGGACAAACGCAGCGGGAGGGATTCTAAACCCTTGGTTCGGTCATACGGCATGATGCGGCACGACGTTTATATTGCAAAATTGTAATATAAAAGCATTTCGATTGCAGGATTGTAATATTATTTTCGATTTTTTGGATCATCGATATTATTAATATATTGTAATTATATAACATTTTTAAGAATTCGCAGCTATTTCATCATTTTCAACGATGGCACGACATCTGCTTATAGAACATTGTGAATATCATATCGTTAAACTTTTTGTAATTGGGGGAATCAAGACATGAGCCAGGTAGTATCCATGGAAAACGTTTCGGAAGTGGACAATGACAAGAGGGAAGAGGTTCGCACTAATTTGGAGGCCCAAGGCATTGAGTATCTTCTCGCCCAGTTTGTGGATATTCACGGCTGCCCCAAAGTGAAGCAGGTGCCGGTGGATTGCTTCGACGATATTGTCGACGACGGAGCCGGTTTTGCCGGTGGCGCGGTGTGGGGGCTGGGACAGGGGCCCCACAGCCATGATATGATGGCCCGTGCCGATCTGGATACGTTTGTACAATTGCCATGGAAAACCAATGTGGCTTTGGCCAGCTGCGATATTTATGTGGATGACCAACCCTGGCCATTTTGTGCGCGCACCAACCTCAAGCGCATGGCGGCCGAATTTGCATCCCATGGTTATGTCCTTAACGGCGGCTTTGAGCCGGAGCATTTCCTCGTGCAAAAGAACGAAAACGGGTGCATCCAGCCATGGGATCCGCTGGGCATCGATACCCTTGCTAAGCCTTGCTATGATTTCAGGGGAATGTGCCAGACCATGGATTATCTTCAGGAGATCATTCGCTGCGGTAATCAAATGGGATTTGACATCTACCAGAGCGACCACGAGGATGCCAACGGTCAATATGAAATCAACTTCGGCTGGACCAACGCGCTGCATGCCAGCGATCGCCTCGTGCGGTTTCGCATGATGGCCGGTCAAATCGCTCCCAAATTTGGCGCCGTTGCGACCTTTATGGCAAAGCCCTTTGACGATAAAACCGGTTCCGGGGCCCATTTGCACTTTCATGTGGCAGATGTCGAAAGTGGCCGCAACCTCTTCCCTCTAAATGGCGATGGAGAAGATCTCAAGGGGTTGGGTTTATCGCAGACGGCCATCTACTACATTGGTGGACTGCTCAAGCATATCAGAGCGCTGACCGCCCTGTCGGCGCCCACCCTGAACTGTTACCGGCGAATTCAAAGCGGTGAATTCGTTTACTCTTCCACATCAGGGTATACCTGGACGCCGGCCTATGCCTCTTATGGCGACAACAACCGCACCCAATTGTTGCGCTGTCCGGATCCCAATCGATTCGAAGACCGTTCTCCGTCGGCCATGGTCAATCCCTATTTGCTGTTGGCGGCACAAATGGCGGCGGGGCTGGATGGCATTCAAAATAAAATAGACCCCGGTGACGCCATCATTGGAGAGAACGTCTGGAACCTCTCACACCATCAGCGTCGAGAAAGAGGTATGATTCTACTCCCCCAGAATCTCTCCGAGGCCATTGAAGCATTGGAGGAAGACGAGGTGGTAAAGGCCGGTATGGGCCCCATCGCTGATGAGTACATTCAACTCAAGAAGGCGGAGTGGAGCGAATTCATGCGCACCGTTACCCCCTGGGAAGTCGAACGTTACCTCACGTTCATTTAGGGCACAGACGGCAGCCGCATCCTCACTTTCGGGGGGTATCAAACCTATGGAAGGGAAGCCATCTCCAACACCCTCCAATATACACAAACAGGTTCTGCGAATCCTGGAAGCGGACGGTATCGGGTATCGCCTGCACGTCCACCCGGAGGTGTGCACCATGGAGCAAGCCAGGGCATTGGTGCCACACCTGACCCACAACCTCATCAAGACCATTGTATTCAAGATCAAAAATGGGCATTGGATACTGGCCGCAGTTCCCAAAGAAGGTCGCATAGACTACAAGAAACTCTCACGCGCATTGGGGGTCAAGCGCACGGCTATGCGATCCATTGCACCCGGGCAAGTCACCGAGGCCCTCGGGTTTCAAGTGGGCGGTGTTGGGCCTTTTCGATTACGGGAAGACATGCTGGTTGTGGTCGATGAGCAACTCAAAGGCGTGGGGCGGGTCTTTTGCGGCAGCGGTATCAACACCCAAACCATAGAAATGGAAATGGAAGCGATCATCCGCATATCCCAAGCTGTAGTCGCATCTATTACCAAGTCGCAGTATTGACAGAGCCCATTACAGCCATCCAAAGAGAATCACCTGTTCTTCTTACCCTACAAACATGAGAAGGGCTTCCAGTCTGCCGTTCCCGTACCAAGCGTTCGAGAGTTTCTGTTCCATTGAGCGTTTAAGACTCGAATTGATACCGCGAAGGTTGTGCACCGGTTTCTGCGTGTTGGGGCAGGGATGTTTGGAGGGTGGACATGAGCGTTGGGCTTTGCAATGATCAGCCCCAATTCAAAGTTCAGGGTTCAAAGTTCAACGGCCTAACCTTGAACTTTGAACCCTGAACCCAGCCGAAGGCCGCTACGCTGCCGCCACCCTCGCTTCGATAAACTCAATCGCCTTTTCTAAGCGCGGGATCACCCGTTCCTTGCCGAGCACGGCAATGACTTCGAAGATACCTGGGCTCACACTGGTGCCGGTGAGGGCCACGCGGACCGGCTGGGCGATTTTTCCCAACTTGATTTCGAACTCCTCCAGCAGGGTTGTGAAGAGTGCTTCGAGGTTTTCTTCACTGTAATCTTCCATTTCATCCAGGCGGGTCATCAGCGCTTTGAGCGGTTCGAGCACATTGCCTTTGAGGAACTTCTTCGCGGCCTTTTCGTCAAAGGTCTCGATATCGGTGTAGTAGAAATGGGCCTGGTCGGCCATCTCCTGCAGGTTTTTGCTGCGGGCCTGCAGTGTGGGAATGATGGCATGCAGGTAATCGTCGTCGGATGCGTTCCAGCCTTTGGACGTCAGGAAGGGCAGCAACTGCGGTCCAAGGACATTGGGCTCGGTGGCCTGAATGTGGTCGGCGTTCAGGGCCTGGAGTTTGACCGGATCGAAGACACCT